>Ga0210384_10008450_pt1 | contig 10727 bp, 8 predicted proteins | sample IncBWH2MmetaG_FD_160574 | JGI IMG/M metagenome (GOLD analysis project Ga0210384, IMG submission 160574) | Forest soil microbial communities from Barre Woods Harvard Forest LTER site, Petersham, Massachusetts, United States - Inc-BW-H-2-M | ecosystem: Environmental > Terrestrial > Soil >...
GCGCTCGCTGCGTCGCTTCTGCTGATCCCATTGCACCCCGATGTCCGCGCTCCAGTCCTGGAACGCCGTGAGGGCCAGTTGCGCTACGAGGTCCGAGCGCTTGCCGGTGGTCGGCACCTCCCCGGGCAGGATCACGCGCGGCGTCTCGAAGTAGTAGGTCTCGCCGAGGGTGGCGGAGATGAACTGCCGCCCGTCGCGCGCGTCGAGCAGCCGGCTGGTGACCCCGACACTCACCTGGTTGGCATCGCTCACGCGGTCGGCGCCGACATAGCGGTTGGTGCGGAACAGCTGCACAGGGTTCAGATCCGGCAGCGCGGTGTCGAACACCGGCAGCTGATCCTGGCCGCGGTAGGGCACGTCGACGTACAGGACGCGCGGCTCGAGGGTGAGCTTGCGCTGATCGCGCGAGCCGCTGGGACGCTCGAACACGAGCCCCGTGTCGAAGCTCGCAATGGGCAGCGTGCGCGAAGGCGAGCGCTGCAGCTGCCCGGGGCCGCGCGTATCGAGCTCGTACTGCGTGGCCCGCCAGGCGAGGGCGGGTCGCAGGAAATATCCGGGGCCGGTGAGATCGAGCGACACCTGCGGCATGAGGTCCGCGCGCCAGCCGGTAGTGACGATGTCGGGTCGCTGGGAATGCTGGAAATCGACTAACTCGGAGTCGAAGCCGTAGTGCAACAGCGCGTTGGGTCCCACTCCATAGTCGGCGTCGACGGCGATGCGCGGCACGCGCGCGTAGGGACGGTCGGGTTGCAGCAGCGTGTAGTCGATGGTCTGGTACTGCTGCGCTTCGCCGTCGATGCTCCAGTGCTCGCTGCGGTAGGAGAGCGTGGCGCGGCGCTCGAGAAAAGGCGTGCTGGCTCCTTCCGGCCCCTGAGAGAAGTCCTCGAAGTAGCGGGTGTCGCTCACGTTCTCCGCGCTCGCGTTGAGGCGGAAGTCGCCCGGCAGCTCGGCAACGTCGGTGAATCGCACCCGGCTGCGGCTGCCGCCGAAGGCGCTGTCGTCGGGGAGGTAATTCCAGTCGAGCCGCCCGCGCTGGCTCGCGGTCAGGAATCGCAAATCGCCGCCGAGGTCGGTGCCGGCCTTGCTGTAAAGGATTGGCTGGAAAGTGAAGTCTGCGTTCGGGGCGATGTTCCAGTAGTAAGGGACCGAGAGCTGCAGGCCGTTGGTCGAGGTGTTGCCGACACCCGGAAACAGGAAGCCGCTCTTGCGCTCGCTGGAGAGCGGGAACGACACCCATGGCAGGTACACCAGCGGCACGCCCATGAAGTCAACCTGCGCACCTCGGCCGGTGCCGACCTTGTTGCGCGTGTCGAGCACGATACTCTTCGCCTTGAGCTGCCAGGACTGGTCGCGCAAAGGGCAGGTGGTGAACGTGACTCCCTGCAGGCGCAGCACCCCCGCGGGCGTGAGCGTCATCTCGCGCGCCGCCCCGCGCGCTGCGCGCTGGCGCAGATCGAACTGCGCCGAGCGGAACTCCGCCCCGCCGCTGGTTGAGTAGCTGCCACCGGCGCCGGCCACGTGCACCAGCGGATCCCGGTAGTCGATGTGTCCGTCGCTGCGCATCGAGCGGTTGTTGGAATCGTAGTCGACCTGGTCGGCATGGATCTCGCGATCACCCTGGCGCACCTCGACGTTGCCCCGCAGCGTCGCGTTGCCGTCCACGCCGAGTGTCGCCTGGTCACTGCTGATAACGATGTTTCCGCCCTCGCTGCGCTTCTCCTGCGCAGCGGTTGCGGCGGCGTCGCCGCGGCCGGCCGTGGCGCCGCCCGGCACGATCTGTGACGGGCAAGGCGGATCTTGCGCCCGGGCCACGGGCATGATGCTGCCGAGCGATGCGACTACGATCCAGATTGGGCTCGAACGCAGCATAAAGAGCGGCATTATAATGGCGCCTCACTGCCAAGCGGACCGAAACACCGCTGACTCACACATGGGCGAAACTGACGCGCGACTTGCGCTGATTCACGATTGGCTGTCGCGCGAGCTTCGTCGGCCGGCGCAGCGCATCGAGCCGGCTTCGAGCGATGCGAGCTTCCGGCGCTACTTCCGTGTGTTCTGCGCCGGGGCTACCTACGTGGTGATGGATGCACCGCCCGGAAAGGAAGACGTACGGCCCTACCTGAAAGTGTCGGCGCTGCTCGAGTCCCTCGGTGCCCACGTGCCGCACGTGCACGAGGTCGACAGCGCGCGCGGCCTGCTGTTGCTCGAGGATCTCGGCGCGACGCTCTATCTGCAGCGCCTGCGGGCGGGGGACGACCCCGAGCCGCTGTACGCCGACGCGCTCGCCGCGCTCGCCGCCATCCAGGTGCGCGGGGTCGCGCTGTGCGCGCAGCTCGCGCCCTACGGGCGCACGGAGCTCTCGCGCGAGCTGGCGCTGATGCCCGAATGGTTTCTCGAGCGGCACCTGTTACTCGCCCTGTCGGCCACCGAGCGCGAGCTGCTCGCGGACGCCTGCGAGTTCCTGATCCGCGAAGCGCTGGCGCAGCCGGCCGTGTTCGTGCATCGCGACTACCACTCGCGCAATCTCATGGTGGTCGCGGAGCGCAATCCCGGGATGGTCGATTTCCAGGACGCGCTGTGCGGGCCGGTCGGCTACGACCTGGTCTCGCTGCTGAAGGATTGCTACATCGCCTGGCCGCGCGAGCGCGTGCTTGCCTGGGTGAGGGCCTATCGCGCCCGGCTGCTGGCCGAGGGGGGCGCTGCCGGCGCGAGCGAGGGCGAGTTCCTGCGCTGGTTCGATCTCATCGGCGTGCAGCGGCACATCAAGGTGCTCGGCATCTTCTGCCGCCTGTGGTACCGCGACGGCAAAGCCGGCTACCTCCCCGACCTGCCGCGCACCCTCGATTATGTGCGCGAGGTGTGCGGCCTTTACCGCGAGCTGGCGCCGCTCGGCTACTTCCTGGAAGAGCGGGTCGTGGCGCAGCTGCCGGGCGCCAACGCGCGCATCGCTGCCGGGCATGCGCGCAGCTGCGGGACGCGCGCATGAAGGCGATGCTGCTGGCGGCCGGACGCGGCGAGCGCCTGCGCCCCCTCACCGATTCGCTCCCCAAACCACTGGTGCGGGTGGGCGGGCGGCCGCTCATTGCCTGGCACCTCGCTGCGCTCGCACGTGCCGGTGTGCGCGAGGTAGTCATCAATCTGTCCTGGCTCGGCGAGCGGCTGCGTGCGGCGCTCGGCGACGGCCGCGACTTCGCTCTCAACATCATCTGGAGCGATGAGGGACCGGTACCGCTCGAGACCGGCGGCGGTATCTTTCGGGCGCTGCCGCTGCTCGGGCCGGGACCGTTCCTGGTGGTGAACAGCGACCTCTGGACGGACATCGACTTCCGCCGGCTTCATCTCGCGCCCGAGGCGCACGCGCATCTGGTGCTCATTCCCAACCCACCGCACCATCCGCGCGGGGATTTCGCGCTCGAAGACGGCCGGGTCGTCAACCGCGATGCCGGGCGCCTCACCTATTCCGGCGTCGGCGTCTACCGTCCGGAGTTCTTCCACGGCTGCACGGCGGGGCGGTTCCCCCTGCTGCCGCTGCTCAACCGCGCCATCGAGGCGCACCGGGTGAGCGGTGAGCTGCATCGCGGCGAGTGGTGTGACGTGGGGAGCGCGGAGCGCCTGGCGCAGCTGGCCGCCCGAATCCCCGAGATAGGTCCCTGAGATAGAATGAGAGCATGCCGCAGTTGAAGGGCATTCCCGTGGTGGCCGACGTCGCGCACCCTCGCAGCGGCGAGAAATACCTTACGCCTCAGGGGTTTACGGCTATCCGCGACGGCATCAAGAACGGCGGCGCTGCAGCCCCCGGGCCGCTCGCGCGCAAGCCCGCGTGGCTGAAGGCGCCTGCTCCCACCGGTACGGGCTTCCGTGCCGTGCGCGCGCTCGTCAGGGAGCACCGCCTCGCCACGGTGTGCGAGGAGGCCAAGTGCCCGAACATCGGCGAGTGCTGGAACGCGGGCACCGCCACTCTCATGCTGATGGGCGCGGTGTGTACGCGCGCGTGCCGTTTCTGCGCGGTGGACACCGGCAACCCGCGTGGCTGGCTCGATGCGGAGGAGCCAGAGAACGCTGCGCGCACGGTCGAGCTCATGCGGCTGCGTTACGTGGTGCTGACCTCCGTCGACCGCGATGACCTCCCCGACGGCGGTGCGGCGCACTACGCCGCCTGCGTGCGCGCGATCAAGCGCCGCAACCCCCTCACTGCGGTCGAGGCCCTGACTCCGGACTTCCAGGGAGTGCTCGCCGACGTCGCCACAGTGGTCGACTCCGGGATCGAGGTGTTCGCCCAGAACATCGAGACGGTCCGGCGGCTGACGCACCCGGTGCGTGATCCGCGTGCCGGCTACGAGCAGACGCTGCGGGTACTCGCCCATGCCAAGCACACCCGAGCGGGGGTGCTCACAAAGAGCAGCCTCATGCTGGGGCTGGGCGAGAGCGACGAGGAGATCGATGCGACGCTCGCCGACCTGCGCAGCGCCGCTGTCGACCTCGTGACCCTCGGCCAGTACCTGCGCCCGACGGCGAACCACCTTGCCGTGCAGCGCTATGTCACTCCCGCGGAGTTCGATCGCTACCGCGCGCTCGCGCTCGCGCGTGGCTTCCTCGAGTGCGTCGCAGGTCCCCTGGTGCGCTCGAGCTACCGCGCGGAGCGGGCGCTCGAGCGCAACAACGCGGGCCTCGACAACCGGAATCACGCGACGTGAGCGCGAACCTCCCGCCGGCCGCCGCGCCGCGCACGCCGCCGCCTGCGGCCGCGCCCGCACTGCTTGCCGCTGCGCTCGAGCCGGTGCGGCCCGCCGCCGTGATGCGCCACCTCGGGTTGCTCGAGTACCAGCCCACCTGGCGCGCGATGCAACGCTTCACCGAGCAGCGCACCGCCGCGACAGCCGACGAGATCTGGTTTCTCGAGCACCCGCCGGTGTTCACCCTGGGAGTGAATGCCAGCCGCGCGCACCTGCTGGCGCCGGGCGACATCCCGGTCGTGCAGGTCGATCGCGGCGGACAGGTGACCTACCACGGACCGGGTCAGCTCGTGGTGTACCCGCTCGTGGACCTGGAACGCCTGGGGCTCGGCATCCGGGCTTTCGTCACAGCGCTCGAGCGCGGCATCATCGAGCTCGCGGCGCAGTTCGGCATCCGCGCCGAGTCGCGCCGTGCGGCGCCCGGGGTCTACGTGGCAGGAGCCAAGCTCGCGAGTGTCGGCGTGCGCGTGCGCCGCGGCGGCAGCTATCACGGCCTCGCGCTCAACGTGGCGCTCGACCTCGAGCCCTTCAACCGCATCAATCCCTGTGGCTACCAGGGCCTGCAGATGACGCAGCTATCCGAGCTCGGCGGCCCGCGCACGGTGGCCGCCTGCGCCGCCGCACTCGAGCCGCATCTGCGCAGCGCGCTGCGCCTGTAGCGCATCGGCAGAGCCGTAACCACGCTGCGACTGACAGCCGCCCCGCGCGCGGCTAGCATCCGCTGATGCGCTCGACTCACTCGCTCACGCGCCCGGCCGCCGTTCTCGCGCTCGCTGCTCTAGCCCTCGCGGCGCTCGGCTCCTGCAGCCGCCCGGGCGCACCCGGGGGCGCCACGCGCGTGACGCTGCGCAATGTCTCCTACGATCCGACGCGCGAGCTGTACGCGGAATTCAACGCAGCGTTTGCCAGGTACTGGAAGGCGAAGACCGGTCAGGAGCTGCGCGTCGAGCAGTCGCACGGTGGTTCGGGCACGCAGGCGCGCTCGGTCATCGAAGGTCTCGCCGCGGATGTCGTCACGCTGGCCGTGGCGGCCGACATCGACGCCATCGCGGCGCAAGGTAAGCTCCTGCCGCTCAACTGGCAGACCCTGCTGCCCGAGAACAGCTCGCCCTACACCTCCACGATCGTCTTGCTGGTACGGCATGGCAACCCGAAGGCCATCCGCGACTGGGGCGATCTGGTGCGGCCGGGTGTGTCGGTCATCACCCCCAATCCCAAGACCTCAGGTGGCGCGCGCTGGAACTACCTCGCCGCCTGGGCGTGGGCGCGCGCGCAGCCGGGCGGGAGCGAGGAGAGCGCGCGGGAGTTCGTGCGCCGGCTGTACCGCAACGTGCCGGTGCTGGATGCCGGAGCGCGCGGTTCCGCCACCACCTTCGTTCATAATGGCCTCGGCGATGTCCTCATCGCCTGGGAGAACGAGGCGCTGCTCGCGGTGCGCGAAGTCGGCGCGGATCAGCTGCAGGTCATCGTGCCCTCGGTGAGCATTCTCGCCGAGCCGCCGGTGGCGGTGGTCGACAAGGTGGCGCTGCGCCACGGCACGCGCGAGCTGGCGCGCGCCTATCTCGGTTATCTCTACAGCAGCGACGGCCAGGAGATCATCGCCCGCCACGACTACCGCCCGCGCGACGCAGCCGTTGCGGCGCGCTACGCCCAACGCTTCCCGCAGCTGCAGCTGGCTACAATTGCCGACTTCGGCGGCTGGACGCGCGCGCAGCGCACGCACTTCAGCGACGGCGGCGTGTTCGATCAGATCTCCACGCCTTAGCGGGTGTGCCGCGCGTTGCTTTGGCCGCGCGCCGCTCAGTCGACAATGAGCTTGTAGCCCGCCGCCGCGGTGCGCAGCAGTACCGGCGCCGCCGGGTCCGCCTCTATCTTCTGCCGCAGGCGATGCACCAGCTGCTTCAGCAGCTGGCGATCCCCGCCGCTGCGATGTCCCCACACCTGCACCAGCAGCCGATCGGAGCTGACGGTGTGCCCGGCATTGGCGAGCAGCATCTGCAGCAGCCGCAGCTCGAGCTTGGTGAGCTGCACCGCCTGGCCGTGCGCGATGCGCACCGTATGCTCCGCCAGATCGAGTGCCACGCGCCCGGCGGCGAGGGGCGCCGCGGGCTCCATCCCGGCGCGACGCAGCAGCGCCTTGATGCGGGCCAGGAGGGTGCGCGGGCTGAAGGGTTTGGTCAGGTAGTCATCGGCCCCGAGGCCGAGCGCGTGCACCAGGTCTTCCTCCTCGCCGCGCACCGTGAGCATCATCACCGGCACGCGCGAGCGAGCGCGGATCGCCTCGCATACCTGAAACCCGGACAGGCCAGGCATATTGATATCGAGCACTACCAGGTCGGCGGAGTCCTCCGCGAAGCGACGCAGGGCCGCGGCGCCGTCGGCGGCCTTGAGCACGAGGTAGCCCGCCTGCGTGAGGGTGAAGGCAATGAGCTCGCGCAGGTCGGCATCATCGTCGGCAACCAGCACTTTCATGCGCTGCTCTCCGCGCTACTCTCCGCCGGCAGCGTGAGGGTGAAGCGGGTGCGGCCGGTGGGGGTGCGCTCGAAGGCGACGCTGCCGGCATGACGCTCGATGATCGACTTGACCAGCCACAGTCCCAGCCCGAGACCGGCCGGCTCGGGCTCGCTGTCGCCGCGGCTGAAGCGGGCGAACAGCTGCGCGCCCTCGCCGGCGACGGGGCCCTCGCCTTCGTCCTCGACCCAGGCGCGCACCGTACCCGCCTGGGCTGCGGCGCCGATACGCACCACGCTGTCCTCGGGAGCGAACTTGTTGGCGTTGGCGAGCACGTTGACGAACACCTGGGTGAGGCGCGTCCGGTCGCCGTTCAACAGCGGCAGGTTCTCCGGCAGGCTCACCTCCAGGCTCTGGCGGCGCTGCGCGAGCAGTGAGCCAACCAGAGCCTGCGCGTCCGCGATGATCTCGCCGAGCGCCACGCGCTGCTGGCGGATGCCGAGCTGTCCGGACTCGATGCGCACGCTCTCAAGGAGATTGTCGATCAGCCGGGTCAGGCGCAGTGTGCCGCGCTCGAGGGCGGCCACCAGCTCGCGCTGCTGTGGGCGCGGCATGTCGTCGAGGCCCGCGAGCAGCAGCTCAATGGAGGCGAGCTGCGCGGCGAGCGGAGTGCGGAACTCGTGTGAGATGTTGGCGAGCACCGAGTCGCGCGCCCGCCGCACCGCCTCCAGCTCGGTCTCGTCGCGCATCACCTGCACCTGCAGGCCATCGGCCGGCGCGGCGCTGGTGATCACCGTGGTGCGCGCCTCGCCCGGCCCGGTACCGAGGTGCTCGATGGCCTTGGCGCTGCCCTCGCTGCGCGCCTGCACGATCGGGCAGCGGAAGTCGCAGGGGCGGCGGCCCTGCTCCTCGCGGGGCTTGAGCACGTCGCCGCAGAAGCGTCCGGTCGCCTCCTCGGGCGCGACCCCCAACAGCCGCGCCGCCTGCGGATTCAGGTAGCGGATGATGCGTTCGCGATCCACGGCGTAAACCCCCTCGACGATGCCGCCGAGCACCGCGCGCGCCTCGGCCTCGCGCCGGCGCAGCGTGTTGGTGAGCTCGATGAGGTTGCGGCGCATGTCCTCCATGGTGCGCGCCAGCGCGCCGACCTCTGCGGCTCCGCCGGGCGGAATCGAGGCGGAGAAATCCCCGGCGCCGAGGCGGGTAGCCGCGGCGGTGAGCGCGCGCACCGGGCCGGCAACCAGCTCGCCCAGGATCACCCCGGCCAGCACCGCCAGCGCGGCGAGCAGCAGGGCGGCGATCAGGAGTCTGTGCAGGAAGTGGCGCGCGGAAGTGTCGACCGCGCTGGTGGGCAGGAGCGCCTCGATGAGGGCGATCGCTTCGCCGCTGGAGGCGAACACCGGCACGGCGCATGCGTAAGCTTCCTGGGCGTCGATGCGCTGCACGGCGGAGTGGCCGTCGGCGAGTGCGGCCGAGTACAGGGGCGTGAATGCGCTCACTGTGCCGCCGGTGTAGGTGCGGTAGTCGATGAGCCGCACCTCCGCGCCCCCCTGCTCGCTCAGTGCGCGCGCGAGCTTCTCATCGAGCCGCCGCACCACGTACACCGCCAGCCCCTGGTCGCCGAGCGCGGCGCGCGCGCCGAGCAGCGGCACGCGTTCAGTGGCCGGCAGCGCCATGAATGTCGCGCCCTGCTCGGCGGCGGCGGTGACGGCCTGCTGCCAGTCGAGCGCCGGCCCGGACACCGCGACCACGGTCCGGCCGGAGAGCACCGCGCAGGCGTCCGCGCCGCTGGCCTCGCAGGAGCGGCGCAGGAACGGCGCCAGCGCCTCGCTCTTGCCTTCCGCCAGCAGGCGCTGCAGCGTAGGGCGGTCGGCGAGCGCGCGCGCCGCGGCGTGCGCATCCTCGGCCATGCGCCGCAGATGCTCGCGCGCGGTCGCGGCCGCGAGCTGCACGCGTGCCTTGCCCTGCTCATCCGCCAGGTCGCGCAGCTCGCGGCTGGCGGACCAGGTGATCCCGCCGGCCACCAGCCCTACCAGCGTCACGTGGATCGCGACCAGCCACCAGGTGAGGCTGGTCCTGGCAGGGTCCGGCCACAGCGTGCTGCGCAGGCGTCTGAGACGCTCGAACATCCGTCAGCGCCTGCGGTAGCCGGTGCGCTCGACCAGCGTCTTGACCACGAGCGTCAGCGCCGCGAGCAGCGTGAGCAGCGATGCGACGGCAAAGGCGCCCACGAAGTTATATTCGTTGTACAGAATCTCGATGTGCAGCGGCATGGTGTTGGTGAGCCCGCGGATGTGACCGGACACGACCGATACCGCGCCGAACTCGCCCATGGCGCGTGCGTTGCACAATACCATGCCGTACACCAGGCCCCAGCGCACCTTCGGCAGCGTCACGCGAAAGAAGGTCATCCAGCCGCCGGCGCCGAGGGTGATGGCGGCTTCCTCCTCGTCGTTGCCGAGCTGCTGCATGAGCGGAATCAGCTCGCGCGCCACGTACGGAAATGTCACGAACATGGTGGCCAGCATCATCCCGGGCAGCGCGAAAATGATGGAAAAATCGTGCTCCTGCAGCCAGGCGCCGAACCAACCGTGCACGCCGAACAACAGCACGAACACCATCCCCGAGATCACCGGTGAGACCGCCAGCGGCAGATCGATGAGCGTGATGAGAATGCTCTTGCCGCGGAACTCGAACTTGGCGATCGCCCAGGCTGCCGCCAGCCCGAACACGGTGTTGATCGGCACCACCACCGCCGCGATGGTGAGGGTCAGGCGGATGGCGGCCGCGGTGTCGGGATCGGCGAAGCTGTGCAGATAGGCCGGCACCCCGCGGGCGAACGCTACGGCGAACACCGTGGCGAGCGGTGCGAGCAGCACCGCGGCCAGGAAGCCGAGCGACACCGCGATGAACAGCCAGCGCACGATGGCGTGCATCCAGGTGTGTTGTCCGGGGCGCGCGGCATCGCCCGCGAACGCGCCTGGAGGGAGTGCGGCGGCCATTAGTGCGCCGCCCGCACGTGACGGCGGCGGCCCCAGGCCTGCAGCAGGTTGATGGTGAGCAGCACCACGAAGGAGATGGCGAGCATCACCACGCCGAGAGCCGCCGCGCCCTGGTAGTCGAACTGCTCGAGATGAATGACGATGAGCAGAGGAGTGATCTCGGTCTTCATCGGCAGGTTGCCGGCGATGAAGATGACCGAGCCGTACTCGCCGACCGCGCGCGCGAACGACAGCGTGAAGCCGGTCAGCAGCGCCGGCAGCACCGTGGGGAGGATGATACGGCGGAACACGTACAGGCGCCCCGCGCCGAGCGTCTCGGCCGCCTCTTCCAGATCGCGCTGCACCTCGAGCAGCGCCGGCTGCACTGCACGCACCGCGAATGGCATGCTGATCAGCGTCAGGGCGAGCGTCACGCCGAGCCAGGTATAGGCCACCTTGATGCCGAGCGGTTCCAGATAGCGCCCGATCCAGCCGTTCTGCGCAAACACGGTGGTGAGTGCGATGCCCGACACCGCGGTGGGGAGGGCAAAGGGCATGTCGA
>Ga0210384_10008451_pt1 | contig 10726 bp, 9 predicted proteins | sample IncBWH2MmetaG_FD_160574 | JGI IMG/M metagenome (GOLD analysis project Ga0210384, IMG submission 160574) | Forest soil microbial communities from Barre Woods Harvard Forest LTER site, Petersham, Massachusetts, United States - Inc-BW-H-2-M | ecosystem: Environmental > Terrestrial > Soil >...
GAAAAGCTCCTCTCTAGGTCTTCGTTGGCTGATCTCGCGTGCGCCAGCCGATGTTGCATGGCGCCCGCGATCGAGCGAGCAGTTCACCGGCCGTTCGCGGCAACGCGCCGCAGCGGCTGGACACGGAGGCCGGCGACGATAGCCGCCGGCGGTGTTGCCGCATGGAGATAAGTGCAACCCCAATGCCAGCACCGGTTGGCGTGTCCCCCCTCGGGGGGACGCCCGACGGGCCGGGCGCTGCACCAGAATTTGCAAAACGGGGTACTAAGAGACTTCTACTTGGGTACGTCGCCGACTGCGACCACCGCTGGTGGTCCGGGTCGTCCCTGGTAACCGCCGGAGTTACGCCTTGGCGAGCCGCTTGTAGCGGATGCGGTGCGGCTGGTCGGCCTCGGCGCCGAGACGCCGGCGGCGGTCGGCTTCGTAGGCCTCGTAGTTGCCCTCGAACCAGACGACCTGGGAATCGCCCTCGAAGGCCAGGATGTGCGTGGCGATGCGATCGAGGAACCAGCGGTCGTGGCTGATCACCACCGCGCAGCCGGCGAAGGCGAGCAGCGCCTCCTCGAGGGCCCGCAGGGTGTCCACGTCGAGATCGTTGGTGGGCTCGTCGAGCAGCAGCAGGTTGCCGCCGGCGCGCAGGGTGCGCGCGAGGTGCAGCCGGTTGCGCTCGCCGCCCGAGAGGTCCTTGACCCGCTTCTGCTGATCAGACCCCTTGAAGTTGAACGCGGCGGCGTAGGAGCGGGCCGGCACCTCGCGGCCGCCCAGATCCACCACGTCCCTGCCGTCCGAGATCGCCTCCCAGACCGCCCGGTCCGGCTCCAGGTCGTCGCGGCTCTGATCGGCGTAGGCGATCTTCACCGTGTCGCCGACGCGCAGCGCGCCGGCGTCGGGATGCTCCTGGCCGGTGATCATGCGGAACAGCGTCGTCTTGCCGGCGCCGTTGGGCCCGATGATGCCGACGATGCCGCCGCGCGGCAGCGAGAAGGACAGTCCGTCGATGAGCAGGTTGTCGCCGTAACCCTTGCGCAGCCCCTTCGTCTCGACCACCAGGTCGCCCAGCCGGGGGCCGGCCGGGATGTGGATCTCGTTCTGCTCGACGCGCTTGGCCGCGTCGCGGTCCTCGGCCAGCAGCTGCTCGTAGTGAGTGAGGCGCGCCTTGCCCTTGGCCTGGCGGGCGCGCGGGCTCATCCGCACCCATTCGAGCTCGCGCTGCAGGGTCCGCCGGCGAGAGGATTCCTGCTTCTCCTCGAGCGCCAGGCGCTGCTCCTTCTGCTCGAGCCAGGAGGAATAGTTGCCCTGCCACGGGATGCCGCTGCCGCGGTCCAGCTCGAGGATCCAGCCGGCCACGTTGTCGAGGAAATAGCGATCGTGGGTGATCGCCACCACCGTGCCGGGATACTCCGCGAGGAAGCGCTCCAGCCAGGCCACCGACTCCGCGTCGAGATGATTGGTCGGCTCGTCGAGCAGCAGCAGCTCGGGCCGCTGCAGCAGCAGCCGGCAGAGCGCCACCCGGCGGCGCTCCCCTCCCGAGAGATGGCCGACGGCGGCATCGCCGGGCGGCACGCGCAGGGCATCCATGGCGATCTCGAGCGTGCGGTCGAGCTCCCAGGCGTTGGCAGCGTCGATGGCGTCCTGGACCCGGGCCTGCTCCTCGAGCAGCTTCTCCATCTCCTCGGGCGCCAGGTCCTCGCCGAAGCGCGCGTTGATCTCGTCGAAGCGGGTGAGCAGGGCGCGGGTGGCGGCGACCCCCTCCTCGACGTTGCCCAGCACGTCCTTGCTCTCGTCGAGCCGCGGCTCCTGCTGCAGGTAGCCGACCTTGATCCCCTTGGCCGGCCAGGCCTCGCCGCCGAAGTCGGTGACGACCCCCGCCATGATCTTGAGCAGCGTGCTCTTGCCGGCACCGTTCAAGCCCAGCACCCCGATCTTCGCCCCCGGCAGGAACGACAGCCAGATGCCCTTCAAGACCTCGCGGTTGGGCGGATAGATCTTCCGCAGGTCCTTCATCACATAGATGTACTGATCTGCCATCTGGTCTTTAGTCTCCTGGTCGCCCCACCACCCTGAAGAGGGTCCAGGGTGAGGGCGGGATTATAGGGGATTACCATGGGCGAGGGTCCAACAGATCAGCACCGGAGGCCCCGAGCACGCTGAGGGTCCCTCTGAGCCCGTATGGGCGAGGGGTCCATGTGTATGAGGGGGCGGCAGTGGACTGCGACCCCTCGCCCATACGGGCTCAGAGGGACCCTCAGCGTGCTCGGGGCCGGTGGACTTCGAGGCATCGTTCAAAGGGGGAAAAGGGAGGTGGAGAGACCAAAGGTTCAGATTCCCAGCAGGTTGGTCCGCAGCTTCGCGTAGCCGTGCTCTTCCGCCCACAGGCTGAGCGGGATCGCCGCCAGCTCGTCCACCACCGGCACCGCCCTGCCGTCCTTCGTCAGATCGATCGTCTTGATGAAATGACGGCAGGTGTCGCAGGCTTCGACGCGGACGTGGCCGAGCTCCTCGGCGACATAGACGGGAAGCTTGTCCACGCTCTCCTCGCCGCACGCCGGACAGACGATGCGCCGGAAGTCCCACTCCGTCGCGCAGAGCGCGCAGATCAGCGACCGCTTGCCGCCGTCCCCCAGCGGCCGCAGCACCCCGACCTGCGGCCTGCCGGAGCAGCGCGGGCACCGGTCGGGCGTGCTGCCGGTCTCCTCCAGCGCTTCGCTGTGGTCGGCGAGGTACTCGGCGTACGGCTGCAGGAAGCTCCAGGAGACCAGGGCCTCGGCGGCCGTGAGCCGTGGCGGGGCATCCGCCCCCGTGCGCCAGAGCTCGACCAGGACGTCCTGCCAGCGCGCGGCGCCCCCGGCGCCCAGCTCGGCGGTGGACCGGGAGAGGGGAGCGGGAGCCGCGGCTTCGACGAGCGCGAGGAAGCCGGGGAACGCGGGGAGGAGGAGGCCGAGATCCAGCTCCTCGCGCAACGAGCCCGGCGGGCGCGCCTCCAGGGCGCTGCCCAGCGCCGCTTCGAGGTCCGCGTACAGCGACCGTTGAAAGCCGGCGATGCGCTCGTAGAAGCGCAGCCCTTCCGCCGCGGCGGGATGGGCCGCGGCCAGCGCGTGCGCGCGCTCGATGCGCCGTTCCCACTTGCTGCCGCCGGTCCGCATCAGCTACGCCGGCAAGGGCGACCCGGGCGTCTCCGGGGGACGGACCCTTCCCCTTGCCTCCGTTTGGGCGAGGGGTCTTCGAGGAGTCGACCGCAAACTGCGACCCCTCGCCCAAACGGAGGCAAGGAGAAGGGTCCGCCCCCCTGAGCCCGGGTCCCGTCCGATCGCGTTTTTCGGCGGCGCCTTACCCCCTGCTCGCTTTGGGCGAGGGTGTCGCAGGGAACCGACGGCGGACTTCGGGCGCCTCGCCCAAAGCGAGGCAGGGGGAAAGGCGCCGCCCTTTACGCGATCGTGCCTGCCGATCATTCCTCCGGCGCGGAGCCCCGCGCCACCTGCTCGTACCAGGCGCGATGGTACCTGGCGGCCCACTTGCGCGAGACGTCCCCGCGGACGACCGACCCGAAGGCGCCGCGCTCGACCGCCGTGCCCATGTAGACGTGGATCATGAAGAGAGCGATCGTCAGCAGCGCGGCCACGGGATGGACGAAGACCGCGATCAGCCGCAGGACGCGCCAGCTCCAGGGGAGCCAGTGGGGGAACCAGAGGACCAGGCCGGAGAGGAAGAGCGCGATCCCGCACCAGAAGAACCCCCAGAAGAGCGACTTCTGGCCGGCGTTGAACCGCTCTTCGGAGGGCACCTCCTCGTCCTCGTTGCGGATGTAGTGCGGCAGCGCGCGCCACCACTCCCGGTCGCGCTCGGTGCTGCGCATCTGCGAGCCCCACTTCGTGTACATCCACACCACGCCGATGGTGAAGATCACGCCGGCCCAAGGATGCAGCTCTCGGGCGATCGTGCCGCCGCCCAGGATCACGGCGAGCCAGAACAGCCAGGGCGACCAGAACGCCAGGCCGGTCAGCAGCAGGTAGACGTAGGAGACACCCGCCACCCAGTGCATGAGCCGTTCGTTGAACGAGTACCGCAGCACCCGATCGTTCGGCAGCAGATACGGGTTGCTCATGGTTGGCGTCCCTCCTTCGGAGGCGATGGAGTCGTGTCGTCCTCCTTGACGGTCTTCGGTCCGAAGCGCAGGTAGTGGACCCCGAGCCCGATCAGGCCGCCGACCATCGCCAGGTTGCCGAGCCACTTCAGCGGGTGCTTCCAGAGCTTCACCGTCCACGGGATGTGCGGGTCCCTCGGCAGGCCGCCGTAGGCTTCGGGATTGGTGGCGTCATGGAGCACGTAGAGGACGTGGGTGCCGCCGATGCCGGCGGGGTTGTAGACCCCGGCATTGGCGAAGCCCGACTGCTCGCGGAGCTGCTTCGCGCGGGTCTCCGCCAGCTCCATCATGTCGTCCTTGGTGCCGAAGTGCAGGCAGCCGGTGGGACAGGCCTTGATGCACGCGGGCTCGAGCCCCTCGCTGACGCGGTCCACGCAGAGCGTGCACTTGAACACCTTGCGCGATTGCGGGCTGAACTTGGGGACGTTGAAGGGACAGCCGGTGATGCAATAGCCGCAGCCGATGCAGTGCTCCTGCTGGAAGTCCACGATGCCGTTGGCATACTGGACGATGGCGCCGTCGGCCGGGCATGCCTCCAGGCACCCCGGCTCCGCGCAGTGCATGCACTGGTCCTTGCGCATCAGCAGCATCAAGCTGCCGCCGCCGTCGGGCTTCTGCTCGTCGTACCTGACCAGGCTGGCATCCGCGAGCACGTGCTGCTCGTCGAACTTGATCAGGTTCCAGTAATTCCATGCCGTTTCGGGCATGGTCTGGTAGCTGTTGTCGAAGGTGGTGTCGCTGAAGGCGAGGCCGTTCCACTCGAGGCAGGCGACCTCGCAAGCCTTGCAGCCGATGCAGGTCGTGGTGTCGACCAGCTTGGCGACCTCGGGCTCCCGCTTGACGCCGGCGCCGGGAATGGGGCCCGCATGGCCGGAGATCCTGACTAGCTCCAGATTGGCCTGGCTCATGTGCGGTCCCCCTTATGCCTTCTCGAGCTTGACCAGGAAGCCCTTGAACTCGGGCGTGTAGGCGTTCGGGTCGTAGACGGTCGGCGACAGCCGGTTCACCAACGTCCGCGCGTTCTCGCCTTCGTCCTCTTGAATGCCGCGGAAGCCCTGGTGGATCGGGATGCCGATCTGGTAGACCTTCTTGCCGTCGATATTCATCGGCTTGATGCGGCGGGTGACGAAAGCCTTGGCGATGTAGTAGCTGCGCGCGCTCGTCACCTTCACCTTGTCGCCGCCCGCGATCCCCAGATCCGCCGCCAGCTCGACCGGGATCTCCACGAACGGCTCCGGGATGAGCTGCACGTTCATCGGGTTGTTCTTGGTCCAGTAATGGTAATGCTCGGTCAACCGGTAGGTGGTGCAGATGATGTTGAACTCGCCGCCCATCTTGGCGTACTTGTCCGCGGCGGTGGTGAACTTCTTGACCACCGGGTTGTTCGATTGCGCCGGATGGAAGGCGTTCGCGACCGGGCTCTCGATCGGCTCGTAGTGCTCCGGGAACGGACCGTCCGCGAACAGCGCCAGCGGCGCGAAGATCCGCCCCACGCCCTCCGCGTTCATGATGAACGGTCCCATGTGGTCCCGCGGGTGGGAGTCCGCCTTGAAGTCGGGCACGTCGTTGCCGACCCACTTCTGCGCCGCCTCGTTCCACCAGACCTGCCGCCGTGACGGGTCCCAGGGCTTGCCGGCCGGGTCGCAGGAGGCGCGGTTGTAGAGCACGCGGCGGTTGGCCGGCCAGGACCAGGCCCAGTTCTGATAGATCCCGAGGCCGGACGGGTCCTCGGTGCCGCGGCGCGCGAGCTGGTTGCCCGCCTCGGTCCACGAGCCGCTGTAGATCCAGTTGCCGCAGGCGGTCGTGCCGTCGTCCTTGAGCCAGGCGAACCCGGGCAGCTGCTGGCCCGCCTTGATCTGCTGCTTGGTCGCCGGGTCCTCGAGGTCGGCCAGGGCCTTGCCGTTGACCTCCTTGGCCACCTCCGAGAGCGATGGGTGCTGGGGATCGGTGTAGGGCCAGGTGAGGTTCAGGATGGGGTCGGGGAACTTCCCGCCCTCCTTCTGGTAGAGCTGCTTCACCTTCAAGAAGATCTGCGCGATGATGTCCTGGTCCAGGCGAGCCTGCCCGGGCGGCGGCAGCGCGACGTTCTTCCACTGCAGCCAACGGGAGGAGTTGGTCATCGAGCCGTCTTTCTCGGCGAACCCCGCGCAAGGCAGGCGATAGACGGTGGTGTTGATCTGCTTCATCTCGTCCGGCGTGATGCCCGGCGACTTCCAAAACTCGCTGGTCTCGTCGGGATAGATCTCGCCGACGACGAGCCAGTCGGCCTTCTTCAGCGCGTCGATGTTCTTCTGCGTGTCGGGACCGATGGCGACGCCGTTCATGCCGAAGGCGAACATCCCCTTGACGTTGCCGCGGTACATGCCGTCCCAGATGTTGGTCCAGGAGTAGTTGCGGGTGGGATCCACCTTCGGCAGGTAGGCGAAGGCCCAGTCGGTCTCCTTCTTCGCCGCGTCGCCGTACAGGGTCTTCAAGAAGGAGACGGCGAACTTCGGGGTGTTCGACCAGTAGTTGAACGAGGCCCACTCGTTAGGCTTCGCGGCAGGCGGGGTGATGCGCTTGGTGAAGGCCGCGAAGTCGGTGTCCGTCGCGTTCGGCACCTTCAGGTAACCCGGCAGGTTATCGAAGATGCCGGCCATATCCGTGGCGCCCTGGATGTTGGAGTGCCCGCGCAGGGCGTTGACGCCGCCGCCGGCCCGGCCGACGTTGCCCAGCATCAGTTGCAGGATCGCCGCGGTGCGGATGATCTGGCTGCCGTAGGTGTGCTGGGTCCACCCGACCGCGTAGATGATCGTGGCGGCCTTCTTCATGTCGCCGTCCTTGCGGACGGAGGTGAACAGCTCGGCGGCCTTGAGGAAGTCGTCCTTCGGGATGCCGGTGACCCTCTCGACCATCTCCGGCGTGTAGCGCGAGTACTGCCGCTTGAGCAGTTGGAAGACGCAGCGCGGGTGCTGCAAGGAGAGGTCGTAGGCGACGTTCGGCGGCATGCTGGGGGGCGGCGCGGGAGCGGCGGCCGCAGTGGCCCCGGCAGGCTTCGCGGCGCCAGCCGCGGCGCCAACAGGCTTCGCGGCGCCGGCACCGGCAGTCGCGGCCGGCTTGGCTGCCGCTACGGCACCCGTGCCGCCGCTCGCCGTCGGATTGGATCCCTCGCCGCTGGTGGTGGTCGTGCCTCCATGGCCGGCCGTGGCGGTCTTGGCCGCCGCGGCGCCGGTCTTCGCTCCGGCCGGAGATGCCCCGGCGGTCGCTGCCGCCCCGGCCGCACCGGCGACGGCCGCCGGGCCGACGTTGCCGCCCGCCTCGTAGTTCCAGGTGGACTTGTCGTAGACCTGCGTCGTGGGATTGAAGCCTGAGTACAGGCCGTCTTCCGGCAGCTTGAAGCCGTCCTTGACGATGAACGCGGCGTTGGTGTAGTTGACGAGGTAGTCCTTGGCCAGCCGGTTGTTCTCGATGGCGTAACGGATCATGCCGCCCAGGAACGCGATGTCCGATCCCGCGCGGATCTGCAGGAAGAGGTCGGCGGTGGCCGCGGTGCGCGTGAAGCGCGGGTCCACCACGATCATCTTGGCGTTACGGACCTTCTTGGCCTCGATCGCCCACTTGAAGCCGCACGGGTGGTTCTCCGCGGGATTGCCACCCATGATCAACATCATGTCGGTGTTCTTGATGTCGGTGTAGCCATTGGTCATCGCACCGCGCCCGAACGATGGTCCCAAACTTGAGACCGTGGGGCCGTGTCAGACCCGGGCCTGGTTTTCCAGGTAGCAGACCCCCAGGCTGCGCATGGTCTTGACGACCAGGAAGTTGAACTCGTTGGTGTCGGTGCAGCCGCCGGTGAAGGCCATGCCCTCGCAGCGATTGACGGTGCGGCCCTTGTCGTCCTTCTCGACGAACGACGCGTCGCGGGTCTTCTTCACCCAGCGGCCGATCTCGTCGAGGGCGGTGTCCCAGGGGATGTCCTCCCAGTGGTCCGAGCCGGGCCGGCGGACCTGCGGCTTGGTCAGCCGCCGCGGGTTCAGGATGTCCTGCTCGAGCGAGGATCCCTTCGGGCACAGGGTCCCCCGGTTGATCGGGTGGTCCGGGTCGCCCTCGACGTGCACCACCTGGGGCGTGACGTTCTTGGCCTTGTCGCCCAGCGTGTAGATGATCACGCCACAGCTGACCGAGCAGTACGGGCAGGTGGAGCGCGTCTCCGTGGCGCGCGCGATCTTCAGCTCACGCACCTGCGCCGCGGCCGGGGCCAGGTCGAAGCCGAAGACGGTGGCGGCCGCGCCGCCGATCGCGCCCGCCTTCAGGAAGTCCCTGCGGGTGGGATTCATCGCTCTACCTCCCCTCGAAGCCCTCGATGCCCCCGGCATGGAACCGCGTCCGGACCCATGCTGAGGCGACCCGGGAGCGACATCTGGTGGAAGCTCCGGCGAGTGACTCTCATCTGCCCTCCTATGAGATGGGATTGCCTGCCGGCTTCTCTACCATAGAACCCCGACCCTGGCAAGGCGGCGAGCGGCGACAGCGGCGACCGGCAGGCAGCGGGCAGGCGGCAGACGTGCGGCGGATTGCGGCGGGTCACGGAGCGTTGCCGATGCGGTCCGCGGGAGGCCGCGACTGGTCCCCGCCGAGGATCCCTTCTCCGGCCGGGGCTCACTCTCTCTCTTGGAGGGCAAACAACCAGAGGAGAAAGGTCCATGAAGAAGAAAGCCACCCACCTGAAGAAGCTCTCACTCCGCGTCGAGACGCTGACCGCGCTCCAGCGCGGCCGGTTGGAAGACGTCCTCGGCGGGCACTACTCGATCCCGGCGTTCTACACCTGCCCGGAGTGCTCTCCGCCGATCGCGCGCAGAGGCTAGAACCAGGGAGGCGGAGAAGCCGGCACGATGGCCGGCCGGGACCGGCGGCGCCGCCACGCCGCCGGCCGGTAGGTCGTGCAGGGCCCAGATGCCGAAGCCGCGGCACCGCGTGCTAGCCTTGCCGTATGGCGGGGCAGCGCTCCTCGAGCGAGCGGAGCGAACGAACGGCAGGGCCGGCGGCAACCGCGGCCGGTGCCGCCGGCGTGGCCGGCACGGTGGGCGCGGAAAGTGCCGCCGGCGCGGCGGGTACGGCGGTGCGGGCGACGGTCGTGGCGCACGAGGGCGGCAAGATCGAGCGGCGCTCGGACCTGCTCGCCGCCGAGGAGCCGCTCGAGATGCGGGTCACGGCCGAGGAGGGGGGGCGCCGGGTGCGGCACGGCGTGGCCGTGACCATGCGCACCCCGGGGCACGACTTCGAGCTCACGGCCGGTTTCTTCCTGAGCGAGGGGATCGTCGCATCACGGGAGGCGATCTGGAGCATCGCCTACTGCCAGGAGGCGGACGAGCCGAACGTCGTCGAGGTCCACCTCAAGCCGGACGTGCCCTTCGATCCGCTGCGCTTCAGCCGCAACGTCTACACCACCTCGAGCTGCGGGGTCTGCGGCAAGACCTCGATCGACCTGGTGCGCGCCGTCTGCCCGGCGCGGCCGCAGGGCCGCGAGCGGATCGCGCCCGAGGTGCTGACCGGCCTGCCCGAGACCCTGCGCCGGGCGCAGCCGGTCTTCTCGCGCACCGGCGGGCTGCACGCGGCCGGTCTCTTCGACGCCGCCGGCCGCCTGCTGCTGCTGCACGAGGACGTCGGCCGCCACAACGCCCTCGACAAAGTGATCGGCACGCTGCTGCTGGACGGCGCGCTGCCGGCCTCGGACCGGGTGTTGCTGGTCAGCGGCCGCGCCAGCTTCGAGCTGGTGCAGAAGGCCCTCGCCGCCGGCATCCCGGTGCTCGCCGCCGTGGGAGCGCCGAGCAGCCTCGCGGTCGAGCTCGCCCGCGAGCTCGGCCTGACCCTGGTCGGCTTCCTGCGCGACGGCCGCTTCAACGTGTACTCGGGCGAAGAACGGATAGGTTGACTCCGGGGGACTCCGGGGAATCTCCCTCCGATCCGGGCCGCGGGCGGCGGATCTCCTCTCCGCCTCCCTTTGGGCGAGGCGCTGGGGTGGTGGATGTGGAGGGCCTGGTGGATTGCGGCGCCTCGCCCAAAGGTCGGCTGCGAGGAGATCCGCCGCCCGCGGCCCTGGCTCTCCTCCCCTCCGTCTGCAGATCCCTTCGACGGGCGTTCTCGGTGGAGCGATCGGGGACTGCGGCGCCTCGTCCAAACGGCTGCCAGGAGGAGCTGTCGCCTACAGCGTCCTTTCCTTCAGCCACTCGGCCAGGTGGGCCAGGAAGGGCTCCAGATCGTCGGTGTCGGGGAGGGTGATTGCCAGCTTGCCGGCGGGGGTGCGCTCGATCTTGCCTTCTCCTTCGAGGACCAGGGCCACCTGCAGGGATTCGCGGTCGACGGGCACCTCGTCGGTGACGGCGAAGACGCGGTTCATGATCTGCTGATCGAGGATGCGCATGGCCCCATGCTACATTGGCGGCATGGAGCTCGAGCCGGCGACGGACCTGTTCCTCTCGCTGACGCCGGAGAAGGTGCTGGCCGCCGTCGAGGCGGCCGGCCTGCGCTGCAACCCCGTCTGCTACCCCCTGAACTCCTTCGAGAACCGGGTCTACGAGGTCGAGCTCGAGGACCGCACGCGGATCG
>Ga0210384_10008455_pt1 | contig 10724 bp, 6 predicted proteins | sample IncBWH2MmetaG_FD_160574 | JGI IMG/M metagenome (GOLD analysis project Ga0210384, IMG submission 160574) | Forest soil microbial communities from Barre Woods Harvard Forest LTER site, Petersham, Massachusetts, United States - Inc-BW-H-2-M | ecosystem: Environmental > Terrestrial > Soil >...
CCTTTGTTCTGTGTGCGTTCGTGGCCAGCGGAATCAGCTCTTTTAAAAGAAATAATGAGCAGGAGTTGAAGGAAGCGCGCGACCGGCTGGAGGTTCGAGTCGCCGAGCGTACCTCCGAACTTCAGAAGTCAAACGCAGAGTTGCAGCACAGCGAACAGCAGCTGCGGCTCCTGACCGAAGTGATTCCGCAGCAAATATGGAGCGGGACCTCGGACGGCTCGATCGACTATTGCAACCAGCGTCTGCTCGACTATGTGGGCCGCAGCCTCAAGGACGTACAGGGCGAGCGGTTCCTCGAAACCATACATGCCGAAGACCGAGAGCGGTTCCGGCAATCCTGGCAAGAAGCACTGTCCAGCGGCGCCCCTTTCGAGGGCGAATGGCGCGTGCGCGGCGCCGATGGCGAGTACCGGTCATTTTTCACGCGGGGCGTTCCGCTGCAAGACACCGAAAAGCAGACTGTGCGATGGTACGTCACCAATACGGACATTGAGGAGCACCGCAAGGCCGAACAAGCCCTGATGAAAACCCAAGCGGAACTGGCGCACCTGTCGCGCGTGCTGACGATGGGCGAACTCACTGCCTCGATTGCCCACGAAGTAAACCAGCCACTCGCTGCGATCGTGACGTATGGACATGCCTGCCTGGAATGGCTCTCGACCAACCCGCCAACTCTAGATGAGGCTCGGCAAGCCGCGAAACAGATTATTCAGGATGGCACACGAGCGGGTACGGTGCTCAGCCGCATCCGCGCTTTCTTCAAAAAAGAATTTCCCGCCAAACAGTTGCTGGACATGAATGAAGTGATACAAGAGCTGGCCGTCTTCCTGCGCGACGAGGCCAAGACTCGCCACATTATCTTGCGCACCGAACTGGCTCCCGGTTTGCCAAGTGTCCGCGGAGATCGGGTGCAACTGCAGCAGGTGTTGCTCAATCTGGTCATGAATGCCATGGATGCGGTGGGCGAAACGCCGGGAGCGCGTAAAGAGATTTTTGTGCGTTCACACCTATACGAGAGGGATAAAATCATCGTGCAGGTTGAGGATTCCGGCACGGGCATTAGTGCAGAGATCGCGAAAAAGATCTTTGATCCTTTTTTCACGACCAAGCCCAAGGGCATGGGCATGGGTTTGTCCATCAGCCGCTCGATCGTGGAATCGCACGAAGGCCAGTTATGGGCCGCAGGGCATCCCGCCGGCGGCGCCGTATTCCAGTTCACTATTCCCATAAGTTCGGAGAAATTGTGATGACCGATCTAAACTCCACAGTTTTTGTCATCGACGACGATGTTTCTGTACGAGAGTCGGTCGGAAACCTACTGAAATCGGTAGGCCTGCGAGCGGAAGTCTTCGGCTCGACCGAGCAATTCATGAGCGTCAAACGCTCGGAAATGCCCGGCTGTCTGGTGCTGGATGTGCGGCTCCCGGGAGTGAGCGGTCTGGAATTTCAGGACGCGCTCGAGAAGGCAGGAATTCATATTCCCATCGTTTTCATCACGGGTCATGGCGATATTCCCATGACCTTGCGAGCACTAAAGGCCGGGGCGGTGGAATTCCTGGCCAAGCCGTTCCAGAAACAGGAGCTGTTGGCGGCGATCGACCAAGCATTGGAACAAGATCGGACCCGCCGCGAAGAGGAGTCGGAATTGGCTTCGCTTCGGGCGAGGATTGAAAAGGTCGCGTTGCGGGAACGCGAGGTTACTTTCAACCTCACATTGTTGAACAAAATGGTTAGACGGCTATCCACGGCGGACCCGCTGCACGAGGTGCTCGAGGAGGTCGTGGAATTTGTCGGCGCCGTGGTGCAATGCGACTCCTGCATAGTTTATGTATTGGAAAAAGACGAACTGATATTGCGGGCCTCGAAGAACCCGCATCCCGAGGTTCTGAACCGGCTAAAAATGGTAGTGGGGCAAGGCATCACCGGATGGGTAGCCGAGCATTGCGAGCCGGTGGCAATGTCGCACGGCGCATACGAGGACCCGCGATTTAAGTTGTTCAATGAATTGCCAGAGGACCGGTTCGAGGCCTTCCTCTCGGTCCCGCTTCTAAGTGGCGGGCGGCTGGTCGGAGTTCTCAACTTGCAAAATCGCGAGGCACATCAGTACAGCAAGCGGGAAATCAGCCTGATCGGGACAATTGGTTTTCTGGTGGGCGCGGAGGTTGAGCGAGCGCGGCTGGAAAGCGAAAATTTCAAACTCTCCGATAAACTCGAAACGCGGAAAATAGTCGAACGCGCCAAGGGAATTTTGCAGCGCGACTTGCAGCTTTCCGAGGAAGAAGCCTACCTCACATTGCAGCGAGAGAGCCGGCAGAGACGAAAATCCATGAAGGAGTTCGCGGAAGCAATCCTGTTGAGCGAGGACTTTAAGCACAAGAAATGACAGTCCGTCGGGTTTGCCCGCGGCCTGGTTTTTCCACCGGAGAAATCAAGATTGCGATGGCCGTAATCAAAAGTTTGAATTGGACTTCGCGGTAGAAGTCGCGCAAGCTGACACTGTAATTTTCGGCCAGCCGCGCCGCTGGTCCTTCTTTTAGTCCCTTTAGCTGTGTCCATTCCCTAGACACAAAGCGCTCCTCGAAGAGCCGGCAATTGCACTGCTCCGTCAAACGCGAGCGATGGGTGTGAATTTGCGTCCACGCGCCCGGTCTCTCGCTATGCGTGTAGCTGTGCGGACGATCGATGTCTGAATCGTGAACCATTTAAGAGGATGCGGCCAGCGAGCGAACCATGAGCTGCAGTGAGCAGAAACGGCAATGATCAAGCAGATTAGCGAAATAGGAAATTTTATTCGCCGACTTCGAACCGAAGTCAGGTTCGGCGAACTGTCACGCGCTCCGCTGCAACTGCTCCGGCTGGAATGGCGCGGAGATGTCGTGGAGTGCGACTGGATGGCACGGGCGGCCGATCCCTGGGATGCGGGCCTGCCGACAATCGTGGCCGAGCGAAACACGTCAGTCCAGGCGCTGGAAGATGCCGTCAAGGTCCGCGATCTGTTGTTTTCGACCTTACCGGATTTGTCGAGCGGGGTGTTTCGTGTCTACCGGGAGGCCGAGGGTTCGCCTTCTATTTTGATCATCGCCGGCAAGGTTACCAGGAAAGAACGGGTTCCCGCGGGAGTTCGATCTCTCGCAATGCGCGCAAAGTTGGTCGGATTTCGCTTCTGGTTAGCTGACGGAGTGCTCAAGCCATTGCAGCTCGAAGAGAGGGAAATGAGTTTGTGACTGGAAACGAATTGTCGCCGTAAAAGCCGCGTTTGTATTTCAAAGGTAAGGATTTCACTCATGGAAAGGAGAAAAAAGATAATGTCTGCCAGATCAATGCAAGGAAACAGACTAACATTAGCCGACAAGTTTTCGCGGTTAGGACGCAGGATGAGGGACCCCGAATGGCGGCGTTATGCGAAGCTCGTGTTCGCAGGGAAGTTTGCCGGAATCGCCCTGGTTCTATTGATCATCGCGGTGGTTTCCGGCGTTTTCTTTGCGCACGCGTATGCCGCCGATCCGGAAGTTAAGGCGGCCGACGTCGTAAACCCGGTGAACACGGCTTGGACGCTCGTCGCAGCTTTCCTGGTTTTTGGCATGCAGGTTGGCTTCACAATGCTCGAGGCCGGCTTCTGCCGCTCCCGTGAAACTGTAAACGTACTGGTTGAATGCGTGGTCGATACCTGCCTCTGCGGCATTCTGTTCTATGCCATCGGCTTCGCGTTCATGTTTAGTCACGGCAACGGGCTCATTGGCTACCACTGGTTCTTCCTGCAAAACGCGCCCGCGACCTATGAAACTACTGGAGTCGCCTTCCTGGCCGTGTGGATTTTCCAATTTGCTTTTGCGGACACCTGCTCGACGATCACTTCCGGCGCGATGATCGGTCGGACGGGTTTCGTCGGCGACCTTCTTTACAGCTTCTGCGTTACGGGTTTCATTTATCCGATCATCGGACACTGGGCTTGGGGCCCGGACGGATGGTTGGCGAATATGGGAAGCACCGGGCACGCGTTCCCAGGGTTGGGAATGGGATTCCACGATTTCGCGGGATCCACCGTTGTCCATACCATTGGAGGAATGATTGCTCTCGCGGGCGCCATTGTTCTCGGTCCGCGCCTGGGCCGCAAATTCAAGCGCGATGGCGGCAGTCCCATGTTGCCGCATGACTTGACCATCGCCGTCACCGGCGGGCTGATTCTCTGGTTCGGTTGGTACGGCTTCAACCCGGGCAGCACGCTTTCCGCGATGGATTTTCAAGGTATCGGCCGAGTGGCAACGAATACCACTCTCGCGGCGTGCGCGGCGGGCCTCAGTTCCATCATCTACGGCTATTTCTGGACCAAAAAGTGGGACGCGGGCTACACCACGAATGGATTCCTGGCCGGACTCGTCGCTATCACTTGTCCGTGTTATTGGGTGACTCCAACCGGTGCGGTGCTGCTTGGTGGAATCGCAGGGGTGATCGTGATCCTTGGAGTTGACCTATTGGAATACCTGCGAATCGACGATCCCATCGGCGCCGTTCCCGTTCATGGTATTGCCGGCATCTGGGGAACTATTTCCTTGGGTCTGTTTGCTTGCGGGGAGTACGGGGCCAGCGGGCCGATTTCTCCAGACAATTCCGCGGCTCTGAAAGGGCTGTTTTACGGAGGCGGGACGCAGGTGCTGGTGGCTCAAATGATCGGCAGCGCGGTCATTACGCTGGCTACCTTCGGAGTGGCCATGGCGGTGATGCTGGCCGTCAATGCCACCGGGACTCTTCGCCTGCCGGCAGAGGCGGAGCTCTACGGTATGGACTTGCATGAACACGGTATCTCAGCCTACCCGGAATACGAGATCTCACCGTTTGCCTCACCGACTGGCCTCATCGATCAGATCAGCGCGGCCGAGAAGGCCAACACCTACTCCACGCCCAGGGCGATGGCGCGAACGGGTATGGACAAAGTACCGCCGACCCCCAGCCGCTCATCTATCTAGCCACTACAGGCTCGCTGGGCTTCCTCAGGGAAGCCCAGCGAATCTGTTGGTACGGTGAGAGCGTTACGCAAAAGCCCGTGGCAAGCCAAAACGTGCGAAACTTAAGGAGAAAAAATGATCAAGATTGAAGCCATCATCCAGCCGTCTAAATTTGAGGCGGTGAAAGCTGCGTTGATCGAAACGGGCATCGATGGCATGACGGCCTCCGAAGTGCGGGGTCATGGCAGGCAGAAGGGACACACGGAGACCTACCATGGACACGAATACAGCGTGGACCTCCTGCCGAAAATTAAACTTGAAATCGTCGTGGAGGATCGCCTGGTGGACAATGTGGTTGATGCCATTACCAGGAGCGCATCGACCGGCAAGATAGGCGACGGCAAAATTTTTGTGTTCAAAATTGAAGAAGTGATCCGCATTCGCAACCGGGAACGGGGCGTAGCCGCGCTTTAGAAATGCGCATGGGGTTCGGCGCCTCAGCGTGACAAGGGCTTTTTGTGGTACTTTGACCGTCGCGCGTTTGCCTGCTCGGCGATGTTTTGCCGGTAGGCCGTGGAAGGTATGGCCAGTCATCCCCCGGAATATGTCGCAAAGGGTTCCGCTCGGCCCGTCGCCAAAGTCCTGGTGGCCACCACGGCCATGCTGGCCTTTATTTCTTATTGGCGGGCCGCCGCCATTGTCCTGAATGATCTCGCCTCTTCAGCCTATTACGCAGGCGGCGAAGCCGAACAATTCATAGGCAAGTCCGCTCCCTGGTTCATCCTCGCGACGATGTTGCTTTCTTATGCGGTCTCCCAGGTCTACGTCGAGAGCTGCAGCATGTTCGTCCGTGGCGGCGTTTATCGCGTCGTAAAAGAAGCCATGGGCGGCGCGCTGGCAAAATTCTCCGTTTCCGCGCTGATGTTTGATTACATCCTGACGGGCCCGATCAGTGGCGTCTCGGCGGGGCAGTATCTGGCCGGCCTACTGAACGAGATGGCCGCGTATTTCCATCTTAACATTGTGTTCGGCGCGGGCCCGACGGCTGCAACCTTTGCCATCGCCGTGACGCTTTATTTCTGGTGGCAAAACGTCAAAGGGCTTTCGGAATCCAGCGAAAAGGCTCTATGGATCATGCAGCTCACCACCGTCATGGTGATAGGGCTGATCGGCTGGTGTACCTACACGCTGTGGACGCGGGGAGCGCAGCTTCCCCCGTTGCCCCTGCCACGCAACCTGATCCTGGACAGGCACTCCCTCGGATGGCTGTACGGCAGCCAGATCCCCCATTTGATCACTCTGGCCGCTGTTTTTGTAGGATTGGGCCATTCGGTCCTCGCCATGAGCGGAGAAGAATCACTGGCGCAGGTGTACCGTGAAATCGAGCATCCGAAGCTTCCGAACCTCAAAAAAGCTGCGCTGATCATTTTCATCTACAGCATGATCTTCACCTCGCTGGTGTCCTTCTTCGCCGTCATGATCATCCCCGACAAAACCAGGCCCCAGTTTTTCCAGAACTTGATCGGCGGGCTGGCCATGAACCTGACCGGGCCTTTGCTGGCCCGGCTGATTTTTCAAATGTTTGTTGTTGTGGTGGGCACGCTAATCCTTTCCGGAGCCGTTAATACGGCGATTGTGGGCTCCAACGGAGTGCTCAACAGGGTTTCCGAAGACGGCGTCCTCCCGGATTGGTTTCGCCAACCCCATCCCCGCTTTGGCACTTCCTACCGGATCATTCATTCGGTTGCGGCAGTGCAGATTTTCATGATTGTGATCAGCCGTGGCGACGTCACGTTCCTGGCCAATCTTTATGCCTTCGGCGTGGTCTGGAGTTTCGCTCTAAAGGGCGTCGCAGTGCTCGTGCTGCGGTATACACATCCCCAAAAACGCGAATTCCGAGTGCCTCTTAATTTCCACATTGCCGGCAAAGAAATTCCTCTCGGATTGGGACTCATTACGCTGGTGCTCCTGTTGGTTGCCGTCGTGAATCTGTTCACCAAACCCGCGGCGACTATATCCGGAATAATCTTCTCGGGGGTACTGTTCGTCGGATTCGTACTCTCCGAAAAACGCATTCAAAAACGAAGCGGACACACCCACGTTGAACTCGACCAATTCAATCTCGCTCAGGCGGGAGAACTGACGTTGGAAAATGTGGGGGTGCAGCCCGGTAACATTCTCGTACCGGTCAGCTCGCACTACGGTCTTTACGCCCTTGAAGATGCCCTGCACCGCGCGAAACGAGGACGAGCGGAAATTGTCGTGCTCCACGTACGGATATTGCGGCGCGCCGGTTCCGGCGAAAGTGATCTCGCGCCGGATCAGCTCTTCAGTGGTATCGAGCAATTGCTCTTCACCAGGGTCTTGTCGTTGGCTGAAAAGGAGGGCAAACCCATACGGCTGGCCGTCGCCGCCGCCAATGACCTATGGGAAAGCATTCTCCGCACGGCCGAAAATTTGCAGTCGAGCGCGGTGGTGATCGGAAGCTCATCCAAGATGTCTATCGTCGAACAAGCGCGCGAAATCGGATTGGCGTGGGAACGCATGCCTCAACCGCAACCCCAGATTATGCTGAAGATTTTCACCCCAACCCATGAGGAACACATTGTCTATCTCGGCCCTCACGCTCCCCATCTGACTCCCAAGGAAATCGATTTGCTCCATAAGGTGTGGCTCCAGATTAGTGAACGACTGCAGGGACGGGAGATTCATCACCATGACGTCATCCATTTCGCCCTATCGGAAGTCGCCCGACAAATTGACTGCGGGGAGGATGAGGGGCTGGTCCAGCGGATGAACGAACATCTAAACGCGATTAAAGACCGCAGAACGTAACGTGGTGGTGGCCGCGCCTCCTCCCCATCAATTTGCGATAAGACACGATCTTCGGGTCAACAGGAGCGGCTATATTACGTTCTGAACGAGTTTTCGTCCTGCTAATCCTGCCAATACGATAAGGCCAGCGCCAAACAACAGCAATGTAGAAGACTCGGCGCTGGCTTCACTATTGAAGCAGTCTGCGGTGCGGTGATGCGCCAAAATGCGAGCCTAGCAGCGCTAGGGCGCTGCGGCGCCGGACGGTGCAATCTGCAGCACGTACTCGACCAGTGTCTGCGCAATCGCCTCCATCGTATGCGCGCTGCACGTATTCCGCGATTGTCCCGTAAGCTCCACTCCCCTCACTAGAACGGTAGGTATTCCCGCGGTATCGAGTGGAACGTCGTCGCCTGCAACTGCCGGCCGCATTTGATTTTGAAACAGGTGGCTGTCGATTTTGTGTCCGATATTCCAAAGCGTCGCAACCTCTTCCGGAGCCATTTTTAGCGAAGAGGGCTGTTTATATAACTCCAAGCCTTGGTCACAAACGTTGTCGACAACGACGGCCAAGAAAGGCTTACTGTCACCGTATAGTTCCCGCAAGTGCCCGGCAAAATAAGTTGCAGCGCGCAACCGATGGGGCGAGCCACTAACCTGATCTCCGCGCGGCCCGTCGTCGAGAAAAACAATATCCAGGCCCACTTTCGGAGCCACTGGAGAATTGCTGAGACTGCGTGCTAACTCCATAAGAAGGGCGACCCCGGAGGCGGCGTCGCCCGTCGGGGCATTTGCGCTGCTATCGTAGTGCGTGGCCAGGACTACGCGCCGATCCTGTGTCGCATAAAAGCGGCCTATTACATTCGTCAAACTATATGTTTTCTCGCCGGGTTCTGTGGGCGTCCAGGTTTGGGCTTTGGCGTCCTCCGCAAGCACGTCCATTTCGGCAATCAGAAAGTCCCGCGTCTTGTCGTGGCCGGGCGTGCCGGGGTTCCGCGGACCGTATCGTAATTCCTGTTCCACCACGGCGAGCATTTCCTTGCCATCGACGAAGCGTGGCTTACCAAAGGCCCTCTGCAAAACTTGCGCGGTCAAATACTCCACCGGAGCGAAATTATCTGTAAGGACGGGGTACGGCGATAAATCAAACCGGTGACCAACGTCGATTACCTTGTAGCCGAGAAATCGAATAAATGGGTCTTTATGCTCGGTAACCGAAGGATCGTTTAAATCCAATCTTGAGTCGCTATTACTTCCAACCAGCATGATATTTTGCGAATACGTTTTTTCCGGCGAATCCACGGCAAAGAAATAGCTGTTGGGGAACACGGTTTGAAACGTTTTGATCTCCGCAAGGATGAGAGAGGGCTGTTGCCGCGACAAATCGCCGATCATGTTTACAACCAGGACCCCGCCCGGGGCGAGCCTGCTTTTCGCGAGCACGAAGAATTCCCGGGTGGTGAAGTGCGGCGGAACGGCAAAAAAAGAGTAATAGACATCGCTGAACATCAGATCGTATTTCTTGCTCGAATCCTGGAGTAGCCGGCGGCCATCCTCCACATAGTTATGCAGCCGTGATGTTTCCGGCAAATTAAAATACTTTTTCGCCAGCTGGTATAGAGACGGCTCGATTTCGGCAACATCGACGTTCACGCCCGGCAACTCCCGCAGCAGGGCCTTGGGCACCGAATACGCACCGCCTCCGATAATTAGAGCGTTCGCAACGCGAGGCGTAAAGATTTTGTGGAGCGAATAGTATTTTGTGTAGTCATACACCAGATCGGTCGGGTCGTTGGTATCCAGAAACATCGCGCCCGAGCTGGCGCCGGAACTGCTGCGATCCTGCTGAAAAAATCTGGTCGGGCGGCCGCCGTACGTTCCGTCGTATATGGTGACTCTTTCGTAGATTCCGTCCCGGCTGTACAAGACGGCGCCGCTCGACCTGTAAGCGGCAAATAATGCGGCTCCAGCCAACAAAGCAAACAGCAACAGAACCTTGTATACACTCTTGCGTTCCAGGCCAAATGCCACCAGAGGCACCAAGCCGAGTGCAAACAAAACAATTCCGTTAGCGATAAGGATTCGATCGATTCCGAAATGAGGGATAAGCACGAATCCCGCCAGCAAACTGCCGGTTATGCTTCCCAGGGTAGACCAAAAGAAAATATTTCCGGCAACGCTGCCCACTCCCTGCTCGGGAAAGTAAATGCTTTGCAATTTGACGGCATAAGGAGACAGCGTTCCCAGCAATAATGCGGGAAGGAGGAAGAGAAGGGCCGCGGACACGAGGGGACCAACGGCAATCGAAAGCGTGGAGCTCAGAATTGGCAAAGCAATGGTTCCCAGAAAATAAAACAGCAGCAGGACTAAGCCGCTCACCAGGATAATTCCAAAAAACCAAGGCAACGTAGGATGTTGGTCGGCCAATTTGCCTCCAGCGTAATAGCCGAAACTCAAGGCCAGTAAAATGACACTGATTACGCTGGATACCGTGAAGATCGTGTTTCCGTAAAATGGGGAAAGAACGCGAACTGCCACTACCTCGACAATCAAAACGCTTGCTCCAGTAACGAAAACAGCGACCGGGAGCAATGTGCGCTTTAACGGCGTCGTCAAATGGTCTGCACTAACCAAGTCTGGCCATCAAAGTGCGATCCTGTCCATCGACAGCTGCATCAGAATTTCTCGATAATGGCACAAACTTTTGGTTCGATATTCACGTCGTCCGGACCGCTCCTCTGCTGCCGCAAGCCTGGTCCTTCAAAGCTGCTGAACCAGAGCATGGTTTCGCTGCTAGCGTGCCGGCGGCGGCGCAACCGGCGGGGCCGGTTTGGCAAACCTGGCCGCTTCTACCGGGACGTTTTGCTGTACCGCGGTCAGGTCGACGCTCGACCGGCCGTCGGTCCAGGTAGTGGTCACGTGAAAGGGCATCTTGATTCCTGCGACGTCGCGATAATCGGAGTAATC
>Ga0210384_10008458_pt1 | contig 10723 bp, 10 predicted proteins | sample IncBWH2MmetaG_FD_160574 | JGI IMG/M metagenome (GOLD analysis project Ga0210384, IMG submission 160574) | Forest soil microbial communities from Barre Woods Harvard Forest LTER site, Petersham, Massachusetts, United States - Inc-BW-H-2-M | ecosystem: Environmental > Terrestrial > Soil >...
CGCGTGTCATGCGGGCTGTGCCACCGAAGCTTTCCACAGCCTTCACGATGCGTTCATCGTCTGTGGCAACAATCACGCGATCGGCGAGTCGGGCCCTCTTGGCGCGCTCATAGACGCGCTGGATCATTGGCTTGCCAGCCAGCGAAAGGAGTGGTTTGCCGGGCAAACGCGTGGAACCAAAACGAGCAGGAATGACGATGACGACTTCAGGCTTGGCCGAACTCATGCCCGTGAATCTCTCATGACCTTGAGTCTCCCACATTCGGGAATATTTGGGCACTCCCCACAGTCCTTGCCAGATGTACGCAACGTTATCTCGACTTACGATGCTGAACATGTCTGGCTAGGAACCTGGGCCAACTTGCGGAATCTCTCAAACGGGCTCCCGGTACCATTCGGGAGCTAGTCCGGGATTTGCCTTGTCTTCGCTTGCGCGAGTGGTAGAATCGCGGTTGGTCCGAGCCGCGCGGCCGTTCTGGGCAACCGGGACGATGGGGGTGCCGTGAAACGCGATAAACATGGGTTTCGCGTTATTATATTTTCCGTTGGGGTGCTGTTACTCGCTTGTCTGGTCACGTCTCGCGTTGCCATTCTCGCTGCGCCGCAATCGCAATCTCCCGCCGATGAAAACAAGCAGAATGAAAACAAGCCCAAGGATGACGTAAGGAAGAATACGCCCGGGCAAGCGCTCAAGCCCGGCCACAGTCTGAAAATGGACGTGGACCTCGCGCTGGTCAACGTCACCGTCACGGATCCCTACAATCGCTTGGTCACTGGCCTGGAAATGGAAAACTTCCGCGTCTTCGAAGACAATAGCGAGCAGGAAGTGGTGACCTTCTCAGCTGAAGACGTGCCCATTTCTATCGGGGTAATTTTCGATTTCAGCGGCAGCATGGCCAATAAAGTGGGAAAGGCCCGCGAAGCCGCCGTGCAGTTCTTCAAGACCGCCAACCCCCAAGATGAATTTTTCCTGGTGAGCTTCAACGAGCGCGCAGAGCTGACCAGCGCCTTCACCAATAGCGTCGAAGACCTGCAGAGCAGTCTGATGTTGACCTCCGCCAAGGGACGCACCGCTTTGCTCGATGCGATTTACCTCGGGCTGAGCCAGATGAGAGGTGCACACAACGGCAAACGTGCCTTGCTCATCCTATCCGATGGAGGAGATAATCATAGTCGGTACAATGAAAGCGATATCAAGCGGTTGGTGAAGGAAGCGGACACCCAGCTCTATGCCGTTGGCATCTTTGACGCGCTTGGATATCGCAATCGGACGCCGGAAGAACTGAACGGTCCGTCGTTGCTTTCGGAAATTACGGAGATGACCGGAGGGCGGGTATTTTCCGTCGAGAAGCTTGAGGAACTTCCGGATATCGCATCAAAAATAGGCATGGAGCTGCGAAATCAATATGTTCTGGGATATCGGCCGAGCAACAAGGCGCACGATGCACGGTGGCGGAAAATCAAGATTAAGCTGCGCGCTCCGAGAGGGCTGCCGCCGCTCAATGTTTTCGCTAAGACGGGTTACTACGCACCCAGCCATTGAGTTTCCTTGCTGGCGGATTCGCGCCTTATTGAATCTTCTTCTATTTTTCTGTGCGATGGCTTTGTTTGCGGGGCCATGCCTTGCTCAGATTCCTGTCCCCACTGCCCAGCCCCTTCCGCCGGGGCAGGATGCCAGTGCCGGAAAACAGGGTTCGGTCATCAAGATTGACGTCGGGCTCGTGGTGTTGCACACCAGCGTGCTCGACGATCGGGGCAAGTTCGCGGACGGTTTGAAAGTCGAAAATTTCCGCATTTTCGAGGATAAAGTCGAACAAAAGCTCACTACGTTTAAGCGCGAGGATGTGCCCGTCAGCATGGGCCTGGTGATCGACAACAGCGGCAGCATGCGCGACAAACGACCGCGCGTCAATGAAGCCGCCCTCACTCTGGTCGAGTCCAGCAACCCCCAGGACGAGGCTTTCGTCGTCAACTTCAACGATGATTTCTATCTCGACCTCGACAAGGATTTCACCAACAGCATCCCGGAGCTGAAGGAAGCGCTTGAACGCATCGATTCACGCGGCAGTACGGCGCTCTTCGACGCGGTTATCGGCTCGCTCGATCATCTCAAGAAAGCCGCCAAAGACAAGAGGGTGCTGCTGGTGGTCACCGATGGCGAGGACAACTCCAGCCATAACTCGCTCGAAAAAACGCTCCGTGAGATCCAGAAGACGGACACGGTGATCTATACGATTGGCCTGCTCGGCGATGAAAAGAGAAAAGAGAAGAATCACGCCATGAAGGCGCTGAAGCAAATTGCCGAGGCGTCAGGTGGCTTGGCCTTTTTTCCGGAAAGCGTTGATGACGTGCACACCATCTGCGAACAGGTCGCGCACGATATCCGCAATCAGTACACCCTGGCCTACTATCCGTCGAACACCAGAAAAGACGGGACATTCCGCGCGGTCAGCGTGCAGGTGATTCCACCGCGAGGCCGCGGCAAGCTTGTGGCCCGCACGCGCAACGGCTACTACGCGCCAGGTAGTCCTGCCTCAGCATCAGGGAACTAGATCCGTTTCGAAGCGACGGCGCCTTGCTGGCTGGGGTGCGGCAAGCCAGGCCTCCAGCAATTACGGTTAGCCAGCACTTCAATTACAGGGCGACTCTCGTCGCGGCCAGTACCAATCAAGGAATTGACCGGTGCCGAACTAGCTGTGATATATTTCCGCCATCGTGTTGCGCATCCGCTTTCTTCGACGGCTACTCCCCAGCGCCATTTTGCTGGCCGCTGTTTGTGCATTTGCCGGCACTAGCGGCAAGGAGCCGGCTCCCCGATTTAACGCCAGAACCACCGAAGGAGAAAAGTTCAGCAATGACTCCGTCAAAGGCAAAATCGTTCTGCTGGAGTTCTGGACGACTTGGTGCAAGTTCTGTGTCGATGAAGCTCGGTTTGTGGACAAGCTAGGCCACGAGCTCGCTGACAAAGGTCTGGTCGTTCTGGCGATCAATGTCGGCGAATCCAAAAAGACCGTCAGGAAGTACCTCGACCTGCACCCGCGAAGTTGCAAGATCGTCCTGATGGAGGACACAAATCTGGCCGCCATGTACCAGGCCACTGTTTATCCCATTTATGTTGTGATAGATCGCGACGGCAACATTGCCGGAACACAGCGTGGCGCGGGAGGCGAACCTGCCCTTCGAAGACTCATCGCTAGCGCCGGCCTCGACTCGCCAGACTCTCCCGACGACTCCGATTCCGACTAACCAGCGCGGCCGCTGCGGGGGACTTCGGTGCGCGGCTTGGCGGGATTGGCCGTCACGCTTGCCGAAACTCCTGGTCCCTTGAGGTAGCGGCTCGCAAATGTCAGGAATGCGGGCCAATTGGGGGCTGGCGTGTGGCCGTCGCGGTGCTGGCGGTAGGCCAGGTCGCCGTCGACGAGCGGGGTTTCGACAGGCGGAAACTCCGTCGCGCCTAGATCTTTTTTCCCTAACAGGCGATAAACCGGACCCGCAGCCACGGTAGCCAGAAACATCCCGCGCCCGTCCACCCAACCGTCGCCTTGCGTCGCACCGGCGCCGATGAAGACAGGCCGCGGTGCGCTCAGTGCGATCAGTTCATGTGAATCCACCGGCAAATCGTTCGGCGTCAACGGCCCGTCATACTTTAAGAAATTTCCGGCCATCCAATGATATTCGCCTGTGCCGGCGATGTTACCGATCTGTTCGCCAAAATTCCGACGATAGAGAGCGGCGCCGCCTGCGCCGGAAGAACTTACGTAAGCAATCGCAAAGCGCGGATCGTAGGCCATCGTTACCAGGGCCGCTTTGCCGTACCGCGAATGGCCCGCGACCCCAATTTGGCGGGCATCCACTCCTTTGTCGGTCTCGAAATAATCCATCGCCCGACTCGCGCCCCAGGCCCATGCGCGGAGCGCACCCCAATCGTCCAACTTGCGCGGTTGCCCTTTGTTCAACAGGCCGATAATTCCGTCTGTTAGACCATCTCCCTTGTCGGCCTGTACCGTGGTCGGAATCAAGACGGCATATCCCCAGCCTTTCGCTAGGACTTGCTGCTGCCATGTCGGCCCTTTGTTTGCCGCAGCGGTCATCTCCGGAATGCGCTTGGCAATCGCGGCCATAAATTCCGGGCTAAAGCTCAGTTCCATGACCACGGGCACGGGCCCGAGTGCGTTCGCAGGCGTGGTCAAGGTAAGCTGGATATCCACTTTGATCGACGAACACGCCGAATGGTCGACGTGCCCCACAAGCTTCTTCGTGACCACCGGCACATCTCCATTCATTTCGCGAAGCATACTGGTCACTTCCCAGGCGACCTCGGGCGTTTCTCGCGGCGCTCGGCCGTAAACTTCGCGGTCAAAATCCTCCACGATCTCCGGCCGCCGCAACTCCCACCACTCTTTCGCCGACTTTACCTCCTTCCCATTCTTCAACGTCAAAGGGTCGGGCAGCTTTGGGTATGGATTTGCCTTCGCTTCATCATAGTTCGCCGCATAGGGCGACTTCGCGTCGCCATCCGTGCCTCGCCGCAGCGAAGTGATGTGCAGCAAATCCATGATTCGCTGGTGATCTTGTTCCGCAGTCAGATGTACGGGAGGAGCTGCAGCATTCGGTTCCTGACGCGGGACGCCAGCGCCGCTCTTCACCGGCTGGAGCAGAACTGACAGCACCAGCACGGTGCCAAACCAACGCATGGACAGACGATTCGCCACGATTGCTTCCTCAAATCCAGCTAAGGTTTTGCAAAACGCAGTGATGTCAGCGAAGGGGTTCCGGATGAAAAGAAATTATCGAGACCTCAAGATCAAGCGGTAGCAGCGCGAGCCTTGCCGCGTGCTCCGGATCCGCTCCTGAAATTCCAACGTTTGTGATTGACGTTCACCGAAGCCACTTCGTCAGGCGCAAACGGAATCTCCTTGAAGCCGCGGACCTCGATAATGCAGCCCTCGCTTGTGACGACCTGATCGAATGATCTACCGTCCCTGAGTTCCACCGAAACCACCTGATAACCTATGCCTGTCTCTCCGGCCCGCTTCAGATGGTCGACAAACCCACTGGGTATTGGAACTAAGCGCTTCATAACACTCCTTAGAGTTGGGGTGATGCAGACAACCGCATCTTAGCTCTTGGGCCGACCGCTGTCCAATCCAAGGGGAGAAATAAAAGCGAATACGTTCGAGGCGCCATCGCTCACCGTGCAGACTTGGTTTCGTTTCGCGTGAGAATCTGGACTACGCAACGCTGCCTGCAAACCGCACGATCGATTCCTGGTGTCGGATAAACCCATCACACATCTGCCGGAAGTTAATTTTATGGATGGAATAACTGACACTTCATCCGTACTTTCCCGGAACGGAACCGGAGAAACTGCCTGCCGAAGGAATATCGCATTTTATAAGCGACTTTTTAGATAGTTTTGGGTTAGGGTCGCACAACAGAAGCGATGTTCGCGTGTGTCCAGTGGGGAGCTTTCGGACATTTCTTCCGGTGCAAGCGGCTAGCTCGCTTGGCCGCTGATCGTACGTTGATAGAAGACAGAGAACGACAACCTGGAGGATAACCATGAAACGACTCATCGTCAGTTTGGTGGGTGCGATGGCGCTACTGGTGTCGGCGACAGGGATCCGTGCTCAGGATCAACTGGTGCCGGCCGGTACGCTGCTGCAATGCACCATGAACGAGCCGAATTTCTCTTCGGCGACCGCTGCCGTTGGTGATCCGGTGTTGTGTCACTTGAGAACCATGCAGGAGTTCGGCAGGCCGCTGTTCCCCAGAGGCAGCATGCTGGGAGGACATCTGGAAGCGGACAAGGAGCCGGGGCATTTCGTCGGGAAGGGCTACCTGAGAATTACCTTTGACCGAGTGATCCTGCCGAGCGGGGATCTGCCTGTCCCGGCTAAGGTCATCATGGCCCGCGGCTATAAAGTGGACAAGCAAGGCGACATCGATGGCAAGGGTCACGCGACACGCGACGTGGTGGAGTGGATGTTTCCGCCGCTCTGGCCGTGGAAGGTCATCAGTCTGCCGTTCCGCGGTCCGAGACCAACACTGAAGGGAGAAGAACCGCTGCAACTGCGCTTGATGGACGACATCGTCCTGCCCCGGAGTCTGACGCAACTAAGTCATCCAGACCGCCCGCCGTACGCATCCTCGCGGCCAACCTCGTACAACGCAACGCCGCCCGCAAACGCCATGCAGTTGACGGTCGAGAAGACCGCGAGTACCGCGAGCGTAGCGCCAGCGAATGACCGGGCTACGATACTGGTGTTGAAGTCGAACGAGACCTATGAAGTGGCCAAATACCAGAGGGACGGCGACTTGTTGATGTTTCAAGACACGCAAGGCCGCAAAGGTGGAGTCGACGTCAACGAAGTGGATTGGCGGAGGACGACGGGGATGACGTCGGCCGCGCGGTCGGTGGATAAGCCGTTGCTCTCACGACAGACGAATTGATGTGAACAAACCTGAGGAAGTCTAGAGCAGTTTTCACCCCAACTGTTGCGAATGGCGGCGGTACGTTGAGGGTGTACTAAGAAACGAGGGAATTGGGAGGATCTCATCGGCTTTGCACGGCAAAATCACGAAACGTCACTCCCATCCCCTATACTGCTTCCGTGAAAGTCCGTTCGCAGCCTAACCAGACTGTCGCTGTCTGCTAGAACTCGCTGCCCTCGCAGGAGCTGCCATGATGACGCTTGAAGACTGCCGCGCCTTCTATTCCCAGGAGATTCGCTTTGCCGCGAACCTGACCATGCCAGGGCTCATCGAAGCCTTTGCACGTGTCCCGCGTGAGAAGTTCCTTGGGCCGCCACCCTGGCTGCTCGGCTCCGGGGAAGCGCGCGCGGTTTCCGCCGCTGGCATGCTGCAGATGTCCTATGTCACCGTCGAGGATCCCCGCGATCTCTATCACAACGTCGTCGTCTCCCTCGACCGCTCCAAGGACATCAACAATGGCCAGCCCGGCTCTCTCGCACGCTGGATTGAGCCCGCGATAAAACCCGGCGACCGCGCGTTTCACCTCGGCTGCGGTGTCGGCTATTACACGGCCATCATCGCGGAAGTCGTCGGGCCAGACGGCAGCGTGGTCGGCCTCGAGCTAGACCCTGCGCTTGCCGCGCGCGCCAAAGAGAATCTCTCCGCTTATGCAAACGTAACCGTGCACGTGGGTGATGGCGCGGTGTTCGATCCCGGTCCGTGCGACGCCATTCTTGTGAATTGCGGCGTGACGCATCCGCAAAACATTTGGCTGGAACGTTTGCGCGACGGCGGTCGACTCGTGGTGCCCTTCACCATGGCGGTGAACTCCACGCTGGGCCAAGGCATCATGACTAAAATCGTGCGCGACCGCGCCGGTTACTCCGCCGAAATGGTTTCGCCCGTCGCCATATTTTCCGGCGGCAACCTCCGCGATCCCTCGCTGGAACCGCTGATGGCGAAAGCGTTGAGAAGCGGTGGCCTACTGAATCTGAAGTCCGTCCGGCGCGATGCACACGAAGTGGGGGAGAGCTGCGTCCTCCACGCCCGGGAAGTTTGTCTCAGTTCTGCCGAGCTGTCCGCGACCGCCGGTTCCTGGTAGATTGCTGGAGCTTCCATGGCACTCGGATCCCACGCGGTGCTTGCCGAGACTCGCGACAGTCCGCTCGAAACCTACGTGTTATAGCGGCTTATCCCGTCGGGCCCCCAGCTCCTCCGTTTTTTCAGAAGCAGGATTGTGTTCTCATCGGAGGTTCGCTCATGGTATCCGATGAGTTCAAGAGGTATTCGACGGCCAAACGCGTGGCCACGGTGTCTCCTGCATACTAGGTGACCAGCGACTGACCTTCGCCGCCACGTGGCATCGGCTTCCCGTTGTATGCATTTGTGAAGCGGACTCGGACGAGCCAGAAAATCAGCAAAATCAGTGGCAGTACGGTGAGAACCAAATACACGCCTGTGCTGAACAAAGCCGGGGATAGATGTTGCCCGAGCCGCACTGCCGAAAGCAATCTCAGTGGGCGGTTTGAGGGTCCCATGAAGAAAGACCCTGCTGCGATGAACAGCCCAAAGCACATGCGCCAGAGATGCCGCGCGATGCGTTTGGCTCCAAAAACACCGCCGCGCACCAGCATACGAACGTCCCCCGCGGCTGCCAACAGCATCACCGAACCCATGAAAAAGGTCATTCCGACCGGAACTCCGTCTTGTGAACTCTCCCCGCTGCGCACGACATTAATACCATTCAGCCAAGTAAGGATACCGAGCGCCAAAGGAATCAGTAGCACAACCCAATCAAAACGGCTCGTTTCCCCGTCCCTGCGCCTGGCGGTCAGCCACGCCGTCCCGATCAGATAAACGGTTAGAATCCCGCCGCCGATGTTATTTGGTTGATGCCTGGTGATGGCAAGGTACACCGCGAAGACGCCCATGGTGAGCATGGACGCGACAAAGACCCTTCCCGCCAGCACATGGCGGGGGGAACCTTTGCGGAAAGACATGGCTGCGGTCCCGGACAGCAACCCCAGGCTCCCGGCGCAAATATGCACAATCAGTATGGGCGAATAGGACATTGGTCCTTCCTGGAGCCCTTCTTGGAAATACATACGCGGACGCGTGCCCCGGTGTTTCACCCTCCGCTATCGGAACAATGGGAAGAAGGCATGTGGATCACCACGCGCGAAGAATTTGCCAACTTGCTGTAGCTCTTTTCGTTTCGTCTCCTACTGCGGCTTCGGGAGTTGCAAGATCATCCCGTTGCCTTGCCCCGTCTCGACGGTCGGCAACTGGCCGTTCCATTTATCGATCAGCGCGCGGCTGTTTTCGATGCGCCGCAGCTCCAGTAGCTGTGGCGTCAGGGAATTCTGTCGGATGCGGTTAGCATCCGCCTCTCCTTGCGCACGCGTCACCAGCGATTTGGCGTCGCCTTCGGCCTCCGCGATTTTCTTGGCCGCTTCCGCTTGGGTCGTCGCCAGTTCGTTTCTGGCCTGCTCCGCCTTTTGAATTGCCTGCGCCTTTGCCGTGATCGCCGTCGCAATCACCGTCGGCACCCGAGGCGCGCCGATGAACCCGAACTGCTGCACGCTTACACCCACCGGGGTCATTTTCAGTTCGATCTGCGTCTGCACCTTCCGCAGAAACTCCGCTTTCTTCTCTCCATAAATGTCCTCCACTACGTACGTGGAAGCCACTTCGTTTAGCGAGTTTCTCACGACGTCTCGCAAAATCCCATGCGTAAACATATCCATATCAGAAACGCGGTACTTCACGTAGAAGTCCGGCACTTTTGTCGGCTCGATCGCATACGACAGAGAAACGTCCACGAAAATCTCCATGCCTTCCTTCGAGTTGAAGCCCATCTCTTCGTTGATGGGATGCCCTTCATTCACATCTTTTGTCCATTTCACCGTCTGCACGTAAGTAGGGAACTCAATGATCTGCGTACTCAGCGGGGAATACACCACCCAACCGGTGCGCACCGGTATTTCCGACGCTCCGCGCTGCTTTCCCGCCAGGTTGATCTGCACACCTACGTGTCCCGGTTCGATGCGCGTCAGACGAACCAGAAACAGTCCTAGCAGCATCACCACGAGAAGCGCTCCGATGGCAAGCGCACCTAACTTCAAGAATGGAGCGGCCCTGTTCATCTCGAACTCCGGGTCATCGCGCCCGCCGCTTTTTCTGGACATATCCATGCTGTTACTCCCTCTGCAAAACCAGCTTCACTCCGCGCTGTTAGCTTGCCACCTAGCACGTTAGGAAGTCATGATGCGCTAACCCGCAGAAAACAGGCAGTTTCTAGGCACAATGCCAGTACTTTGTAGGTTTGGAAGCCGGGCTCGAACAGGCTTGCGCCTTCGGGCGTTACGAAACAACGTGCTGGAAAACGGCTACTGGGTTATGGATGTGCGCGATCCGGGACTGGAATCCAAGTCACAACTCTTCTGTCTCCACGTTCTGCCTCAACCATCTGGCTTGACACGCGAGGTCCTATATGTAGAATATGGACCTGTAGCCAAGCTAGGTGTCAAACATGCCCACGGAAAAAAACGACCTGCATCGCGGTACGCTCGACATGCTCATCCTCAAAGTCGTGGCCGCTGGCCCGTTACACGGCTATGCCATCGCTCAGCGCCTCAATCAAATCTCCAAGGATTACTTTCAAGTTCCCCAGGGCTCGCTGTACCCCGCCCTTCACCGGCTCGAAGAGCGCGAATGGCTTGACGCGGAATGGAAAGACACCAGCACCGGCCGCGAAGCCAAGTTCTATACCCTGACCACCAAGGGCAAGCAGCAACTGGAAGCAGAAGTCCTCGGCTGGGAACGGCTTTCCGACGCAGTTTCCCTGATTCTGCGCACTGCTGACTGAGGGACCGACATGCGCTGGTTACGCCGTCTCGGGCACAAGCCCCTCGTCGAAAAACGGCTCGACTCCGAGCTGCACTTCCACCTCGAGCAGCAAATCGCCGACTACATTGCCTCCGGGCTTTCGCCCGCTGAAGCCCGGCGGCGCGCCAACCTCGAATTTGGGAGCGTAGAAGGCTTCAAGGAGGAGTGCCGCGAAGCGCACTGGGAGAATCAACTCGACATTTTTATCCGCGATTTTCGCTTTGCCCTACGCGGCCTGCTAAAAGACCGCCGCTTCGCTTTTGTCTCCATTTTCGCGCTCGCGCTGGCCATCGGCGCTTCGACGGCTATGTTCAGCGTGGTGGATAACGCCCTTTTCGAGCCGTTTCCCTACAAGGATCAG
>Ga0210384_10008460_pt1 | contig 10722 bp, 8 predicted proteins | sample IncBWH2MmetaG_FD_160574 | JGI IMG/M metagenome (GOLD analysis project Ga0210384, IMG submission 160574) | Forest soil microbial communities from Barre Woods Harvard Forest LTER site, Petersham, Massachusetts, United States - Inc-BW-H-2-M | ecosystem: Environmental > Terrestrial > Soil >...
GAGTTCCTCGATCTGCTCCTCGCTGAGCGATGCGGGAAGAATGCCGTTCTTGAAGCAATTGTTGTAGAAAATGTCCGCATAGCTCGGCGCGATAATCACGCGAAAGCCGTAGTCTTTCACCCCCCAGGGGGCATGCTCGCGGCTCGAACCGCAGCCGAAGTTGTGCCTGGCAAGCAGGATCGACGCACCTTCATAGCGCGGAAAATTCAGGACGAACTCCGGATTCGGTTTCTCGCCCGGCAAGTAGCGCCAGTCATAAAACAAAATCCGCCCGAAGCCCTGACGGGTCAGGGCCTTCAAAAATTGCTTCGGGACCATCTGGTCCGTGTCCACATTGACCCGATCCAGCGGCGCAACCATCCCGGTGTGCGTGTTAAACGGTTCCATATTTAGTCTCCGACAATCTCAAATCTGCGATGCTTTTGGAATCGGCCCAACAGGCGGCGCCTTTACCGACGCGAATTGGACGATTTGTTGAAATTATGTCGTAAACGAGGCCGCGGCAATCCTCGTGCTCGCTGCATGCCCTAACTACCAGAACCTTGATTTGGGCGACTTCACCGTCGCTGAATGCGCCAGGAAGCCGCTGGTCTTGAAGATCGCGCGTCAGTCCCATGCTAGCGCTAACCGAGGTTACTCGACACTTGCGACATCGAGTGACCGAACATCGACAAAATGGCCTGCAATGGCCGCTGCCGCGGCCATTACCGGGCTGACGAGGTGCGTCCGGCTATCTTTACCCTGGCGGCCCTCGAAATTGCGGTTTGACGTGCTGGCGCTGCGCTCGTGCGGCGGCAGCACATCGGCGTTCATGCCGATGCACATGCTGCAGCCTGCGTCGCGCCACTCAAAACCTGCGTCGCGGAAGATTTTGTCGAGGCCCTCTTTTTCGGCTTGCGCTTTGATACCCCGCGAGCCCGGCACAATTAAGGCTTGCTTGATGCTCCGTGCAACGTGTTTGCCCGCGACCAGATGTGCCGCCGCGCGCAAATCATCCAGCCGCGAATTCGTGCACGAGCCGATGAACACGCGATCCACGGGAATGTCCACGATAGCCGTGCCAGCTTTCAGACCCATATATTTCAGCGCGCTCTCCGTGGCTTTCTGATCGTTCGGATCATGGAACGACCCCGGCTCGGGCACGCGTCCCGTCACGCTCGTCACCATGCCTGGATTTGTGCCCCAGGTGACCTGTGGCGCGAGATCCTTGGCCTGCAGCTCAACAGTCATGTCAAATTTCGCGCCCTCGTCGCTATTCAATTTCTTCCATCCAGCGACCGCATCCTCAAACGCTTTCCCGCGCGCCACAAACGGTCGCCCTTCCATATACGCGAAGGTCGTGTCATCCGGCGCGATCATTCCAGCGCGCGCGCCGCCTTCAATAGTCATGTTGCAGACAGTCATGCGCCCGTCCATGCTCAAATCACGGATCGCTTCGCCGCCATATTCCGCCACGTGGCCCGTACCGCCGCTAATCCCAATTTTCCCGATGATCGCCAGAATGATGTCTTTTGCCGTTACGCCGCGCGGTCGCTTGCCATGCACCAGAATGTGCAGCGTTTTGCTGCGCGATTGCACCAGGCATTGCGTCGCCAGGACGTGCTCTACTTCGCTTGTCCCGATGCCAAACGCCAGCGTTCCGAAAGCTCCGTGCGTCGAAGTATGGCTATCGCCGCAGACAATCGTCTGTCCCGGCTGCGTGACGCCTAACTCCGGTCCGATAATGTGCACGATGCCCTGATTGCGGCTGTTCATGTCGAAGAGCCGCACACCCGTTTCGCGACAATTTTTCTCGAGGGCCTCAAATTGCAGCCGGGCGTCGGTATCGATGATAGGGAGAGTGCGGTCTTTGGTCGGAACGGAGTGGTCCATCACGGCAAACGTCAGATCAGGCCGTCGTACCTTGCGTCCTTCCGCCTTGAGCCCCGCAAACGCCTGCGGCGACGTGCCTTCGTGGATGAGGTGCCGGTCAATATAAATGAGCGCGGGCTTTCCGGCCTCTTCGTGTACAACGTGCGAATCCCATATTTTTTCGTAGAGTGTTTTTGGCGGCATGTGGGTTCACTTTGGATTTTAACACTCCAGAAACATAAGTCCAATGAACCGCGCCCCATTCATGGGTCACAGGTGTCGCATATAACTCCTGAGTTGTCTTGGCGCGACGCCTGTCTTCGCCGACGCAATCCTGGGGTTTGCGGCTACCGCTTAATGCTCACTACGGCGCCATTGGCTTCATAGCCCTCGTCCTTGACGGTTTCCTCGGCTTTGGCGCGAAGGGTTTTCTCGTCCGCATCTTTTGGCGCTTTGCAATGACGCCGGATCACTTCGTCGCCGCTTTGAATGCGAATCACCCAGTCCGATTTCCCAGCATCCCAGGAAACTTCCACTTGATCGGCTCGCATAGTCCCTCCACAGGAATTCTTCCGACATTGTAGTCCAAGCCAGGGCGACAAGAGAACCCCATGACCCGCGACTCGCGGAACCCGATAGGCAATCTCGACAGCGGCTTGGGGTGCTCCCAGAGCCTCACGATAGACCTTGAGATTGCCCTTGTCCACCGTCACCGTGCCAGTATCCACCAATGTAGGCATGGGCGGCGCGAGAGCGGGCGCGCCAGTCCTTAACTGATTGTCTCGGTAGCCTCGCGCGGTACGACGGATCGTATTGAGAGTTCCACGAGGGGGTTCCGGGACGCGAGCGACGTATGCATCGACGTTCTTCGGAGCACCCTTGCTTTTCGCCGGAGAACTGCGCCCGTCAGATTCACTCTTCTCATGCGGGTAAGCTATAAGACCTTCCATTGCAAGTCTATGCCGGCAGCGGATTTCGGCTGGGCTCCACACAGCGAGAGGTATTCTCGTTGTGGTAGAAAGCACGCTAGACGGAAGCGCGGTTATTTGCAGAATTGAGACGGGTAGTAGCCGAGCGTGTTGAGGCCGGAGAGGTCGTCAATGCGGTATTCGCTGATAACAGTTCTTGCCCATTTTCTGGCCACGGAAAGGTCATTCGAGTTCTTCAGAAGAGTGGCTGCCAGCGAGGCCAGCCACAGATCGGCGAGCGTGGCATTTGGAGGATAGGACACGGTTCCAGCGGCTGCGTACAAGCCAGAGCCCTCGGGAAAAATGAAGTTGGAGGCGCTCGGCGAGCAAGCGGCGCTGGCGCATGGTTGGATTTGGATGGCTGCATCCGGAATGGGGATCAAATCGTTTAGGGTTTTTCCATGCACATGCCTGAATACTTCGCCGACCTGCTGCAGAGCAGATTTCAGATCCGAGGCAGTCGTCGGCCTACCGGCCGGATCTGTTAGCAAGGCGCGCCACTTCTGCCCCTCCTGAAAGTAATCGCGGAACAATGACGATTTTGGCGGACAGTCGATTTTCTTGTCGCCTTGAGAGTGGCTGAGAAGATGCTCGATCGTTTCGTCTGCCAGGACATAGAGTCCGGAGGCGGACTTCATGTTCGTATCCAGATTGAAGTTGGGAAGATTGAAGTCGGACCAATCCTTCTTGCTGGCGTTGGAGAGAGCACGTTTGAGGATCCCGTCGTAGAAGGTTCCAACGACTTCATAGGAATGAGCGAAGGTATCCTTGGAGGAATCTTTTTGAGTTTGTGCGAAATACTTTCCCTTGGAGATCCAGCTTGATGCGGCCGACACATTGTCTTCGCGTTTGTTGCGCTTCAATAGATTCAGAACGGTGTCCCGGAAGTCTCGCAGCAGATGGTTGTCCGGAGGGGTGACACCATAAAGCTCTTCAGCCTCGATGGCCGTCTCGCCGAACATAAAATAGGCAGTGAGAAGAGCATCGACGAAAACATCGAGCTTTATTGCTGGGAAAGGGCCGTAATAGAGGTCAGAAATCTGCTTATTCACAAATTCAACGACGGATCCAAATTCCATTCCAGCAATGTTCAGTTTCTCAGCGATTCGAGTGATCGTCGCCGGACTGCAGTCTGCGGGGATTGAAATAAAATCAAAGCCTGCCTCCACGACGGTATGCAGACCCTTGTCTTGCTCGTAGCTTTCGCGCCAGCCGTATTTGGCAGGCCCGTTGCTCGTGAGTTGAACTACCACCACATTGGTTCCGTAGAAGTGACCCATGCGGTCGGCTGAATAGTGCGACAGTTCGCCGAGTGCGAAGGCGAAGAGCTGCGCGTCGTGCCTGTCCTGAGCATCCCGCAGCTGATGGGCGACCCATTCTCCCGTGTGGGCGTAATGCACCGCGTCGGTAAGCAACTCGAGCTCTTTGTTGCCAGTGAAGTAGTAGCCAAGATCGTCGGACATGGCACCGGCAAGGGCGGCTTGATAGGCCTTTGCCTCGCTGATGCTGCCGACGTTGTGAATCATGCTCCACATTTCGTTCCAGTGCTGCTCCGCGACGCAAAGATGATTCAGAGGACCGTAGGCACGGGCCGACGAGGCGCTAAAAAATAGAGCAAGAAGCAGCAGCACCAAAAGATGGGTCTTCAACAAAGAGGGCCTCCCAGGAACAATGCGATCGGCGGGAAACCGATTCGAGGCGAGCCGGACCGTTCGAGACTCCGCCCTATCGCGGCTTAGTGGCCGCCGCCGCTTAGTTCGCGGACGATGTCACTGACGAACTTCTTGGCATCGCCGAAGAGCATCATGGTGTTGTCGAGATAATACAACGGGTTGTCGATTCCGGCGAAGCCGGCGGCCATACTGCGTTTGATGACCATTACGGTGCGCGCTTTGTCGACGTCGATGATGGGCATGCCGTAGATCGGGCTGCTCTTGTCGGTTCGGGCGGCTGGATTGGTCACGTCGTTTGCGCCGATGACCAGGGCGACGTCGGTTTGCGGGAGGTCGCCGTTGATGGCGTCCATTTCCATGAGCTTGTCGTAAGGAATGTCAGCTTCGGCTAAGAGAACGTTCATGTGGCCGGGCATGCGTCCGGCGACCGGATGAATGCCGAAGCGAACGTCGATGCCTTTCTTGGTGAGGATATCGTAGAGTTCGCGGACTTTGTGTTGCGCTTGCGCAACGGCCATTCCATAGCCGGGGACGATGACGACGGTGTTGGCGGCGCCAAGAATCCCGGCGGCGTCTTCTGGAGAAGCGCTCTTGACCGCGCGCTCTTCTTTTGCGCCGGCGGCGGAGGCTTGCACTTGGCCAAAGGCGCCGAAGAGGACATTGGTGAAGGAGCGGTTCATGGCCTTGCACATGATCACCGAAAGAATGAAACCGGAGGCGCCGTCCAGAGCGCCAGCTACGATCAGGACTTTGTTGTTGAGCACGAAGCCGAGGAGAGAGGCGGAGAAGCCTGCGTAGGAATTCAAGAGGGAGATAACCGTGGGCATGTCCGCGCCACCGATGGGCGTCACGAGCATGATTCCGAAAATTAGGGCCACGCCGATCATGATGGGAAAGAGAAACGTCATTTCTGGATGGAGGACGAGAGCCACCACCAGTCCGAGCGCGGCGGCCAGGACCGTAAGGCTGACGTAGTTTTGTCCTTTATAGGTGATGGGCCGCTGCGGCAGGATTTCTTGCAGCTTGCCGGCAGCGATCAAGCTGCCGGTGAAGGTCAGCGAGCCGATGATGACTTCGAGGCCGATCTCGGCCATCTGGAACTTCGGAACCGCGGGAGCGGAGACGTAATACTCCGCGATACCGATCAGTGCTGCGGAAAGCGCGCCAAAGGCGTGGCTCAGAGCGGTTCGCTGAGGAACCGCGGTCATCTTCACCATGCCAAGGGGGACGCCGACAGCAGCGCCGATGATGAGCGTGATGATGATCCACTTGTACTGGCTGACCTGCGGGTCGTACAACGTGGCTATGACGGCGACCGCCGAAGCGATTTCGCCGATGACGACGCCGCGCTTGGCGGTTACCGGCGAGCCGAGCCACTTGATCGCCAGAATGAAGCCAATGGCTGCGGCAATGTAGGTGAAATCGATGAGTTGTTGGATGTCCGCCGGGGTCATGGCTTTTTCGCCGCCTTGCCGGTCTTGAACATGCTGAGCATGCGGTCAGTGATGACGAAGCCGCCGACCATGTTGCTGAAGGAGGCGGCGACTGCGACAAGGCCGAGAATCGTCGAGAGGCGCGTCTCGTGGCGGCCGGCAATAATGATCGCGGCGACCACGACGATGGCGTCGAGAGCGTTGGTCAGGGACATCAGCGGAGTGTGGAGAAGCGGCGAAACGCGTTTAATGAGCTCGATGCCTAAAAATGCCGATAGGATGAACACAAACAGACTCGAAATAAAATCCGCGGGCATCCACGCCTCCTTATGATTTGGCAGCCAGCGCCGGGAGCTTGTAAATTTCGCGAAGCCTGGCGCTTACAATCTCTCCACCCTGGGTCAGCAAAGTCTCGCGCACGATTTCATCCTCCGGATTGATTTGGAGTTTGCCGTCTTTCACCATATACAGGAGAAACGTGGCGACGTTCTTGGCGTACATCTGGCTGGCATGATAGGGAACCGTGCTGGCCAGATTGATGGAGCCGATGATGGTCACTCCGTGCTCTTCGACTTTTTCGCCGGCGCGCGTCAGCTCACAATTTCCTCCGCGCTCGGCGGCCAGGTCCACGAGCACCGAGCCTGGCGCCATTCCGGCGACCATCTCCTTGGTCACCAGAATCGGGGATTTCTTCCCTGGGATCACCGCGGCGGTAACCACAACGTCGCTTTCCGCGACTACCTTTCCGAGCAACTCGCGCTGCTTTTTGTAGAACTCTTCGCCCTGCGCCGTGGCGTATCCGCGGGCGTCTTGCGCATCCTTCGCTTCGATAGCGATCTCCACGAATCGTCCACCGAGGCTCTGGACCTGTTCTTTAACCGCCGGGCGCAGATCGTAGGCGGAGACCACCGCTCCAAGCCTGCGGGCCGTCGCGATGGCTTGGAGCCCGGCTACGCCGCATCCCATGATGAAAACGCGGGCGGGCGTGATCGTTCCTGCTGCCGTGGTGAGCATCGGGAAAAGCTTCGGAAGCGTATCCGCGGCAATCAGAACGGCCTTGTAGCCGCTGATAGTGGCCATGGAGGAAAGCGCGTCCATGCTTTGCGCGCGCGTGGTGCGCGGCATCAATTCGATGGAAAAAGCGGTCACGCCTTTCGAGGCGATCTCTTGAAGGGTCTCGAGAGAGCCTAGCGGGCGCAAGAAGCCAATGAGCGCTTGCTGGGGGCGATAGAGCGGGACATCGGCCTTGCCGGTCTTGTCATTCGAGCCGTAGCACAGCACTTGAATGATGATGTCGGCTGCGGCGAAGACCTCCGCGCGCGTCGGAAGAATCTTCGCGCCTTTGGCCGCGTAGTCGGCGTCCAAATAACCGGCCTCTCGTCCGGCGCCCGCTTCGACAACAACTTCGAGGCCTGCTTTCGTGAGGCTCGGAATCACGGCTGGCACCATCGCGACTCGGCGCTCTCCAGGAAAGGTTTCTCGTGGCACTCCGACAATCATGAAACTTCCTCCGGTATTCTCTCCATTACCCGAAACTCGCCCACGATCCCCGTCTTGGCTTGTCCGCGCGCATTCTACATCGGAATCGCACGGCGAGGACCTAAACAAATTGCTACTGGAATCGGCGCCGCTCTATTCAGCTCCGGCCGCTTTGCCGGGGATGAAGTAAACTTCTTCGAACAAGGAACCCTTTTGCCAGCCGGCGCGGGTGAGAATGCCTTGCCCGTTTTCGCACATGCTGGGGTGGCCGCACAGATATCCGGTGGTGCTCTCCGGGCGCAAGTTCCACTCGTCGACATACATGCGCACGAGATCATCGACGCGTCCAGTTTGTCCTTTCCATGAAGCGTCCTCCCAAGGACGGCTGATGGTTGCCACATATTTAAACCAGGGAACTTCTCGGGCGATGCGCTCGAGTTCATCGCGATAACCGAACTCCCAGGAACGGCTTCCGCCCTGCAGGCAAAAGAATTTGTGCTCGCCGGGCATGGGGCTGTCGCCCGCCTTCCAATCTTTATAAAGAGTTCGAACGTAACTAACGAACGGGGCGATGCCGGTGACCGTCGCAAGAAGAAGATGATTGGTACGGCCGCTCTTCAGGTCGAGCGTGAAGCGCCCTTTCGAGATTTTGCGACAAAGCATGGCATCGCCAACTTTGAGCTTGTAAAGGTGCGGCGTGAGAGCGCCTTCAGGGACCAACTCGAGGAAAAACTCGAGGCCTTCTTCGTATGGGGAGGAGACTATGGAGTAGGCCCGTTCGATGCGCTTGTCTTCGTGATCCACGCCGAGGGTGGCGTATTGTCCCGCTTTAAAAGAAAATGGGCCACCGGGATCAACGCGGATCAACCACAAGTCTTCCGACAGATCTTTTCGCTCGATGATGCGGGCCGTGAAATGCTTGTCCATCGGCAAAACCAAACTAGTAATCCTCCATCGCCAAATTCCTAAATGGGTCTGTTCATAAAACGACCGGGTGGAGCAGCCCTCTGCTTCGCCCGGTGCTGTGGAATCGATACGTTCCCCCCGGGGGACGAGTTCGATGCGTTGATCGAAGCCATCCTTTATTGGCTTCGCTTGCGTCTTTGATTGCGGGCTCACGACCGCCAGCCGAGACAGCGTGGCTGCCCGGGAACCCAACGGGCGGCATTGTACACCCGGTTGGCCTATTTGCGAGGGGATGAATAGGAGGCGCCGGCTCCTGCCGGCATCAGTCGGACGTCGACAAAATGAGCGCCGTAGATCCTCATTAAGTGCAGGCCGGATCGCTTCATTGTCCATAATTTGAGGGCCGGTTCGACTTTTGGATCCTAAGACGCATCTAAGATTTAAGAGCCTATGCGCAATTTCAGCCGTCGGGACGTACTGAAACTTGGTGCAGCAGCAGCGGTAGCCGAATTAGCGGCTTTGGGTTTCGATGGCTGCGGTGGCGGAAGTGTTATTTCGCCGCCGGTGGTCTCATCCGCTTGTTCCAAACTAACGGACATCGAACATGTGGTGATCCTGATTCAGGAAAACCGCTCTTTCGACCACTACTTTGGAAGCTACCGCGGCGTCCGAGGATATGCCGATCCGAGCATGGCATTCCAACAGCCCAATCCGGCAAATACAACGAATGCACCCGTCGGCGTGCTGCTGCCATTCCATCTGGACACCACGACAACGAACGCGGCATGCACGCACGACATTAGTCACGACTGGGTGCCGCAGCACGAGAGCTGGGACAACGGCGGTATGGATGGATTTGTACGCTCGCGTCTCAACATCAATGCGAACGACGCGGTATTGAGCATGGGCTACTACGCGCGCACAGACATTCCCTACTATTACGCTCTAGCGGATGGGTTCACGATTTGCGACAACTTTTTTTGTTCGGTAATGGGCCCGACCGATCCAAATCGCCTTTATTCGATGGCCGCCTCCATCGACCCGGACGGAAAAAACGGCGGACCGATTTTGCAAACGATCATCACAAATCGCACGTCGGTTTATGGCCGCCTCACCTATACAACGATGCCCGAGCAACTCCAGGCTCGGGGCATTTCCTGGAAAATATACTCTTCGCCCGACGAGACCATTCTAGGCGGAATTCTCTCGGACAATGTTCTCTCGTACTTCAAAAACTATCAGGATCCTACATCGGCGCTGCATCAGAATGCCTTCGGGCCGCAGTTCCCCGTGGATTTCTTGGCCGACATCGCATCCGGGAACCTGCCGCAGGTTTCCTGGCTGGTTGGTTCGGTGCTGACCTCAGACCACCCGCCTTCACCCTCCATTTTTGGAGAGAACATTCTTTCACTCATCATCGGCGCGTTAACCGTGGACCCCGCGCTGTGGGCCAAGACACTGCTCATCGTCACCTACGATGAAAATGGCGGATTTTTTGACCACGTTCCCCCGGTGACGGCTCCCGCCGGCACTCCTGGCGAATACGTGACTGCCCCCGCGGTGCCGGACCCAACGGTAATCGGCAGTCCTGCAATAACCGGTCCCATTGGACTAGGTTTTCGGATACCCACGCTGCTCATTTCGCCTTTCAGCCGCGGCGGCTTGGTGTCCTCGGACCTCTTTGACCACACCTCGGTGTTGCGATTTCTGGAGACCCGCTTTGGTGCGGAAGTACCCAATTTGAGCGCCTGGCGACGTGCCGCAGTCGGGGATTTAACCAGCGCGCTTAATTTCAAAAAACCCGATCCGTCGATTCCGAAATTACCCTCCACACTTCCTGCCATCCAGCAGGAGATCCAGCAATGTGTCGCGAACCTGGCTGGGACGACGCCCTATACAGTGCCAAGTCCGCAAGCCATGCCCACTCAGGAATCCGGGAGCGCCTCTCGCCCCAGCGGCGTGTGCTAATGAGGAACAGCCCCGTCGGCTGCCGGTGATGGAGGCCTCCCCAGCCTTTCAGGCCCTCGGTTCGAGAATTTTGAAACATTAGGGGGGCTCCGATACGTCTAATTCGTGACGCAAAGGGTATCGCTCGTCTGCCGCACCATCCTACCCGGGGCAAACACAGACGAGGTTTGCAGGTCGCGTTAGATTCGAGGAGTCATCGATGGAATTGTGGGAAAAGGGGCGCCTGAGGCGCTTGAGAGCGATTCTTGTATTTGCGTGCGCGGCACTTGTTGCGACGAACGCGGCTAAAGCGAGGACCTCCGAACATCTGCCGCTTGAGGCGCAGCAAAATGCGCCGGCAGCTGCACCGAATCCTGCCTCACGGCCTGTCGGAACGATCAAGACCATCGCCGGAAAAACGATTGTGTTAACGACTGATGCGGGGGTCGAGGTGACGATCGCGGT
>Ga0210384_10008461_pt1 | contig 10721 bp, 15 predicted proteins | sample IncBWH2MmetaG_FD_160574 | JGI IMG/M metagenome (GOLD analysis project Ga0210384, IMG submission 160574) | Forest soil microbial communities from Barre Woods Harvard Forest LTER site, Petersham, Massachusetts, United States - Inc-BW-H-2-M | ecosystem: Environmental > Terrestrial > Soil >...
GGGATGTGCTCTCGCCGGGCAGAACCTCTCTCAAACCACGACCGCAACTTCCCGCGAATCCGCAACCCCATGGCGGTTCTGCTGGCGCTGCTCCCTGCACTTCAACGGCGAAGTCGTCACAGAGAAGCTTGTCTAGGTCGGGTGACTGGAACTCAAGCCAAATCGGTTCGCTGGTTTTGTTGCTAACGGCTAGGGTTACAAAAAGAGGCTCCCCGACTAGATAATTTGGCCTTTCTGTCGAGAATTTGGCTTCGACGCTTTGGGCCGACGCTGAGAGCGCGCCCGACAATGCGAAGAACAAAACGATGAGCACTCTAATCGACACGATGCACCGTACGATTATACTCAGCTAAGACGGACTCGCCTGTAAGCTCGAAATTAAGTGCAGCCTCGCGTAGATAGACGGACAAATGGTTGTTTCAACTCTTCCATTTCGTCAAGTCCTGGTAAACGCACTAATCGTACAAGTGAAGTTTTACTTTACATCTCCGGTAAGGCGACTAACCAGGAGTTAGCCAGCTTTTGGTCACGGATTTACGACAGTGCCCACAGGCATTCCACAACCAAGCTTGGAGTCCGATGCACTGGGTTGTAGGATAATTTCGAGTGTTTTTTGTTCATCCGGTCTGAGGCGCAGTGGGGCACTCCGCGATTGTTCGTCTGTCCCGGGGTAGTACCAAGGTCTGTAGCCATCGAGCCACATTTTGACCGTCACTTCTGTTGCAGGCGGAATCAACACGCGGAAATTTGCTTTTATCAATCCACTTCCAGACAAAAAATTCCTGTTTGGTCGTCTGAGTTCAAGACATGGATAAAGCGTCGCCCCGGTAATAGCGTCGCGCACTGTCCCGGTCAGTACGCCAGCCTTCGGCCCGAGGCGAATCATTACCGTTTGAGCGGGATTGCTGGCAGTCAAAGTGGCCGTTTGGAAATTGCCGTCGCTATAGAATTGGCTGCTCATGTCGGGGAAGTTTTCGTCCTCCTTCTTCGCAGCTACGGCAAACTTCCCAAACCACGAACGGGAGATGTGAATAGCGTAGTACCCGGTTTCATCGGTCTCGGCGTGAGGAATAATCGCACCCATCGGTCGCCCGAGTGGAACGGCGTAGACCGTTGCACCTTTCACTGGCTTTTTGTCTTCATAGGTAACAATTCCATCGATCAGCCCTCTGTCGTCTTTCGGCTTGGCAACTGCGTTGGGACTGGATTGGTGTATCGACAAAATAAGAGCGATCGCCAGGCCCAGCGATACGACTACAGTCCGTTGGCTCATGCGCTTCATTCTGGCATAACTTCATGCGAGTGGATGAGGGGCAGTCAGCTCCTGATTAACGCCGAAACCGGACATCAAGTGGTTCCAAGGTCTCATTTAGAGGTGAAACCAAAGGTTTGCGAAATTCCTCAGTGAAGCGGTTCACTCTGCCAAATGACTCCGCTTTCATCCGAGAAAGCTGCCCACGCTTTGCCTGTCGTATCCCATAGGCGCAGGTCGTATCCCTTGCCATCCGCATGTACGTTCAACCGCAGACTGTACCCAGGCAAAATATCTGGCGCGTCTGCGAACCTTGCTTGTTGCGAGTCAGATTTTGCGAGCCACCCCTCGAAATACTCTGGCTGGTGAGCCAGAAGATTCTCCCACGACGCATACGACCCGTACCTTGACAGTTCCGTTACTTCGTCTGTGTTGATCATCCTCACAAGGCCCATGCAGAGTGCGTGGTGTTTTTGCTGCTCAGCTTTCTCAGCGTCCGGGGAAGGCTCCTGTGCGAATTGTGGCGTCAGAACCCCGAGAGACAACACGAGCAAGACCGTGCTCAAGAGGATTCGATGTTTCTTCATGTGAGTTCTCCTTTCGATGCGCCGGGTCAAAGGGATAACTGGAGTTTACGCCCAAAAACGCGGGTCAGTGCCTGAGAAACGCACTAATCGGAAACTTGAATCCTCATTGTCCGGTAATGCGACTAACCGGGACTTATCGACAGATAACCGCTGGTGGCGGGCTGGGGCTGGGGTGAAGAACGCATATTTTAGTGCGAATCTCATTAGTTTATCCTCCGCAGTTCAGAGTGGACCTTCATTGCCGCCAGCCGGTCATCGTGGTGGTGAATGTATTCTTGGAATTGGTCAGGTCGAAGTGTGCCGGAACCACTCCGGATATTTTCGATGGCGACGTGCAGCTCGATACCCGTTTCCATACTCATCTCGCTACCCACAGCCACCGCCTGTGCGTCATGTTTTTGGGCAGCGTATATCTCATTTAACTTTAGCAGCTCGTCCAAAGCGGCCTGGGGGGGATTCCCGGCAGAAAGGGCCTGCTTGAAAATTGCGCTTATCTTCTCCATCGCCACTGCTGCGGCTTTTCGGCTCTCAACCAGGCGGTTGAAGGCGGCTTCGTTTACGACCTCTGCGGTGCCGTCATCGTAAGCAACCATATCCACGGTAGCCACAACGCGGCTCACTGCTTTACCGTAACCGAACTCGAAGAGGTTTTCCTCCCGCGTTGTCCCCGCGATGAACAGGTCATTACCATCCGTTTGACTTACTTCAAATGCCCGTCCTCTGTCTTCAAGACCGCTGGTCCCATCGGCATAATCGATGCTGAGGGCGTAATTGTAGGCGGTAACGTCGTGCCTGCTTGTGTTCAACAACTTTATGATTACCGAACGCTTCTCTGTGTCGTAGCGGGCTGACTGAACGACTACGCCAAGGTTGTGCGACACATTGACGACCTGCGCCGTGACATGATTGGTCAGCGGATCGTAATGCCACGTCTGAACTACAGCACCAATGGGTGGCGAGGCGTGCAACGAAGTTGAACCTCCAAGCGCAAGTGCTATGACGAATACTGTGATGACATAGCGGATCATGTATTGCTCCTCGGCGAAGGATTGCGGAATTCTGCCCCAGTTTCGCACTGCTCGACCTCTGAAACCCTACGCTTTCCAACCAGTATAGGGGAACTCGCGGCCAGTGCCCGGTTAACGCCGAAACCGGACAAGTCCCAAAACCACATGTCCGGTAAGGCTTATCGGGACTTGGGACAGGCACGACGCGATGGACCTTGCTCGGGAGCTTCGTAGCACCCGGATTAGGCTAGTACACTACTCCGCCGCCCATCTCATCCAGTTGCCACACGCCACGCACCTTGCGAAGCGTGGCCCACCCAGATTGACCGCATAGCACGCCGCACCTGTAAACGTAATAGACAACGCCGTGAGTTCGGGTGTGGTCAAGGCCAATTCGCGACAATTGGAGCACGCCGGAGACTTTGGGATTTTCTGGGAAAGGACCTGCGGGGCTGGCATGGGGCAGCCATCTGCCAGCGTCGCCTTTCTTAGGTGGTGCAAACAACCCTTCGCTTCCTGATATGGCGGCATGATGCAGCATTTGTTTATCAACTACGTCAAACTTCAGGTCGGTACGAAGTCGTGCTTCCAAAAGCCACGACTTGGCGTTCTTCCGGAAGAAGTCCTGTCCCATGTCCTCTGGGCCAAGGGCTGCGACTTCTAAGGGAAGAATCGGGTCCGAGGTGTTTTTCATCGTCAAGGTCTCGGCAGCAATGAACACAATGTTATTTGGACCGATGCTCTGGTCCGCTCGAAAAGGCTGACTTGAAGAAAAGAAATCATTCACGAAGCCCGAATATGCTGCGTAATCTTCAGAGGACGGTGCCATGACGGGCCGCTGCCACCAAAAAGGCTGTATAGGAAGCAAACCCCGCGAGTACAGTACCAAACCAACGACGAGGGCCACTGTGGTTGTCGCGGCAAATAACCACATCATCTTTTTTACGTTTCGATGCATGGAAATCAAGCTACTTGGTTAGACGCCACAGAAAGCAACGATGTTCCCTGACCGCCCGTGTAACCACGAATCGGGGCCAAGTCCTGATTAACGCCGTTATCGTACAAGTGAAATCGCTGCCCTGGGCACATGATGTCCGGTAATCCAACTTATCAGGTCTTGGCGCGCGTTTCGTCGGGCCGGTCAAGCACGTGGCGCGCTGTTGCTAGGTCTTCCTCATATACGAGCACGCGAAACCCGGAGCCAGTCCAGGGCACATCAGGGCGCCAGCCGCCAGCGCTGTCGTCTTGGATCGTTGCGGCAATACCTGCGGACAAGAGCGCGCCCTGCGCGCAGTCTGCTTCATCCTGGGTTGTGAATGTTTGAACCACGACACGGTCTGTGTCGGGCGGAGGATTAAGTACGTCGCGCGCCATCGCCACATCTTCCTCGCACACGAGCACCCGAAATCCGAGGCCGCTCCATGCCAAGTGCTGACGCATTTCGCCCGCGGTATCGGCCTGGACTATCGCCTCAATGCCTGAGGATTCGAGGACGCCCAGAGCAATCTCCGCCTCAGCGCGCGTTCCAAATGATTGGACCACAACAAGGTCACTGTGCCGCATGCGAGCAATTATACGCGCGGACGAGATTGCGGACTGCGAAAGGTCATCGTTTCACTTGGACGATTAACGCGCAAACCGGAGAAGTGAAGTAATGCTTTATTTGATGTCCGGTAATGCGACTTACCAGAGTTGGCTTGTGGAACCTCGATAACAGGCCAACATTTTCGACCCAAACGTACCAAGGCTATCTGCCTAATTCTGAGAACGGCTCTGCGATCAGTTGACAGCGGATGGGGATTGTTCGTCCACTAAGTGATTCGAGGGCCCCGTCATAGTCCTCACAACGCAGTAGGTTGTCCTTCGATGACTTTCGTCCCGAAAAAACGTCGATAAGAACGTGCAGGCCCTGCGAATCAGTTCGAGACACTGCATCGGGGTTTAGATTCAATTGGTTAAATACCGCAGTCTCGCCGGGCCGAATCTCTCGCCGCACATCCCCTACGATGACGTCTCCCGACTTGATGTCCAGATACTTTGCTTCCGTACCTTCCTTGGGATGACCCGTGAAAGATCCGGCGACGATAATTGTCTCTTTGCTATCGACGAGCTTTTTCCTCGCGCCTTGAGAAAGTTGTACGTCCACACTGAATGCTGCGGCAGTGTTTTTCTGTTGTTCTACCCCTCGATCAGAATCGGAATGTGCCTTAGGCGGCGGACCGCTACATCCGCAAAGGATCGGCATCAGGGCTAGCAAAATGGAACATCGCATTAGAACCAGAGTATAAGACGGTCGGGCATTGGATGTTAACAGGCGTCGCCAAGATCGATGGCCTCAAGTCCTGATAAACGCGCTAATCGTACAAGTGACATCGGGCCGATCCCATTGTCCGGTTAGGCGTGCCGGGAGTTGGCACTCGATCCAACTGCGGTCTAACCGATCATCGACTGTTCGAATCCTCGGCTGGGGGCAAATCAGGTTCGTACACGTTGCCATACCGGGTTGTTTCGGCGGTGATCACCGACCTCATAACGAGGCTAATGTCACGTCCTGCCACGATGCTGGCAAGATCGTTGAGGCGGGCGACCTGCTCGGATGATATAGGCTGCGGTGTGCGTGCCACCGCCCACACAGTCATCTTACCCTCCCGCTCTGCGAGGGTGACTTCGACCAGACGCGCTCCCGGAATCTTCGCGACATCTAGCGCTAGCGCCTTTCGGATATTGCCCTGCATGATTGACTGTGCGCTGGTACGCCGCAGGGTTCCGTTCAAGTGAAAGGCAAGGAGCAGGACCAAAGCTAAGCAAACTAGTCGCGGTGCCAGAACCTTTTTGGTTCTATCTGCGGCGGCCGGGCGATGTCCGGCGAGCAGGAAAACAATCATTGCGCCCAGGGCGATGGCTGTGAAATTGGCGAGGAACAGGAGAAAGGCGCCGGCGGCTGGAGCGTGCAAATCGCGGGCTAACAGAATGCCGCAAGTCGTCAATGGAGGGACCAGCGCCGTTGCGATAGCGACGCCGACCACGACGCCACTCAAGCCTGTCGAGACGAAGGTGAATCCTCCGGCTAGGCCACCTACGAAAGCGATTAAGAGATCAACCAGGTTAGGAGAGGTGCGACCGAGGATTTCGCTGCCGATTGTGAGGTCGCGGGTCGATATGCCGATCAATAGACCAGTGCCCAAGACCAATAGAGCGCCGATAACTTCCGCCAAAAGGGCACGGCGGAGCAGGTGCAGGTTTGCCTCGGCCAGCCCAAGGGCGATGCCAACGATTGGACCATAGAGCATCGCGATTAACATCGCGCCGATGATGACGGCCGGAGAGTTCTCCATCAAACCGAAACCGGCAATTAAAGCAGCGGCCAAGTTCATCGCTAGATAGGAGCCGTTCAAGGCGGCGGTCGAAGCTACCGATTCGCGTATCGCCGCGCGCTTAGCCTCGGTCACTTGAGGACTGATTCTTGAGCTAAGGTCAGATTGTGGGTTCATAGTGTTGCTGCCTCCCCCTGAAGGAAGGATCCAGAGCTTCTTCGCTTGCGTATTTCCGCTTCCCGCTGACCGGACATTTTGGTTCGTTATCCACCACAAGCCCTTCCGGAGATTCTCCTTTGTCGTGATCTAGTCATTCGCCTTTACGACTTTTCCATTCTGTGCGAGGAACTCCAATCATCTGCGATTCGAGCCAAGCAGGCGATTGCCTGATAAACGCTCAGAAAGTACCTCTCGGTTTCCCAAATGCTGGGTTCATGCTCGGGCGGCTTTTTGCGCGGCCTTCATCACCGTTTTCTTCATACGGTTTTCGCCTGCCCAATACAAACTGATCTCATGGCCATCGGGATCATTGAGGTAGGCATGCCGCCAACCCCAGGGCATCATGCGTGGCAGTTGGGTGATGTAGAAGCCTTTTTGCTGAAGCTTGCGGCAGAAGTCGTCGAGCTCTCGGACTTCGAAGTACAGACGCACGCCGTCGCTCAAAACGGAAGCTTCTGCAGCCGCCTGGTGCAGGGCAATCGTACCGTCACCGCCCGGCGCCCGCAGGCGCGCATAGACGGGTTTTTTCTCATAGCGGAAGTCTTCGATGAGCTTGAATCCAAGCAAATCTCGGTAGAAGCCGAGTCCTCGCTCCACGTCTTTCACGTAGACCATGGCATGATTGAAAGTAAGCTTCCCGTCAGTATCTGGGGTGACAGAAGCCTTGTTGTGGTGCAACCCAGCGTGCTTGGCACCCGCGCGCCTCACGGAGCGGGGATCTGGAGTCTTCTTCTTCGCAGAAGCTTTCCTTTGTGATGATTTCTTCATTGAGTCCATTCCACCAAACGACTCAGTATTGTCAGGGGTATAGTAGCTGTCAAGTTTCTAAATCATTCCGCTACGCAGTTGGCTATCAGTTCTCCCTCGGTCGCAGGGTACTCCCAGATCGCGCCTGGTTAACGCGCTAACCGGACATCTTGGCTACACCTCAAAGTTCTGTCCTACGGCTCCTGCTATGGGAAAATAGATTGTTCCACCGCGGAAGTGCCCACGGGGGCGCTCCAAGTATCCAAGAACTGAGGGTGCGAAGAGGAAGGTGCGGAACACTTCACGCGAGTTGCGCGACCGGCAACCTGAATAATCGGCCCTCAGACCCCGTCCCTCCAACCTACCATCCGTGGTCAGTGCTTGGTAAACGCGCTTACCGGACATGTAGGTTTCAGTACGAATCCGAGCTACTGCAAAAGGTTGAGGCCCCAGCATGCTCGCGCTAGCTGAGGCCCCGTGTGACAACGCTAGAAACTACTTGTTCTCAGCTCTTCACCGGAACGGTGATGGCCTTCGCAAGCTTAAACGTCAACTGAGTTTGGGCAGCGAGCGTGGTTACGTTCTTGTTCTTCTTGTCATTGGCCGCAGAAGTGCTCCCGGTATCGCCCTTGGCCTGGTTTTTGTCCGAGGGACGAATGGAGTTGGTGTCCAGGTCATACGACTTTCCGCGGACTACGACGGACGCTAGAGCTACCTTCAATTCACGCTTCTTGATCTTCACGACTCGGCCGCTGATACGGGCACCCTTGGGAATCACCACTTTTCCGTCAATCTCGACAGGCATTGACAGGCGCGCGTCAAAAGAATCACCGGGGTGGTTCTGATCGGTGGCCAGCGTCTGGCCCAGCGTCGCAGTGATGGCCGTGCCTTTGGGCACGGTGACCAGTTGCGTCGGCTCCGTCTCTTTAACTTCACTGGAGACGCCTACTGCCTTTGGCGTCGCGGCTTTCTTGGGCGTGGCAACCGCCTGTTTCGCGGGGTGGTTCTGGGCCTTGGCGGCCTCCCGATTCTTGTGGCTCACCACAGCCAGAATGCTTGCCACAAGCAGTATGCCAGTGCCAGCCGCACCAACCCAGAGTTTGCGATTGTTGGGAAAGTTGAACATTTCATACCTCCTTACAGATAACTGCACCGGATGTGGAAGGATGTGGGTGGGTTGACCCCTTCGCCTAAACGGCAATATCGGCTTCGCGAGGGCATGGGTATCGCTTGGGCTTATGAAAATCGTACCGGATTCGGCTAATGAGAAACGGACCTCTTTGCGCGGCGTGTTCTTCGCAGCACCGGCCTAATGGCCAGCCAAACGGCCAGGCCATCATTTGGCATGGGGACGCCGGATATGCCTGCTTAACGCGGTTACCGGAGAAGTGCCGATCTGCGAATTCCAGATGTCCGGTAACGCGACTTACCAGGAGTTGACCACAGTTGTCCGAATTCTCGAATGATATGCTCTTGATGATGGATGGCTCGGCTTACAATTCGGACGAAATCCTAAGGGCAATCGAGCGCGCCGATTACGAGTTCGTGTTGCAAAATGCGATGCCGCACGCGCTCGGAGGGAATGCGGATGCCCAATGCACAATTGCCTTGCTTTACGAGTCCGGATGGGGAGTCCAAAGAGACTCCCTTGAGGCAGAACGTTGGTTGCTCAAAGCCGCAGCGCAGAATAGTGCACTGGCATGGAATAACCTAGGCACCTTATATGCCGTGAAGCATCCCGCTCTTGAACAACGGTGGGGCGAGGCTCGAAAGTGTTGGGAGCGGGCCAAGGAGCTAGGCTTTAATTGCGGCGAACCCTACCCACCATGAACGCGGTTATCAGAAGAATGGAGGCTAGTACCCAAGTTTCCGATTAGGCGACTTACCAGGAGTTGACTTTGAAAGCTCAACTGAACTACGGAGCAGTTTCCCATGAACCTCAGGGTTGCTAGCCTTTAAGTCGGGGTGCAAGAACAAATGGCATGGTTCCGTCGCGTTCTGCTCACCGTCCCTTTTGCGATTGCGGCTGTGTTGAACGTTCTCATATTAAATGTTGATAGGCTCCACTTACACCGAGAGCATATCGCTGGATACGGCTTTCTGTTCGGAGCGCCTTGGGCTTGGCTGTTAGACCATGGCTGGGTCCCCGACTATCACCATCACACCATGCAGTTGCTATTTGGGTACGCGATTATTCTGTGGATTCCAGCTCTGCTGTATTCAGGTTGCCTATGGCTCTTGTTCCTGGGATTTGCGAGACTCAGAAATGTCAGGTAACGCGACTTGTCGTCCACTTGATATATCCTAGCGCATCATGCGCGACTCAAGGCGGCCCAAAGGACTCACGGAAACATCAATATTCATGTCAATTACCAATGCAATGGGCTGGGCAATAATCGACTGGTCCAAGCCCAACGCGCCTGTCACATTCGTCATCTTCACAATAATCATTGTCACCGGATACGTCGTGCTTTGGTTTTACTGGCAAGGTCGGAATTGGGCGAGGATACTCGTTTTGCTCAATTCTCTTCTAGCCCTCCACAACCTACGATATTGGAACCTTCATGGAGTAGCCGAGCGGATCATGCTCGGAGCAGAAGCAGCGCTGGCGATCTTTCTTTTGTACTGGCTCAACACTCGCAGAGTCAGGGAGTTCTTTGTCGCGCCCAAGTCCTGATTAACGCCGTTATCGTACAAGTGGAACTCGACCCTCGAACCTGTGGCCGCTCTGTGGTGACGGACTCGCGGATTTGATTAGCCTGCAATTCTAGCGGGAACGAACTTTGGTTTGTGCGCTGGCGGGATGCTCTTGAAATAGAAAGTGAACAGCACATCAAGATTAGGGGCAACGAATGTTTCGGGGAGACGCCCAAACGGGGCAGCCGTGCGAATTGCGCTCAGGACTGCATCCCCCATGTCAATCTTTCCGGACCTAAACACAATTCTCACAGACTTCTCAGGCAATGATCCGTCTTTTTGTATGTGGACTCGAACCACCACGACTCCAGTTTCTTCACTCGCAGCCGAGTCAGGCATACTTGCAAGAAGGGTATGTCTGACAGAATAGTACAGCTTATTCAGATAGGGTTCGAAGCCTACGACTTCAGGCGGCGAGTTCAGGACTTCAACAATGATCGGATACTGTTCAGATGGGTTCGGCGGGACCAGATGCCCTTGTTGTGGGCTCGGATTGGGCGAAGCCGAGACGTTCGCTGAAATCGAAAACGCCAATGCAGCGAGAAAAATACAAAGTACGTTGCTTTTTACAGTTCGAGGATGTGGCATAGAAACCTCCATGCCCGGCGGAAGTGACCCCAATCATACTGCAAGATGAAGCTCAATTATAGCGTTGGTGCAAGTCGCCCATGTACGCCCTTCTATGTATTATGCCTAACGGCCACATGTCCGATAAGGCGACTAATCAGGAGCTGGCCTGCCCGGTGGTCAAGAATGCACTATCTACAAAGGCGTCGTACAATGCACCCAGATATTACAGACGGCGCCATGCTGGAGAAATTGTCGTGAGGAGAGACGAGGCTTGGAAACTGGCCGAGCAGTGGATTGCGGCCTGGAACGCTCATGATCTGGACCTGAT
>Ga0210384_10008462_pt1 | contig 10721 bp, 5 predicted proteins | sample IncBWH2MmetaG_FD_160574 | JGI IMG/M metagenome (GOLD analysis project Ga0210384, IMG submission 160574) | Forest soil microbial communities from Barre Woods Harvard Forest LTER site, Petersham, Massachusetts, United States - Inc-BW-H-2-M | ecosystem: Environmental > Terrestrial > Soil >...
GAGGGGGACCCCCCGTCGAAGCTGTCGAAATGGTTGGTCTGCTCAGCAAGCTCGATCCGCAGGCCGTCAAAGTGTTTCTCCCCGGCCGCATGAAAGACTTTCCCCGGACCTCGCAGGACCGCGCCGTCCGGCTCATCTCCGCCAGCGGCGCTCCGGCGCGTTGCGGCGTCTTGCTGGAGCTGCTTGATCATCTCGATCCGCTGGTGATGCCTCTAGCGATTGACGAAATTGGCGTGACCGCCGACCGTGAAGCTCTGGGACGCCTGCTGACCATTGTCGACGGCGACCTACCGGCTGGCGCGGGAGTCTATCTGCGGGTTAAAGCGATCGAGGCGCTCGGCCGGATAAATGCGCCCGAATCGGTGGCGACGCTCAAGCGCATCGTCGAAGCCAAGAAGATGCTGGGCTGGCTGCACCCTCCAGAATTGAGGATCGCTGCGATGCAAGCCCTCGAGCGCCTCGATCCGGCATGGGCGCTGGCGTTTTTGCCGAAGAGCGGACTGGACAAGGCCGACCTCACGCTAGCTCCGCTGGACGTTGCCGCGAACTGCAAGTTTGTGCGCCAGCGGCGGCATACCCGCGTCCGCCTGAACAAACCGGTAACCGCGATTAGCACCAATCTAAAGGAAGCCTGCCGCCTGGAGATCAAGACCGCCAGCCTCACCGGCGGCGTGGCCACCATTAGCCGCCACTTGCCTCCCGGCACTCAAGTGCAGCTGAGGATGCAGCTCGGCTTGCGAACCCTGCAGGCCACCGCTCTCATGCGGGATTACCGCGCGCAGGACATGGCCTTCGAGATTGTGGACATGAATCTCGACGAGCGCGGCCGATTCCGCCGCCTACTATCGGACAGCCTCACCCCTGCCGGCCCAGCAGCCGATGACCGGTCGCCCTCATCCACCGAGACGCCTATGCCCGCCGGCGCCGCGTCTTTGCGCTAGACCATCCGCTACATACCCACATTTTTGGCGCTCGTGCATCTAAACAGATAGAATAAAGTGTTTGCGCGGGCCGCATCGTCCCCGATCTAGCTGGGGCATGCGCAGCGCGGTCGATACCGTCAGGAAACGGCGAAACCCTTCATGGATGTAACGAAGTTCATCGATAGTCTAATCGCGCGCTTTATCGGCACCAAGCACGAGCGCGACGTGAAGAAGATACAGCCGCTGGTCGCGGCCATCAACGCGCGCGAGGCAGAAGTACGGTCGCTCAGCGATGAGCAGCTCAAGGAGCGCTTCGCCGCCCTCCGCGAGCAAGTTCAAGGGCCGCTGAAAGAAGCCGATCCCAGCGAGCCAAACTTCCGCGAGCTGATGCAAAAGGCCTTCGAGCCAGCCATCGCCCCCGCGTTTGCCCTGGTCCGCGAAGCCGGCCGCCGGTTCCTGAACATGCGCCACTTCGACGTACAGTTGATCGGCGGCATGGTCTTGCACGAAGGCAAAATCGCCGAGATGAAGACTGGCGAAGGCAAGACGCTTGTCGCCACGCTTCCTGCGGCGCTCAACGCCCTCGCCGGCCGGGGCGTCCACATAGTCACCGTCAACGATTACCTGGCGCGGCGCGACGCGGAATGGATGAGCGCGTTGTATCGCGGGCTGGGGCTCTCGGTCGGCGTGATTGTGCATGATCTGGACGACGACCAACGCCGCGCCGCCTACGGCGCCGACATCACCTACGGCACCAACAACGAATTCGGCTTCGACTATCTGCGCGACAACATGAAGTACGACTTGGCGCAGTGCGTCCAGCGCGCCCATCACTTCGGCATCGTGGACGAAGTGGACTCCATCCTCATCGACGAAGCGCGCACCCCGCTGATCATTTCCGGCCCAGCGGAAGAATCCACCGACAAGTACTACAAGATTGACAAGATTATTCCCAAGCTGATCAAAGACATCGACTACACGCTCGATGAAAAGCATCGCCAGGCCACGCTGACCGAGGAAGGCTTCAACAAGTGTGAACGCCTGCTGGGCCTCACCAACATGTCCGACCCGGCCAACATCGACGTGATGCACCACGTCTATCAGGCTCTGCGCGCACACACGCTCTACAAAGCCGATGTCGACTACGTCGTGAAAGAAGGCGGAGTCATCATCGTCGACGAATTCACCGGCCGCCAGATGCCTGGCCGCCGCTGGTCGGATGGGCTGCACCAAGCCGTCGAAGCCAAGGAAAACGTAAAGATCGAGCGCGAGAACCAGACCCTTGCGACCATCACCTTTCAGAATTATTTCCGCATGTACAAAAAACTTTCCGGCATGACCGGCACGGCCGAAACCGAAGCGGCGGAATTTCAGAAGATCTATAACCTCGACGTGGTGATGATTCCGACGAACCGCACGCTGATCCGCAGGGAATATCCAGACGTCGTGTACCGCACGGAAAGGGAAAAGTTCGAAGCGGTCGTAAACGGCATTTTGCAGGAAGACAATTCGCTGGCCAACGGCATTCGTCATTTCAATGAGCGCGGCCAGCCGGTGCTGGTCGGCACGATTTCGATCGAAAAGTCCGAGGCCATCGCCGAGATCCTCAAGAAATCCGGCATCCCGCACCAGGTGCTCAACGCCAAGCAGCACGAGCGCGAGTCTCGCATCGTGGCGCAAGCGGGGCGCAAGGGCGCCGTCACTGTGGCCACCAACATGGCTGGCCGCGGCACAGACATTCTGCTCGGCGGCAACCCCGAGCAAATGACCCGCGATCATTTTCTGAAAAACCGGCTGGCCATGCCGTACGCGGCCGCGCCCTCGGTGATTTCCGCGGACGGTTCAAGCGCTGAAGCCGCGCAACCTGTCACGCCGATGGTGCTGTTCCAGCACGAAGGCAAAATTTTCCAGGTTCCTGCGGATCAGTGGAAACCGGTGTTCGACCAGTTCGCCGAGCAGTGCAAAGCCGAACACGACGAAGTCGTTGCTCTCGGCGGCCTGCACATTCTCGGTACGGAGCGCCACGAAGCCCGTCGCATCGACAACCAGTTGCGCGGTCGCGCCGGACGCCAGGGCGACCCAGGCTCCTCGCGTTTCTTTCTTTCTCTCGAAGACGACCTAATGCGCATTTTCGGCGGCGAACGCGTCAAAGCCTTGATGTTCCGCCTGGGCATGACCGAAGGCGTGCCCATCGAATCGAAGCTGATCTCACGCCGCATTGAGACCGCACAAAAGTCGGTTGAAGCGCAGAACTTCGACGCCCGCAAACACCTTCTCGAATACGACGACGTGATGAACAAGCAGCGCGAGACGATTTATGCCATCCGTCGCTCCGCGCTCGAAGGCAAAGACCAGCGCGACTACGTCCTGGGCATCGCGGAAGACGTCGCTCGCGAACTGGTGGATACCTACTGCCCGCGCGACCAGCACCCCGACCAGTGGAACGCCGCGCAATTCCTCGCTGAAGTGAACAGCCAGTTTGGCGTTGATGCCAAAGCCGCCGGCGCCGATCCCGGAACGCTGGCCCACGACCTGCTCGCCGATAGCATCGTCGAGGCCGTAACCAAACGCTACGAGGAAAAAGAAAAGCAATTCAGCCCCGAGTTGATGCGCTGGCTGGAGCGCCGCATCATTCTCGATGTCGTCGATTCGCAGTGGAAGGACCACCTGCTGTCGCTCGATCACTTGAAAGAAGGCATCGGCCTACGCGGTTACGCGCAGAAGGATCCCATCGTCGAGTTCAAGAAGGAGGCTTTCGTTCTTTTTGAAGACATGATGGCGCGCATCGACAACGAAACGATTCGTTATTTGTTCCACATCCAGATTCAGCAGGCGGAAAAGCCTCCCGACGAGATGCAGCTGCGGCCTGAACCGCCGCGAGGGCCTGTGCTACCTCGGTCTGTGGGCGCGCAAGCCGCGGTAGCTAGCGCCGCCGCACGTGCCAGCGAAGCCCCGCCGCAGCGTCTTCCGGAAGTCGCTCGGCAACTCGAACGCAAACAGCAGCGCCAGCAAAAAGATTTGCAGTATCAGACCGGCCCCGCGCAAGCCGAAGCGCCAAAACCAGTCCGCGCCGGGGCGAAAGTCGGCCGCAACGATCCCTGCCCGTGCGGCTCCGGAAAAAAATACAAGAAGTGCCACGGCGCCGGAGCGTAGTGGGACAGGCATTCGTGCCTGTCTCTTGCCGCACCGCCGAGGCTGATCCGAAATTAAGCGCGTCGAGATGAAAGAGGACAGGCAAGAATGCCTGTCCCACAAAGAGGTCAACTAGAATGCCGCCAGGACCCGCACCGCAACAAATGCCCGAACGCCAGCCCATCCCCGGCGTAAAAAATCTAGTGGCGGTCGCCAGCGGCAAAGGCGGGGTAGGCAAAACCACGGTGGCGGTCAACCTCGCGCTTGCCCTCGCGAGACTTGGTCACAAAGTCGGCCTGCTCGACGCCGACGTCTACGGCCCCAACGTCCCGATCATGCTCGGCACCCGCCAGGAGCCGCAAGCTACGCAAGACAAGCGCATCATCCCCGTCGAAGTCCAGGGTATCAAGATGATCTCCATGGGTCTGCTAAGCCCCGGCGACAAGCCTATGATCTGGCGCGGCCCGATGCTCCACAGCGTAATCACGCAATTCCTGCGCAGCGTCCTCTGGGGTGAGCTGGACTACCTGGTTATCGATCTGCCCCCAGGCACGGGCGACGTACAGTTAACGCTGATTCAAACAGTCGCGGTCACAGGCGCAGTGGTCGTTACCACCCCCTCGACTGTCGCGCTAGCCGACGTCCGCAAAGCCATCGAAATGTTCCGCCAGGTCAACGTCGAGGTCCTCGGCGTAGTCGAAAACATGAGCACCTTCGCCTGTCCGCACTGCCACCAGCCCATCGACATTTTCGGCCACGGTGAAGGCGCAAAAACCGCCCACGAATACGGCGTCCCGGTCCTCGGCGAAATCGAAATCGACCCGCGCATCCGCATCGGCGGCGACACCGGCCAACCGGTCGCGCTGCTAGGCGACACTGCCCCCGGCGCAAAAAGTCTGTACAACCTAGCCCGCGCCGTCACCGCCCGCCTCGTCGAGGTAGCCCCCCACACCGCCGGCCCCTCGGTCCAGATCGACTGAGACGTTGCATCGAAGCTCGTCAGCGAGAAGTGGTCTCAGCGAATTTCTGCGTCCTCAGCGCCTCTGCGTGAGGCTTTCTTCTCCCTTGCTCGTTGTTAGCCTTCCTTGTCAGTTCTGTAACTGGATGTTATCTTGACCGTGCTGGACCGTGAGCCTTTCTTGTAGGGGCACGGCATTGCCGTGCCCGTCTTATCTCCGGGCAAACAAAAGGGATAGCATGATTCGAGCCTATCGAGGCAAACGCCCGCAAATTGCGGCGACGGCGTGGATTGACCCCGCCGCCGTCCTCATCGGCGACGTGATCATCGGCGAAGACTCCAGCGTCTGGCCCTGCTCCGTCATCCGCGGCGACGTAAACCACATTCGCATCGGCGCCCGCACCAATATTCAAGACGGCTCGGTGCTGCACGTGATGCGCGATGAATACCCGCTGCTCCTCGGCGACGATGTTACGGTAGGACACGCAGTAACCCTGCACGGCTGCAAGATCGAATCGCGCTGCCTGATCGGCATGGGCTCGATCATCCTAAACGGCGTAACCATAGGCGCCGGCAGCATCGTAGCCGCAGGCACGCTGCTCCTCGAGCGCACCGAAATCCCCGCGGGCAGTCTTGTCGTAGGCCACCCAGGCAAGGTCAAGCGCCAGCTCACCGCCGTCGACCAAGCCGCCATCGACGCCTACGCGCAGCGATACGTCGAATATAAAAATGTCTACATGCAAGAAGCGGCCGGTGCCCAGTGACTCGATGTGCCAGCATAGCTAACAATCCGTTCGTCGCAACTCGATGGGTCAGCACCTGGAGCGGCCGCCGACCTTGGCAGGCGCCTTTTGACGCAACGAAACCGCCATCCGGGTCGGCGAAAGCTAAAGCTGTATCAATGTCATTCCGAGCGAAGCGAGGAACCTGTTTTTAGCCATCCATGGCAAACAAGTCCAAATTCCAAGCCATCAAGGGCACCCGAGACCTGCTGCCTCCAGAAACGCAACTCTGGAATCGGGTCGAGCAAACCGCCCACGAAGTCTTCGCCACTTTCGGCTTCGGCGAAATCCGTCTGCCTGTCCTTGAACCGACGGAGTTGTTTGCGCGCTCCATCGGACTCAACACCGATGTTGTCTCAAAGGAAATGTATACGTTCGAGGACCATGACGTCCAAGGGTTGGAAATTATTCGATCACATCTACTGCGAGACATGGATCTGCATCCCGGCCCCGGCGACGCGCAGTACATTACGGCCGGCCTTAATCAGTTCTTAGCTGCGGCAAATCACGAGATCAAGAGGGGTACGTTGTCGCGAACGCCGGAAATTGCAACGGCGCTGCTGAGGCTCGAGCAAGACATGAACTTCTTTGCTGGAGTTTCGCCAACCATGGTGCTGGCAGAATATGGAAGCCAGACAAATGAAACTCGAGCGACCTTACAAGCTATGGAGTGGGGTATGGAAGTAGCGCTCCGCCCCGAGGCTACCGCCTCGGTCTGTCGTGCCTACATCGAGCACGGCATGCAGCAACTCCCGCAACCCGTAAAGCTCTACTACATGGGCCCGATGTTCCGCCGCGAGCGCCCGCAAAAAGGCCGCTACCGCCAGTTCTACCAAATCGGCGCGGAAATCCTCGGCGGCAGTGACGCCCCGGCCATCGATGCCGAGCTTATCGAGATGCTGATGACTTTCTTCGGCAAGTTGGACTTGGAAGGCACAACGCTTCACATCAATTCCATCGGCCACAGCGCTCCGAATTGCAGGCGTGGCTACGTCGAAAAGTTGAAAGCGGAACTGGAGAAGGTCAAAGACAAGCTCGGCCCCGACAGCCAGCACCGCATCGAAACAAATCCTCTGCGCGTCCTTGATTCCAAGCTGGAGTTCGAGCAAGGCGTGATCGAAAAGCTCCCGCACATCGCCGATCACTTGTGCGATGACTGCGCCAAGCACTACGCCGCCGTGAAACAGCACCTCGAACTCCGCGGCGTAATCTACCGCGAAAACTGGCGCCTGGTCCGCGGCCTCGACTATTACATGCGCACCACGTTCGAAATCACCGCCCAAGGCCTCGGCTCGCAAAACGCCGTCTGCGGCGGCGGCCGCTATGACGGCCTCGTCGAACTCCTCGGTGGCCCGCCAACAAAAGGCATCGGCTTCGCCATTGGCGAAGACCGCCTGATCTTGTCTCTGCAGGAAGGCGCCAAGTCGGCCACGGCGAGCGGAGCGAAGCCTAACTCGCCACTCGCCACTCGCCACTCGCCACTGGTTTATATCGCCTGGATGGGCGAAAGAGCCTACGCCACCGCCGTCCGCGCAGCAAAGGACCTGCGCAACGCGGGCTTCAGCGTCGAACTCCCGCCCACCGAACTAAAATTCGGCAAAGCCCTAGGCCAAGCCGACAAATTGGGTGCACGCTTTGCTCTCATTCTCGGCGACAATGAAGTCTCCGAAGGTCTCTGGACACTAAAGACCCTGGCGGACGGCACCCAAACAAAATTGCCCGAGCCGGCAATTATTGAGCATCTGCGAAAGTCCTTGTCGCCTGTATGGGCGGGCTTTAGCCCGTCCCCCGGCCTTTAATCGGAACGCTGCTAGAGTAGCGATCACCGCGATCTCTCGGAAAGGGAACACGACAGTGTTGGATTTTCTAGGCAACCTGAAACGCACACACTACTGCGGCGCCCTGCGCCTCTCTGACGCCGAACATGACGCCATCGTCATGGGCTGGGTCGCCCGCCGGCGCGACCTCGGCAATCTCCTGTTCCTCGACATCCGCGACCGCACCGGCATCGTCCAGGTGGTCTTCAACAAAGAGACCCAGCCGGAAGCCCACGCCAAGGCCGAACAAGCCCGCGGCGAATTCGTCGTGGCCGTCGAAGGCCACGTCATCAAGCGTCAAAAATCCAACCCGGAGCTGGCCACCGGCGAGGTCGAACTGGTCGCAACCAAGCTGCACATCCTGAACAACGCGAAGACGCCGCCCTTCCAGATCGAAGACGAAATCAACGCTGCGGAAGAAACCCGCCTGCGCTACCGCTATCTCGATCTCCGCCGGCCCAAGCCCCATCGCAATCTGGCGTTGCGCCATCGCATCATCCTCGAAATGCGCAAGACCATGGACGAGATGGGCTTCATCGAAGTCGAGACACCCATGCTCACGCGCTCCACGCCCGAAGGCGCTCGCGACTTTCTCGTGCCCAGCCGCGTGCATCACGGCCAGTTTTACGCGCTGCCGCAATCGCCGCAGATCTTCAAGCAAATCCTGATGATCGGCGGCCTCGACCGATATTTCCAGATCGTCAAGTGCTTCCGCGACGAAGACCTCCGCGCCGACCGCCAACTCGAGTTCACCCAACTCGACCTGGAAATGTCTTTTCCCCGGCAGGAAGACATCTTTAACGTGATCGAAAACGTGATGGTCCGCGCCTGCGCCGTCGCCGGAGTCAAGACCGCAGGCCCGTTCCCGCACATGCTGTACAAAGACGCTATTCGCAAATATGGCAGCGATAAGCCCGACTTGCGTTTCGGCATGGAACTGCACGAAGTCACCGGCTGTTTCCCGCAAGAGGCGAAAGACAAGCTCCAAATCGAAGGCAGCGCCTTCGCCCTCGCCGCTCCTGGAGCCTCCGGCTATTCGCGCAAGCAGCTCGACGAACTGACCGAGAAGGCCAAGTCGCTCGGCGCCCGCGGGGCGTATTTCGTGAAGTTAGCGCCGGAAGGCACGACGTCCACAGTGGAAAAGCTAATCGGCCCGGAAAACGTGAAGAAGCTCGCCGAAGCATGCGGCGCAAAAACGGGCGACTTGGTCGTTGCCGTCTCCGCAAAGACACAGATCAAAGGCACGGAAGCCGCGGCCCTGGTTGCAGGTCAACTACGTCTGCAACTTGGCGAAGCCCTCGGCGTGACCGACAAATCGCGATGGAAGTTTCTGTGGATCACCGGCTTCCCGCTGTTCGAATGGAGCGAAACCGACGCGGCCTGGGTCAGTGCCCAGCATCCCTTCACCGGCATCGTCGACGAAGACCTCGAAAAGCTGGAATCCGCCCCGTGGGAGGTCCGCTCGAAAGGCTACGACCTCGTTCTCAACGGCAATGAACTTGGCTCCGGCAGCATTCGAATCCATCGCCAAGACATCCAGGAGCGCCTCTTCAAAGCTCTAGGCCTGACCGAAGAGCAACAGCGCCGCCGCTTCGGCTTCTTCCTCGACGCCCTTACCTACGGCACCCCCCCACACGGCGGCATCGCCCTCGGCGTAGACCGCATCGCCATGCTTCTAGCCGGCGAAAAATCCCTACGCGAAGTAATCGCCTTCGCCAAAACCACCGCCGCCCAAGATTTGATGGCCGACTCGCCGTCGAGTGTCGACAAAGCGCAGCTGGATCAGTTGGGAATTGTGATCAAGGAATAATGAGCAGAATACGAATATTGCCGGAAGCCGTGGCCAACCGCATCGCTGCGGGCGAGGTCGTCGAGCGTCCGGCGTCGGTCGTCAAAGAGTTGCTCGAGAATGCGCTGGACGCCGGCGCGAAGACCATTCGCATCGAAGTCGAGGCCGGCGGTAAGCGTATGATCCGTGTCATCGATGACGGCCGCGGCATGACGCACGACGATGCGCTGCTTGCTTTCGAGCGGCACGCGACCAGCAAATTGCGTTCCGCGGATGATTTGCTTTCGATTGCCACGCTGGGGTTCCGCGGAGAAGCCCTGCCCACGATCGCGGCTGTGTCGCGTCTTTTGCTCGAAACGCGCGCGGAAGAAGATTCGGAAGGTACCCGCGTGGAATTCGCGGGAGGTAAGCTTGTCAGCGTCAAACCTGCGGGCCTGCCTGCGGGAACGACGATCAGTGTCGCCGATCTTTTCTATTGCGTGCCGGCGCGGCGAAAATTTCTCAAGTCAGACACCACGGAACTAGGACATATCGCGTCGCTCGTCACGCACTACGCGCTGGCCAATCCCGGAAAGCAATTCGTGTTGACCACGCCGACGCAAGAAATCATAAATTGTGCGCCGACAGAACTATTGATTGACCGTGTGTACCAATTGTTTGGCCGGCAATCACTCGATGAGTTGGTTGCGATTCCCACAGTGTCGGCGGCGTTTCGCGCGGCCATAACCGAGCCGAACCTGAACCCTGAAGAAGAAAAGGCCAGGCTCACCGTGTTTGGTTTCACCTCGCGCCCGGAAGTGCAGCGGCCGAACCGCAACGGCATCTATGTGTTCGTGAACCGTAGGCTGGTGCGTGATCGCCTGATCCTGCATGCCATTCACGAAGCGTACCGAAATATTTTGCCCGGAAACGTTTTTCCCGCGACCCTGCTTTTTCTCGAAATGCCGTACGACGAAGTCGATGTAAACGTGCATCCCTCGAAAATCGAGGTGCGCTTCCGGCAGTCGCAATTCGTTCACGATTTCGCCCGCGATGCCATCCGTCAAGCGCTGATGGGAGCGCGACCGATTGCGAGTTTCGCAGCAGCCGCATCCGCTAGCGCGCCGCAGAATACGGCAGCGCCAATGCCCACTTTCGGCGGGGGCTCGGCTGAAGCGGTGAGCGGCTCCGCGGTTCCGCGGGCGATCATCCCGGCGATGGAGGAAATTGGTGTAGGCTCCGGCGTCGGTTCCGACGGCGGTTTTGACTTGACCGCCGCACCGCTCCGTCCGGTGGAGCAGCGATTCACGTTCGAGCCGGGCGCAGCATTTGGCGCACCTG
>Ga0210384_10008463_pt1 | contig 10720 bp, 14 predicted proteins | sample IncBWH2MmetaG_FD_160574 | JGI IMG/M metagenome (GOLD analysis project Ga0210384, IMG submission 160574) | Forest soil microbial communities from Barre Woods Harvard Forest LTER site, Petersham, Massachusetts, United States - Inc-BW-H-2-M | ecosystem: Environmental > Terrestrial > Soil >...
TGTCGCCTTCGGGTCAATCGCGCCGGTTTGACGTGCGGCCCGTTAGTTCCGGTCCACCTCAGTCGACGGACATTGTGAGACCGGCCCGGCTACTCCGGTTCGTGCAAAAAGCGGAAGTGTGAGGATCCTGATTCCATCACTGCCCTGTCGTGCATAGAACGGAAGATGGCGCCATCGCGTGCTCAGTCAGGCAACCCAAGCTTTCGAAGGTTCTCTGCCATACGGTCCAAAACGGCAGGAGAAAATACCATTGCTTGTTTGAACTTTGAAATCGTCAGATCGGGGTAGCTGCGCATCAATTCCGCAAAGGCTTGTTTAGCCTCTTCGACCCGGCCAGCTCCCGAAAGAGAAGCTGCCAGATTGCGGTATATCCAACTGGCATTTGGCCGCTCCTGGAGGGCCCGTCGATAGAACGCCGCGGCCATGTCGTATTCTTGCGCTACTTCATGCGCTGACCCTATACCCACGTAGTTGTTGAAATTCATCGGATCGATCGGGCTTAGGCGCAGAGCACGCTCGAAATCTTCGATCGCCTTTTGAGGCTGATCAGCATAGTTCTCGATCCATCCGAGTCGAGTCCAGGCCCATGCGGCGTTGGGATCGAGTGTGACGGCGCGCTCAAGTAGCACACGCGCGGTTCCATAGTTGCGTACAAAGGTATGCACTGCGCCGAGTATCGCTAAAATGATAGGATCGTCGCCGCTCATCTCTGCGGCCCGCTCGGCTAGCGATCGCGCCATTCCCTGACTTACCGCGATGTCATCTGCCCAATTGTAGACGGAGCGCTGAGCGTGGCACCAGCCAGCAAGCGACAAGGCTAGGGGATATTTGGGATCAATCGCGAGCCCTTTTTCGAGGAGTTCGAGCGCTTTAGCGCTTTCTTCCTTCTCAAGCGCCCAGACGTGAGGCATTGCCCTCATAGTATAGTCATAGCTGCCCAGGTCTTGCGGCCGTTTGCGCCGCGACCGCTCGATCTCGGCAATGCGGATGGAGGGTTGTAGAGCGCCTGCCACCTGCTCCGTTATTCGATCCTCGAGATCAAAGAAATCGTCGATTGCGCCGTCAAAGCGCGAACTCCAGACGTGTGCGCCTCCCTCGGTCTCGATTAGCTGAACGATAATGCGGAGGCGATTGCCCGCCTTCTGCACGCTACCCTCGAGCAAATAGGCAACGCCCAATTGTTTGCCGATGTCGCGCGCATTTGTCGCGCGCCCCTTATAGGTGAATGCTGAACTACGGGCGATGACGAAAAAGGAACGGATGCAAGAAAGCGCGGCGGTAATTGCCTCGACAATTCCATCAGCGAGGTAGTCTTGACCCGGCTCAGCGGACATGTTGTCGAACGGCAGGACGACGATGGATGGCTTGTCGGGTAGCGCCAAATCGTGAACTCGTATCGGAGACGAAATTGGCTGGATTGCTGGAGCGGCCTCGCCAGCAAGCCGTATGCGCCACGCGCGCATTGGCTCGGCAATATTCTTTAAAGTCTGCTCCCCAATGTCTTCGAAGGCGATATCAATCTTGCCCCGAATTTGCCTGTATGCATCATCGGATATGCAGACGCCGCCTGGCGCGGCGATGCCCTCAAGGCGCGCGGCAATGTTGACACCGTCACCGAAGATATCGTTGTCGTCGATGATGATGTCGCCGACGTGGATGCCGATGCGAAATTCGATCCTGAGATCCTGCGGGACGTCGGCGTTTTGCCCGGCCATGCCGCGCTGGACTTCGACTGCGCATCGTGCAGCGTCGACGGCGCTGGCGAACTCCACCAGCATGCCGTCGCCAGTGGTCTTGACAATACGGCCGCGATGCGCGGCGATTGCAGGATCGACAAGCTTCTTTCGGAACGACTTCAGATTAGCGAGCGTGCGTTCTTCGTCGCGGCCCATCAAACGGCTGTAGCCAGCGACATCCGCCGCCAACACAGCCGCAAGTCGCCGTTCGACGCGCTCGCCGGGCAAAAAAGCCCCCTGGATCGGTAAAGTCAGCCCTATCCATCAAAGCATGGACGGCCACGCTGCCGCTAGGGTTAAATGTCTGAGAATGGGATGGACCGGCCGTGCTCCCGCCAAACCCGCGAGCATACGTGTGGGGGGCAATCAGGAGGAGGAACACGCCATGCCACGCAAGTTTAACACCGCAGTCGTCACCATTGGTATCGATCCCGGCAAGAACACACTGCACCTGGTTGGCCTCGACGCCCGAGGAGAAATCGTGCTGCGTGAGAAGGTGGCCCGCACCAAAATTGTGTCTCGGCTCGCGAATGTGCCGCCATGCCTGATCGGGATAGAGGCAGGCATGGGAACGCACTATGTGACCCGCGAACTGCTTGCCCTCGACCACGACGTAAGACAAGTGCTGCCGGTCTACGCCAAGCCTTTCCGGCAGGCCCACAAGAATGACTTTCGAGATGCGCATGCAGTTGCTGAAGCCGTGGCGTTCATCAACTACGTTGCCGCAGAAGAAGGACATTCAAGGTCTCTACCAGGCCGTCCGCGAACCGCTCGGGCTCACGCCCGACAAGCAGCGTGTTCCGGACGAAATCGCAGGCGATGTGCGTGCTATTCTCGGTGGCTTGAATTCGGTCGTGAACGGCGTTGGCCCGCTCCGAACCCACGCAGGCGACGCGCACGGGCGTGAGCGAGGCTATCGGAGAATCGACTCCCGCATAGCCAGGCTCGCCATACACTCGGCGAGTACCGCATCCCTTTTCCTGGTCGAGACGTGGCAAAAGCAATTTCCTGCCAGGTAGCTGAAATCGCACTAGGCGAGGGGGGACGGCGATGGATGCGTTGGCAGCGAATGTCGCGGTTATCTGACGACAGTAGATGTCAGAAAACGCCTCGCACGTTATGCCTCGAGGAGGCTGGACTTCTGCGGCGATTTCGAAGCATTATTCAAAAAGATGGCAAGTCGCGGCGCAGCCAATGGAGCGGGTGGGTAGCGTAGAAATCGGCGTGGCTCTTACTTTACCATCAGCTGCGTGACAACTTCAGCCTCGACGCACAACTATAACGATGGTCCACGAATGGAATGATGCCTCGCTGGAGGAAAGGCAGGGAGCGGTGAAGCTGTTACCAAGTTGCTGCCGTTCCAGTCTGTTGCCAAGCTTTCCGGTGCCGTCCGCATAATGTACGCGGCTATGCGGCGTGGCCTGCTCGCCGTCTCCTCATTTGCGTCGTTCGTCTCGGCAGCCTGCGGCGGGCGGTCGGCGCTTTGTTAGGCTCGCTCCGAGAGAGATCAACCGACCGCACGGGGCGGCCCGAATTGGCGCTGGCTTGATTTGAGGGAAGCTTTTTGCCGCTTTAATCGATAGGGCGACGCAAGCAAAAGCAGAAACAGCGCTCGGCTTGCGTTGTATTGAGCCGCGGGTCGCGAGCTTTCCGAACCTTGCATCACGACATCGCCATCGATGGTACAGACGCACCACTTCCACGCTCGGCCGCGCTTCCTCAAGACTGTTTCGAAGATTTGAAATCTGTGCGCCGTCATTTCCAAGATCAAAGGCTCCCCTGCATCATTAGTCTGTCAGATGCCGCGGAAGGTTCAATATATACAGCAGGTTACGGAAAAATTTTGAACCAACACCATGTTTGGCTTTGCATTACGCGATCAGTTGCCCCAGACTGACAACCTAGAGTCAAACTCCGCACGATGCTCAATCAATAAAAAAGTATTTGAAACTTAAAATATTGCGGTCTATTTGCTTTGACGCCACTTGGCGGTTCTATGTGGCTCAGTGCCAACTCACTTCACGCAATCAAACTTAAATTCGTGGCGCGGATGCGCTTTCCATTCGTTTCGAGCAGGATCGATGTCAGCATCTCCAGATAGGACCGCTCTCTTTATCGACGGCGCGAACCTTCACGCGACGACCAAGGCACTTGGCTTTGACATCGACTACAAGCGCTTGCTTGCGGAATTTCAACGTCGCGGCATGTTGGTGCGCGCCTACTACTACACTGCCGTCGTCGAGGATCAGGAATTTTCTTCAATTCGTCCCTTGATCGACTGGCTCGACTACAATGGCTTTACGGTAGTTACCAAGTCGACGAAAGAGTTCGTCGATGCTAATGGCCGTCGCAAGGTGAAGGGCAATATGGATATCGAGCTTGCCGTTCATGCGATGGAGCTCGCTGGGCACATCGATCAGATGGTGCTTTTTTCAGGTGACGGCGATTTTCGATCGTTAGTCGAAGCCGTGCAGCGCCGTGGAGTGAGGGTAACGGTGGTGTCGACCATTTCAAGTCAGCCGCCGATGGTGGCTGACGAATTGCGCCGTCAGGCTGACGCTTTTGTCGACCTCGTAGAACTCCGGTCAAAGGTTAGCCGTGATCCGCTGGAGCGACCTCATTTGCGCGAGCTTCGCCCGCACGCTTCGCAGGCATAGCAGCGAATTAGCGGATTATCGGTCAGATGCCGCTCGCTAAGCCCAATCTGCCAACACCAGGCAGTTTCAGTGCAGGTCGGCGGATGTCCAGCCCCAGCACCATACCGAAAAAATTGAGTTCTATGCCTTCGATCCAGCCGGCGGTTACACCGAGATAGCCACCGAGCGAAACGAACACGCCCCTTCCCGAAGGCGTGAGACCAAACCAATTACCGCGGTAAGGGTAGTCTTTACCGATAGCGGTGGGTGGTAATACGGCCTGAAGTTCAGGAACGGTGTCCAGGATCGCCTGAACAAAGGTATTGGAGTTTGGGCCTGGCCAGGGACGGTAATCCCCATAAGCTTGGAATTTGTAATTCTCGACCACCGACCTAATTTTCGGGATCAATTGTTCGGCTTTCTCTCCATCCACGCTGACCAAGGTTTGCGGGATGGCACCGAACCACCGGCCATCCGGTGCAAATCCGTCGATGCGGATGGGATCACCCCACGCCGTGTAGTCGTAACGTGAGTAGCGAGGCGCGCTACTTTCCTTCACAACAATCCAGGTGTGAACCGCGAAGATCCCGCGCCAGCGGACTGTTCGTGCAGCAAAAACACGGATGAGCGCATCCGGATGGTCCGCCGGTTTCGGGAGCAGCCCAGCGCTCGAGCGATCCGCGATTTGCCAGTTCTCGCGGCGATCTCCGAGCAGATAGTTGGCCGTGGAAACGGCGATGGGGCCTAGCAACAGAAGAAGGAAGATGAGCACGAATCTCTTCAAAGGATGGCGTTCAATTGGAACGGTGTGGCGACCGAGCCTGATGTAGTTCGTCGCGTTGCCTTTGCCAGCTTAGGGCGGAGACATTTCGCAAGTCCGCCAGCTCGAAACGAGCGCCACCCGTCAGCATGGACGTCATGATGTCGGGAGGCAGAAACGCCAGTTTTAGCGCCTGGCGCATCACTTTAGGATGAACCTCAGCGTTGCTCGCCAACTCATCGACCGAAGAAAAGCGATCATTTGCGAATTCGGATAGCCAGGCGTAAGCGCGAACAACTGCTTGGACCAGCTTTTGGTCGGGTTCGCGATCAGATGGTGGTGCAGGGAACGGGTCGGGGCGGTCCACCTTCTTGGAGGCCCAGGGAATCTCGATCGTTTCCGCAGGTGTGTTATCAGTGCCCGTTAAATTAATTGTCAGGAGAATGCATTTCGCCCGGACGACTACGCGTTCGGGGTGGTTAGTCCCGCCGATTGGTATTTTGCGGTGAGCTTCGCTCCAGCCGATCCCCAGCGAGTGGAGAGTGCGCGGTGCGCTGGCGACCGGTTAGGCCCGGCGCCTTCCGCCGATTGCGCCGGGCCGCCTTTTTGTGGCAGGGCTCGAATCGTGCGCGCGTTATTCATTACGATGATGATGGTGGGACTCATCGGCTTCCTGACGATGGTCTGGTTCGAGCTCGCGCATTAAGGCGCGGGGCGTAGCGCGACCACGCTAGGAAGGCCCGTGGCCGGACGAAGTGTGGATTGCGCCAGAAGGCCGGGCGGCCTGTGGTGAGGTGGGATCGGGCGACAGCCGTTGACTGTGGGGCAGTTCGCTAGGGGTGGTAGCGATCGGTTCTGCCGCCCGTCCCACAAGGGCAACCGCGGCGGAAGGGATGCGTTCCTGCTAGGCTAGCCTCGTAATGGCGTTGCCCTCTGCTCTTTCCTGAGCGTCAATCTGCATAGCCGTATCCAGATCCTGCGCCAGTTCCGACTTGAACGGCTCCATTGTCAGATCTGTGGTTTTGCCGCAGGTCTCGCAAACCCAGGTTTCAAGATTGGCCATCCGTCCCAGTACTACCTCGTGTCGGCAGGCTAACGGAAAAAGCATCTGATCAAGCATGCTGACGGTCACTGCCTTCTCCTTCTTGCCAATCCACGGCCAAGGTGACAATGCGGATCGCGGCCGAAGCGCACCGCTTGGGCTCAAAAATTTCCGACACACAGAAGCTGGGCGCCGGGCGCTTCGGACGGCGCCGGCCAGAGGCGTGGCTGTGGCCGATGGTTACGGGTTGGTTTGTAAGACCGCTTCGCGCCAGCACCATCCACAAGGATTCGCGACGAAAACGTCTTTGGCGGCGTGGGAGCCGAAACCGAAAAGCCGCAATTGGGCGACGACGCCATCGGCTTCGCCCGTCAAAGCGCGTCCGGCTATGGGCCCGACCGCCAATCGCTTAAGCTATGAAATCAGCTTCAACCGGGCACTCGCCTGATGTTCAGTGGCCTCGGAGACTGCCGGGGAATTGGATCACATCGCCGTCCGCCGCCCTGATGACCGCCCGGGCCATCTGGACCGGATCGAACCCAAAGTTTGCCACAACCTCGGCGACGCCTTGTCGATCCAATTCCGCTATCACGGCGTCAGTCACCCTCATCAGGCGCGCCATCTTGGCGGTCACGTCGCTCATCGCTCGATTCCCTGTGCCTGGAGGCGCAAAAGGTCATGGCCGGCGAGCGCTTCGCGCTAGACAACTCTGCCATCGCCCAAGGGCGCGCAAACGGTTCCAGGTTTTCGCAACGCTATAATATTACGTATTTCAATTTGACTTGTGTGCCACTTGGGGTGCTGGTCCTCGCAATTATTTCCATGGTGGATAAGCGATCGAGAGGAAACCACCAGTCAGAAGGAATTGCCAATGGCCACATGTACCGAGAAACACCACGCCAACCACACTCACAAGCACGGCCCGAACTGCGGACACACTGCGATTCGCCATGACGATCATGTGGACTATCTGCACGATGGCCATCTCCATCATATGCACGAGGATCACGTGGATGAGCACGCCATCGCAGTCAACGCCACAAATCCCGTGAAGTGCACGCCCGAAGTCCATTGCTCGCACACGCACGGTCCAAACTGCGGACACGAAGCGGTACCCCATGGCGACCATGTCGACTATCTCGTAGACGGTCGGCTGCACCATCCGCACGGCGATCATTGCGATGATCACGGGCCCGTGCGGTTAGCGTAGTCTAAGCGTTGCTGGCGGTTGCCACTTACGGCGCTTCGGGAGGTCTGCCACGCCTCGCGAAGGTGATTCCCCGAGCGTCGGCGGCCCTTCGAAGTAGACCGGCCTTTTTAAGAGCCTCGACCTTTTCGGCCCATAAGGCATAGCTTGAGCCGCTTCCAAGGCTTCTTCGGCAGCATTCGCAATCGTCCCGCCTTAGGACGCTAAATGAAACCTCAGCGCTTCCTTTACGCGCGGCTCAACCGTCCCTAACCCTGTCCGAAAGACCCGCAAGTGCGACCTGCAAATATAGAAGAATTGGCTTAAGTCGCTGAAATACAGAGAGAAACGGAAACACGTTCGAATCCAGCTGCCCCGACCAAGCACTTCGTTGAATCTCCTCAGCTTTTCTCGTGCCATTCCGGCGCGGGGCTAACGCCGTTTCCTGACGATCGGCGGCGTCAAAGAAACATGTCGACGACGTCGATGGTCGAGCGGACGCCGACCTCATCGAAATTCTGCGCCAGCCATCGGCCTGCGGCCTCACGACCCTCGTCGCGCAGCCGGCAGAGCAGGCCCCACTCGGGGTGAAACTGGGTAGCGGTGCCGAGCTGCGACATCAGACGATCATTGCCGATCCAGTGGATCAGCATGCGGCTATGCTTGGTCCCGTCGAGCTCGCCTTGGTCGATCAGCCGCGTCGCGAAGGCAACCGCGCGCATCTCGCGCATCAGCGAGGAGTTGAAGCTGATCTCGGTAATGCGATGCAGGACATCGGCGGCACTCGCCGGCAGCTCGTCGCGCCGGATCGCCGTCACCTGCACGATGATGACGTCCTTGGAGCCACGGCGGTAGATCAAGGGATAGATCGCGGGGTTGCCGAGATAGCCGCCGTCCCAATAGTGCTCGCCGTCGATTTCGACCGCCTGAAAGTAGGGCGGCAGGCAAGCCGACGCGAGCACAGCGTCGATGGCGATCCGCGGCGTCTCGAACACCTTGATCTTGCCGGTGCGGATGTTGGTGGCATTGAGAAAGAGCTGCGGCGCCTCGACCGACTGGTTGAGGCGCTCGAAGTCGATCACCTTCAGCAGCACAGCCCTCAGCGGGTTGAGGTTGAACGGATTGAGGAGCGTCGGCGGCAGCACGTGGGTGAGGAAGTGGATGGCGGCATGAAACGGATGGTATTCGGCGGGCAGCTTCAGCGCTTGGATCCACTGGTTCAGCGGTGCGTAGAGGTCGAACATCCGGTCGGTTCGAGAAACTTCCTGCCAAAATTCATGCAACTTTTCGCGCGCGGCCGGAGCGCCGCCGATGGCCATGCCGGATGCCAGCGCCACCGCATTCATGGCGCCGGCGCTGGTCGCGCTGATGGCCTCGATCCCGATCCGCCCGTCTTCCAGCAGGCGATCGAGCACGCCCCAGACAAATGCCCCATGTGCGCCACCGCCTTGCAGGGCAAGATTCACGTTCTTCATGGATTGCGGTGCTCACTGTGTCCGGTGGTACGCGAGATGTCCGGTCGGCAGGCGTTCCGTGGCTCGCTGTCGGGTTTAGCACTCCCGGCGGCAGCAGGGTACGGCATCGGCGGGAACCCGAGCCGCCAGGCGGGCCAGGGGGAGTGCAAGATCGGACCGTCCGGCTTGTATTCCGATGGCTTCATTCCGACTTGGGGCCGTTGCGACATCAGCGCCCATGTGAGGCAGTGCACAGTTGGACCGAAGCCGACTTCCTACACTGCGCCCATGTGAGACAACGCCATGGGGCGAGACATGAATTACGTTTCGTCAGTCGCCGAGCGCGCCATCCTTTCATTCGATCGCCTCATCAATCAGGCGATGACGTACGCCTGGACCTCGTCGCTGGAGCATCGCTGTCCCGGCAGGGAGTTTATGCCGCGATGGAAAGTGCTGCCGGAGGGCGAGGAAAATTTTGGTGGCGGCGATTTCTGCTCGCCGGAGGCGGAAGCCTCAACCGACGACGATCGGCCGCTCGAATGATCCTTGCCGTTTGCGAACCTGCATGAACGTAACCGGTGCGCGAAGAGGCCGCCTCGGTCGGCGGCCTCTTTGGATTCGCGATTTGGAGCGAGATACGCGCCAGCGTTCATTCACGCGGTCACAGCACGGCTTGAAGCCTGGGCAACCGTGCTCCGCCGATCGTCGACACTCAGCGCCCCCGCACCGAAAGCCACGATCTGGAGCAGCCCTCCGGCCATCATCACGTTCTTGAGGAAGTGAATCATCTGGTTCTGGTCGGCGAAGTTGCTGTGGAATGAAACCGCCGTCGCCAGCGCGAAGATCGCAAGCGCCGCGGCGACGTAACGGGTGCGGTAACCGGCGATCAGAAGCAGACCGCCTCCGAGCTCGACGGCGACGGCAACCGCGAAGGCGAGCGGCGGAAAGGGCAGCCCCGCAGCACTGATCATGCCGACAGTGGCACCAAAGGCGGCGAGCTTGCCAAGGCCGCTCATGGCGAAGGGAAGGCCGATCATCAACCGGCCGGCGAAGGGAAGATAACGGATAGCGCTCATTGTAGGTCTCCTTGGAATTGTTCTCCGCCCATCTCGGCGGTCGCAACAAATCTGTGGCGGAAACGGCATTTTCGAAATAGAAATGGATGAAATCCATCATTGCAGAATTGTCGATGTCGAGGCTGCCGGACTTTGAGGGGATCGCGATGTTCGCCAAGGTGGCGGAGGAGCGCTCGTTCGCCGCCGCGGCCGAGGCCATGGGCGTATCGGTGGCCACCGTCTCGCGTGCCGTCAGCCGTCTCGAAGAGCGGCTCGGCGGGCGCCTGTTCAACCGAACCTCGCGTCGTCTCGCACTGACGGACTACGGCCGCAGCCTGGCCGAGCGGGCCTCCCGGATCTACGCCGATGCGGAGGAGGCCGAGGACCTGGCGCGCAAGGCCTCCAGTCGTCCGCGGGGTCTCGTGAAACTCGCCGCGCCGCTGTCGTTCGGCACGCGCTGGGTCGCGCCGCTATTGCCCGAGTTCTTCCGCCGCTATCCCGACATGTCCGTCGATCTGCATCTCACCGATGCACAGACCGACCTTATCGGCGACGGCTTTGACGCGGCATTGCGCATCGCCGTGATGGAAGACTCTTCGCTGGTTGCGCGATTGATCGTGGCGATGCGGCGCTTCGTCGTCGCTTCGCCCGCCTACATTGCCCAGCATGGCCGCCCTCGGCACCCGCGCGAACTCGCCGACCATCGCTGTCTGAGCTACGCCAATCGCGCCAAGCACGACGTCTGGCGCTTCACTCATATGAAGTCAGGCGAGGAATGCGCGATCACACCATCCGGTCAGCTAAGGGGAACGAGCGTCGAGGCCCTGTTGCCGACCGTGCTGGAGGGACTG
>Ga0210384_10008464_pt1 | contig 10720 bp, 7 predicted proteins | sample IncBWH2MmetaG_FD_160574 | JGI IMG/M metagenome (GOLD analysis project Ga0210384, IMG submission 160574) | Forest soil microbial communities from Barre Woods Harvard Forest LTER site, Petersham, Massachusetts, United States - Inc-BW-H-2-M | ecosystem: Environmental > Terrestrial > Soil >...
GGTCTGGGAGTGGAAGACTTTTCTTGGAGCCGAGGCGAAGGAGCGCGGCATCCGGGCCAATATTGCTTCGTTCACGCGGCTCCATCCGAACATCATGATGACCAAGGCCAAGGTCTCGGGAAATTATGTGAGCTCGATTCTGGCCAAGACGGAGTCGCAGCGCGCCGGATTCGACGAGGCGATCATGCTGGGGCCCGATGGATACGTGGCGGAGTGCACCGGCGAAAATCTCTTCCTCGTTCGAAATAAGACCATCTACACCACTCCGCGGGCGGGGATTCTCGAAGGCATCACTCGCGACACCCTGATCACGCTGGCTCGGGATTTGGGCTACTCCGTGGTCGAGGAGCCGATCTCGCGCGATCAGCTTTATATTGCCGACGAAGTTTTTGTGTGCGGCACGGCGGCGGAAGTCATCGGGCTCCGCGAAATTGATTTTCGCGTCATCGGCGATGGCAAGGCTGGTCCCGTAACCCGCGCCTTGCAGCAGGACTTCGACAAATTGGTGAGCCACCGGCATGCTCGCTCGGCAGAGTGGTTGACGCCCGTGCCCGCGCTGGATGCGGCAGCGGTGCGAAGCTAGCGGGTCAAGTGTGGAGACGGGGTTGCCTCGTCTTCTCTGGATGCGGCGGGAGGCGCGGCGAGACGCGTCTCTACAGGAGATTTCGAAATGAAGAAGCATCACTTTCGCCAGGAAACCGAGGCGGTGCACGGCGGTACTAACCTCGACAAGAAAAACGGCCCTCTCTCCACGCCGATCTATCAGACTTCGACCTTCGAAGTCACCGACATGCAGGAGCAGGTGCGCGCCACTCCAACGGACAGCTACTACACGCGCTACGGAAATCCCACGAATACCGCCGCCGAAAAAGCCATCGCCGAACTCGAAGGCACGGATGCGGCGCTGCTGTTCTCTTCGGGCATGGCCGCCATCACGACATCGATTCTGACGCTGGTGAAGGCGGGAGACCATATCGTGGCGCAGCGCGATATTTATGGCGGCGTGATCAGATTCCTTTCGCAGTGGTTGCCGAAGCTCGAAATCGAAACCACGTTCGTCGACACCGACGACACGGAGCAGCATGAACGCGCCATCCGGCCGAACACAAAGATCCTGCACATCGAGTCGCCGACGAATCCGACAGTGCGAGTCGTCGATCTCGAAAAGATTGCGGCGCTAGCACGCAAGCACGGCCTGATCACCACCATCGATTCGACTTTTGCGACACCGATTAATTGCCGTCCGGCAGAGTGGGGCATCGATCTGGTCCTGCATTCCGGCACGAAATATTTTGGCGGACATGCCGACATTATGTGCGGCATCGCCACCGGACGACGCGATTTGATCGAGCAGATCCACCACCTGCGCACGACGCTCGGCTGCTGCATGGATCCGCACGCGGTGTTTCTGTTGCTGCGCGGGATCAAGACGCTAGCCGTCCGAGTCGAGCGCCAAAACGAAAACGCGCTGCGGATTGCCGAGTTCCTGAGCCAGCATCCGAAGGTGACGCGAGTGCATTATCCGCTGCTGAAGAAACATCCTGACTACCCGATCGCAAAGAAACAAATGGCGGGGGCGGGCGGCGTCCTGAGCTTCGAAGTGGAAGGCAGTGGCGCCGACGCGTGCCACGTGGCTGAGGCGCTGCGTCTATTTACCCTGGCGCCAAGCCTCGGCGGAGTGGATTCGCTCGTGACCATCCCGGTCCTCACCTCGCACTACCTGATCGATCCGGAGTTGCTGAAAAAGATGGGCGTGACCGAGCAGATGATCCGCCTGTCTGTGGGCGTTGAGCACGTCGAGGATCTGATTGCCGATCTGGAGAAGGGACTGGGCGTGCTGAGCGGGGTACGGAAAGAGGCGGTGGTTGCGGACTAGGAGATGCGCGCGGGGCGTGCAAAAGAAAATCCTGGCTCGTTCGGAGCCAGGATTTTTGTTTGCACGAATGTTCCCGCTAGAAGATGAGCTTCAGACCGAGTTGCAGGTGGCGTTCGAGGTGGGTTGCCCCTGGACGCAGAAGGCCTCCCCCGAGGCATGATGGATCATTAGGCGTATTGTTCGGCCCCGTGTAGCACCCCACGCTGTTAGCGAAGCTGGTGAGGCCGCTATTGCCCGCAGCAGAACCCGCGTCGCCGTAAACGTAGCCCCATTCGGTGTGATTGAAAACGTTGAAGGCCTCCGCACGAAATTCCAACGACAGACTCTCATGGATGGGGAAGTGCTTGAACAGCGCCATGTCGAAGTTGGTTTGACGCGGGTTGCGAACAACGTTTCTGCCCGCAGTGCCGAATGTCAGGCCTCGCGGAGCCGCGAATGCCCCGGGATTGTAAAGCAGCGGTCCGAAACCGCCGCCGGCCCCTGAATCCGGAATTCTGGTGTTTGGATTCCCGATAAGATCAGGTCTCGAACCAGCGCTAGCCGTTCCATCGGCTACGCCGGCATTGTCTCCCGGGACCACTCCGTCGCCGCCGTTCGTCACGGTAAAAGGACCCCCGGTCTGAACCAGAGTGATCCCCGACCACTGCCAACCGCCAAGCAGCGTATGCGTCAGCCCTGACCCTTTGAAGAACGGCAGATCGTAAATGTAACTCAGGCTGAAAACGTGGCGCTGATCAAAATTCGAACTAGCCCGGTTTGCTGCCAGATTGTAGGAATCGACGAAACTGGTATCTCCCGCAGAGGAAGCATCGTCAATGGAGTGGCTGTAAGTATAGGCGGCACTGAGTTGGACTGAGCCAACACTTCTTCGCGCCGAAAGCTGCAGGGCATGGTAAATGGAGGAGGATGCGTTTTCCTGTCGACGTATGTCGCCATAGCCCAGGAATGGTCGGAAGAAGTTCGGATCGTTGCCGCACGCAACATACATATTCACGCCGATTGTGCCCGGAGTCTGCTGGGTCGGATCTCCACCCGGGGTATAGCCAGGAATGGAAGCACCGGTGGGAGTTGTACCTGTAGTGCAGTCGTTAGGACCAATGGGTTGTCCGGGAAGATAGGGATTCAGACTCTGCTGGTATTGCGGAATCTGGTTCAAATCCCTCCTTCGCCCCAGATGCGTCCCCTTGCTGCCAACGTAGGAAACGATGCCAACCACGTGCGAAGGTAACTCTCGTTCAACGTCTAAATGCCACTGCTGAATGTACGGCCAGATCTGTTTCTGCGGAATTGAGACCACACTCTGTGGGAATTGCGCCCCGGCCGCGCCTATCTGGGTATAGCCGGAAGTCTCGATCGTATCGTTCGTGTTGAACGTTGTCGGGATGTTGCTCTGGACGGGGTTCTGCACGAGTGGCGGCGAGCCTTCAAGCGCCGTTGCGACAGCTTCGTTGCCGTTCGTGTGTTCGAAGAAGATGCCATATCCGCCGCGGAGCGCGGTCTTACCGTCGCCGAACACGTCCCAGGCAAAACCGATGCGGGGAGCGGGATTGAACAAGTGTCCTTTGGCGCAACCCCTCGGAACACCACCTGTGCCGCATAGAACCAGGCCGTTAGACGGATCGGTGGCGACCGTCCCATCCGGACTAAGAGTAGTCGCCCCTTGCACGTACTTCGTTGGGTCGAAGTTCCCCGCCTGATGCAGGTTCTCGTAGACGGTACCGAATAGGCTGATGCGCAGCCCGAGGTTGAGGGTCAGGCGGCTAGTAACATGCCAGTCATCCTGGAAATAGGGTTCGAAGATCTTGTAGCGTAAGTAGTACTTGGGCTGTCCACTGGCCTGTTGAAAGCTGCTGATGTTCCCGGTCAACATATCCGCGAAGGCGTTACCGGTACTGCCGGAGAGACCAATGTCGAATGTGGCAAAGCCGTTCACCGAAGGTGTGAACTGGGGCAGTTCGTTCTTCTGCGAGGCGACGAAATAACCACCAAACACCAGATTGTGTTTGCCGGTAATCTTGGAGACATTATCGCGGTAGGTATAGTTGGGATTCGAATTCACCGGCCCTTGGGGAACCCAGCCTGGATCCTCTCCAAGCCCGCCAAAAATGCCTCCGTTGAGCTGGATGCCGGGCAATCTGCCAGCGTTATTCGGAAACAAACCTATGTTGTAGCCAGCGGGCCGCTGCCAAGGCCCTATGTTCTGAGTCGTGATGTGATTGGTGGAATAGCTGGCTACGAACTCGTTCAGGAGAGTAGGTGTTACGGTAGCGGTGAGATGGATTACGAGACTGGTGGATGGCTGTCCAAAGGCAGTCTGAATCGACGGGTATGTTGTGGCATTGGTCCAAAGGGGAGTTTGATAGACCTGGTTCCAGGAGTCATGAATGTAACGGACTGAGGCATGGAGCTTGGAATTAATGTTGTGGTCGATGCGGAACAATTCTTCCCGCCAGTCGGTCGGGGTCGGTACGGCTTTGTTGAATGCCCAACTTCCGGGCGAGCCAGTAGTTGGCAGCGGAAACTGCGGCAGTAGTGGAATCGCATTCGGATCTATCGGTACAAGATTGTTGGTAAATGGGTTGCCAGTCGCTGGATTGATCGGGCAGTCGGAACCCGGACACAGTTCACTGAAGTCCCCAACTGCCGCCTGCGGTTGAGAGCAGTCGGCGCCTAAGCCCCGCTCCGCGCAGGAAGGAACGGGAACGTTGAAGAGTGTCGATATGCGGTTGCGTCGCCACTCTTCGGAAAAGAAAAAGAAAGTCTTGGTCCGATCCTGGTTATAAACATTGGGAATGAAGACGGGCCCGCCGATGGTGTACCCGAAATCATTTTTCTTGTACGGAGTAACACTCGAGGCAAAGTAGTTGCGGGCATTGAAGGCATCGTTGCGGACGAATTCGTAAGCGTCGCCGTGAAAGGACCTGGTGCCGGACTTGGTCTCAACCTCAACTGTGCCGGAGCCGTTTCTGCCATATTGCGCACCGTAGTTGGACGCGAGGACGCGTACTTCGGCAATGGCGTCGACACTGGGGAAGGTCAGCAGGGTGGTATTACTCCCGTCATCCATGTTGTTGCCGCCATCAACCTCCCAGTTGTTGTATTCCGTGCGGCCCCCGTTGACGCTGTACACGACGGAATCCAGTCCGCCGGTTGGTTCGTCGTTTCCTGATTGATTCGTTGCTCCCGGTGTCAGTGAGAGGAGTTGCGTGTAGTTGCGCCCGTTCAGCTCCAGTTGCGTCATCTGCCGGCCTGTAACAGTGCCCGCCAGTTCCGAGGTTTGGGTTTCGACCTGATTCAGCTGCTCGCCCTGCACGACAATCTCGGTTCCGATGTCGCCTACGGCGAGCGCTGCGTCCACTCTCGCCTTCTGACCGACGCGCAATACGACGCCGTTACCTTTGAAGGTCTTGAAACCCTTCGCAGTAATGGCGAGGTTGTAAGTGCCACCCGGCAGACCGGCAGCCAAGTAATCGCCATCGGAGTTGGTATGGGTGGTGCGCTCGATGCCACCCGCGGTGCCACTGATTTTAACGTCGGCTCCTTGAATCACGGCCCCGCTGTTGTCACGGACGGTGCCGGTGATCTCGCCGGTGTCCTGGGCGTGAAGGTTGGTTGCCACGAACACTGCCAGCAGCACTGCGACTCCACAGAAGAGACGGTTTCTCATTGTTAACTCCTCGGATAACTCCTCGCCGATTCGACGCAGAACAAATGCCAGACGCTTCTCAGCAAGACACTCTCACCAAAGAGTTGTCTGGGGCTCCCAATCAGAACCTGTTGGCACCGGGCCCATGCATTTCCATCTTGCCGGCGCTTTCAGCGTTCATCCTCAAAAACGGTCAAATGCCTTTATTAAAACGTATCAATACTGCGTCAGGTATCTCTATCTGTCAAGAGAAAATGCGCGGCAGAAAAAAGTAACGCTAACCCGTCTCTACACGAGTTCATAGTTCTTCCGCGGCCTGTGAGGCCAGCCCTACGCAAGCTGGAGTTTGAAACCAGTTGTGCCTGGCGGCACTACTTTACGTTGCCCGTGGATTCGCGCACGATCAGCTCGGGAACGATTCTGCGGTGAATGGTGCGGACTAGTTTCTTTTCCAGGCCGGCGTTGATGGCCTCCAGCACGAGAGTCGCTGCGGCCGTTCCCATAACCTCCATGGGCTGGCGCACGGTCGTCAGCGCGGGAGAATAGATGGCGGCAGGCGAGACGTCGTCAAAGCCCACCACCGAGCATTGATCAGGAACGCGAATCCCCGCTTTCGCTAATGCACGAATAGCGCCAAAGGCAGTCATGTCGTCAAAGGCCATCAGCGCAGTGAAGGGACGGCGGCGATGCAGCAATTCCTCCGTTAATTTGTATCCTTGTTCAAAACTTGAAAACGGATCTCCAGATTCTGGTAGGTCGACGATCATTCGCGGGTCGAGTTCCAGGTTGTGTTCGCGGGCGAGCGTCCGCACGCCACGCCAGCGCGGCTCGGTGTCGGACAGTTGGCGGGGGCCGCGAATAAACGCGATCTTGCGATGGCCTAGCGAATACAGGTGTTCGAGAGCTGCGCGCGCGCCCAGATTATTGTCGACGATCACCGAACTGATATTGTCGTTCTTGAGTTCGCGGCCCACCGTCACGGTCGGAATGTTGTTCTTCTCCAGATCGGCGAGGACGTTGATGTCCACAAACAGCCAGTTCGCGAGGACGACCAGGCCTTCGATGCGGCGGTCGAGCAGCATTTCCAGATAGCGCTCGAAACGGCTGCGCTCGTTGTGCACGTCGGTGAGGATGGGAAGGAACGACGATTGGTAGAGAGTGTTCTCGATACCGCGCAGCACGAGCGTGCAGTAAGGGTCGGTCATGTCGAAAACCATGACGCCGACGGTGTGGCTGCGCCGGCCGCGCAGCGAGCGCGCGAAAAGATTGGGACGGTAGCCGAGATGTTGCGCGGCTTTGTGGATGCGTCCTTTGGTGGTGTCGGGAATGTAGCGAGCGAGCGGCGCGTTGTTCAGGACGATGGAAACCGTGGCGGAAGAAAATCCGCTGCGCTCGGCTACGTCGCGGATGGTGACTGCGGCCGGCTGCGGCCGTTTGCGAGAGGAGTCGGAGATTGACGCCCGGCGGGATTTCGCCGAGGAGGCACTTCGCGTAGGCTTCGAATCGGCGGATTCCATGTTTCAGCAGGCTCACGGCTCCTTGAATTAAGCCTCTTGCTGGCGGACACTACAGGACGATGAATCGAGTGTCAAGCATCGGCGTGATCTTCGTTGTTCTCTTACTGCTTTTTCTTTCGCGTGGGATGACGAGTGGTGCAGCGAATACGATAAGCGTCCAGAGCACGGCACCGGCGAAGAAAGCAGCCGGAGCAATGCCGTCGGCGCGCGATCCGCAGAAGCTGTTTGGAGCCGGAGAAGCCGCGCTGCATGCGGGCAAGCTGGATGAAGCCGAGCGAGCGTTCCGGCAGGTGCTGGCGATCAACCCCGGTGTGGCGGGGGCTTACGCGAATCTTGGCGTGATTCATATGCGCCGCAAGCAGTGGCCGCAGGCTCTCGAAATGCTGCACAAAGCCGAGAAGCTCGCGCCAGACGTTGCGGGAATCCGGTTGAACATCGGGCTCGCGTATTTCCGCCAGAACGATTTCGCGCGAGCGATCCGTCCGTTTGAGTCGGTCGTGCAGCAGTCGCCGGATTCCTATCAAGCTCGCTATCTGCTGGGCCTTTGCTACTTCTTCAACGATCGCTGGACGGATGCGATCGGCGCCCTCGAACCATTGTGGGGACGAGCGTCGGACCAGCTGAACTATCTCTACGTGCTGGAGCACGCCGCAGACAAAGCCAAGAACACGGCGCTGGAGGAAAAGGCGGCGGCGCGATTGGTTGAGATTGGAGAAGGTTCTCCCGAATTTCACCTGCTGATGGGCAAGGCGCACATCAATCGCGGAGAGTATGACGATGCGGTGAAAGAGTTGGAAGCCGCGGCGCAGGCCGATCCGAAGCTGCCGTTCGTGCACTTCAATCTGGGTCTGGCGTACGTGCACAAGCAGGATTATGACCGGGCGCGCGACGAGTTTCACAAAGACATCGCGCTGGAGCCGGACGTGCCGTTCTCATACGAGCAATTGGGAAGTTTGGAGTCGACGGCTGGGAATGAGGACGAGGCGGCGAAAAATTATCGCACCGCGCTGAAACTCGATCCGCAGCGGATCAACTCGCACATGGGCCTCGCGAAGATCGAAGAGCATCGGCGCCACTACGCGGCGGCACTCTCGGAACTGGATCAGGTCATCCGGCTCGATAGCGGGAACGCCAGCGCGCGGTACCTGCGCGGGCAGGTGTTGACCCGCATGGGACGCGAGAAAGCCGGCCGCGAGGAGTTGGCGTCGGCGACGAAGATGCTGAATGAACAGCGGGCTGCGCGGCACAAGGAGTTAGAGGGAGAGACGGTGCCGAGTCCGGAACTGGCGCGAGAGCCGGAGTAGAACCGCTATCCAATCTTGCGAGTGGAGAGCCGGGCGTCTCGCCCGGCGGAGTCGGACGCGGCGAAGAGGACGGGCGAGGACGCCCGTTGCTCCATCGTCACGGCGCGGGTTGGACGCACTCCAGGATTTCGGCCTCGCTTAGGGTGTGGTCGCTCGACTTGGCGTACTTATATATCCGCTCGACTACCTCATCGTTCGCCGGAAGGCCGCGGCGTTCCAGCCAAAAAAGAACATTTGATTTTCCGCTCATCGGGCCGATGTCGATGATTTGTTCCAGGCCGAAGTAGTGCGAGGGCACTCCGGAATACACGGCGTTCGCGAGTTCAATATCTTTTTTCTTGTAAGCCTTAATGACGGCAGCGGCGTGAACGCCGGTTGCGGTACGAAATGCGTCCTCGCCAACCACCGGATAGTTCGCGGGAATGGGAACACCGGTGGCGGCGGAGACAGCCTCGCAGTATTGTTTGAGTTTGGTCAGGTCCTGACGATCCCATGGCGCGATCCCCATGAGCTTCAGGTTGACGAGCATCTGGTCCATCTGGGTGTTGCCGACGCGCTCTCCGATGCCGAGAGCTGTCGCGTGCACGCATTCCGCGCCCGCTACCAAAGCCGCCATCGAGTTGGCAATTGCCAATCCTCGGTCGCAGTGGCCGTGCCAGTCGACGCGAATTTTTTTTCTGGAAGGCTTAACCACTTCTTCAAGCACGAACTTGACCAGCGCGGTGGCGCCCATGGGCGTGGCGTGTCCGGCGGTGTCGCAGAGTACCAGAGCGTGCGCTCCATAATTGATGGCCGCCGAGTTGAGCTGCTTCACCGTTTCCGGATCGCAGCGGGTGGTGTCTTCGGTGACGTACATGACTTCGAGGCCGAGCGAGACGGCGTATTTGACGGCCTTTTCGGTGGTTTTTAGAAGGAAATCGCCGGTCCAACCCTCGGCGTAGCGCCGGATGGGACTCGATCCAATAAATGCAGCAACCTCGATGGGGAGGCCGGTTTTCTGGACGATCTCGGCGATGGGAAGAATGTCGTTCTCGACAGTGCGAGCGGCGCAGTATGCCGTGATCTTTAATTTGTGGGCGACAATTTCGCGCGCGAGCGCCGTGACGTGTTCGACCGCGCGCGGACCAGCTCCGGGAAGTCCGAGGTCGAGCGTGTTAATGCCGAGCGCTTCCATCAGGTGCAGGATTTCCAGCTTTTGATCAATGGATGGATCGCGGACCGAAGGCGATTGCAGGCCGTCGCGCAGTGTTTCATCGGTCAGGCGTACATGTCCAGGCGGATGCAACGACTTCGGATACGGAGCATTCCAGTCGTAGATGAGATCAGAAATGTTCACAGGTTGGCGACGCGGCAATCCGCGCCTCTACGTTTTCTTTTCGTCCTTCGCTTTTTCGTCCTTCGGCGGAACAACAAAACCGAAAATCGAATATTGCCCGGGGCCCGCGACGTTCATCCCACGCGCATCCTCAGGACTCGGCAGGTAGAGCGTCTGACAAAACTCGCAGCGATACACTTCGGCGTCCGCTCCCCAGGCTTTCTCCACATCACCGCATTCCTGTTCGAGTACGTCGGCGGCGTAGAACCAGCGTTTCAGGTGTCCGCCGCAGAACTTGCCCTTTTCGTTTTTCTCGTTGCAGGAACGCTGTCCCGGTTTCTTGATCTTGACTTTGTGATTAGGAAGCTGCGGAATCGTGCTCGTGATTGCGGTCGCCGTTTCACCGGAAGCCATTGAGTCTCCTGCGCGGCTTTGTCAAAGGGCCGCTTCTTGTTATTTTACTTTATGTGAGTCGACAAGTTCGACGACGAATGCTAACCAAGTAATTGGAAGTACGGTTTTTTCGTTTCGCTTGATTGCCACAAATCCAAAGAATACTCGCCGAAATCCGTCAAAGGTCTTACGATCGCGAATCTCGATCGTATAGCTGCGTTTGTGCGTGATCTTGTTAAGAACCAGCCAAGAGTCCGCCTGATCAGGGGATTTCGCCGAGGAAAAGATTGAGGTAGCGAGAACCGCAAATGCCAGTATGCGGCGGGCGGAAGGAGTCTGCATAGAGCGACACTCCTCACTGAGGTCTGGTGAAGCTCTCCGATCGCCGTTATTGGAGTTCCTAAAGCGGCTGGCACTGCACGCCGGATAAAGTGTAGGTTCTCCGCCAAGTGGTTTTCATATCAGCAAGTTGCAGTAAGAAGTTCATTTGAGTGACGAGGCCGCATCGCGAACAGGCGTTCACACCGAGTATCGGGTTCTGATCTGACTTCGCTCCAAATTACAAGCCGTCCCTCAGTCAAATTCCTTGCGTGGGGACGCCTGATCCGCGCCGACGCGTCCGACTGTGATTTCGGCCACGAAATAGCTTTCGCCTTTCATCGGGATACC
>Ga0210384_10008465_pt1 | contig 10720 bp, 7 predicted proteins | sample IncBWH2MmetaG_FD_160574 | JGI IMG/M metagenome (GOLD analysis project Ga0210384, IMG submission 160574) | Forest soil microbial communities from Barre Woods Harvard Forest LTER site, Petersham, Massachusetts, United States - Inc-BW-H-2-M | ecosystem: Environmental > Terrestrial > Soil >...
CCGGAACCAAGGATCCCAAGGCGTCGGACGTGCTCTACGTCAAAGCCCTCGCCGCACCTTTCACGGTCAACACAATGCCGGAGGCTACCCTGAAAGCTCTCGCAGATCACGGCGAATTAGGCGGGATCCTGCCGGCGGATGGTGGCAACTGCGAGGAAGTGTTAGCGCAGTTCGCCAAGGCCGGCGTCGATGTCGATGCGCTGGCTGCTCAACTTCAGGATGAAGGAGCGAAGTCGTTCGTTAAATCCTGGGAGGAACTCATGGCGGTAATCACTTCCAAGAGTGCTGCGCTCAAAGAGGCCGCGGCCCGCTGAAGGTTACCGGCCGCTCGCTCCCGAAAGTCCGGTTTTAGATTCGAGTGGAGATGAAAGGAGTCGGAAGCATGGCAACACCTTCAGTAACAGGTACCAGAAGCGAGGGCATCGAACCTCTCACCAAACGCAAGTCCTGGAAAAGCCTCCAAACACATTACAAGAAGGTCCGAGGATTACATCTGCGGAACCTCTTCGCAGATGACCCGAAACGTGCTGAGCAAATGACCGCCGAAGTTGTGGGGCTGGTCCTTGACTATTCAAAGAACCGCATCACGGCAGAAACGATCAAGCTTCTGGTCGAACTGGCCGAGGAGTCGGGCCTGAGGTCGCGGATCGACGCCATGTTTCAAGGGGAGAAGATCAACACGACCGAGAAACGGGCAGCCCTGCATATAGCCTTGCGCGCGCCCAAAGGAACATCCATCGTCGTAGACGGCGAGAACGTAGTGCCCCAAGTCCGCGTCGTGGTCGACAAGATGGCTCTTTGTTCCAATCGTATTCGGAGCGGGGAGTGGACGGGACACACCGGCAAACGTATTCGCAACGTGATCAATATCGGCATCGGCGGATCTGACCTCGGGCCGGTAATGGCTTACGAGGCGCTCCAGCACTACAGCGATCGCGCCATGATGTTCCGGTTCGTCTCCAACATCGACGGCACTGACTTCGCGGAAGCTGTCCGCGATCTCGACCCGTCGGAGACTCTGTTCATTGTCTCCTCGAAAACCTTCACGACGCTGGAGACCATGACGAATGCCCACACGGCTCGTGCCTGGTTGCTGGCGGGTCTCGGGGGCGACGAAAAATCGATCGCCAAGCACTTTGTCGCGGTGTCGACAAACGCAGCGGAAGTAGGGAAGTTCGGTATCGATACCAATAACATGTTCATCTTTTGGGACTGGGTTGGCGGGCGCTACTCCATGGATTCGGCGATCGGTCTTTCGACGATGCTGGCCATCGGTCCGGATAATTTCCAAGCTATGCTGGATGGCTTCCGCGAGATGGATGAGCACTTCCGCACCGCCCCATTTGCGCACAACCTGCCGGTGCTTATGGGCCTCCTCGCGATCTGGTACAACAACTTTTTTGGTGCCGAGACGGTCGCGGTGTTGCCTTACGAACAGTATTTGAAGCGATTTCCCGCTTATCTGCAGCAGTTGACTATGGAGAGCAACGGCAAACATGTCACCCTCGATGGGAAGGAGGTCAGTTACTCGACCGGTCCTATTTACTGGGGTGAGCCGGGAACCAACGGGCAACACTCTTTTTACCAGTTGATCCACCAAGGCCCGCGGCTCATCCCTTGTGACTTCATCGCGTTTGGCCAGCCGCTCAACCCACTCGGCCGCCATCACGACATTTTGCTGGCGAACGTCTTTGCCCAGACAGAAGCGCTCGCCTTCGGCAAGACATCTGAGCAAGTCAAAGCAGAACTCACGCCGGATTGGCTCGTACCGCACCGGGTCTTTGAGGGAAACCACCCGTCAAACACGGTCCTCGCCGATCGGCTCACGCCGGAAATTCTCGGTAAGCTGGTGGCCTTATACGAACACAGCGTTTTCACCCAGGGCGCGATCTGGCAGATCAACTCTTTCGATCAGTGGGGCGTGGAACTTGGCAAAGTGCTAGCCCAGCGCATTATCCCGGAACTGGAGAGCGAGACTGAAACCCGGCTTGGCCATGATAGCTCGACGAACAGTTTGATCCGCCGCTACCGAAAGCTCAAGGAGGCGCCATGAGAACTCGGGGTTTTGATAAGCCTTTATATATCCTGCCCTTTGACCATCGCGGCTCGTTTGAAACGGGAATGTTCGGCTGGAAAGGCGCGCTAACTCCGGAGCAGACGGCCCAGATCGCCGCCGCCAAGCAAGTTATCTATGAAGGCTTCAAGGCCGCTGTCGCGGCTGGAGTGCCCAAGGACAAAGCCGGCATCCTGGTCGATGAGCAGTTTGGCGCCGCCATACTGCGCGACGCGGCAAAACAGGGCTACCTGACCGCTTGCCCTGCGGAAAAGAGCGGGCAGGAGGAGTTCGACTTCCAGTACGGCGAGGAATTCGCCAAACACATCGAGGCCTTCCACCCGACCTTCTGCAAGGTGCTCGTGCGCTACAACCCGGAGGGGGACCAGGCGCTCAACCGCCAGCAGTCGGCTCGCCTGAATCTCCTTTCGGACTACCTGAACCGTGAGAGTCGCAGCCTGTTCATGTTTGAGCTTCTGGTGCCTCCGGAGAAGGGGCAGCTTGAGAGGTTCAGGGGCGACAAGAGAACCTACGACCTCGAACTTCGCCCCCGACTCATGGTGGAGACGATCAAGCAGCTTCATGCCGCTCATGTCGAGCCGGACGTTTGGAAGATCGAGGGACTCGATCGCCGCGAGGACTGCGAGAAAGTCGTCGCTGCTGCCCGAGAGGGAGGCCGTGACAAGGTTGGCTGTATCGTTCTCGGCCGCGGCGAGGACGACAGAAAGGTGCGCGAATGGCTGATGACGGCGGCCAGTGTTCCGGGGTTCATCGGCTTCGCCGTGGGCCGGACGGATTTCTGGGAGCCGCTGGTTAGCTGGCTGGCCAAGAAGATCACGCGGGACGCCGCTTTGGCCGAGATCGCCCACCGCTACCGGGAGTTTGTGGACCTATTTGACAGCGCTCGTGTTGAGCCGAGCTCTGTGTGAACAAGCAGGAGAATCAAGCACTGCGAAAACAACCTCAACGAGTGGAATGACGATGTCGGGCAAGGAGAGAGTATGCAACTTGGAATGATTGGTCTTGGAAGGATGGGGGCAAACATGGTGCGGCGGCTTCTCAGAGGCGGCCACCGGTGCGTGGTTTTTGACATGTCGCCAAAAGCGGTGAACGAACTGGTCCAGGAGAAGGCGGTGGGAGGCTCCTCCCTGCCCGATCTTGTGGCGAAGCTCGAAAAGCCCCGGGCGTTATGGTTAATGGTTCCGGCCGCGGTTGTGGATCAAACCGTTGCCGACCTTCTGCCCTATCTTGAACCGGGAGACACGCTCATCGACGGCGGCAATTCCTATTACGTGGATGACATCCGGCGGGCAAGGGAACTCGCGGCAAAGCATATTCACTATGTGGATGTGGGGACCAGCGGCGGAGTCTGGGGGCTCGAGCGCGGCTACTGCATGATGATTGGCGGCGAAAAGGACGTGGTCGCACACCTCGATCCAATTTTTTCGACGCTGGCGCCAGGCGCGGGAGACGCACCACGGACGCCGGGACGCGAGAAGTTTGACGGCACCGCTGAACAAGGTTATCTGCACTGCGGTCCCAATGGCGCCGGCCACTTCGTCAAGATGGTCCATAACGGCATTGAGTACGGCCTCATGGCCGCCTACGCCGAGGGGCTGAGCATTCTGCGCGATGCCAACGTGGGTAAGCAACAGCATGCGATCGACGCAGAGACGACGCCCCTGCGCGATCCCGAGCATTACCAATATGATCTCGATTTGCGCGACATCGCGGAGGTGTGGCGGCGTGGCAGCGTGATCGCTTCGTGGCTGCTCGACCTCACGGCGGCAAGCTTGGTGAAAGATCCAAGTCTCTCCCAATTCGCCGGCCGTGTTTCAGACTCAGGCGAGGGGCGATGGACGATCAAAGCGGCGATCGAGGAGGCCGTACCGGTGCCTGTTCTCTCGGCCGCGCTTTACCAGCGCTTCACCTCGCGCGGTGAGGCGGACTACCAGGACAGGTTGCTCTCAGCGATGCGCTACGGCTTCGGCGGACACCTGGAGAAAGCAGCCGGTAAGTAAGGATCGAGAAAAGGAGATCCCGATGAGCGATTCCCATTCCGACTCCCTGGTTTTCTTCGGTGCCACCGGAGACCTCGCCTACAAGAAGATCTTCCCGGCATTGCAATCGATGATGAAGCGCGGCCACCTCGACGTGCCGGTCATCGGCGTGGCGAAGGCGGGTTGGAACCTGGAACAGTTTCGGGCGCGGGCATACGACAGCCTCGAGAAACACGGTGGAGTCGATACCGGGGCCTTCGACAAGCTCGGCCGCTTGCTGCGTTATGTCGACGGCGACTACACAGACCCGGCGACCTTTCAGGCGATCCGCAAAGAACTCGAAGGGGCGCAACGGCCGGCACATTACCTGGCGATTCCGCCCCTGCTGTTCGGAACAGTTGCAGAACAATTGGCGAAATCAGGCTCGGCCCAGGGCGCTCGCGTCATTGTTGAGAAGCCCTTCGGCAATAGCCTGGCATCCGCTCAGGAACTCAACCGGAAGCTCCATGCAGTTTTTCCCGAGTCCCGAATTTTTCGCATTGACCACTATCTTGGCAAGCGGCCGGTGAACAACGTGCTCGTTTTCCGGTTCGCCAACGCGTTCATGGAGCCGTTCTGGAATCGGAACTACATCGAAAGCGTGCAAATCACCATGGCGGAAGAATTCGGTGTTGAGGGGCGCGGTGGCTTCTACGATCAAACCGGAACCATTCGCGACGTGATGCAAAACCACCTCTTCCAAATCCTTTGCAACCTTGCGATGGAGCCCCCTGTCCGCATTGACAGTGAAACCATTCGTGACGAGAAAGTGAAGGTGCTGAAAGCGATCGCAGCGCTCGAGGCGAACAATCTGGTCCGAGGACAGTTCCGCGGCTACCGCCAGGAAAAGGGAGTCAACCCCAATTCGAAGATGGAGACCTTTGCCGCCCTGCGACTGGAAATCGATTCCTGGCGTTGGAAGGGCGTGCCGTTTTACATCCGAGCGGGCAAAAACTTGCCTGTGACCTGTACGGAGGTCATCGGGCGGTTTCGAAAGCCTCCCACCGTCATACCGGAGTGTGCTCTGTCTCGGAATCATCTGCGGTTCCGGATCAGTCCGGAAATGACGATAGCCGTAAGCACGACGGTGTTGGTTCCGGGCGAGGAGCTGAAAGGTGAGAGCGTTGAGATGGTCGCCAGCCGTCATCCCCGCCCAGAAGAGATGGAAGCGTACGAGCGAGTCCTGGGCGACGCGATGGCCGGAGACCCCACCCTGTTTGCGCGCCAGGATTATGTGGAAGAGGCGTGGCGAATCGTCGATCCGGTGCTCAAGGCGGACAGTCCCGTCTATCAGTACGAGAAAGGCACTTGGGGGCCTAGCGAAGTCAAAGAGAGAGTCTCACCTCCTGGAGGCTGGCACAGCCCGACCGCCACTGACCAGGAGGATTTTCGCGTTGCCGCCCAAGCCGACTGACGAGGAATGTCTTGCACAGGGCGGTTGTGACAGGTGCAGCTATCCGATCTGGAGGTCCTTAGCTGGATCACGTATGGAGAAAGGCGTATGAAGCTTGAAGTGTTTGATGACGCCGACTCGGTAGCGCGAGCGGCGGCGGCGACAATCGCCGCGGATGCTCGTGGCGCGATTGCCTCTCGCGGCCGCTTTAGCATGGCTGTTAGCGGCGGTCACACTCCGTGGATCATGCTGCGTGCGCTGGCTGGTGAAGATGTTCCCTGGGCGAGTCTGCATTTGTTTCAGGTCGATGAGCGAATCGCTCCTGCCGGAGATCCGGATCGGAACCTTACCCACTTGCGCGAAAGCTTTCTTCAGCATGCTCCTCTCGATCCGGAGCAGATCTGTGCCATGCCGGTAGAAGCAAGCGATCTGCAATCGGCAGCCCGCAAATACGCCCTTGACCTCCGGGCGGTCGCCGGACTGCCGGCGGTGCTCGATCTAGTCCACCTCGGTCTCGGCCCCGACGGTCACACTGCCTCGCTGGTGCCTGGCGATGCTGTGCTCGATGTGACTGATCAAGACGTGGCTCTGACCGGAGTCTATCAAGGCAGGCGCCGCATGACGTTAACCTATCCCATACTCAATCGCGCACGGCGCGTACTTTGGGTTGTAACCGGGGGTGAAAAGCTCGAAATGCTCCGTCGCTTGCGCGACGGCGATGTGTCGATTCCCGCCGGGAGAGTTTGCCGCGATCAAGCTCTGCTACTTGTCGACCGCGCCGCAGCAGGACAGTTGACCGTTGGATACAAGCAGGGAGGATGACATGCGCGTGGGCATCGCCACCGATCATGGTGGGTTTGTGTTAAAGCAGGAATTGGTTGCTCGTCTCCGTTCGGCAGGGCATGAAGTGATCGATTTCGGAGCCCGTGGCCTTGACCCGGACGACGATTATCCTGATTTCGTCATCCCTCTCGCTCAGGCCGTTGCCACCCGGACAATCCCGCGCGGCGTTGCCGTCTGCGGAAGCGGCGTGGGAGCTTCGGTCTGTGCGAACAAGATACCGGGAGTACGCGCGGCGCTGGTGCACGACCACTTCTCGGCTCGGCAGGGAGTCGAGGACGACCACATGAACCTTATATGTATGGGCGGCCGTACCGTTGGACCGCTGGTCGCTTGGGATCTTGTCGAGACCTTTCTCGGCGCCGAATGCAGTCAGGCACCGCGTCACCTGCGGCGGCTGGGGAAAGTGGCGTCGCTTGAGTCGGAAGTGACGAGCGAGCGCCTGAGACCCGGAATCCCGCCGCGCTGCTGACGGTGACCAGCGCAGCCACGATAGATCGCAGCTGTTGCGGCGCAGAACAGAATAGCTAAGCAACCTCGTTCGAGAGGAGAAGAGCATGAATACGACCCAAGCCGCTCAACCCATGACAGACGCGGAAGTCAACCAGTTGTGTATCAATACCATTCGCACTCTTTCGATGGATGCCGTCGAGCAGGCCAAGTCTGGGCACCCGGGCACCCCGATGGCGCTCGCTCCCCTGGTCTATGCCATCTGGAATCGCGTCATGCGTTTCGATCCGGCGGACCCAATTTGGCCCAATCGCGACCGCTTTGTCCTCTCAAACGGTCATGCCTCGATGCTGCTGTGGTCGGTGCTCCACCTGACCAAGACCCAGGCAGTGAACGCCGACTACGAGAGGCTGGGACAGCCGTCGGTGACCCTGGACGACATCCGCCGCTTCCGCCAGCTTGACTCCAAAGCCCCGGGTCACCCCGAGTATCACTGGGTCTCGGGAGTTGAGACTACGACCGGCCCGCTCGGTCAGGGAGTTGCTACCAGCGTGGGGATGGCAATCGGAGAGAAATGGCTGGCCGCGCGTTACAACCAGCCTGGTTTTGAGATCTTCGATTACAACATCTATGCCGTCTGTGGAGATGGCTGCATGATGGAAGGTATCGCGTCGGAAGCAGCATCGCTCGCCGCCCATCTGGGACTCGACAATCTCTGCTGGATATATGACAACAACCACATCACCATCGAAGGCAATACGCGCATCGCCTTCACCGAGGATGTAGCGACCCGGTTCCTGGGTTACGGATGGAACGTGCTCCGGGTTGGTGATGCCAACGACATCGATCGCATCGAGCACGCCCTCCATGTCTTCAAGACAACGAAGGGCCGGCCGACTTTCATCGTTCTCGACAGCCATATCGGCTACGGATCACCGCATAAACAGGACACTGCCGAAGCGCACGGCGAGCCACTCGGCGACGAGGAGATCCGCCTTACCAAACGCAGCTACGGGTGGCCCGAGGGCGCGAAGTTCCTGATACCCGATGCCGTCTATGAGCATTTCGCCGCAGGTATGGGCGTGCGCGGCGCAAAGGCACGGCAAGAGTGGATGGAGCTCTACGGTGCCTACAAGATGAAGCACCCCGAACTTTGGACCGAAATCGAGAAGATGCAACGACGCGATCTACCGGCCTCCTGGGAGCGCAACTTGCCCATCTTTCCTGCTGACGCAAAGGGGATGGCGGGGCGAGAAGCCTCGGGCAAAGTACTCAACGTGTTGGCACAAAACATTCCCTGGTTCCTTGGCGGCTCGGCCGATCTGGCCCCTTCGAACAAGACGCTGTTGACCTATGAGGGCGCCGGAGATTTCCAGGCCGCTACCCCGGCCGGGAAGAATCTTCACTACGGCATCCGAGAGCACGTCATGGGAGCGGTTGTGAACGGGCTCTCCCTTTCCAAACTCCGCGCGTTCGGCGCGACGTTTTTTATCTTCAGCGACTACATGCGCCCCACGATTCGGCTGTCGGCGCTTATGGAGCTGCCCAGCATTTTCGTGTTCACCCATGACGCGATGGGTGACGGAGAAGACGGCCCCACTCACCAGCCAATCGAACACCTGGCGTCGTTGCGCGCCATTCCGGGCCTGGTTACGCTGCGGCCCGCCGATGCCAACGAAGTCGTCGAAGCCTATCGCTACATTATGCAATTGCGCCACAAGCCTGCCGTGTTGGTGTTTTCGCGCCAGCCCCTGCCTACCCTGGACCGAACCAGGTACGCACCGGCGTCAGGTCTGGCGCGCGGCGCCTACGTGCTGGCGGATGCTCCCGGAGGCAAGCCCGAGGTGATCCTGATTGCCTCGGGGAGCGAAGTTAGTCTCGTTGTGAACGCGCATGAAACGCTTCTCACCGAGGGCATCCACTCGCGCGTGGTATCGATGCCGTCGTGGGATATCTTCGAAGACCAGAGTCAAGAGTACCGGGACAGTGTGCTGCCACGCGCAGTGAAGGCGCGCGTCGCAGTTGAGCAGGCGTCCACTTTCGGATGGGAGCGGTATGCGGGCAGTTCCGGACGTGTGATTGGGATGAAGACTTTCGGAGCCTCGGCGCCGCTCAAGGAACTCCAGAGGAAATTTGGTTTCGAGCCGGAACATTTAGTTGCGACAGCGAAAGAGCTATTGGCCAGGGCGTAAGCATGCCGTTCTCCTGGAAAGAAGGTGCTGTAGAAAAGGTACCCGCCGCAGTGAAGAGTTTTGAGAGCGATGGGCGAAGCTCACCTCTGGGCGCCACGGTTGTTCCTGGCGGCGCCAATTTCAGTCTGTTTTCGCGCAGCGCTTCGGGGGTGGAGTTGCTGCTCTTTGACCGGGAAGATGACACCCGGCCCGCACGCGTAATTACGATCGGCCTCGTCTGCAACCGCACCTATCATTATTGGCATGTGTTTGTGTCCGGCGTGCAGGCGGGCCAGCTTTACGGGTACCGAGTCCATGGACCGTTTGATCCCGCGAGCGGGATGCGGTTTGACCCCTCGAAGATACTCCTCGACCCGTATGGGCGCGCCGTAGCTGTTCCCCGCAATTACAGCCGCAATGCTGCGCGATTGGAAGGCGACAATGTCGCCACGGCGATGAAGAGTGTAGTGGTCGATCCGCTTGACTACAATTGGGAAGGCGACACACCGCTGCGCCGGCCGTCTTCCCGGACCATCATTTACGAGATGCACGTAAGAGGTTTCACGCGTCATCCGAGTTCCGGAGTTTCGGAAAAAACACGCGGCACGTATGCCGGTCTGATCGAGAAGATTCCCTATCTGCAGCAGCTCGGCATCACTGCCGTCGAATTGCTGCCGGTTTTCCAGTTCGACGCCCAGGATGCCCCGCCCGGACGGGTGAACTACTGGGGATACGCGCCGATCTCGTACTTTGCGCCACACTATGGATATAGCTCTCGTCAGGATCCGCTCGGTCCGGTAAATGAGTTTCGCGACATGGTGAAGGCGCTGCACCGGGCGGGCATCGAGGTCATTCTCGACGTTGTCTTCAATCACACCGCCGAAGGCGACCACCGCGGGCCGACGTTGAGTTTCCGCGGTCTCGACAACAGCACTTACTACATTCTTGAACGGGACCGCTCGCGATATGCCAACTACAGCGGCACGGGAAACACGCTCAACGCCAATCAGCCTGTCGTCCGCCGCATGATCCTGGATAGTCTCCGTTACTGGGTCGAACAGATGCACGTCGATGGCTTCCGGTTCGATCTGGCGTCCATTCTCGGTCGCGACCAATCGGGCAATTTGATGCAGAATCCGCCGGTGCTGTGGGATATCGAATCCGATCCGGTCCTCGCCGGCACCAAGCTCATCGCTGAAGCCTGGGATGCAGCCGGCTTGTACCAGGTAGGCAGCTTCATCGGGGACAGCTGGAGGGAATGGAACGGGAGTTTCCGCGATGATGTCCGTAGCTTTTTTCGAGGGGACGATGGTGCTGTGCCACGGCTTGCGGACCGGGTGCTCGGAAGCCCGCAGATTTATGGCCACAAGGAACGCGAAGCTGAGCAGAGCGTGAACTTCGTGACGTGTCACGACGGCTTTACACTCAATGACCTGGTCTCCTACAGCCAAAAACACAACGAACTGAACGGCGAAGATAATCGGGACGGCGCGAACGACAACCGGAGCTGGAATTGGGGCGTCGAGGGCCCAAGCGACAATCCGGCGGTCGAGCGGGTGCGGAACCGGCAGGTGAAGAATTTTCTGGCCGTCACCGTGCTCTCGCTTGGTTTGCCGATGATCTTGATGGGCGACGAAGTGCGGCGTACCCAGCTCGGCAACAACAACGCCTATTGCCACGATGATGAGACCAGCTGGTTTGACTGGACATTGATCGAGAAGAATGCCGACGTGCATCGGTTCGTAACGATGCTCAACGCCAAACGGCTGTTGCG
>Ga0210384_10008466_pt1 | contig 10719 bp, 10 predicted proteins | sample IncBWH2MmetaG_FD_160574 | JGI IMG/M metagenome (GOLD analysis project Ga0210384, IMG submission 160574) | Forest soil microbial communities from Barre Woods Harvard Forest LTER site, Petersham, Massachusetts, United States - Inc-BW-H-2-M | ecosystem: Environmental > Terrestrial > Soil >...
GAAGCAGAAGCCTGATGGCGCGGAAAAGACGCGGCTGATCGGCAAATCCGTGGTGCTGGCGCCCAAGGCGATCTCCGGTCCGAGCCCCTTCGCCTGTGCGGCGCCGCACTACAAGGTCAGCAACTTCGCGGCTGACATGATCTTCCAGGGTGCCTTTGGCGAGATGCAATCAACCAACAAGGCCGCGGATCCCAACAAGATCGCGGCCTCGCTGGGCTTTTCCGGAACCAGCATCAGGACGCTGGAAACCGGCTGCGAGATCGACTTCCATTTCGTCGACGCCACGACGGCAGAGATCGGCCTCAACAACTATGTCTACACGCTGAAGAAGCAGTAGGCTCCCGCCGCCGCAAGTTCGTTAGAAGTGCTTTGGCTCGGCCGTGCTCAGAACGGGCCGGCGTTGAAGCTGAGTGGCTGCACCGCGTCATAGGACGCTTTCGAGAGCGGCACGGCGTAGTTCACCGTGAGCGCGCCGAACGGCGAGGCCCAGGTCAGGCCGACGCCGACGGAGGAACGTACGACGTTGGAATTGGCAATCTGCGCGGTCTGGCCCGCAAAGCTCGTCGCGCCCTTGTAGCCAAACACGCTGCCGGCATCGACAAACGCCGAACCTCGCAACCCATATTCCTGGGGAACGCCGGGGATGGCGCTCTGCAACTCGGCCGTGGTCGCCCAATACATGCTGCCGCCGACATTATCCATGGTCGAGCCGGGCGTCAGGTCGCGCGGACCAAAACCGTTCGGCGCGAAGCCGCGCACCATGCTCGGGCCGCCGAAGAAATTGTTCAGCATCGGCACCTGCTGGCCACCCCAGCCGGTGATGAAGCCGCCCTGTCCGCGTACCATGGCGACGAGATCGCCGCCGAGCGATTGGTAATAGCGAACGTCTTCAGCGGTGCGCAGGAATTTCACGTCGCCACCGAGGCCGGCGATGTCCTGGGTCAGTTGCGCCTTGATGCCGTTGGTCGGCAGCTTGTTGTTGTCGAGGGTGTTGTAGGTGATGGTGTCGCCCACGGCCGAAACCAGCTGCGGTCCGGCGGCTGCGGCCTGCTGCACCGGCAGCGACGGCGTTGCTGCGAGCGAGCTCGGATTGATCGTGACGTTCTGGTCGTAGAGCGAGTAGCGGTACAGGATCGCGGTCTGCTCGGTGACCGGGGTGCCAACACTGAAATTGGCGCCGTAGGTGCTGCTGCCGTAGGATTGATAGGGGCTGGTATACGTCTGCCGGTCGAACAGCTCGGCGCTGCCGGAGACATGATTGGCGAACAGCGATGGGTCGGTGACGGAGACGCTGCCGCCGATAGCATATTGGCCGTAGCTGGCGGATGCCTGCACGCTGTCGCCCGTGCCGTAGAAATTGCGGTCGCCGACCTTGACCTCGACCATCCAGCCGTCGACGGTCGAATAGCCGCCGGCGACGTTGAAGTCACCGGTTGCCTGATCTTCCGCATCGACATCCAGCACGACGCGATCGGATGTCGAGCCCGGCTTGGTCGTGATCTTGACCGTCTTGAAGTAGTTCAGGTTCTTCAACCGCTTCTCGGCGCGGTCGATCAGCGTCTTGTTGTAGGCGTCGCCCTCTCCGAAATCGAACTCGCGGCGGATCACGTAGTCGCGGGTGCGGCTGTTGCCGTGGATGTCGATGCGCTCGATATAGGTGCGCTGGCCTTCGTCGATCGCATAGGCGACGTCGACGCGCAGCGCCACGGCGTCGCGCACCAGCTTGGGCGTCGCATGCGCAAAGGGGTAGCCGAGCTTGGCCATCTCGATGGCGAGCGCTTCGGTGGTCTTGTCGAGCGCGCCGCCGTCGAACATCGCGCCGCGCTTGATCAGCACCTGGCGGCGAAGCCGCTCGGGATCGAGCCCCTGCACGTTGCAGGCGACGTTGACATCGCCGAAATGGTAGAGCGGGCCTTCCTCGATCACGAAGGTCAGCGTGAATCCCTTGATCGCGGGATCAAATTGGGCGCGCGCCTCGCTCACATTGGCGTCGGCATAGCCATGGCTGCGATAATATTGCCGGATCAGCTCGCGATCGTCGTCGACACGGTCGGGGTCGTAGACGTCGCCGCCGGTCAGGAAGCTCAGCATCGTGGTGGCCGATGTCTTGATCACGGCCTTGAGCTGGCGATCGCCGAACACGTGATTGCCGGTGAAGTTGATCTGCCGGACCGTGGTCTTCTTGCCCTCGGTGATACCGAACACGAGGTCGACGCGGTCATTGCCGCGGTCGATGATCTGCGGCACGACGCTGATTTCGTCGCGGCCGACATGCTTGTAGGCCTCGATGATGCGGTTGACGTCGGCCTGCACGGTCGCGCGCTGCAGCGAGCCCTGGGCCTTAGATTGGATCGCCGCGGCAAGGTCGGCGTCCTTGACCTTCTTGTTGCCCTCGAAGGCGACGCGGCCCAGAACCTTGGCCTCGACGACATGCACAACGAGCCCGCTCGCGCTGCGCTCGATCTTCACGGTCTCGAACAGATTGGTGGCAACGAGCGCCTTCAGCGCTGCGTCGCGGGCCGCTTCATCATAGCGTCCGTCGGAGGAGGCACGAAAATAGGAGCGCACGGTCTCGGCATCGATGCGGCGATTGCCGTCGACCGTGATGGTCTCCGCCGCTTTTGCCGGCAGAGCCGAAAGTCCCAGCACCACGGCCAACAACAGGGCCGCAACTCGTGGCCTGCTGTCTCGCAGGCCAAGCGCTTGGCATATAGTCGTCACGTCCCGCCTGTCCCTTTACTGACGAGGCCGGCATGCAATTGCCCCCGCAGGGCGAAAAAATGTCGGTGCCAAGGTGAGTTGCGGGCCAATTATTAACACCGCCACAATTTCTATTAACACCGCCACAATTTCGACGCCGTACCGAGCCGGCGATTCCCTGAATTTTTCGCACCACCGGCTCAAATGCCCTCTACTCATGGCATCCGTAAAGTTCCGTGTGGTGCTAATGCGCAACATGGGATGCCTTGTGGAGCATCAGATGCGTAACGTCGCCCTCGCAGCCGCTCTTCTTGTACTGGTCGTCCCGGCCAGTGCCGCGGTCACTCCGGAAATCGATCCGCGCGCCTCGCTCGGCGTGGTGCAGCAATGGATCTATAACTACCGCGCCAAGCCGGACTACGCGCACGTGCCGGCCGCGGTGCGCGTGCTGTTTCACTCCCAGACCTTCAAGGAGCCGGAGAACGCCGGCATCTATCTCGGCTTCATCGCAGGCGCGATCGGATCGAACCCGGCCAAGGCCGAGCAACTCGTCGACAGCTTCTTCCCGGTGCCACCCGAGGATGAGTGGGTGGTGATCCGCGCCATCGCCTATTCGGGTTTGCCCGACTGGCGCAATCTGCTGCGCCGGGTCGCGCCGAAAATGCCGGGACGGCGGGTGATGATCGACGCCTATCTTGCCAGCACGCTGCCGACGCTGACCGAAATCCCGCTTGAGGAGAAGAAGCCGGGAATGATGGACAAGATCAAGGGCGCGTTCACCAAGCCCTTCAGCAAGGAAGAGAAGAAGCTGAACACCACGGTGACCTATGCCAACAACCAGGATCTGCTGGATACGCTGTGGGGCTATTATTTTGCCACCGGCTCGTATCAGCCGATCCTCAAGATCATGCAGATGCTGCCGTGGTCGAAGAGCCGCGACACCCTCGACAAGCTGACGGTCGGCAGCATGGCGCGCTATACGCTCGCCAGCTACGCCGTGCGCGACGCCAATCTGCGCGAGTTCCTGCGCGCCGAATTGCCGGGCCAGCCGGAGGCGATCAAGGTGCCGCTCACGGAAGTGGTTCAGTCCGCGGATACGGTGCAACTCGGCGCGGTGCGCAGGGATGCGCTGGCGGCCGTCGAGGAGTTGAAGACGAAGGGATCGGACTCGCGGCGTAACCTGGACTTCTGGGGGCAGGTCGGTGTCGGCGCGCTCGCGCTGGGCTGCGTTTCCGCGGCGGCGCTGGGCCAGGTCGAGATCGGCATTCCCTGCGTGATCGGCGGATCGGCATCGCAAGGCCTGCTGTCGTTCTGGGAAAAGCAGCAATAGGCTGCGGTCCAATCGGAAGGCGTGCGGACGTCCGCGCGTCTGGGACCAGCGCATGAAGTGCAAGCACGGGAAAGCCCTGGCCGGGCTTCCCGGCTCGGAACGGCTGTCATCAGGGCCGTGATAATCTGTCTTGGCAATCTATCTCATGGGTGCCGACGGGGCCGCGACGCCTTGGGCTGTGGCGCGCGCCAATCAGCGATAACCTCGAGGAGGAACTTCATGTTTTTCGTTCTGGTCCTGTTGATCGCGATCTATCTCATCGGCTCGTTTCGCATCCTGAAGCAGTATGAGCGTGGCGTGATCTTCTTCCTCGGCCGGTTCGAAGGCGTGCGTGGGCCGGGACTGACGCTGGTCTTCTTTCCGATCCAGCAGATGACGCGGGTCTCGCTGCGTACCGTCACGATGCAGATTCCATCGCAGAAGATCATCACCCGCGACAACGTTTCGATCGATATCGCCGCGGTCGCCTACTACCACATCACCGATCCGGAGAAGTCGGTGATGTCGATCGAGAACGTCTACAACGCGATCAGCCAGATCAGCCAGACCACGGTCCGCAACGTGGTCGGACGCTTCAGCCTCGATGAGCTCCTCGCCTCTACCGCCAGCATCAACGATCAGATCAAGGACGTGATCGATCAGCACACCGAGCCGTGGGGCACCCAGGTGACGGCGGTCGAGATCAAGGACATCGAGCTCCCTGAGAACATGCAGCGCGCGATGGCGAGAGAAGCCGAGGCCGAGCGCGAGCGCCGCGCCAAGATCGTTGCCGCCGAGGGCGAATATCAGGCCGCGGTCAAGCTCGGCGAAGCGGCCGACATCATCGCGCAGCATCCGGTCGCGCTGCAGCTCCGTACCTTGCAGACCATGGCTGAAATCTCCGTCGAGAAGAACTCGACGATTATCTTCCCTGCCCAGTTCATGACGACGGTGCAGGAAGCCATCGCGACGCTCCGGGAAGGCGCGCCAAAATAATTCCAAGAAACAAAATAATACCAAGAAAGAAGAAAGGGGCCGAAGGCCCCTTTCTCTGATGTCTTATCAGTAATTCCAGTGGTGCCAACGGTGCCACCAGGGATGCCAGCCCCAACCACCATAATAGTGCGGGTGCCAGCCCCAGCCGCCAAAATAATGCGGATGGTAGTAGCCGTAGAACGGACGCTGCCAGCAATGACCCCAGGCGTTGCAGACGAGGGCGGCTTGTTGAACAAGCCCGGTTTGCGCACCGAGGGTGGGATTCACGACGGGCATCGCTGACGCCGTTCCGGACGAGAGCGCGACGCCGCCAAGCATGGCAAGGCCGGCAAGGGTAGAGAGTAGTTTCATGGATATCACCTCCTAACATCCGTTGGAGGCGGCCCGCGCTTTTCGGGTTCGGCGGATTACGGAGGTTTAATTTCGATGAACATCAAGGTCTTGGAGTTATTGCCGATTTGTAATTGGCCACCCTCGAACGGCGGAGTTGCCGCGACAGACTAATGACCATGCCGATGGAGGGTTCGATGAGAACCATGTCATGGTCGCGCTATCACTGCCTGTCGTGGTCGTTGCTGCGGGTTCGCATGCGGGGGCGTGCCAGGCGCGCGTTTCTCTGGTGGTGAGACGGTGGCGCAGCGCGAATGAAATCGTTCCACCGAGCGTTACCTTTCCGCGGCCGTGTCGCGCTCCTGATCGGCATTTTCGGTTTTGCCGCTGGCGCAGCGCTGATGTCGTACCAGTTCTATCGCAGGCCCGTGGTGTTGACGCTGGCGGTCGGATCGTCCGACGGCGCCGCAAGGCAAATCGCATCTCTCATCGCCGGCCGTCTTGCAACATCCAATTCACCGATCCGGCTCAAGGTTCAAAATGCCGGTACCGAGGTCGATGCCGCGAGAAGCTTCGCCGTCGGCTCGGCCGATCTTGCCATTGTGCGGGCCGATGCCGGCAATCTCCACGAGGGCAGGGCCGTGGCGGTGACCGCGCGCGGGGTGCTGACCCTCATCACGCCGCCGGGGTCGGCGATCACGGATATTTCCAAGCTGCGCGGGCACACGGTCGGCGTGGTCGGCGGCGAGGTCAACCACGCTATCGTTGATGTCCTGACCAGGGAATACGACCTCGACCATTCCAATGTGGTGTTTCGCGACATTGCGGCCCAGGACGCGAGGCAGGCCCTGCAATCCAAGTCAGTCAACGCGCTGCTCGTGGTCGCGCCGCTGACGGAAAAACACCTCGCCTGGATCAAGAGCCTGTTTCGCGAGGGAGCCAATTCATCGCCGGTCCTGATGCAGGTCGACGCCGCCGGCGCCATTGCCGACAAGAAGGGGCCGTATGAAAGCTTCGACATTCCCAAGGGGACGCTCCGGGGGGCACCGCCTGTGCCTGATGATGACGTCACGACCTTGCGCGTCGGCTATTACCTCGTGGCCAACCGGCATCTCAATCCCAACGTGGTCGGCGATCTCGCCAGGAAAGTGATGAGTGTCCGCCGCGATCTCGTCGGCGAGCAGCCGTTGCTTTCGGGGATCGCCGCGCCTGATCTCGACGCCGATGCATTCCTGCCGGTGCATCCCGGTGCCGCCGCGTTCTTCAACGGCACCCAGGAGAGCTTTATCGATAAATACTCCAATGTGATTTATCTGACGCCGATGGTGCTTGGCGCGTTCGCCTCGATCTTCGCGGCGGCATGGCGGTTTCTCGGCGTGCGCCCGGATCAATCGGCCGCGCCTGTGCTGCAGGCACTACATTCGTTGCCCGCGCGGATCAGGCAGGCGCCCGATGAGGCCACTCTGTCGGCGATCGAGGTCGAGATTGACGGTTCGCTCGGGACAAGGCTCGCAACCATCGCGGGTGGTGAGGATCAGGTTGCCGAAGCTGCCATGCTGATCTCGGCCGCCGGTCGCCTCGATCATCTCATTTACCATCGGCGCATGATGTTGGCTTCGACGACGCTTGCCGATCCGGAGGCCGGACTGGCGGAGCTTTTCGCGCGCGTTGGTGGCGCAAGTCCGGGCCAGGTGGAGGAGGGCCGAGCGTTGGGCCGCTCGCCCAACTGAGCGTTAACCGCCGGAGCGAAAGGGCGGACAAGGCAAAAGACGCGGCGCCGCAAATGTGATTAACTGGCCTCCAAACAGGGGAGGTACGTTAGCCATGATCGAACCGAAACTTGAAGTGCCGGCCGAATTGCGTGACTTGGCCGATAAGACCATCGAGCAGGCGGAAAAGGCATTCGGAATGTTCTTCGAGGCCGCCACCAAATCGATGAATTCGGTTCCGGGCGGCGGCGCTGAAATCTCCAAGCAGGCGCTGACCTTCACCGAACAAAATATGAAGGCTGCGTTCGAGCATGCACGCAAGCTGGTGCACGCTACTGATCTGCAGCAAGCGATGCAGCTTCAGTCGGATTTTCTGCGCAGCCAGTTTACCAATGCCGGCGATCATATGCGCCAGATCACCGGCGCGGTGATGTCGAAGGCGACCGACGCGGCCAAGGGCAAATTCTAGCTGGTCCAGCTTGAAGGCTCGCTCAGTAATCGCCGGGGTTGGCGATCATCGGCTGCGTGGTGTCGGCCGGCGCAAGATCGCTTGACCCCGCATCGCGCAGGAATTTGTCCAGCGTCGCCTGGATTTTTTCTTTGACGGAATTCGGACCGCGGTCGCTCAGCTCGGTGTGCAGCGCGCCGGTGTTGATGATGTCGATGCCGTCGGTCTTGGCCTGTGACGGTGTCGGCAGCACGCCCGGGTCGGTCTTGAAGTTCGGATCCTTGGAGCGGAACGACAGGATCTTCATTTTGTCGCTGAGCACGAACGGCACCCGAAGATTGTCGAGCGTGATGACCTTCGACACCAGCTCGGGATGCTGGTTGGCTACATACATCGACACGTCACCACCGTTGGAATGTCCAACCAGCGTCAGATGGTCGTATTCGGCATGCGGCTGCAGCTTCTGCAATTCGCCTAGCACGAACAGGATATTGGCCTCGCAGCGCATATAGATCCCTTGGCGGCCGACATAGCGCATGCCGGCATGCGTCATCAAAGGCGGATCGGTCGGGAGATCCTGCTGGATGCTGGCAACCAGATAGCCGCGCGCGGCGAGCACATCGGCGAGGAAGGAGTATTCGGTGTTCTTCACCGTGTTGCCGTTGCTGATGATCGCGATCGGAAGCTTCCAGAGGCCCATATTGGCCTTCACCTCGTAGTCGCGGCGCACGGCGAGGTCCACGGAGACCGGCCGCTGCCTCGCCGTGTCATACAGGTTGAGCGTCTGGTGCCGGATGGCCAGTTTGCTGATCGCAAGATACTGAAGCCCCGCGAGCACGCAGAGGCAGCCGAATATCGTAAATGCCCTTCTCATATTTCGACCCGATGTTCACTTCTTGCTCAAGACATAGTGTTGTTACGCGCGCAGTCCGGCTTTGGATCACGGAATGGAGAATTAAATTTTGGCAAGTTGGTGCCGGCGCCGACTGTGCGCGGGGTCACCGATCCTGTTTCGGTGGCGATAATTTGGCGGCACGAAGGGCGGCGTCGATCTTCGACTGCACGCGCCGCGAAGCGAGCGCGGCCAGCCGCGTCTGCGTTCTGCCGGTCTTGGCGGTCTCGCCGATCTGGAAGCGCCATTCCCAGATATCCGGCTCAGCAGTCGCCACGACCGTGTATTCCACACCCTTATAAATCACTGCGTGTTCCTTGCCGAACGGGGAAGGACAACGTTTCGCGTCCGCCATCAATCCGGGCCAATACGGGAACCCGTGTGATTCCCGGAGTCTGTGGATGCAAATCAGCTATGATTTCCGTGCAGGCTTATGCAGGCTGGTGCAGGCTCGCAAGCCGGTTCCGTCGGTTCCGATAGGGATAACGCAGAGAGTATGAAAAAAGCTCCGCACTCAGCCGGAACTTTTGCAAGCGTACGCTTGCCCGGCGCCATACCGAGTTACCGCGTAGGTCAATCAACGAGCAATTCAGCGTCTGCGCGCCACCGCGACCCCAAGCAGGAATGCCACAAGCAGGCTCTGCAGTGGCGCTTGCCGGGTAACTGCACGGAGTCCGGCGATCGGCTGTCCCGGCCGCTCCGCATTCGCGATCACCTCGCGCAATCGGTCGACGGCAACCTTCAGCGCAGCGGTGACGTCTTCGATCGTGCGCGACACATCGGTTGCTGCATCGATCGCGCGCTCCGCAATGCTGGGGGATGGTATTTGCGGGGTCTCGCTGCTCACGCTCGGTGCCTTCCGTGCAGGTAATGAGGCCGCCACCTTTGGCTATCCGCGCGAGCGCTCGTTTTTCGAACAGCGGGTCGCAAGCGACCTTTGGCTATCCGCGACAGGCGCCGTTATGAACGGCGGGTGGCGGCCTCCCCGGAAAAATGCGCAGCGGCGAGATTTGTTCCGCCAAATGCGGGACAGAGAATCTCTGTTACGCTGCAGCGCAGTCCTCACGGCAAAGGTTCGTCATGTCTGAAACGGATTCGGCAAGGTCCATCGCCTTGCTTGGCGCGCCCATCGACATGGGCGCCTCGCAGCGCGGCACCCTGATGGGCCCCGCGGCGCTGCGTACCGCCGGCTTGTTGACGCTATTGGAGAGCCTGGGCTTTGCAGTGACCGATCATGGAGATCTCTGCGCCGCCGATATGGCCGATCTCGAAGATCGCCCGCCCGACAACGTCAATCATTACCGGGAAATCCAGCGCTGGACCCGTGCACTGAGCCGGCGTGGGTATGAAGTTGCGCGATCCGGCGCCCTTCCGATTTTTCTTGGCGGCGATCATTCGCTGTCGATGGGATCGGTGAATGCCATGGCGCGCTATTGGCAGGAACAGGGGCGCGAGCTTTTCGTGCTGTGGCTCGACGCCCATGCCGATTACAACACGCCCGCGACAACGCTGACGGCGAACATGCACGGCATGGCGGCGTCGTTCCTGTGCGGCGAGGACGGGCTCGACGGCCTGCTCGGTGATGAGCCGCGCGCTTCCTTGAGTCCAGACCGGCTCGAATTGTTCGGCACGCGCTCGATCGACCGGCTGGAGAAGGACCTGTTGCGCGCGCGGCGCGTCAGCGTCGCCGACATGCGGCAGATCGACGAGTTTGGCGTCGGCGTCCTGATCCGCCGCGTCATCGACAGGGTGCGCGCCCGCAACGGCGTGCTGCATGTCAGCTTCGATGTCGACTTCCTCGATCCCGATGTCGCGCCGGGCGTCGGAACCACCGTGCCTGGTGGTGCGACCTATCGCGAGGCGCATCTGGTCATGGAGATGCTGCACGATTCCGCCCTGGTGCGCTCCGTGGACATCGTGGAGCTCAATCCCTTCCTGGACGAACGCGGCCGCACGGCACGCACCGCGGTTGAATTGATCGGCAGCCTGTTCGGCCAGCAGATCACCGACCGCCCGACGCCGAGCAACGCCATCACGCTGAACGATCTGGGTGAATAGTTACGGCATCGAGCGAATGCCGTGATCGCCAAAATAGCGATCGATGGCAACGGGCGAACCGCCGGGTTCGGCCAATGCCACGTAGGTATCCGGTCGCAAAAGATAGAGCGCATTGCGCGCGAGCCCTGCCGCCGCATGTTCCGCCTGCCAGGCAAAAGCGTGCAGCGGCAGCTTTCGCTGCGAGCACCAGGTGGAGAGTTCATCGCTCGGCTCGCCATAGACATGGACCTGCCAGTCAGCGCTTGCGAGCGGCGCGAAATTATCGACACCGCCGGCA
>Ga0210384_10008467_pt1 | contig 10718 bp, 11 predicted proteins | sample IncBWH2MmetaG_FD_160574 | JGI IMG/M metagenome (GOLD analysis project Ga0210384, IMG submission 160574) | Forest soil microbial communities from Barre Woods Harvard Forest LTER site, Petersham, Massachusetts, United States - Inc-BW-H-2-M | ecosystem: Environmental > Terrestrial > Soil >...
AATCGGTTGCCAAAACAATCATTACGTAAGTGACTGAAAGTAGAAGCCGAGACAGACTACAGAGTGGCGCGCGATGCCAACCTGCTGGACGTGACTCCGCATGCTGACAGGCCAGTATGGTTATTTATTTGATTGTGTGTCAGACAGCTTCGGATTTAAGTCGACTGGAGATGTGATCGCTGGTGCGTCTGATGCCTAATCTGTGGACAGTATCAATCGATTGGACGATTGATCCCCGCAGGACGGCGACTCTGCTACGAGGGAAGTGGATCCTTGTTGGTGCGCGAGATGCCAAGCTTTTGCATCCGGAAGTAAAGCGTGGACCTCTTGATTCCCAAGCGTGCGGCCGCCCCGTTGGGACCCGAGACAACCCACCGAGTCTGCTCGAGAGTTTTGCGAATGTGGTCTCGCTCCGCGTCCTCCATCGTAATTGGTCCGAGGGATTCCACTTCGGCGGCATTCCTCAAGCTCGCGAGAGGGGATTCCAGGACGTTGCCCGAAGTGAGGATTACGCTCCGCTCGATGAAATTCTGAAGTTCGCGAATGTTCCCGGGCCACGGGTATGACGTCAGTGCAGACATCGTTTCTGAGGAAATGCGGTCGATTTGCTTACCCATCCGGCGCGCATAAATCTCGACAAAATGCTCGACAAGAGCCGGAACGTCTTCACGGCGCGCCCGCAAGGGTGGCAGAGGGACTGGAAACACATTCAGACGATAGTAGAGATCGCTGCGAAATTCGTTTCGCTTCACCATCTCAACCAAATTTCGGTGGGTCGCCGCTACGAGGCGAACGTCCACTTGGTGCGTCCGACCGCTGCCCAAACGCTCGAACTCCTGCTCCTGCAGGACACGCAGCAGTTTTGGCTGCAGCGGCAGCGGAATGTCACCCACTTCGTCCAGGAACAGCGTCCCTTTGTCAGCCAATTCGAAACGGCCAATCTTCTGTGCGATGGCGCCCGTAAAAGCGCCTTTCTCGTGGCCAAATAGCTCGCTTTCCAGTAGATCGAACGGAATGGCGGCGCAATTCAGTTTTATGAACGGACGTCCGAACCGCGAACTGAGATTGTGAATCGCGCGCGCGATCAGCTCCTTGCCGGTGCCTGTTTCTCCCTGGATAAGAACGGTGGAATCCGTAGGCGCGACCCGTTCCACTTGTTCGAGCACCGATTCCAGGGCAGGACTGCTGCCTATGATCTGCTCGAACCTGCGAGGATTAGCATCCTGGTCGGCGGATCCGAATCTTGCAACAGCTCCCACGGAAAACCTCCTTGCCCAACCCCGATACCCACTTCTGCTTGCGAGCTTAGCTCTCCAGGGCCGCCCGTACACTCTCGAGCAACGCTTCGTCATCAAACGGCTTTGACATGAACTCCACAGCGCCCGCTCGCAACGCCTGCATCCGCATTTTTTCGTCGCCATGCGCGGTGATAAAGATGATCGGGATCTTGCAGCGTTCGGCGTTCAGTTGCGCTTGCAGTTCGAGACCGGACATTCCTGGCATCCGGATATCTGCGATTAAACAGCGGGCCTGGCGTTGTTGGCCGGACTTCAGGAATGCCTCAGCCGACGCAAACGCTTGTGCCGGCAAGCCAACCGATTTCATCAGGCCTTGTAGCGCGCTGCGCATTAAATCATCATCATCAACAATCGCAACCATTTTGGTTTTCTCCAGAGCTGCCATAGCGGCAATTTAGCAGCGTCGCCAAAGCGGCGCAATTATACTTTCGTATGAGAGCCCGAATACCGCAACGACCCGAGGGACAAATACAATCTACGTGAAGTTGGAAAGCTACAGTCCAAACGGGAAACGGCAAGCTCGCAAACAGTGGTGCTTGCCAACTGCACCTGGGAAGCAAGCTACTTTTTGCCGAGCGAAAGCTCCAGTTTCGAAGCCATTCTAACTAATTCTGCAAGCGACTCGGCCTGCATTTTCCGCATCACGTGGCCGCGATGAATCTTCACCGTGATCTCACTGATCCCGAGCTCAAATGCTATCTGCTTATTGAGCATGCCTGAAACCACCAGGCCCATGACCTCGCGTTCGCGCTCGCTCAGGGTCTCGTAACATTTTCGCAGCCCGGCAAAGCTGCTCTGCTGACGGCGCGTCTCGCGGTCGCGATCCAAGGCCTGGTGGATCGCCTTCAGTAAGTCCTGGTCATCGAAAGGCTTGGTCAGAAACTCCACGGCGCCCGATTTCATAGCCTTCACGGTCATCGGAATATCCCCATGACCGGTGACGAAGATGATAGGGATTTGGATGCCCGCGTCAGCCAACGCGCGCTGAAAGTCCAGACCGTTAACTCCAGGAAGGCTTACGTCCAGAACAAGGCAACTTGGCCCGCCCGACCGCTTGCCGCTTAGGAATTCTTCCGCCGTTCCGAAGGATTCGGAGCGCAAGTTCGCCGACTTCAGCAGTCCTTGGATGGACGCACGCACGGAGGGATCGTCATCAACGACGAATACCGTGGGAGTGTCTGGCGGTTTCATTCCTTTGCCTCTGCGTTGATGGGCAGAGCAAAACAAAAACTTGCCCCACGGGGAGAGTTGTTGGCAGCCCACAAGCGGCCGCCGTGCGATTCCACGATAGAGCGGCTAATGGCCAGCCCCATACCCGTGCCATTAGGTTTGGTGGTGAAAAACGCTTCGAAGATCTGGTCCGGCTGCTGCGGTGGCAGGCCCACGCCCGTGTCGTTGACGGACACAAGAACTTGGTGGGTTTCCGATCGCTCCGATTTGATGGTGAGCTCTCGCGCTCCATCTGCATCCTTCATCGCGTCGATGCCATTGATCATGAGGTTCATCAACACCTGCTGCAATTGGAGGCGGTCCGCCGAGACCTGGGGAACGTCTGTCTCGAGTTCGGTCTTCAGCAAAATCGAATATCGAATTGCCTCGCCGCGCAGAAGGACGACCATCTCTTGTATGACTTCGTTTACGTCCACCAGCTCCCGCTCTGAAGTTTCCTTCTTGAAGAGCAAGCGAATTCGCTTGATGATTTCTGCCGCACGGGTTGCGTCATTGACGATCCTCACGGCAGCCGCGCGTGCCTCTTCCACATCTGGGTGATCGCGAGTAAGCCAGCGCAAGCAGGTTTTGGCATTAGTGACGGCGGCGGCAATCGGTTGATTCACTTCATGCGCCAGGGAGGCGGTCAGCTCGCCCATGGTGGTCACCCGGTTGATGCGTGCGAGATCCGCTTGCGCCTGGCGCAAGCGCTCGCGCTCTTCCTCCGCTCGCTTGCGCTCAGTGACATCGATCATGGTACCCACGAATTGCACCACATCCCCGGATGCGTTCAGGACAGGATGGCCGATGGTGTGAGTGTATTTGACAGTGCCGTCGGGAAGAAGAAGTCTTTGGTCCACTTCGTAATCCGACTTCTCATCGATTGCTCGATTGGTTGTCTCTTGCCACTTGGCTCGATCCTCCGGATGTATGCGCTGCAACCGTTTTTCCCAGGCCGACAGGCCCTCGTCCGGAGCGAAACCATAGATGCGAAACCATTCCTCTGAAAGATGCAAGGCCTCTCTTCCGCGCACTCGCCAGGCCCAACTCCCCGTATGCGTGAGCCCCTGCGCTTCCACCAGGTAACTCTCGCTCCGGCGCACGGCTTCTTCCGCCTGCTTGCGCTCAGTGACGTCCATTACCGCTCCAACAAACTCGAGTTCACCCGGCTCACCTTTTTCAGCATGAGCCACAACGTGGACATGTTTGACAAAACCATCCGGCATCAGCAAGCGATGCTCAAAATCAAAATCCTTTCTGTCACGCGACGCCCGCTCAATGGTCCTTTGCACGAGAGCTATGTCTTCCGGATGAACCCGCTGGAGAACAAGTTCTGCGCTCGGTATCGTCGATCGGTCGTATTGGAAGATTCGAAAGGTTTCTTCTGACCAGATGAGCTCGCCAGTCGACGGATTCCAGCCGAAGCTACCCGTGTGACTGAGCCTTTGCGCTTCCGCCAAGTATGCCTCGCTCTGCTGCAGTTTCTCTTCCTGTACTTCCAAGGTACGGACAGTGAATCGCCTATCAACAAAGGATGTCAGCAAAGCCAGTCCGAGGACGAGAAATGTGACCGCCACAATCCCGGCGGTTCCAAGTGCAGAGATGCTTATGGCATGCGACAGGTCCGCCGGCATGACGAAGGGAGTGAAACTGGCGGCGGCCATGCCGGTGTAATGCATTATCGGGATTGCGGCACCCATCACGGCGGCTCCGGCTAACTTTTCCCAGCCGATCCCCGTTGTCTCATCTCGGAAGTGAAAGGTAATCCAGAGCGCGGCCAGAGAAATCAGAACCGCGAACACGACGGACAGGACGACGAGAAAGGAATTAAACTGGCATTTAGCTGCTAAACGCATGGCAGCCATGCCGATGTAGTGCATGCTTGCAATACCGGCGCCCATAAGGACGCTTCCAGCCAGCGCTCGGAACCAACCCATTTTCTGCCGGCTCACCACGCCCAGGGCAACAAGAGAAGCGAGAATAGCCGCAAACAGTGACAGCAGAACAGTTGGCCAATGGTAGGCCACGGGAATTGGCAGGATGAACGCCAACATTCCAATATAGTGCATGGACCAAATGCCAGTTCCCATCGCACCGGCACCGCCCAGCAGCCAAACCGCGCGAGTCCAGCCGCCAGCAGCAGTTACGCGACCTACAAGATCCAGGGCGGCATACGAGGCAAACATGGCGATCAACACCGAAAGCGCCACGAGCGCGTAATTGTATGAACCAATCAAGGCGACGGTAGGCATGTGACTCCGTCTGGTTGCCACGCGGAACAATCACGCCGCGCTTCAATTAACAATTAACTGTCGGGGCTCATTCCTTTGCCTCGGCCTCGGCGGGCAGACTGAACCAAAAGCTTGTGCCGCGCGGGGAGTTGTCGGCAGCCCACAAGTGCCCGCCATGGGATTCAACGATGGAGCGACTGATGCGAAGTCCCATGCCGGTGCCGTGAGGCTTCGTTGTAAAAAACGCATTGAAGATCTGGTCCGCCTGCTGCGGAGGAAGCCCTATGCCGGTATCGGTGACGGACACCAGAACTTCTTCTTTCTCCGTTCTCTGGGACTTGACCGCCAACACGCGTGCCCCATCCACTTCCTTCATCGCATCGATACTGTTCGCGATGAGGTTCATCAGTACCTGTTGCAATTGCACACGATCTCCCGTGGTCCGGGGAAGATCCGCGGCTAGCTCCATCCGGACTGTTATGTTGTATCGCGCCGCTTCGCTGTGCAAGAGGGCGATCATCTCTCGAATAGCTTCGTTTACGTCCACCAGGTCCCATTGCGGAGAACTTTTTTTAAACAACAGGCGGACCCGGCTGATGATACCCGCAGCACGGGTCGCATCTTTGACGATCCTTGATGCAGCCTCGCGTGCCTCTTCCAAATCGGGGTGATCGCGCGTAAGCCAACGCAAGCAGGTATTGGCGTTGGTGAGGGCAGCGGCAATCGGTTGATTCACTTCGTGAGCCAGCGAAGCGGTCAGCTCTCCCATGGTGGTCACACGGCTGACGCGTGCCAGTTCCGCACGCGCCTCACGCCGTGCCTCTTCCGCAGATTTGCGCTCGCGACTCTCTGCTTGCAATGCCGTATTGGCGCTCTGGAGCTTTTGGACTGTTACTTTCAGGTCATCGCGGGTGCGCCTGAGTGATTCCATGGCCCTTCTTTGAGCGGCGCTCAGGGAGCCGACAAACAAGGCCGATACGACGAAGATGACAAGGCGGGGTATTTCGTCGGGCTTTGGACCCAAAGAATGGATCGGAGGCAGGAAGTAATAGTTGAAAGCGAGCGCGGAGAGTACCGTGGCGACTAGTCCTGGCCCGACTCCACCGAACCACGCACTCAATATGACGGCGCAAAGAAAAAGTGACACGGGGGCATCTTGCAAATGTATCGCCGGCAACCTGGATACGGTTAAGGCCGCAACGACTGAAAAAACGGCAATTCCATAGCCCCAAATTCCAGGGGGCTTGACCCACAGAAGAGGGTTGGACCTCCGCATACTTCTGCTCCTGAAAAGCAGGCTGTTGCTTTCTGCAACCGAAATCTTAGCACCAGAGAGGGTCCTGCCCCGACCAGGATGGCCATAAGGCGTATGTAGCCTTCTCTCATGGAGAGGTGGTCGCCTCGGTTTGCCCAACCTAATAGACGGAATGTCAAGACTCTGACAGGTCCCCGTTTCGGCTAACTTCGCCCAAAGGCTCATCAATCGGCGTATCCCTCATTCTGCCAACAATTTCCAAGCTGTATACGTCGATCAGAGCCTCTGGCAGGCAGATTGCCTCTCTAGACTTCGCACCGGGCAAGCATCAGCGTGATAGCGACGCAAGACCGGGAAACTTGACGCAGACAGGAGAGCAACTATGAAGCCTCTATCCATTCTTGACTGGTATCGCATTCTGCGCGGCCGGCAGCACTGGACGATATTCCAGTCCATTCGATACGCGCTGTGGCTGGCGCGTTAGTTGGTTTTCTTACTTTGTGTCGCAGCCGCGAAGGAGGATCGGATTCATGCCGACGTCTTGCACAACCAGTACGAACAAACTTTCTGACGAAGAGCTAGTGGCTGCCACGAAGAGCGGGGATGCACAGGCTTTCGAGCAACTGGTCCTTCGTCACAGGCTGAGAGTTCTCGCCGTGGCGCAACGCATTACGAATAGCCGGGAAGATGCCGAAGATGTGTCGCAGGAGAGCTTTCACAAGGCCTTCCTCCATCTCGACGCCTTCCAGGAAAAGGCGCGATTCTCCACATGGCTGACGCGCATCGCTATGAATGAGGCGTTCATGCTGCTCCGCCGAAGGCGAGGAGTTGTCGAAGTGTTGCCAGAGAGCCCTGACGATGATATGAAGTCTACTTCGGAGGCGTTCGTTGATCGCGGCCCCAATCCCGAAGAGTCCTGCTGGCAGCGCGAGCGCACGGAACTCTTAACCGAAGCAATCAATCGCTTGGGTCCAAAGATTCGAAGTACCATCCTTCTCCGCCACATCGAAGAAAGATCTGCCGAAGAAACAGCGCGGATTCTAGGCACCTCCATTGCCGCCGTGAAAGCGCGTGTTTTCCAAGGACGCCGGAAGTTGCGTGGTGCCCTGAATACCGGATTCCTGCGAGGTCTCTACACAAGCAGTCAGCCGGAGGCACAGCACTGTTGACACGTGACGCCGGCCCTTTCGCTAGCTCCCAAGTAGTGACAAACCTTTTCACCGTGAGGCAACTAACTCGGGAACCCGAGAAAGAATTTCGTAGTCTTCGTCACTTAAGCGCACAGAGGACGCCGCAACATTCTCCTCAAGATGCTCGATCGAGGAGCCACACTTGCAGAAAGTTCTTTCTTATTCATAATTGATCTTCACAACTCTTCCTTTAGATTTATCCAACGCTGACCGCCACAGGTTCGGCAATTTCGCGGGTCGGGGGCGCCATGAATTCCGGCCCAACTGGATTGCGAATATTTTCACGAAGAATGGCGTCAATCGCGGCGAAGTCGCTATTTCCCAGAGACCACCCGATTACCTCCCTGATAGGCGCGAGCTGTTCGGGACGACGCGCACCCCACAGAGCGACTCCAACACCCGGTTGGTCGAGTAGCCAGCGCACCGCTAAATGAATTACTCGCTTACCATAATTTTCGAGAGCGAATGCATCCAGTTTGCTGGCTGCATTGAGGTACTCGGCAAAATGCAGGGGCTGAAACTTAGGGTCTGTGGTCTTGCGCATATCGCCGTTGGCAAACTGACGATCGGTGCGCATGGCGCCGCTCAACAATCCGCGGCAGAGGGCGCCGTAAGTAAGCGCCGTGATTCCGCGGCTCTGGGCGTATGGCAGAACGTCGCCTTCTATTGCGCGTTCGAAGAGATTGTAAGGGGGTTGAATGGTGTGAAGCGGCGCGACAGCTCTGAAGCGCTCCATTTCTTCGAGCGAATAATTGCTGACGCCAATGGCGCGAATCTTGCCTTGTTCGTAGAGTTCGCGAAGAGTCGCGGCAGTCTCCTCGACGGGAATAAGCGAGTCAGGCCAGTGCACCTGGTAGATATCGATGTAGTCCGTTTGGAGGCGACGGAGCGAATCCTCAAGCTCCTGGAGAATGCGTTGGCGCCTGGAGTTGCGTTCAATTTTGCCATTCGTCCAATCCAGCCCGACTTTGGTGGCAAGAATAACGCTCTCCCTGCGACCGAATTGGTGCAGGGCTTCGCCGACGATTTCTTCGGAGCGCCCGTAACCGTAAATGGGCGCCGTGTCGATCAGGTTGATGCCCAGGTCGAGCGCGGCATGAATGGTGCGAATGGATTCCTTCTCGTCGGTTCCGCCCCACATCCAGCCACCGATGGCCCAGGTGCCGAGTGCGATTCGTGAACTAACGAGGTTGGTACCGTTGATCTCGATATATTCCAGCATATTGTCCTTATCTCCTTACTTACTTAAAAATCGTTGCGTTTCTAGTCAAGCCACTGCGGGTTGGCGTAGGTGCCGTCAAACTGGTTTCCGCCCATTGCCGGTGGAGCTCAGAAGCGCGCGTTTTTCCATCTGCAGAATTACCGCTGAAAAATCTTGCTCCCCGCCTTCGTCCACTTGCCTCGCATTGATCTCAAAAGCAGCCCCCGCTGCGGGCATTCGCGCTCCGACGGTAGACGCAAGTTCGAGAATCAACCCGAAATCCTTGTTCATTAGCCGAATCGGAAATTGCGCGCTGTAATCGCGGTTCATCGCTCTTTGCAGTTTGCCCACATGCGCTGGAGCAACCACTGCGGTCTGGGACAACACGTCCAGCAACCGTTTGCGATCGAGACCAGCCTTTTCACCCAGTGCGACGGCCTCCGCAATCGCTTGCATCCCGATTCCCAGCAAGGTGTTCACAACAAGCTTCATCGTCGCTCCGGAGCCGCTCGGCCCGAGATAAAAATACTTTTTGGCTATAACGCGAAAGATCGACTCGGCAGCGTCGAAGCGCTCCTTGTCTCCGCCCCCGAACAGTGTCAACAACCCATTTTCGGCGGCAGGAGTGCTCCCCGATATGGTCACGTCGAGAACCTCAACTCCACGCTCCAAACCAAGTCTCGAGAGCTGCCGCGAAGTCTCTGGGTACACCGTGCTCAGATCGATGACTAGCGAGCCGCCATGTGCGTTCGCGAAAACGTCGTTAGGCCCTCGATAAATGTCGAAGACAGCTTCATCGCTCGGTAAGCAAGACAACACGACGTTGCAGCTCGAGGCAAGTTCCGAAACGCTCTGCGCGACTGTGCCGCCGTAAGGAATTAACTCCTCTGCCCCGGCACGGTTCCGGTCGTACACTGTCAGCTTGAAGCCTGATTCAAGCAACCTCCGCGCGATCGGCCGGCCCATGTAGCCGACCCCAACAAATCCAAGCCTGCTATTTTCCTGCGTGATTGGTTTCATAATGAATCGCCCCTACACTGAGTTGCGATTTCGATTCTCAACTTCCAAGATGGGAGAAAGCACGCGTCTAGCCATTTGCCAAAAGGAACGGAGTACCTGTGCAAGATATTGGCAGCAAGGAGGATACGGAGTTAAGCAGGGAGGGACTGATCCTAAGTTTATGCAGGTTATCTGTCGAATCCGTTGGACATTGTCAGTCTGTTGGAAATTGGCTTGCAGTCGTGTGTAACTCCCCAGCGTTATCAGGGCCTTGCACAGGCATGCTAGATTCAAAAATTCTCTTTTGCCGGGAAGTCATCCTGTCAACCAATCAGAGAGTGGCAAGCTGGGTTTGGGCATTGCAATGCAGCTGCCGGAGATTCCGCAGCGAACTGGATTCTGCTTTAAGAGCCACCGTCAAGGCGGCGAACATTAAGCAGTCGCAGCTCTACTCTTGGTGCGTACGTCCGACCCATCTCTGAAATTCCAACGCTTGTGATTGACACTTACCGATGCCACGTCATTAGGCGCAAATGGAATTTCCTTACATCCACGAACCTCGATAATGAAGCCTTCGCTCACAACGACCTGTTCAAAAAATCTACCGTCGTTGAGTTTCACCGAGACAACCTGGTAGCCGATGCCTGTCTCTGTAGCTCGCTTCAGATGATCAACACATCCACTCGGAATCGGAACTAAACAGCTCATTGCACACCTCTAGAATGCAGGCACAGCGGGGACTCATATAGTATCTCGAAGCAAGCGTGCATGTCGAAGGCCATAGGGGCGAAGCGGAAGCGAACGCGAACGCGGCGCGCGGAGTAGCTGCGTCCAGGAGCGATCTAAATTGCTCAACGCCCAGTAGTGTTACTACCGCGGAATAGGGCCTTGAGACGATCGATTCTGCTTCGTCCACGCGCCAGAATGCGGAGCTGGCCTGGGCTATCCTCGGCGAAAATTTCCTTCTCGTCACCGTCGTGGTCGCCATCGGGCCCGATAAACAGCAAGCCTCGAGCGCTTCCGTGCTTCCAGCAGAGAATCGAATCGTTTTTTATAAACGAGTTTCCAAGGACCTCGACCACGAGTAGCTGGGCTGTGTCCCCGCAAATGTTCGCTGAGGCGTCTTTCCAGATCGTCGGTTGAGCCCACGTAAAAGCGCCCCGTAGATTCACTTCGCAGGATGTAAACGAAGGCCATATCACAAGGCATGACCGGCCTGAGACATAGGTAACACATTGTACCGGACACATAGGTGACACTTTCTCCCCTCTATGGGGAGGGAGCGATGCCTTGGAAGGAGTGTTCGGTCATGGACGAAAGGCTGCAGTTTGTGGC
>Ga0210384_10008468_pt1 | contig 10718 bp, 11 predicted proteins | sample IncBWH2MmetaG_FD_160574 | JGI IMG/M metagenome (GOLD analysis project Ga0210384, IMG submission 160574) | Forest soil microbial communities from Barre Woods Harvard Forest LTER site, Petersham, Massachusetts, United States - Inc-BW-H-2-M | ecosystem: Environmental > Terrestrial > Soil >...
TGATCCTGGCGACTGAGACCTAGAAACTCGGTGCGGCTGATCCCCAGGCGCCTCATGAACTCCGAGAAATAGCGGTCCATCAAAAACGCCGGATAGTAATCGTGCCCGGCCGCAACGGGAGTATGGGTTGTGAATACCAGGCTCGCGGAGGCAAGAATGCGCGCTTCGCAAAAAGATAGCTTTTCCGTTTCCATGAGCCGGACAACGCGTTCGATGCCCAAGAACGCGGAATGGCCTTCGTTCATGTGAAACACGGTTGGCTTCAGGCCAAGCGTTTCCAGCGCGCGATATCCGCCGATCCCCAGGAGAATCTCCTGGCGGATGCGCATTTCCAAATCTCCCCCATACAGTTGTGCGGTGATCTTTCGGTGTTCAGGACGGTTGGACGGCAGATTCGTATCCAGCAAAAATAGCTGGACCCGGCCAACATTCACGTGCCAGATCTGTGCTTCCGCCTTGCCGTCCGGCATTTCGACAGACACTGTCGCGTTTCTTATGGGCTTCATCGGCCAGGTGTGGAAATCGTTGTCTTCCAGCGCTTCCTGCTGCCAGCCGGCTGCATTGAGGTATTGCCGGAAATATCCCTGCTGGTACAGAAGCCCGACACCTACGAGCGGAAGGCCCAGATCGCTGGCGGCCTTCAAGTGATCGCCTGCAAGCACGCCCAGCCCGCCGGCAAAAATGGAGAGGCATTCGGTAATTCCGAACTCCGCGGAAAAATAGGCCACGACCATGTCGTCTTCCTTGCCGTGATTTCGCCGGTACCAGGAGCCTTCTCCAGAAACGTAAGAGTCCAGTTTGTCGACTACGCCCTGCATGTGTGCCAGGAAGGAATCATCCTTCGCCGCTGCTTCGAGGGCCGATTGTTGAACGCTGCCCAGAACCAGGACGGGATTGCGATTGCAGGCCTCCCACAGGTCATGGTCCAGCCTGCGAAACAGATCGATTTCGGCGTGGTCCCAGCTCCAGCGCAAGTTGTAAGCAATGCGCAACAAAGGTAGGAGCGCCTGAGGAAGTGAAGGCCGTACGTGGAAAGTTTGGATGGCTTTCATCAGAAGTCCTCGCTTAATTTAGAATTAGGATCCGGGAAATTTCAGGTCCTTGCGTCTTCGCGACGGTGAACATGCCTGGCTTCCCGAAACGCAAAATCCGCGCAGCTTTCGACAGCGATTATGGATTGTTCAAGCGGGGGATGGGGATCTTCGGCGTCCAATTATCCCAAGCAAAAAACCGTTGTTGGAAGCCAATCAGGCCGATGTAAGGCCGCTCATCCAAAAACTCAATTTAAGAATTGCTCGAACTGCGACTGTTCTGGAGCAATCCTCGGTTGGTCTATCGGCCACTATCTTTGTTTCGTGATCAATTTCTGTCAACAGCGGAAAATACTTCCACACGCAATGTTGGAACAATGTGCACGCCTTTGCCTCTACGCCCTAACTTATTGAAACGGGATACAGTTACGTGTATAGTTGCAAATTAACGGCAAACCTGAGTCCGGCGAGCCGTCGTTGCGTAAGGAGAGTCCATGCGATCCATGAGCAAGCTTCTGGCTTTTGCAGGTTTTCTGGTTCTCTTTTCTTCCTCCACTTTCGCCGCGACAGTCACGGGCACGGTGAAAGGGCCGGACGGCGCGCCGTTTCAAGGGGCATTTGTACTGGCCGTCAATTCCAAGACGAAAGTCAGCGTCAGCGTGCTTTCCGATAAGCAGGGGCGCTACCGGGTGGAGAATCTGCCGGCTGGAGAGTACCAGGTGCGCGTGCGAGCCGTCGGCTACGCAACCGATCCGCACAGCGCGGTAAATCTCGCCGTGGACCAGAACGTCTCTTTTGAATTTGCGCTGAAACCAGGGACGGTGCGCTGGAGCGACCTGAATCTTTATCAAGGCAAGCAGCTCATGCCGGAGGCAAAAGGGAAAGACGTTCTCTCCACCAACTGTTTTATTTGCCACGGATTTCAAACCAGGATGGCTGCCGTCCGCCGCGACGAAGACGGCTGGCGCGACCGCGTCAACTACATGCGCGATGCCATGGCCTTTCAATTGTCCGCGAGATTTAACGATGATAAAGCTGACCAAGTAATATCATACTTGAATACCGTGTTTGGCACGGATTCCACGGTCCCGCGCAGTCCGGCGGAGCTCCCCGCTTATAAAGATACCGTGCGGCCGTTCGCCGATGAGGCCATGAATATCGTCTACGTGGAGTACGACGTTTCCGGGTCCAAAGGCTTGCCCTGGAGCGCGGCTCCGGACAAGGATGGAAATTTCTGGATCCCCTTTTATGGGCGAGGAAACGAAGTCGCGCGCCTGAATCCGAAGACCGCCGAAGTCACACGCTTCCCGCTGCCTTTTGACGAGACCGCCGGCGTGCACTCGGCCGTGCCGGGACCCGACGGCATGGTTTATTTCACGGAGTTCGCGCTGGACAAACTTGCGAAACTCGATCCGCGCACCGGAAAAATTACGGAATATCAAGACTCCGTGGTGGTGCCGGGCGAGCGCGCGGACAAACATACGGTGCGCGTGGACGCCAAAGGAAATCTGTGGTCCTCCGGCAGCCCGGTGAGCAAATTCGATCAGGAGACGGGCAAATACACACACTTCATGGAAGCGCCGTCGTCCTACGGCATCACCTTCGATAAGGACGGAAATGTCTGGTTTTGCGTGCTGAAGAAGGACGGAAAAATCGGCAGGATCGACGCCAAGACGGAAAAGCTAACGCAGTGGTCTCCTCCGACGCAGGGCACGCCGCAACGCCTGGCGCTCGATTCCGACGGAATTGTATGGTTCGGCGAACGCACGGGTAACAAGATCGGTCGATTTGACCCGAAGACGGAGACGTTCAAGGAATACCCGCTACCCGGCCCGGCTGCGACGCCGTACGCGCTCATCGTCGGAAAGGACAATGGGATCTGGTACGCCTCCACGGATCAGGATTTGATTGGGCGTCTGGACCCGAACACCGGGAAAGTAATTGAATATCCGTTCCCGCATTCCGAAGCCATGATGCGCGAATTTTTCCTCGACGCTCAGGGGCATATCTGGTTCGCCACGCCGACGAATAATAGAGTGGGATATTTCTATCTCGCCAGCTCAACCGAGCGGGCCAGCAAATAAAGAAATTGCCGCGGGCGGAAAATAAAGAGCGCTGGCTTTCCGAGTCACGCCGGGCTTGCAAAATTATTTGTGCAGGGGCGGGGCGTCACCCGCAGGTTTTCGAACATCATCGTCATAGGTTTTAGTTTCGTCCACCACGCAAAACCACTCACCAAATTCCCAGGACGGCTCCAATTTGTGGAGTTTCGGGGGACTAACCCAGGTCTTGGTGTAGGCCTTGGGGTCGTCGATCGTGACAGCCATCTCCAAGGTGTCATGATTCAAGCGCCGATAACGCTCGCTCAGGTGCATTTGTTCGCTTCGCGGATCGCCATAAGGATCGGCCCAGATCTTGTCGTTAAACCCGATCGTGTCGACAACGAATGTGTCGCCCTCCCATTTGCCAACCGAGTACCCCATCCAGCTGGGGTCAGGATCTTTGGGGAGCGCTCGCCCGTCCGTCCAGATCGTGCGCCAAACGTGGTACTCCTCGAACAGCATCAGTACCCGGCCGGGAATTTGGACGATCTCAAATGGATTGGGAAGCGTGAGAAGGCGCGGAGGGCCTGTAGGGTCACAGCGCAGAATTGGATCGTTTTCCTTTCCCGGAACGGCGCGTGGTCCTGTTAAGGGAAACGCGGCGTCAAATTTTGCCTGCCCCCAGGCCGTCAATGGCGGGCGAAACTTTTCGTTGACGGCATCCATGCCGAGGGCGCCCGGGACGTTGTCCCGCGGGTACTGCATCCAAATTCCAGACAGATCATGCGAAAGAGCGGGAGACGGAACGGTCGGCGCGTCTGACGCCTTGGCCCTTCCTGATTGCTGCGCAGTCTGGGCGAAGGCTATCGAAGTGATGGCAAAAAACAAGGCGACGAAGGTGAGCGAGCAGGCGGCCGCCACGGACACTATGGAGAAAAATTTGCGGCGCGAGTGGGGTTGTTCTTCGAGGCGGTAATCGAAAACCCGTATATCGAGGAAAGCGGTCTTCGGTTTCAAAGAGTTCCCTTTCTGGACGCAATGTTCGGCGTTCGCCGGGGCGCCTGGTTTAGCGTGGCCCGGCAAAAGTCAGTGGGACCGTACTTCCGGGCGCTCTATGAGTCAAGAAGCTTATTGCAATTTTTGGATTTTACTTTAAGTCGCGGAAATTCGATGCCTCGAAAAAAGAGGACGGGGTATCCTCCGGGAACGCCATTCTACTGAATGGCGTTTTGCAATTCGCCAATCGAGAGATTGGCGTTCCCGGGATTCACCCCTTGGGTGCGGGGCAAGAATGCGCAGCTTTCTTTCAGCGGTTCCGCTGAATTTTCAGCCGGCGGCTTCCGCGGTGGACTTTGCCGGCGTCTCGGCGGCCGCACCGGTGGACTTGGCCGTAATTTCCAGGCCGTTTTTGTTCATGTCGAATCGTTGCTTTCGGTCCAGGCTTTTGACGAACTCGCGCGTCGCTTTGGCAACGCCGCCTGGAAGACTCGACGCATCCACTTTTACGGTCGAATCCACCGTTTCCTCATTTCGATCGCGATAGCTGAATCGCACCTCAAACGTTTTCATGCTGCTTACCTCCCTTTTCCGAAGATTTAAAATCAACCTGGTTCGCGCAATCCAAATCACTTGAAGGTTTTGACGCTGCCGGGGCCCTTAGCCCCGCCGGCGCTTTCGACTGGCAGCCTTCTTTTGGGATTTCTTCGGTTTTTGGGCCTTGAGCTGCGCCTTAAGGGCATCGTTCTCCCTGGCTAAGTCATCTCGGGCAGCCGTCACTGTTTCAAGATTGTTTCCCAATTGGCCGTTCTGTTTCTGAAGGTCCGCTACCTGGGCCTTCAATTGTTCGTTTTCCTGGAGAGTCTTCGTATCCTTGCATGCGGTTAAAGCCAAGCTCAGCACCACTGCCACAACAAGGCTCGCCAAAGTGCTCTTGCGCGTCATGCGCCATCCTTCCATCACTAGAATTTGCACTGCAAAAGGAGCGACCGATAGCGGGTGAGGAGGGGAGACTCCGCCGACGACCCAGTCAGCGTAGCGGAGTTTCCCGGCTTGCGCAAGCCTGATAAGCGTTATTCGTGGAAAAAGTGATTCAAGCATTTCCAGCGATTCGCACGCTTGCGAACCGCCCGCATCCGGAGCGCGCCTTCCAACTTGTTTCAATTCTGGAAAATAATGCGCTTCAGGCGAATTATAAGCTATACAATCGAGCCAATTTCGGAGGAGCCAGACACTAGCCGAGGAAGTGTCTATGCCAATTTCAGCGCCTCTTCAGATGCGCCGCCTGCTGCCGTATTCGTGTTTATTGTTTGCCGTGCACTTTTTCTCCCTGGCAGGCGCCTTCGCGCAGTCCCCCAACGGGTCGTACATCGCGGCGTTTCGGACACCGAAGCACGTGACGATCAGCAAACCAGAAGTGTTTCATGATGCGGTGGAAGAAGTCGCCCGCTATCTTGAAAATAAGAATGTGGACTTAGTGAGCGATCCGCTGCGTTCGCGCATCGAGACGCAGGACGCGATTTCAATCGACAGCTTGCTCAAAATCGCGAGGGACGCCGGCGCCTCGTACTTGCTTTACATCGTTGCGGACCGGCCGATGGCACAGTGGCTGAAAGTGACGGTGCAATGTTACGACCTCGACCAAAAAATGCTGTGGCAGGCGAGCGCGGGTTACACGGGAGCTCTCGACGTCAACAGCAAAAAGGCTTTGCCGGAAATCATGAAAAAGCTGGAAAAGGAATTGGCGCCAAGATTCAATCATCCGGGCCTTATGCTGAAGAAAGCCCCCGCGGCTCCATCGCCGGCTGCCGAAGGGAGGCCATAACAGTGAGCCCAGCGAGGTTAGTTCTTCTATCGACGGTTGCGATGTTGTTTGCTTTAGTTTGCGAAAACCTGGGGGCACAGGCGCTTACTCCTCGAGTTCCTTCCACGGGTCCAAGACCGATTCAAACCATCACGCTCAGAGACGGGACGGAAGTTAATCTGAAATTTGCACAAAAGCTCACCTCTCAAGGCGCAGTGGTGGACCAGCCGGTGGAACTAGTGCTTTCGGACGATGTGAAAGTCCTGGATTACATTGTCATCAAGCGCGGAGCGAGAGTCCTCGGGACGGTCATTGCAGGAAAAGAAACGGAAAAGAAGCGGTTAGAGTCGAAGACTCTTGCCATCCGCGTGGATTTCCTTCATGCCGGTGAATACAAGATCGGGCTCCGTGGAGAAAAGGTCGCCGAAGGCAAGCGAAACAAAGATGCAATGGTTGCAGGGACGATTTTGTTAGGAATTCCCGGCTTGATCGCTACTTCCGGAAAACACTTCGTCATCCCCGAGGGTACTCCGCTGAAGGCATATGTTGATCAGGACATCGAACTTCCAGTGTTGTCGAATTGAGCCTTACCTCCCGCAGTCGCAATCCCGCCATTCTCGGATTCGATCAATTCGGTGACAACGGATTGCGTCATGGCGGGTGAACGCCTCACAATTTCTTGGCCTCCGGCACTCCTTATAAAAATATGGCCGGCTCGGATCTTATTATTTTCATGCTATTTTCAGATACTTTTGGTACGCTCTCGCCAATCTTTTGCGGTCGGAGAATCGAAGATGTTCCCATATCAGACGGCTCAGTTTCATCGAGGATAATGGAACTCACACTCAACCTCGTGTGGGCCATGATCGCCGCGGCAAGTTACGCTGTGCTTTTTCGCCGCCTCTCAAATTGCGATGCGGGAAATGCGCGCGGCTTGCGCCGTGGCCAATGCATTGTCGCGCTGACTTGCTTTCTTGCGATCCTCTTCCCGGTTATTTCCCTGACCGATGATTTGCATCAAATGCAGGCTACGGCGGAGGAGGCATCGCCTTCCGGCTTGATCATGAAAAGATGCGTTGCCAGCGGCTCGTCAACTGGGGCGCAGACTTTGCATTGTTTCCTTTTGCTTTACGCGCCGCTTGCGGCGAATCCTCGCTGGGCCGATTTTGCAATCATGACGGCCCGGGAAATTCAACGCACGTCTCCGGGGATGCATCTGTCCGCTTTCGGCCGTGCGCCGCCTTCTTTCGCCATTCCCCGAATCAGTTAACGGCCTTTCATAGCAATCGTCGCCGGAACGGTCTCCGGAGCATATTGTACTCTAGTACAATATGATATATTCAGTATCAACCGGGTATAGAAAGCCCTCGCCAGAGAAATACCGGCCCGAAGGCATGTGACCTGTCAAGAGGGCGCGACTACGCGGACTGCGTAGGTTTCCCGAACTGCGGCAATCGCCGTCCAAGGAAGGAACATGGCTGATTTTCGCGGAAGTTTGCGTCGAATTCTTGCGGGCTGTCTGGCAATCAGCGGCGCATTGGGTGCGCTATATGGTGTCGCGCTGATGGCAACGGCGGTAACCGGAAACAGCTCTCCGAGCAGCATTCTTCTGGGGGGATTCGGATTTATGCTCCTGGTGCTCTCGCTGGTGCTACTTGTTTTCGCCATCAGGCAATGGAAGGCGGGCCAGCCCGGCTAGGAGAACTAAAGAACGGTACACGCCTCATTCTGCCTTTGCATCCGTGGAAAAAATCATTCAGCGCTTGATATTTTCTATGTCCTGGTGCGTAGAATAGGGAGGAGCATGGACAGGACCATGGACCGGCAAAAGCTCTTTTCCGTCGCACTTATCGCCATCGCATCTCTCGCAATTGCGGGGACCGCGGCAGGGCTTGCCGCGCGGCAGCCTGCCCGGCAGAATCAGCAACAAAAGCCCGATGACAATTCCGGACAGAATCAAAATATGCCCGGGATGAACCATGGCATGCCCGGCATGGACATGGATCACGACATGCCCGGCATGAAAATGGGCCAGGGCACAGACGAAAAAGATCAGCAGGCCGAGCATGGGGCCATGGACGCAATGAGCCGCATGCACCATCACCAGATGGGCCCGCACATGTACATGACCAAGCTGCGCATCGCTACTCCGCAGGATTGGGCCAAGGCCGACGAGATCGCCGGCGAATTGCGCGACTCCATCGAGAAGTATAAGGACTACCACGCCGCGCTCGCCGACGGCTTCCGCATTTTCATGCCGAATCTCCCGCAGGCCGAGTATCACTTCACGAATTATTACAACGGCTTTCTCGAATCGTTCAGCTTCGATCCTGCTCGGCCCACTTCCCTGCTCTACAAGAAAACGAAGACCGGCTACGACCTGATCGGCGCGATGTACACCATGCCCAAGCGCGTGTCGGAGGAGCAATTAAACGAGCGCGTGCCTCTGGGCGTTGCGCAGTGGCATCTGCACACCAAGCTCTGCGTGCCCCCCAAGGGCGAGCGCGGACAGCCCGACTTCACCAGGTTCGGTTTACAGGGCTCGATTATCACCAAGGAAGCCTGCACGGAGGCCGGCGGGACGTTCTATCCCGTGATTTTCGGATGGATGGTGCATGTCTATCCGTTCGAGAATTCGCGCGAAAAAATCTGGGGCCAGTAGCACAGGCACTCTTGCCTGTGCCGGTTTGGGCTCCGCATGCACGTCCTACCTCACTCGACGATTGCAATAACCGCACAGCCAAGAGTGGCTGTGCTACCAAAGCCGGCCCCACTCATTCATCCTCTACTCATCTAGTTGTCACCAAACTTTTACATTGTGTGCGTATAATGGAGACTCGGGAGATATTCCTTTGACTTCGCGCCCCCTTTCAGCTGTTGAGCAGTCGCCCGCCAATCCCGTGCAAATCCCTGAGCAGCCTGCCTTTCAGCTGGAACCCTCGCGAAAGTACCCGGGCGCCCTGATCGTCGTGGAAGGCATTGACGGCTCCGGGAAGAGCACCCAGCTTTACTTGTTGAAACGCTGGCTGGAGATCGGCGGCTATCGCCTGCATTTCACGGAGTGGAATTCCTCGCCGCTGGTGAAGTCCGCCACTCGCCGCGGTAAGCAGCGGCGCCTTCTCACACCCACCACGTTTTCCCTACTTCACGCCGCGGATTTTGCCGATCGCTGCGAACGGCAAATCCTGCCACTGCTGCATAGCGGATACCTGGTCCTCGCGGATCGCTATGTCTACACCGCGTTCGCGCGCGATGTGGCGCGAAATTGTTCTCCTCGCTGGCTGCGCAATCTTTACAGGTTTGCACCCGTTCCGGACATCACGTTCTACTTCCGCGCGCCGCTGGATGTGGCCGTCAAGCGAATCATGAGCGGCCGCCCGAAGCTGAAGTATTACGAAGCGGGCATGGATTTGAACCTCTCCCTGGACCGCGCCGAAAGTTTCCGAATTTTCCAGGGACGCATCCTGGCGCAATACGACGAAATGATTGAATCGGACAAGTTCGTGGTGATGGATGGCACGCTGCCGGTGAATTCGCTGCAAAAGCAGATGCGCCAGATGGTGAAGGCGCGCATTGATTTGGCGCGCTTCGCTCCCAAAAAGTCCGCGCGGAGGGCCCTGTGAAATCCGCGAAAACGAATCGGAAAAACGGCCACTCGAAAAAAGGGATCCTTCCTTCAGGCGCTACGCCGCGCAATTACGGGCTGCCTCTCCCAGGGGTGAACGACGAGGAGTTCGGCGGCTCGCTCATCGTCATCGAAGGCATGGACGGATCGGGCCGCTCGACTCAGATTTCCCTGCTGACGGAATGGCTGGAGTCCGAAGGCTTCGCCGTCGAGACCATGGGCCTGCGCCGCTCGGGCCTGGTGGCCAAAGATATTGACGCGCTTCTGGCCGAAAACACAATTACCCGGATGACGCTCACGCTGATGTACGCCACCGATTTCTACGACCAACTCGAGCACCGCATTATCCCCGCGCTGCGCTCCGATTTTGTGGTCCTGGCGGACCGATACTTTTATACTTTGATTGCCCGCGCGGTAGCCCGCGGCATCGAGCGCGACTACCTCAACGGCCTTTACGAAATGGCCGTCCGCCCCGATCTCACCTTCTGGCTCAACGTCCGCCCGGAAGTGGCGTTCGAGCGCGAGTTTCGCAAATCGCACGCCATCAGCTATTGGGAGTCCGGGCGGGATCTTTCCCTCTCCGACGATTTGTTTCAGTCCTTCATCCTGTATCAAGCCAAGATCAAAAAAGAATTTGAATGGCTTTCCGAGCGCCACGGTTTTCTGGCGATGGACGGCGAGGCGAGCGTCGTTTCCGTCAACGCGGATTTGCGGAAGCGCATTGCCGCCCATCTTGGCATTCAACGCACGCACTACCGGCCATCCGCGGCGCTGGCCCCACTGTGGCGTTAAGACTTCGCAAACCCATCCAGCTCGCGGCGATCGACGCCGGATCAAACGCCTTTCGCCTGATGATCGCGCGCATCCACTCCGCCGACGACTGGGAGATTGTGGAGTCGGTCCGCGCTCCGGTGCGCCTCGGCCATTCCGTTTTTACCTCCGGAGAATTTGACCGCAAAACTTTGCGCGACGCCACCGCCGCGTTTCGCGAATTCCGCGGCATCATGGATGCCCGCGGCGTCACCGCGTATCGCGCCGTGACCACCAGCGCCGCGCGCGAAGCACGCAATCGCCATGTTCTGATCGAGCGCATTCGCCACCAGGCCAAAATCGATTTGGAAATCATCTCCGGCGATGAAGAAGCGCGCCTCGTGCGAGTCGCGGTCCTCCGCGCGCTGCGAGATTTCGAGCCGCCCCGCTTCATCCTGGATTTAGGCGGC
>Ga0210384_10008469_pt1 | contig 10717 bp, 8 predicted proteins | sample IncBWH2MmetaG_FD_160574 | JGI IMG/M metagenome (GOLD analysis project Ga0210384, IMG submission 160574) | Forest soil microbial communities from Barre Woods Harvard Forest LTER site, Petersham, Massachusetts, United States - Inc-BW-H-2-M | ecosystem: Environmental > Terrestrial > Soil >...
TCGCCGCGGCCCTGGACCGCCTGGCCGGCGGCCGGCCGGTGGTGATCGCCGGCTCCACCATGCCGGGCGAAGACGAGCAGGTGCTCACAGCCTTCGCCGCCCTGGGAGGCGGCCGCCGCGCCCTCCTCGTCCTGGCGCCGCGCCATCCGGAGCGCTGGGACGAGGTCGAGAGACTCCTCGCGGCGAGCGGTCTGACGGTGGTGAGGCGCAGCCGCCTGCCGGTACCGGCGGCAGGCGGTCCGGCCGGCGTCTCCCCCGACGTGCTCCTGCTCGACAGCATGGGCGAGCTGGCCGCCCTCTTCCGGCAGGCCGCCGCGGCTTTCATCGGCGGCACCCTGGTCGGCACCGGCGGCCACAACCCGCTCGAGGCCGCGCGCTACGGCATCCCCATCGCGGTCGGCCCGTCGATGCAGAACTTCCGCGACATGGCGGAGCGCTTCGACGCCGCCGGCGCCTGGCGGCGGGTCGCGGATGGCGCCGAGCTCGGCCGGGTCTGGGGAGAGTGGCTTGCCGACCCGACAGCCGCCCGCGCTCGAGGAGAGAGTGCCGCCGCCTTGGTGCTCGAGAACCGCGGCGCGCTGACCCGCACCCTCGAGATGCTGGCCCCCATCCTTGCCAGGATCCCACCCGGCGCACGTCCCGACGTCGAAGCGGAAGCCGGCGGCGGCTGATGGACACCGCCGTCGCCGCCGGTCTTCCGATTTCACTGGGCCAACCGCCGCCCGCCGACTCGCCCTGGCAGCGGCTCTATGCCGCGGCCCATCGCCTGCGCCTGCGGTGGTACCGCGAACGCGCCCGCCGCCTGCCGCTGCCGGTGGTCAGCGTCGGCAATCTGCACTGGGGCGGCGGCGGCAAGACCCCGCTGGTCGCCGCCGTGGCCGCCCACCTGCGGCAACGGGGCCTGGCGGTCTGCATCCTGTCGCGCGGCTACGGCCGAAGCGGCAGCGGGGTGGGCGTCGTGAGCCGCGGCGACGGTCCGCTGCTGGCGCCGGCCGACGCTGGCGACGAGCCGGTGCTGCTGGCCGGCGAGCTGCCCGGAGTGGCCGTGGTGGTCGGCGCCGACCGGCATCGGGCCGGCATCGAGGCCCTTGCCCGCCTGCGGCCCGCTCCCGATCTCTTCCTGCTCGACGATGGCTTTTCCCACCTCGCCCTCCACCGCGACGTCGACCTGCTCGCCTTCCCCGCCGCGGACCCCTTCGGCGGTGGCCGGCTCTGGCCGGGCGGCCGCCTGCGCGAGCCCCTCGCGGCGTCAGCCCGCGCCGACGCCGCGCTGCTCACCGGCACGCCGGCATCGGGCGGGATTTCAGGACCTGGCGCGGCGCTGGCGGCGGCGCTGCGACCCTACGGCTTCACCGGTCCCGGCTTCGCCTGCGCTTTGCGCGCCGGCGCCGCGGTCCTTCACGGCCCGGCCGGCATCGTGCCGCTGGCCGCCGGCAGCCGCGTCCTCTTGGTCAGCGCCATCGCCCGCCCGGACCAGTTCGCCGCCACCGTCCGCGAGCTAGACTTCGCCGTCATGGAAGAGCTGCGGTTCCCCGACCATCACACCTTTCCGCCTGCCAGCCTGGCCCGCATCGCGGCGCGAGCCGCGGCAAGCGGCGCCGCGGCCGTGCTGGTCACCTCCAAGGACCGCGTCAAGCTCCTGGGCCGGCTGGCCGCACCGCTCGCCGAGCTGCCGGTCGCCGCCGAGCCGGAGCCGGCCTTCTGGGGCTGGTTCGACGCCGCCACCGACCGCTTGCTCGCCCCAGCGTCCGCCAACCCTCATCCGAACCGGGCTGGCGGCGGGCCAGAGCGGTGACGGGCCGGCGAGGCTGGCGTTGAAGCACGCCAGGTACACCTGCCGCGAGTGGCGGTTCGCCGGCAAGGTGCCTGACGAGCGAGGCCGGCGGTGAAGCACGCGCCGGTACGGCACCGCCTGGAATACGGCGCCTACCTGGCGTTCAAGGGGATCGTCCGAGCCCTGCCTCATGCCGCGGCGCGGCCGCTCGGCGCCGTCCTCGGCGGCCTGGCCTGCCGCCTCGACCGCCGGCACCGCGAGGTCGCCGCCGCCAACCTGGCTCTCGCCTTCCCCACTCTCGCCGCCACGGAGCGCCGCAGGCTGGTCACCGCCTGCTTCCGCCACTTCGGCGCCGCCCTCTTCGACCTCATCTCCTCCGAACGCTTCGACGCCGTCGAGCTCTGCCGCCGCTTCAGCTACGAGGGGTGGGAGCACCTCGACCGCGCCGAGCGCCTGGGCCGCGGCGTCTTCCTGCTCGGCGCCCATCACGGCTACTGGGAGATCTCGGGGCGTCCCATCGGCCTCTACCGCGGCGTCCTCCACACCGTCGCCCGTCCAGCCGACAACCCCCACCTGGAACGCGAGCTCTCGCGCCTGCGCCGCGGCCTCGGCTACGCCGTCCTCCCCAAGCGCGGCGCGGCCCGACGCATGCTGCAGGTCGTGCGCGCCGGCGGCAGAGTCGGTATCCTGCCCGATCAGCGCGTGCAGGAGCGCGAAGGCATCCTGGTCCCCTTCTTCGGCCACCCGGCCCTGACCACTCCCATCCTCGCCCGCCTCTCCCTCCGCGATCGCTGCCCGGTGGTGCCGGTCTTCGCCTACCCGCAGCCCGGCGGCCGCTACCGCCTGGTGATCCGTCCGCCCATCCTGCCGGAGGAGGCAGGAGCCACCGAAGCGGATAGCCCCGGCGTGGGCCACGCCGGGGCGAACGACGATACCGCCGGGAGCGAGGCCGGTGCGAACGATGCCACCCCCGCGGGCGGCGAGGACACCGGAATCGCGGTCGCCGCGCTCACCCGCCGCTACCTGGCGGTCATCGAGCGGGAGATCCGCGACCACCCCGAGATGTGGCTCTGGATGCACCGCCGCTGGGACCGCGCGGAAAGGCGCGACGCAGGCCCCGGAGGCTGAGAGGAAGGTACTTCTGGGCGGCTGCGGACAGTGACCCCAAGTCTCTGAAGTCATGGACCGGGGTGCGGCGCCCTCCCGCCAATCCGCCGTTGATAACCCAGTATAGCCGGCGCGACCAGGTCCACTGATGGGCTCTTCTGTTCCCTTCCGAAGAACGCCCCGATCCGCGAAAAAGCCCACCCAGTCGTATGGTGCCGCTCGGTTCCCTGCAGTTACATCAAGTAGTGGGCATCCTCTTCGACGGATTAGTACCGCGTCAACGGGTTACTTCCGAAGCCGTTCAGATCCCCGAGGCTCCCTGTCTGAGGCTGATCGAAACAGCCTTTCGCGTGCGAGATGAAAGCGCGCTGCCGCTCGCCCTGCCAGGCCAGATTATCCTCGGAGGGCGATCACTCAGCGCCACCGACTTGGCCGCACGGCGGGGCGCACCGCCGCTGGGACCGTCCCCGGTGCGGCGCGAAGCCAGTCTCGGAGCCCGAGAGCAGGTGATTACGAGGCTCCGACCTGCTATACTACGTCTACCGTTGTTCCCATAGGAAGAGAACATCGGCGAACTAGACCTACTGTCGGTGCTCCGAACGATGCTGAGCCGTGAAGGGCGTACCCGCCTGTCGAGTGTGCTGCGAGTCGGCGGCGAGTTGGTGAACGTCGACGACGCCACCGCGGCTCTTGGCGTCGATCGTATGGCTGCAGCCAAGCAGCTCGCGCGCTGGCACGAGCAGGGTTGGCTCAGGCGCGTTCGCCGCGGGCTTTACGCCGCCGTGCCGCTCACCGCCGATCCACGGGACGAGGTTCTCGAGGATCCGTGGGCGCTCATCCCCGAGCTGTTCGATCCGGGATACGTGGGCGGCCTCAGTGCCGCGCAGCACTGGGAACTCACCGAGCAGCTATTTCGGACCGTCTTCGTCTATACGACGCGTCCGGTCCGCCGCAGGCGGCAGACCCTACGGGAGACGCCCTTCGTCGTGCGGCACATCCGGCCCGAAAAGCTGTTCGGGACGAGCATCCTCTGGCGGGGACGAGCCAAGCTTCAGATCTCTGACGTCCATCGGACCCTGGTGGACATGCTCGATGATCCCAGCATGGGCGGAGGCATCCGACATGTCGCCGACTGCGTGCGGGTCTACTTCGCGCACGACGCCGCCGAACCTGCAAAGCTCGTCGACTATGCAGACCGCTTGGGCAATGGCGCTGTTTTCAAGCGACTCGGGTTCCTTGCCGAGCACCTTGACGGGCCACAGACGCTGGTCGCTGCATGTGCCGCGCGGCTGAAGACCGGCAATGTGAAACTTGACCCTGCCCTGCCTGCGACCCGGCTCGTCACCCGCTGGCGTCTCTGGGTTCCGCGGCACTGGCAGGCCGCTCCGCGCGATGATTGAGCGTCAAGAGATCCTAGACGTCGCCAACGATCTCTCGCTCAGTCCCGATATCGTCGAGAAAGACTACGCGCTGGGCTGGCTGCTAGACGGCATCTTCACCCATGAACGACTGGCGCCAGCCTGGGTCTTCAAGGGCGGCACATGTCTCAAGAAATGCTACTTCGAAACCTATCGCTTCTCGGAGGATCTCGATTTCACGGTAGCAGGTGAAGCCCAGCTCGCGATGGAGTCCCTGCGAGCAAGCGTCGCCGAGGTCGCGGCCAAGCTTTACGAGGAGAACGGCCTCGAAATTCCGGTCGACCGCTTGCGTTTCGAGGTCTATCGCAATCAGCACGGCGGCCTCAGCTGCCAGGGCCGCGTGTACTACAACGGCCCCTTGCGGCGGTCCCGATCCAGCGACCTGCCCAGGATCAGGCTCGACCTCACTGTCGATGAGATCGTGCTGCTACCACCCGTCCTGCGCGCCGTAGTTCATCCTTACAGCGATCGACCTGGCCGCGGCATGATCGCGCGCTGCTACGCATATGAAGAGGTATTCGCAGAGAAGATCCGTGCCCTCGGTGACCGCACGCGACCGCGCGATCTTTACGACGTGGTGAACCTCTATCGTCACGGTGAGTTTCACCCTGCGGCCGCGAGCATCCTGAATGTGCTGCGTCAGAAGTGCGCGTTCAAGGGACTTCCCGTGCCTAATCTTGCGAGCCTTGGCGACAAGACTGACGAGCTGCTGGTCGATTGGCGGGACATGCTTGGCCACCAACTGCCGGCGCTACCCCCTCTCGAGAGCTTCTTGGATGTCCTGCCGGAGTTCTTCGCTTGGCTGGACGGAGCGGCCGTTCCGCCGATTCCGCCGGCATTGCCCATGAGTGCTGGGGACGAACTACTCCGGCTGGAGGTCGGTGGTCTTCGGCGACAGGGGATTCCCGGCTCCTCTTACCTTGAGGTCATCCGCTTTGCCGCGACAAATCGTCTGTGCGTGGACCTTGACTACCAAGCGACCATTCGCCGCATCGAGCCGTATTCCCTTCGCCGGACCCGAGCAGGTCAAATTGTGCTCTACGCTGTTCGCATTGATAACGGCGAGGTTCGGAGTTACCGCCTCGAACGCATCGGCGGTGCTCGGGCGACCGACCAGCGCTTCATTCCTCGGTATGTGGTCGAAGTGCTACCGACCGACACCGGCAACATTCCCCCAACCGCTCGAGGGGGCAGGCGCCGCCGCTCGCCGCCGCGGGGATAGTGTGGCCGCCTGACGATTCGCTAGGCGCTGACATCAGGGACGAGGATTCTCACGCTCCATCAGGTCGAGCAACGACACGGAATCGTCAAGATCGACACCTGGCAAGAGCCAACCCCGCCCCCACGATGGCAGCTTTACAAGCGGCTGCTCGCGGCGCTCCTGATGGCTGAAGCTCTCGCGGAGCGCCTGCTCGATCACGGCAGCGAGGGTGAGCCCGCTGCGAGCGGCGCGCTGCTTGGCTTCGGCGAGCAGATGGTCGTCCAATCGTAAAGTTATTCTCACGCCTTGAGACATACCGCCAAGTCATCGCGGTGTCAAGCCGCTTTCGCCCACCAGATTTCGCTATCAGGGCGCAGCCCCGGCGCCGATCCTGTAGAGGTAGAGGCCCCCTCCCAGGTCGGCGCGACGGGGGTAGCGGGCGATCCAGCTGAAGGCGCCGCCCGGGACGGGCGCCATGTGGCCGCGGACGTTGGTGACGTAGGGATAGCCGTGCGCGAAGTTGGCGCTCACCACGGCCGGGCCGGGATGGTTCGGGTCGGGGAAGCGCCAGGGGATGCCGTAGATGGATGGATCGACGTGGCCGAAGTAGGCGAGGGGGATGCCCGGGAGGTGCTCGCGGTCGAGGAAGGCGCGCAGCCGCTTCAGGCCTTGACCCCAGTCGAGGTTGGAATCGAGCAGGTAGCGGTCGCCGCCGCCCACCGCCAGTGGGTTGAAGTAGGCGATGGCGTCGGGTGTGGCGAGGAGCGCCGAGGCCGGATAGATCAGCAGCAGAGCTAGGGCCGCCGCCCGGACCGCCCGGCCGCGGGTGCGGACCCAGGGCACCAGGCGGCCGCTGTAGATGCAGGCCAGCGGCAGGATCGGCAGCAGGTAGCGGATGCCGTAGCTGACTTTCGATCCCACGGAGAAGACGGCCAACAGCACGACGGCCGGCAGCCAGAGGAACTCCTCGCGCCGGCGGCGGCCGGCTTCTTCCGGGGGCCGCGGGAGGCGGGCGAAGGGCGCCGCGAGCCAGGCGGCCAGGAGCGGCAGCGGCGTCTTGAGCAGCAGGGTCACCGGGTAGTAGAGCCAGGTCCCCTGGGGCAGCCAGCGGCCGCAGAACCAGGTCGGAAACTCGCCCTGCTCGTTGATCAGCTGGATGGAGTCGAAGCCGTGCAGGTAAGGGGTTGGAAGCGGCAGCCGCAACCCGGACGGCAGCATGGCGGCCAGCCCCTGCACCAGCCGGCTGCGGAAGTGAAAGCTGCCCACCGTCGAGCCGACGCCTTGAAACAGGTATCCGGCGTCCAGCACCGCCAGGCTGACCAGTCCGAGCGCCGCGAGCGACGCCAGGCTCCAGGCCAGCTCGGCGGCGCGGGAGCGGTGACGCCGGTCGCCGGCGAGGTCCGGCCGGTCGCGCAACGGGAAGCGCTCGCCGCGGACCAGGGCTGCGGCGGCGAGCAGCAACAGGACCGGGTAGAGCAGCACGGCGCTGAACTTGGTGAGCTGGGCGATGCCCAGCGCCGCGCCGACGGCAAGCAGCGCTGGCAGCCGCGGGCGCTCGAGCCAGCGCTGCGCGAGGTAGAGCGCGGCGGTCGCCGCCAGGGCGAAGGCGACGTCGGTCGTGGCGAGATGGGCGTGGGCGATGAGGCTGGGGCAGAAGGCGTAGCCCGCGAGCGCGACCAGGCCGGCCTCCTCGCCGTAGAGGCGGCGCGCCCAGTGCCAGACGAGCAGCCCCAGCGCCAGGCCGAGGCCGACCACCGGCAGTCGCCCGAAGAGGAAGATGCGGTCGAAGCGCTCGCGGTTGCGGCGCATGAAATCGGTCGCGAACACCCAGGGGTACCAGCCGTTGTCGCGCAGCCGCACGCCGGTGTCGATCTGTGGCGCCAGGGCGAGCAGCGGCAGGGCGCTGAGCACCCGCGGCAGCGGCGGATTCAGGTCGTAGAGCTCGAAGTTGCCGGTCTTCAGGTAGTAGTAGCCGGCTGGCAGGTGCGCGAACTCGTCGACGGTCGGGCTGTCCCAGCGCAGGCCGTGGGCGCACAGCCCGGCAAAAGCGGCCAGCAGCAGGAGTCCGCCGATCCGCGCCGCCGCCGGCTGCCTCGGCATGGCGGCGGCGCTGGCCGTCGGCCTCGCGGCGCCGGTGGCACCCGGTGCGATCGTCCCGCTCGGATCGGAAGGTCCGCTCGGACCGGGTGAAGCGGGGCCGCTCACTCGAGCTCGAACAGCGGCTCGCCGCCGTCCACCGACTGACCCGGCTGGACCAGGATGCGGGTGACGGTGCCGTCGTGCTCGGCCAGGATCTCGTTCTGCATCTTCATCGCCTCGAGCACCAGCACCCCCTGGCCGGCCGTGACCGCCTCCCCCTCGGCCGCCAGCAGCGCCACCACCCGTCCCGGCATGTAGGCGGTCACGCGCTGGCGGCGCCGGCCGCCCCGGGCGCCGGCGCCCTGGGCGGCGAGGTGGGTCAACGGATCGGCCACTTCCACCACCGCCTCGCCCTGCGCATCGCTGACCTGGTAGGAGCCGTCGTCGCGCCGTCGCACCGCCACCTCGTGCTGGGCGCCGCCGACCCGCAGGCTGTAGAGCCCCTCGCGCAGGCGCACGGCGTCGACGTGGTAGGTGCGCTCGCCGATCGCCACCTCGTAGCCGCCGCCGGCGCGATCGATGCGCAGCCGTTCGTAGCCGTCTTGGGCGGCCCCGGCCCCGGCGGCCTCGGCTCCGGCGACCCCGGCGCCGGCGGCGCCGGCATCTCCGCCGTCTCCCGCGCCCGCCGCGCCGAGGGCCCCTGCCGGCCGGCGCCGACGGACGATCAGCTCCATGGTCCGCCCCGCACCGCCTCCCGGCGCCCCGCGGCGGCCCAACGCTGGCGCCTGCTGCCGCCGGCCGCTAAGGCCACGCGCCCCCCTTCCGCCGCGCCTGCCGCGCCCGTCGCCAGCGGCACCACCGCCGTGGTGCGCCGCGCCCGCTCGTAGTGGGCGATCGCCGCCACCAGCAGCGGCAGGTCCGGCAGCTCCGCGGCCTGGCGCGACTCGACGGCCCGAAGCTCGCCGGATGCGAGCTTGCGGTCGAGCATGCCGACGTCGAGGCGGCCGGCGCGGAAGTCGGCGTCGGCGAGCAGCGCGCGGTAAAGCGGCGCGGTGGTGCGGATGCCTTCGATCCGCAGCTCCGCCAGCGCCCGGCCGAGCCGCGCCAGTGCCCGCTCGCGGTCGGCCGCCCAGACGCTCAGCTTGGCGAGCATCGGGTCGTAATGGATCGACACCTCGGAGCCTTCGTAGACGCCGCTGTCGTTGCGGATCCCCGGTCCCTCGGGCAGGCGCAGCATCTCGATGCGGCCGGGCGACGGCGCGAAGCGCTGGAAGGGGTCCTCGGCGTAGAGCCGCACCTCGATGGCATGACCGCGCGGCGTGACGTCGTCGAACTCGCGGCCGAGCGGTTCGCCGGCGGCGACGCGGATCTGGGCGGCCACCAGGTCGATGCCGGTCACCAGCTCGGTCACCGGGTGCTCGACCTGCAAGCGGGTGTTCATCTCGAGAAAGAAGAAGCGGCCGTCGGCGTCGAGCAGGAACTCGACGGTGCCGGCGTTGCTGTAGCCGACGGCGCTGGCCGCGGCGACCGCCGCCGCGCCCATGCGCCGCCGCAGCTCGGCCGTGACCACTGGTGAAGGCGCCTCCTCGACGACTTTCTGGTGGCGCCGCTGCAGCGAGCACTCGCGCTCGCCCAGCGACACGACCCGCCCGTAGAGGTCGCCCATGACCTGGATCTCTACGTGGCGCGGCTCGACGATCAGCTTCTCGAGATAGACGGCGTCGTCGCCGAAGCTGGCCGCCGCCTCGGAGCGGGCGGCGCGGTAGGCCGCGGCGAGGTCCGCCGGCCGTGCCACCATCCGCATGCCCTTGCCGCCGCCGCCAGCGGCCGCCTTGAGCATCACCGGGTAGCCGATCTCCGCCGCAGCGCTCTGCGCCGCCGCGAGGTCCGCCAGGGCCTCCTGTCCCCCCGGCACCACCGGCACTCCCGCGGCGCTCATCAGTCTGCGGCTCTCGACCTTGCTGCCCATCGCCGCGATCGCCGCGGGTGACGGACCGATGAAGACCAGGCCGGCTTCGAGGCAGAGGCGGGCGAACTCGGCGCGCTCGGAGAGGAAGCCGTACCCGGGATGGACGGCGTCGGCGCCGATCTCGACCGCCAGGCGCACGATGGCCTCGCCGCGCAGGTAGCTGTCGCGCGACGGCGCCGGACCGATCGGATGGGCCTCGTCCGCCAGCAGCACCGGCAGGCCCCGGCGGTCGGGCTCGGAGTAGATGACGGCGCTGCGGATGCCCAGCTCGCGCAAGGCGCGGACGATGCGCACGGCGATCTCGCCGCGGTTGGCGATCAGCACCTTGCGCAGCGCGCGCGGCGGCCCGGCCGGCGGCGGCATGCGCTCCGGTTGCCCCGCCGGCCCCGGCGCTACGCCACCCTTCGGCACGCGCTCCTCGGCCATGACAGGCCGCTCATCTTAGCAGCCGCCGCCGGCCTGCCACCGCCGGGGCGGTCATCGCCGCCCGGCTGGCCCAGGCCGCCCAGCCGGCCAGCGCCGCCGCACCTGCCAGTCCGAGCGCAGACGCCGCCAGCGAGCGGTGGAAGGCGGTGCGGTCCACCCACATCCGCACCCGGTGGCGTCCCGCCGGCACCAGCAGGCCGTTGCGCTGCAGGTTGGCCGCCTGCGGTGAGGGCGCCGGACGCCCGTCGATGGCGGCGCGGTAGATGAGCAGCGCGCGCTGCACCACCAGCAGCGAGCCGCCGGGGCCGACGTCGAGGTCGAGGTCGAGCCGCTCCGGTCCCCGGCGCAGCACCCGCACGGTGCCGCCGGCGGACGGGCGCGGCGGTCCGTTGCCCTCGATCACCGCGTCCCGCTCCGGGTCGAAGGCGTCGCCCTTCATGATCCGGTAGGCGGCGTTGAGATGCGGCGCGTACCAGATGCGCCGCGCCAGGAAAGCCTCGGGCGACCGCCCCAGCACTTCGTAGACCCGGACCTGCTGGCCGAAGCTCGGCAGCTCCCCGATCAGGCGGGCATGCGCTGGCAGCGGCGCGAGCGCGCGCTCGATCACCAGCCGGCTGACGCCCCAGCCGGCCAGCAGCCGCATGCGCTCCTCGTCGGTGGCGGTCTTGAGGCTGCCTTGCGACAGGCGGGTGAGGTAGGTGTCGAGCCCCTCGGGCGACTCGTCGAGCTCGTAGCGGCGGTCC
>Ga0210384_10008470_pt1 | contig 10717 bp, 14 predicted proteins | sample IncBWH2MmetaG_FD_160574 | JGI IMG/M metagenome (GOLD analysis project Ga0210384, IMG submission 160574) | Forest soil microbial communities from Barre Woods Harvard Forest LTER site, Petersham, Massachusetts, United States - Inc-BW-H-2-M | ecosystem: Environmental > Terrestrial > Soil >...
ATCGCCAAAATATTCTTAATCATCATCGGCGCCTTTTCACCCATCAACAGGTGCAGTCCCAGCGCGGGAGGTCCGCCTTGCGCCATCCGCGCCATCACGCGCTCCGTAAACGCAATCCCAAACGGCCCGCGTCCGCGCTCTTGCTCAACTCGGAATTCCGCGTTCTGCAGCGCCTCGCGATACTTGTTCGGCGCCCAGACAAAGCTAGTCTCCTCGCTCAAAGCCCATGGCACCGGATAGCGCATCGCGCCATCGCCGACGCGCAAAATGTCGAAAACGGTGAACAGTCCGCCCGCCTTCAACACGCGTCGCACCTCGCGAAAGATCCCCGCCTTATCAGCAATGTTCATGCCCACGTGAATCATATAAGCGCCTTCGAAGCTCCCCGCTTCGAACGGCATCTCCAAAGCGCTGCCCTGCCGAAATTCCACTAAACCATCCAGCTTGGTGCGCGCCGTCAAGCTGCGAGCCACGCGCACAAAATCCTCCGTCAAATCGATCCCCGTAACCCTGCACTCATGTTCCGCGGCAAAGTAACGCGCAGGCCCGCCGATCCCGCTCCCCACATCAAGCAGTCGCAATCCCGCACGCAATTCCATGTGCTTAGCCAATTCCTGCGTAGCCTCAATCCCGCCCACATGAAATTCGTCGACCGCCGCCAGATCCGCAGCCGCAAGCTTCTCCGGATCCTTTCCTTCCCGCGCCACCGCCGCCAGAATCGATTCCTCCAGCCGCCCCCGCCCATAATGCCCAGCAACCGCCGCCTCTGTGCTCATAATCTCAGCCCCCGCACAGCTCACCATCGACTGTTCATTGCTCCTGCAAAAAACACTCTCACACTATATCCGAAGCATCCATCTAGATATCTCAGCCGTACAAAAGTCGCTGGGACCAATCTATGAGGCCGAATAATCTCTGTGTTGGACCCATTTTTCTGTGCGCCCGCATTCCCCGAAAATGTAAACTACTCCCCCCATGACTCGCACCCAACAAATCGCCGATGCCTACCGCGCTGCCACAGTCAAAGACGCTTGGTACGGACCATCACTCGCCGAACTTCTAGCACAGACTTCGCCGCAACTCGCCACGACACCACCCGTTCCCGGCGCGCATTCCATTTCGCAACTCCTTCAGCATCTGCTCCTCTGGAACGAACGAGTGCGCAACACCTCCGATTCAAATCCGCTCCCCCATTGGCAAGGCGAAAAGGATTGGGACGAGCCACCGATTCCCTGGAACGATCTCGTCGCCCGCTGGAACCAAAGCCGCGATCTCCTCGAAGCCCGCCTTCGCAATTTTCCCCTCGAAGATTTGAGCAAACAGGTTCCCGGCCGCGGCTATCCCTACGAAACTATGCTCGACGGCATCGTCCAACACACTATCTGGCACGCCGGCCAAATCGCGATGATCTCCAGCATTCTCCGCTCGCGACACCTGTAGCAACACCGTGGTTTTACGGCGGGCCTCATCTTGCCGTTGAATTCGTCTGTCTAGCGCCCGCTCTCTGAAGCGCGCTCTGGAACTTTGATGCTGTACCGGTGGCCATGTTCACCCTCGCGACACTGTGGGCCAGCGTACGAATTGTTTGTTTGCGTATCCGTCGCTACTCTGAACTTGGCCCCGTCCACTTCGAGGAGAGATTCATGAAACCATGGCAACTCGTTCCTGCGGCTCTGTTGGGCATCCTCTTGCTCTCAGGTAGCCCGGCTATTGCCCAGGGCAACAGCCAGGGTCATGGCCACGGCAAGGGACATGACAAGCACCACGATGACGACCGCGGGGATGACCACGACGCGTATCGCTACGATGACAAGAAAGAAGCAATCCGCGGTTGGTACTCTGAACGTGGAAGCGGTCTTCCTCCAGGCCTCGCCAAGAAGGACCGCCTGCCTCCCGGGCTCGAAAAACAATTGGTTCGCAACGGAACGCTTCCGCCAGGCCTGCAAAAACGTTTGTATCCTGTCCCTGTCGAGTTGGAGCGCCGTTTACCTCCGCCTCCACCGGATTGCGCGCACCGCTTGATCAGCGGACACATCGTTCTGCTGAACCGCAAAACGAATCTCATCGTCGATGTTTTCGCTTTCTAACTAGAGCCGACTCATATTGTTCTTCGATCCAAAGTTCTGAGCTAGTCGATCGCGCGCTGAAATCTTCATCCCGAGCTTAGCGATAGACCTGCTTTTCGCCATAGCCCTACCGCTTACTGCTTCACTCGTTGTTGACGCGTTGTGTAAACTAATTCGCGGAGACACGGGTGCCATGGGCGATGAGAGCACGAAGCGGGCGGCAGAGGAATACCTGGCCGCCAGGCTTGCGGAAGAAGGGCAGAGCTACGAAGACAAACTCAATCGGGAAGCGGCGGTTGCGCTTGCTCCTCGCGTATGGAAGAGCGTCGCGGAAACTGTTCTCGCAAAATGTAACGAATGGAATGCCATAACCAAAGAACAGACCCTCACGTGCAAGGAAACCGCGCTTGGAGATCTCCGGGTCTGGTGCGCAAGCAAACCGCACGTGATGACGGTGCATTACGACTCCAGGACGCGTTCGATCACATTGAAGAATACAGCGCGTCCCGAACATGAGAAGGACATGGTTCTTAGCATCGAAGGATACTCAACCGGCGCCAGCCGGGCCGCTCGCCTGATGCGGAATAATCAACCCGCGAACCTCGACGTGGTGATTCTGGGCGAGCTCCGTGTATTAGTCGGACTGAATCGCCAAACGAACGGTTAATTCCCCTCCCCTGCGTCACCAACCAAATCAGGGTAGCCTCTGCAGCGTAATGGAATTAAGATTTCGAACCCATCGCGCCGGACGCTTATCTTAAACTCGAATTTATCGATTCTTGCGTAGCTCGGTGACAGTACCTTTCGCGTCATTCGTCACCCACAAACTCACATTTCACACGCTGTCTTATTCGGACAATAGGATAGGAGGCCATTTTGCGCTCGCGTCGCTTACTTGTGCTTTGCGTATTCCTGGCAGTGCTCGTAGTCGGCTGGCTCGCGTCGCGGGACTCTTCATCGCGACCGCAGCTCGGGGAACCTCTCGTGCCGACAATCAACAAGCTGCCCGTTGCTTTCGTGAACCGCACCTTTGACCCAGCCGCGCCGCCTGCCGATATACCACCCCTCGCTCCCGGGGAAATCGCCGTGTGCGACTCCAATTTCGTGTCCAACGCCACTGTCGGCGGGCAGCCTCACCGGACAGATGCCACACACGCGACTGTCACCATCACCAAGGTCAATGTGACGCTGCAGCTCAATATCAACATCTGGGTGCCCGTCGGCGTAACCCCACACGTCATCGAACATGAGGAAGGCCATCGCCAGATCTCGGAATACTACTACCAGACCGCCGACAGACTCGTCCAGCAAATCGCCGCGAAATATCTCGGCAAACGGGTCGAGATCACCGGCACGGATCTCAGTGCCGAATCCACCAAGCTGCTCCAACAAATGGCCGCCGAGGTCACCGCTGAGTACAACAAGGAATTAAATCCCGGACCGGCGCAGTTGCTTTACGACGACATCACTGACCACGGCCGTAATGACGTCGTCGTTCAGGATGCCGTCGCTCACGCCATCAAGAACGTCATAATCGAATCACCGCAGTCGACAACAAAGCCGCCCGAATCGAGTGCGCAGCCCTTCTGTTTTGCGCCCTTTGAGGAAAATTACTGCAGCGATGCCCACAACCCAATGAGAAGCACGCTGAAAAGAATAATTAATGTCGTTATGTCCCTATAAATCGCCCTATTTCTTTCCCATAATCCGTTAGCTGGGTTGAGGATGGGTAAGCCTTTACACACCGCGGAGAGATGATGCGGCAACGAACGGGCAACACCTCATCGCGGATCGTGAGTGTAGTGCGCATCCTTTATACCGTGGCCCTTCTGCCTGTCACGAAATGCATAACGAGAAGAATGAGGCCGACGACCAGCAGAATGTGGAATAAGCCGGCGGATATGTGAAATGCGAAAAGCCCGAGTAACCAACAAATGATTAAAACTGCAGCGATAAGTCCCAACATAATTTCATCTCCTTGCATCTGGCGCGAAACTGAGCCCTCTCTAAAGTCGCGCACAGCGCACATTCCCAAGTACAAGAGTCTCTAACAGGCCTAGCCTGCGCGTCTCCAAAAGAAATGTCTGTTCACTTATGGACAGCGCGCGCTGTATTGAATTCAGGAGCCTTTGGATTTCGCCAGAAATAAAGAAACGTGCTTGAGCGGCGCAACCCGGGGCCGTTCGTCGCGGCCCAGTGCGATGAAATTCTTGTTCTCATGTCTGTACGGTAAGGGACATACATCGCCAGGCCGGGCGTCCATAGTGATGATCGTTGGAATCTGAATCGAAGTTTCTTCGGCCAAGAGGACCACATGATGCGCCGCGCACATCGCTATCTCAGTTCATTATTCCTGGCTGCTGTCCTTCTTGCCCCAGCGGCAAGTATCGCCAAGGCCGCAAATCAAGACGACAGACGTTACGACAGCGAACACGTCAGATACTACGATCGAGACCATCGCGACTACCATAACTGGGATGATCGCGAAGATCGCGCGTACAGGCGCTACTTGGTGGCAAAGCACCGGACCTACAGTAAGTTCAACAGAGCGAACACCAGAGTGCATAGAGATTACTGGAATTGGCGCCACAATAATCCTGACCGCGATTGACATCCCGGGTGCAATTCAGAGCGTCGGGTTGGCATCACGAGTAAGAAATTGCGCGGAAGTCTGCCGGGAATTGACAAGCATTTGACTTTGTTGTGGCGAATGGTTCTTCGACCGCGCTAAGGTCTAGATGTAATGCCCAGCGGCCACCCGGCCATGGTGTATCGCCAGATGGGCAAGAGTACGCAATTCCCCTACATCCATTTCATTGAAAGACAGTGTTTCCCGTGAGACGCACGAAAACAGCTACGCCAAGACTCTGGTTGTCAGGTTTCGTTTTATTAGCAACGCTCGCCTCATCGTCACAGGTAACTTCGTCCTCCGCTGAAAGCGAATCTCCCGATCTGAACCTGATCCTGCAACGCTTGGAGGACATCCAGCACCAGGACCCCGCTCAATCTCGACCCTATGAGGTGATTCGAGAATACAAAGTCTTGCGCGGCTATAATACGCAACCCACCTCTGAGGTCATGGCCCAGATCAATTTCGTTCCTCCCGACACGAAGACATACAAGATTATCCAGGCGAAAGGCGACTCCCGGGGAGAAAGAATGGTTCGCGAGCTTTTGGACCGGGAAACTGACTCGGCGAAGAGAGTACACGGTGACGAGGTCACTAGGACGAACTATGACTTTGCTTTTCTTAGGCGAGAGAACTTCGGCGTCGTTCCTGAGTACGTTTTGGGGATCGTCCCGAAGCGGAAGGATAAATACCTCTTGCGCGGGCAGATCTGGGTAGATGCGAGGACTTTCCGTATCCGACGAATTCAAGGAGTACCCGCCAAGAGCCCCTCCTTTTGGATCACAACCCTTCACCTCACAATGCAGTTTGGGCAACTGAACGGTATGTGGGTACCCGTTGCCTTCGACGCTATCGCGACGATCCGCTTCTTGGGGGAGTACACACTCGCTGGCCTTAATATCCCATCCTCCGAGCCCCCATCCACTGTGCCGAAATAACCATGTGCGATAACCTGTGGATTGTCGGCCACTCGGAAGTAATCCTCAAGATTGCAGGGGTAAGTGAACAACTCCCGATAAGTTTGAATGCATAGGTCGGCTTACCGGACATTGCGAGGTTGCCCCGTTTGGCGCTAACGGCCGCAGGTGGCTTGCGCTCAAAACGTACTTCGTTCAGATGTTGGCTAACTTCGCGCCCGTTTTTTGCGTTTACTTACAAGAATGAAAATTAGAGCTGCCATCGCGGCGGCAATCAGTCCGATAACTGCAATAAGGACCGGGTGTCCATGTTGCGAGATGACCGTGAGCACTTGCCGTCCATAACGTGCTGCCAGGAACGCCAGGAGCGAGTACCGGACCATTCGGCCGAGCGTCAACGCCAAGAGGAATTTTTTCGCGGAATATTGCATCGCGCCTGCCGCAAACACAAAGGCAACCATGGGAACAGGCGGTGGCAGCAAGGCAGCGATGGCGATGCCGCCAAAACCCCATCGCGCGAAGATCCTGTAAACCTTCTCGAGCGTCCTGGCCGGGAACTTGCGTTCGAGTGTTTCCTTCCCCCCTTTGCGAGCAAGCCGGTAGGTAACGAAGCCACCGATCACCGAACCAACCGTCGCCATAAGCGCGTAATAAAGCCATAATTCTTGCTTGCGCGCGGACAAGACTATCGTCAGCACATCCATGCTTCCCGGAAGTGGAATGACGGAGCTGTCCAGAAGTCCCAGCGGAATAAAACCCAATCCACCGAGCTGGAAGATCCAGCGCCGTACACTTCGGGCTACCGTCGGTGCTGCGAACACGAGAATCTGGTGCGTGAACATCTTTTCGAAGTTGGGATCCATTCTCGCATGCAGAATGCGCCGAGTCCTAAAGGTTGATTAGATAATGGACAGCCTCGTAGGCCTGGAATGAGAATTCGGCTTACCGGACAAAGCTTGTCATCAGGAAGCACAACTGAGACTGGGTCAGAGAAGTAGGCGCAGCCTTCCTCTATCCCTTCTTTGCAATCACTGTCACAGTTGACAGTTCTCCTACTCGAAGCGATCAGCTAAATATCCGCACGCGCCTAGCAAGCGCCCGACAGAGTACCCACTCCGTCCGCACTATTCGATTTCTGCGCATCTATTACACCGATGACTCGATGTATCCAGAGAACATGCAACCCCTGATGTTATCCCGTGAAGGTTGTGGGCGGAGAAATCCTAGTGGCCGTTGCCCGAACGATTCGTTTCAAATCTGTCGCTCGGGCTCGATGCTGTGGTGACGCACAGATTAAGAATTCAGATAAAGGCCGCGAGGACGATGGCAAGAAGTGCTCGCGCAGATTTCGTTGGCTAATAGTTTGTGATTATGAATGAAGGAACTACCCGGCTGAAAAAGAAAGCCATCAGTGAAGCTAAGAAATTCGCGGTGATCGTAGCATATCTCTCGATGCTATTTGTCCTGTTGCAACTTCATAGGCTCACGATTTTGCGAACGCAGAACCCAGTGCACCTAGTCGGTTACCGGGTTGGTTTCGCCCTTATCAACGCGCTGATACTGGGCAAGGTAATCCTGATTGCAGAGGCCTTCCACGTAGGGGAGCGTTTCAAGAACAGGCCGCTTGTGTACGCAATACTTTTTAAGTCAGCCGTCTTCTCTGTACTGTTGGTGTGCTGCAACATTTTGGAGGAACTGCTAGTCGGAGTGTTTCACAACAAGACCATCACCCAAAGCATTCCAGCGGTTGGTGGAGGTGGCGTACAAGGGATGTTGCTGGTCGGGGTTATGGTGTTCATCGTGCTTATACCGTTCTTTTCCTTTACGGAAGTCGCCCGCGTCATCGGGGAGGACGAGCTGCTCTCAATAATCTTCAAGCGCAGAACGTCTTAAGTCTCACGCGCGGAAGATTGGTTCCGTAATCCTCCGGCATGTCAGCGGGGCCTTAGCTTCTCCCTTGATTCGATGGGGCTCCGCTGTTCGATAGGGTGGGGCAGGTTGCTCCACGGGGTGGGGGTCCTGATGTGGCAGCGGGGCCTTAACCTCGAAAAACTGTTACTTCTGCCAGTCGCCGGAATTGCGACGTCAAGTGAAGATATTTTTATTCTAGCCCAAGACCAAAAATCTAAAATTCAAGAAGGAGCACATCGATGGCAATCAGGACTCCAAAAGAGCTTTTCGTGCTGTTGCTCAGTCACGCGAGACAGGGGACAGAGCGTTCAGCGACAGCGTACGATGAACTGGGCGAGGTCGCTCAACATCCGGAAATCAAGGAAGCTCTCGAAGCGAGGGCTTTTGTGGCCAACCAAACCCTTGAGAGTCTAGACCAGGTCTTCAAAATAATCGGAGAGAAGCCCGTCAACGTCAGCGGTCGCCTCCAGGAAATCTTTGTCGAAGATTTCCGCAAGGAACTCTCCGAAATCCAGTCCCCGGAAGCCAAGCGCCTCTACGTTTTGGCAAAGATCAACCATTTGTTTCATTTACGCATAGCGGAATACATTGCTCTAACCGCAGCCGCCGACGCCGCAGGCCACTTCGGGGCCGGCGTACTCCTAGAGAGTTGTCTTGCTGATCATCTCGCCTTCGCGGAGCGGACAAAGCGATTGATGCGCAACGTTGTGGAAGCCAGACTCGCGGCGAGAGCAGCGGCTGGTTAGTCGCGAGGAAAATCAACACCATAGCAAATCATCGTACTCGGTGGGAAGGACGAGCGCCGATTAACCGAAGTTTGGTAGCTCCAAACTTGTCCATCTGAGAGCGGCCCCAAAAAACACAAGTGACGCCAGGACGGCGACTACGAAAAATTATGCGAGCCGTCGCGATGGTAGTAAAGCCCGCTCGCCATCTCGGACTGTTCATCGTCGCAGTCCTTTTTGGCGCTCAGCTTACGGCACAAACGCCAGCGAGCACTACATCGGCGAGTGCAGCGGCACCTACAAAGCCATGGGAATTCAACCTGAGTGTAAGCGGGTATGTGGTGCCACAAGGGCAATCGTATGTTTCGCCGACATTCACGGGGGACGACGACCGACTGCACGTGGAGGCGCGGTACAACTACGAAGCCCAGCGGACGGGTTCATTGTGGGCCGGGTACAACCTGAGCGTGGGGAAAAAGATCGTGCTCGAAGCCACGCCCATGATCGGCGGAGTGTTTGGAAATGTGAATGGAATCGCGCCCGGGCTAGAATTCACAGTTACCTACAAGAACGTTGAGCTATACAGCGCGAACGAATATATTTTCGATACGACCTCAAAGGCAGGCAATTTTTTCTATACGTGGACACAACTGACGTACTCACCGGTGAAATGGTTTACCGCAGGGTACGTGGTGCAACGGACGCGAGCGTACCGGACACCGCTCGATATCCAGCGCGGGATTCTGGTGGGATTCACGCATAAGAAAGTGACCTTCACATCTCAGATTTTCAATATAGGCGAGGCCGACCCAACGGTAGTGCTCTCGCTCGGATACAGGTTTTAGTGTAGATGGAGACGGCCAGGGACATTCCGCCTTCGTGATACTTGCGGGTTGGAATGCCAGTTTGGAGCGATCGCTGCATCTTGGGTCCGCCTCGTACGCCCACGGCAACTCCTCGCAAAACGTTAGAGCCAAACCTGTCAATACTGCTAGTTGACCCCCGAGATGGTGGGACTTAGCCTGCGTTATTGGTTTCGAAAGAGGGATTTATGGCTAGGGCGGCGATGCAGGCTGTTAAAGAAGCTGTTAGAGAAATTGATACGGGAAAGACGGCGTACTCCGACGGTCATCCCCTCGATGCAATTCAGTATCTGGAAGCCAAGCTCATCCTGAAACCCGATCGCTTCACCTCCGTTGATTGCTTCCGCGACTTTGGCAAGATCGTACGCCACGCGGCCCGCGACGTCGAAAAAGTAAACTTCATTCCGGATCCTAAGGGCGACGGCAGGCCCCAAGTCCGGGAAATCATCTTCGTCGATACCCCGGACTTCCGCCTCTACAACAATGCTTTCATTTTGCGGCGGCGCATCTCGTACGTTGACGGTTTTCCCATCGGCGATCCGGAGATCGTGTTCAAGTTCCGCCATCCCGACGAACAGAAAGCTGCCGCCACGGACGTGCGGGCCAACATTGCCGGCAAGCACCGGATCAAGTTCAAGGCGGAGGCTCTGCCGCTGAAGGATGAAATTGGCGGCTACCGACTGCTCTACTCGCACAACTGCGTCTTTGGATTGAGCCAGGTGCACGAGGCGGATCGCACCGCTATGGCTACGCTTTGCCGCGTTTTCCCGGCACTGGGCACGTTGGGCGTCGGCACCGGCAAGATCAATCTGGTGAACGGGGCGATTGTCGAGGAAGTGCTGCTGGACCTCGGGGAGCTGGACTTCGGCAAAGGCATTACCGCTAAGGCCAACGTGGCGCTGTGGCGCACGCGGGGAGAACACAAATCTCTGGTGGGAGAATTCGCATTCCAGGCTAAGTTCGATCGAAAGGAAGACGTCCACTCCAAGGCCAAGAAGCGCACCGAGCAGTTTTTCATCAGCCTACAGCACGCGGCAAAAGATTGGATCTCATTGGGCACGACCAAGACGGGTATGGTCTATCGGTTGAACGGCAACGCGCCCCAAAGCCATGAGTGAGACGGGCGCGAAACGTGCTCTGGAACGGGCGGCCGATGCTGCCACAGCGTCTGGCGGCAAAGCGTCTGCGTCCGCTGAAGTCTCAATTGGCCAAATCTTCCTCGAATTCCTGATCATCGGAGCCACCAGCTTCGGGGGCGTCGTGCCTTACCTTCGCGGCAGCCTGGTGACCAAACGGCATTGGATTGACGACAAGGAATTCGTCGAGATGCTTTCCATTAGCCAGAGCCTGCCTGGTTTGAACGCCACCAACATGGCGATCCTGGTGGGCGAGAAGCTGCATGGCGCCAAGGGTTCCATCGCAGCCCTCATCGGCATCTGCCTCCCGGGCGCTGTGCTTATGTACATCGTGGGCATGTTCTACCGCGTCCACGGTGACCACGTCTGGGTCACGGCCGCACTGAAAGGGGTGGCAGCAGCGGCGGTTGGCCTGATCCTTTCCACGGTTATGGGGCTCAGCAAGACGTCGCTTGCAGGCAAGTTTGACT
>Ga0210384_10008472_pt1 | contig 10716 bp, 5 predicted proteins | sample IncBWH2MmetaG_FD_160574 | JGI IMG/M metagenome (GOLD analysis project Ga0210384, IMG submission 160574) | Forest soil microbial communities from Barre Woods Harvard Forest LTER site, Petersham, Massachusetts, United States - Inc-BW-H-2-M | ecosystem: Environmental > Terrestrial > Soil >...
GTCCGGCGCCCCCTTGGCGTACTCCACCAGGACGTCGAGGTAGCGCCCGCCGTCGAAGACGCCGGTGTCCGCGAGCTCGAACTCGGTCTCGCCGCGCCCGCGCCGCCGGTTCTCCTCGACCAGCCAGAGGTAGGGGAACTCGGCGTGCGGGTACTTGTAGAGCGCCTTGGCGTAGGAGTAGGTCGGCGTCGCGTCGAGATAGAAGTACGCCTCCTTGACGTCCTCGCCATGATTGCCCTCCGGCCCGCCGAGGCCGAACAGCCGCTCCTTGAGGATCGGGTCGCGGCCGTTCCACAGCGCCGGCGCGAAGCAGAGGCGGCACTCGCGGTCGCACCAGCCGAGCAGGCCATCCTCCCCCCAGCGGTAGGCGCGGCTGCGGGCATGGTCGTGCGGCAGGTAGCTCCAGCATTCGCCGGTGGCGGAGTAGTCCTCCCGCACCGTGCCCCACTGGCGCTCTGAGAGGTAGGTCCCCCAACGCTTCCAGTTCTTCAACAGCCGGCCGTCCTCGACGAGACGAGCCGATTCCGGGTCCAGGGTCATGGACTTCCCCTCTCGCGCCCTAGCGCAGCACCTCGAAGCTCAGCCGCAGCAGCTCGCCCAGCGACCAGGCCTGGAACGGGCAGCCGCGCGGCGTGTGCGGCGGGTCGCCGTCGGCGATCTCCGGCAGGTGGCCGAGGCCGTACGCGCCGAGCTGTGTCGCGAGCGGCGCCAGGAAGCGCTCGCGCGCCTGCCGCTTCGCTTCGTCGCCGCCGCCGCGCACTCGCACCCAGGCCTCGACGAAGGGGCCGAGCAGCCACGGCCAGACCGTACCCTGATGATACGCGCCGTCGCGGGCGCGCGGCTCTCCCTCGTAGCGCCCGCGATAGCCGGGCTCGCCGGGGGCCAGGGTGCGCAGCCCCAGCGGCGTCCACAGCCGCTTCTCCACCGCGTCGACCACGCGCCGCGCCTGCTCCTGCGGCAGCAGCGCCGACGGCAGGCCGCCCACCGCCAGCACCTGGTTCGGGCGCATCGCCGGGTCCACCGCGCCGCGCCGATGGTCGACGTCCACCACGTCGTAGAGGCAGCCCGCCGCGTCGTTCCAGAACCGCGCCGCGAAGCTGGCCCGCGCCCGCTCGCCGAGGGCGCGCCAGCGCGCGGCCGCCGCCAGCGATCCCGGGGCGGCGGCGCCGGCGGCGGCGCCTGCAGCGCCTGCGGCGCCTACAGCCAGGGCATGGATCCAGAGCGCCTGCACCTCGACCGGCTTGCCGCACCGCGAGGTGACGGCCCGGCCGTCCACCCTGGCGTCCATCCAGGTGAGCTGCGACCCCGGCTCGCCGGCCGCCAGCAGCCCGTCGTCGTCGGCATGGATGCCGTAGCGGGTACCGGCGGCGTAGCCGGCGAGGATCGCCTCGACCGCCTCGAGCAGCGCCTGGCGGTCCGCCGCGGAGAGCATGGCGAGCGGACCGAGAGGGGCGAGCGGGGCGAGCGGGGCGAGCGTTGCCGCGGCCGGCCGGCCCGGGCTCGCCGCGCGCAGCAGCGCGTCCACCGCCACCACGAACCAGAGCGAGGCGTCGACCGAGTTGTACTCCGGCACTCCGCCGGCATCCGGGAAGCGGTTCGGCAGCATCCCCTGCGACACCGTGCGGGCCCAGGCGACCAGGATCGCCGCCGCCTCCTCGACGCGGCCTGCCGCCAGGCAGAGACCGCGCAGCGCGATGAAGGTGTCGCGTCCCCAGTCGGTGAACCAGGGATAGCCGGCGACGATGGTCCTGCCGCCGTCGCGCCGCACCAGGTAGGAGTCGGCGGCGCGCCGCGTCTCGCCGCCCAGGGCCCGCCGCCGGCGCTGCTCGGCGCCGCGGAAGATGCCGAGGCAGGCGGCCGGCGAGCCCGCGGGCAGCTCCTGCCCCTCGGCCGCCAGGATCCAGATCGCCTCGCCGCGCTTCAGGTCCCAGCGCCAGGTCCCCGGCGACGCCAGGTCTTCGAGCGCGTCGAGCCCGCGCTCGCGCTCCCGCGAGTAGAAGAAGTTGCGGTACCAGAGCGGATCGTGAGCGTAGGTGCCGTTGGCGAACGTCACCACCGCCGGCACGTCGGGGTAGGGGCGGAACACCCGCCAGGGGCCTCGCCCCTCCGGCTCGAAGCGGAGCGTCGGGTTCTCGCGATGCAGCGCGTGGTAGTCGCGTCCCGACAGGAACGGCCGCACCGTCAGCTCGGCCGCCGGCGCCGGCTCGCGCAGCCGCCACGACACCGCCACCGCTGCGGCGCCCTGCGGCACCAGCACCTCCTGGTCGACGAGCACGCCGCCGCAGTCGAAGCTCCAGCGCGGCCAGGGATCGGCAATGAACTCGGCAAGCCGCTTGCCGCCGTCGGGCTCGACCACCTCCGGGGCATAGAGCTGTGAGCTGATGGCGAAGCTGCGGCCGCCGGTCCGCACCCAGGCGTCGAAGCCGTTGACCAGCACTATCCGGCCGGTGGGCGGCGTGCGCGCCACCAGCAGCAGGGCATGATAGCGGCGGGTGCGGATGCCGCCGACCGTGCCGGAGGCGAAGCCCCCGAGCCCATCAGCCTCGAGCCACTCCGCCTGGCGATTCACCGACCCGCTCCACCCGCCGCCGGCGGCCGGGTTCCACCCCACGGGCACACCGCTACCGTCACGACCCGGGTCATCGCAAGGTTCCCTCCACACCGCCCGACGACGGAAGAGGCTTGGCGGTGCGCCCTATTCTTCCCGAAGTGGTGCCCGGCCGCCAGCCCGCGCCAGCGGGTACCCAGGCCGCTACCCGGCCCGCCGGTAGCGGTCGAAGCTGAGAGTGGCGAGCCAGGCGGCGACGAGGGCGAAGGCGGCGAGCAGGCCGAGGTTGCGCGGCAGCAGCGCCCAGTTGCCCTCGAAGCTGCCGCGGGCCGCCACCACCGCCCAGTTCACCGGGTTGAACCGGGCCGCGGAGCGGATCCAGGCCGGCATCAGGTTGCCCGACATCATCATGCTCGACAGGAAGGTCGACGGCAGCACGATGAAGTTCATCACCGCGATCACCAGCTCCTGGCGGCGCGTGAGCAGCGCCAGGGCGTTCGAGACCGCGGCGAAGGCGGCGCCCAGGAGCGCGGCGACCACCAGCACCAGCGCCACCCCGGCGGCCCCGCCGTGCGGGCGCGCGCCGATCGCCGCCGAGACCAGCAGGATGATGGCGGACTGCGCCGCCACCTGCACGGCCGAGTACAGGATGCGGGCGGCGAGCAGGGCGCCGCGCGCCACCGGCGTGGCGAGCAGGCGGTCGAGGACGCCGCGGTCGATGTCGGCGAGCATCCCCATGCCCGAGTAGGCGGCGCCGAACAGCGCCGTCATGATGGCGATCCCGGGCGCCAGGAACTGCACGTACGAGCCGGCGCCGAAGCCGGGCAGGGCCGCGACCGACCGGAAGAGCTGCCCGAACAGCAGCACCCACAGCACGGGCTGCACGATCGAGATGATCACGAACACCGGCATGCGCACGTTGGCGCGCACCAAGCGCACGAACAGGTGCCAGAGATCGGCGACCGCTGCCATCAGCTCGCTCTCGGCGCCGCCGCCGCCGCCGCGGCCTTGCCGCCGCCGGACCGGTCGCCGTCGCCGGCACCGCCAGATTGGTCGCCGTTGCCGGCGCCCTCGCTGCGATAGGCGTGGCCGGTGGCATCGAGATAGACGTCGTCGAGCGACGGCCGGCTGAGCGCCACCTGAGCCACCGCCAACCCGGCGCGATCGAGCGCGGCGAGCAGCGACGGCAGGGCGCTGGCGCTGTGCGCCACCTGCGCGTACAGGGTGGTGCCGTCGACCAGCACCGCAGCCACCTCGTCGAGATCGGCCAGCACCTGCCGCGCCGCCGCCACCTGGCCGTGGTCCGCCAGCTCGACCGAGACGCGGTCGCCGCGCAGCCTTGCCTTGAGCGCCTCCGGCGTCCCCTCCGCCACCACCCGGCCGCCGTCGAGGATCGCCAGGCGCTGGGCCAGCTGGTCGGCCTCCTCGAGGTAGTGGGTGGTCAGCAGCAGCGTCAGCCCCTGCCGCGCCAGGCCGCGCACCTCTTCCCACATCACCGTCCGGCTCTCCGGGTCGAGGCCGGTGGTCGGCTCGTCGAGGAAGAGCACCTCCGGCCGATGCACCAGGCCCATGGCGACGTCGAGACGCCGCTTCATGCCCCCGGAGTAAGTGATCGCGGCGCGGTCCGCCGCGCCGCGCAGGTCGAACAGCCCGAGCAGCTCGTCGACGCGGGCGCGCAGGGCCGCCGCCGGCAGGCGGTAGAGCTGCCCTTGCAGCGTCAGGTTCTCGCGCCCGGTGGCGGTCGGATCGACTCCCGAGGCCTGCGCCACGTACCCGATCCGCTGCCGCACCTCCCGCGGCCGCGCCGCCACGTCGATGCCGCAGACGAAAGCCGAACCGCCCGAGGGCGCCGACAGCGTGGCGAGGATGCGGACGGTCGAGGACTTGCCCGCTCCGTTGGGGCCGAGCAGCGCGAAGACCTCTCCCGGCGCGACGGCGAACGACACCCCGTCGAGCGCCACCACCCGGCGGGCGCCGCGGGGGCCGCCGGCATAGGTCTTACGGAGGTCCTTGACCTCGATGGCAGGGGTCATCGGCGATCGGCGCGATCGGCAGGATCCGCGGGAAAGATCGAGCGGGTCGAGAGGGATAGAGCAGCGTCTGGCAGCGTCGGGCGGTGTCTGGCGGAGGCTGGAGGAGCCTGGCGGCGTCGAGCGGGATCGAGCGGGATCGAGCGGAGTCGGCCGGAGCCAGCGCCCTCTACCGGCGACCCGCCGCCCGCATTCCTCGCGTCGTCCCGAGGGGGCCCGAGGGGCTCGAGGGCGCCCGGAAGCTGGTCTGCCCGCGCGGCACCCCGAACACCGTCCCGCGATCCCGGTTGCCGGCGCCGTGGCGATGCTCGCGGAAGCCGCGTTCGGCGAACCCGCGGTGGGCGCCGCGGCCGAAGCCGGGTACGCCGAAGACCGACGCGCCGCCAAAGGGCCAGAAGCCGCCGAAGCCGCCATAGAAGCCGCCGAGCGTCATGCCGCCGCCGTAGCCGTTGTCGATGGCGCCCTGCTGGGCGAGCGCGGCCTGGGCCTGCAGCATCGCGGCGGCCGCCTCGTCGCGCGCGATGGCGGCGGCGGCGGCGGCGGCCCGCGCCGCCTGCTGCTCCCGTTGCTCCCGCTGCCGTGCCGCGTGCTCTTCGCGGCTCACCCAGGTCCCGCCGTCCTGGACCATCCCGTGCAGCCGCATCGCATCGTCGTAGGGGATCCAGCGGTCGAGCGACTCCTCGTAGACATAACCGAAGCCGCGCAGCAGACCCGCGAGGCCCGCCTCGCGGGGATTGATCTCGGCTGCCTTCAGCGCCGCCTCGCGCGCTGCCTGCGGCAGGCTGTTGGCGCGGGCCCAGCGCGCCAGTTCGAGCCAGTCGGCGGCAATGCCGGCAGCCAGGGGCCGCGGGCCGCGGGCGCGGCTCTCGAGCTCCTGCTTGCGCCGCGAGTACTCGGCGAAGCTCGAGTCCGACTTCTCGACCCGGTCGACGGCGCTGCGCGGCAGGCTGACGACGCCGCCGGGCATGTGCACCCGCACCTGGGCGTCGCCGACCTCGGCGACCACGTTCTCGAACGAGCGGCCGTTCTTGAGGTAGACGTCGTCGCCCAGCAGCGGCGCCCCCGGCAGCACTCCAAGGAGGATTGCCAACGCAGCTGAGCTCGTCCGCATCGTGCTTCCTTTCGGCCGCGGCTGATGGCCGCTCACTGCTGTCATCTTACCACTACCGGGGTGCTCCGGAACGCGGTCTTGGCCGTCGTGGCCCGGCGACCGAGCCCGAGGGCGCTATACTATTGTTGAATTCCACATCGCTGCGGCGGGAGTGGTCGACATGGCGAAGGCGAAGCTCTTGGCGTTGCTCACCCGCGACCACCGCGCGCTCGCCGAGCAGCAGATCGCCGCGGGCCGCAAGGACAAGGCGGCGCAGCTGTTCCTGCGGGCCGGCGACTTCGAGCGCGCGGCGCGCCTGGCGGCGGAGATCGGCGACGAGCGCCTGGCGGTCGAGGCGGCCCTGCGCGCCACCCTCGGCGCCGTGCCCGAGGGCTACGCCGCGGCCGGCGCCCAGCAGGCCGCCGAGCTGCTGGCGGTCAAGGGCCACCACCGCGAGGCGGCCGAGCTCTTCGAGCTGGCGCGCGCCTGGCGGCAGGCCGCGGAGGCGGCGCTCAAGCTGCAGCAGCCGGCGCGCGCCGCCCGCCTCTACGAGCGTGGCCGCCTGTTCGGCGACGCGGCGCTCTACTACTCCCGCGCCGGGTTGGCCGAGGACGAGCTGCGCGTGCTGAAGCTCGAGTCCGACCGCCTGCGCGAGGGCGGCCGCGGCCGCCGCGGGGAGCCCCAGGCCGGCCATCCGGACCAGGCGCTGCAGCGGATCGACCTCCGTCGCGCCGAGCTGCTGCGCCGCCTGGGCAAGCGCGCCGAGAGCGCCTCGCTGCTGCGCGAGGCGGCGCCGACCGCGCAGACCGGCAGGCTGCTCGAGCAGGCCGGCCAGCACGAGCAGGCGGTCAACGCCTACCTGGCCTCGGGGGAGCTCGACGAGGCGGTGCGCCTGCTGGGCAGCCAGCCCGGCATCGACCGCCGGCTGGCGGCCGAGGTCTATCTGCGCGCCGGACAGCCGCTCGCCGCGGCCCATCTCCTCGCCACCCTGGGGCTGTCGCGCGAGGCGGCGGAGGCCTACGAGGCCGGCGGCGATTGGGGCCGCGCCGGCTCGCGCTGGGAGGCCGCCCAGGACCCGGACCGCGCCGCCCACGCCTACCTGCGTGCCGGCCGCACGCGCGACGCCGGGCGCTGCTTCGCGGCCGCCGGCAAGCCGCACCTCTCCGCCGCCTCCTTTGCCAAGGCCGGCGACCGCGCGGCGGCGTCCGAGCAGTACCTGAAAGCGGGGCAGCCGGTGGCGGCGGCGGGAGAGCTGCTGGCGAAGGGCGGCGCCGGGGACAGGGCCGCCGCCGCCAAGCTCCTGCTCGCCATCCCGGCGAGCAGCGCCGACCTCGAGGCCGGCACGCTGTTGCTCGTGCCGCTGTTGCTCGAGCAGGGGCTGCGGGACGACGCGCTGCGCCGGCTGCGTGCCCTGCCGCCTGCCTCGGCCGGCGACGGCTCGCCCGCCTCGCCCGCATCGCCCGCATCGCCCGCATCGCCCGCCGGCAGGGCCGCCTTCCGGCAGCGCATGCTACTCGAGGGCCGCGTGCTCGAGGAGATCGGCGACACCGCCCAGGCCGAGGCGTGTTACCGCCAGCTGCTGGCCGTCGAGCCCGGCCACGCCGAGGCCACCTCGCGCCTGCACAGCCTGCGCGAGGGCAAGGCGACCGTCGCGGCCGCCTCGGCGGTGGCGGCGATGGCAGCCTCGGCCGCGTCTGCGGCGGCGGCGGCGGCGGTGGCGGCCGTCTCCGGCGCGACCGGCGCCGCGCACTCCCCGCTCGGCGCCGGCGGCTCGGCGCTCGGCACCACCCGCTATGACGGCCCGCCGCGAGCGCCCGGGGGCGCCCCGGGCCCGAGCGGCGGGCCTGGCGCTTCCCAGGCGCAACCGCAGCTCGCCGTCGGCCAGCTGCTCGCCGAGCGCTACGAGATCCTCGCCGAGCTGGGGCGCGGCGGCATGGGACGGGTCTACCAGGCCTTCGACCGCGAGATCGGCGAGCCGGTGGCGATCAAGACCCTGCTCGGCCTGCCGGAGGAGGACAGCGGCCGCGACGCCGAGCGCCTGCTGCGGGAGCTCCAGATCTGCCGCAAGATCACCCACCCCAACGTGGTGCGGGTCTTCGATCTCGGACGCTTCCCCGGCGGCATCTTCCTGACCATGGAGCTGCTCGAGGGCGAGCGCCTCGACCACCGCATCGCCCGCCAGGGACCGCTGCCGCCGCCGCTCGCCCAACACTTCCTCTGCGAGGTCGCCGCCGGCCTCGCGGAAGCCCATTCGCTCGGCATCGTGCACCGCGACCTCAAGCCGAGCAACATCTTCCTGACGCCGCTGCGCCTCAAGATCCTCGACTTCGGCATCGCCCGCCGGCTCGACAGCGACACCCGCTTGACCGCCACCGGCTTTGCCGTCGGCTCGCCGGCCTACATGTCTCCCGAGCAGCTGCAAGGCCTGCCCCTGGACGGCCGCTCCGACCTCTACGCGATGGGAGTGCTCGCCTTCACCCTGCTCTCCGGCCGCGAGCCGTTCGCCGGCGCCACCGCCGCCGCGCTTGCCCTGCAGCACCTGCAGCAGGCGCCGCCCGACCTGCGGCGCGTGCGTCCCGACCTGCCCCCCGGCTGGCCCGAGCTGGTCGCCAGGCTGCTCGCCAAGCAACCGGCCGACCGCTACTCGTCGGCGGCCGCGGTGGGCGAGGCGCTGTCCGCGCTGCCGGTCAGCACTTGACCGGCGCCTTTGCGCACGTGCGGAATGCTCTATACTTCTACCTCATAAGGCGGTCTTAGTTGGTGCCACCCGTGGGTGATCTTCGAAGCATGAAATGGCGCTGCGATGTGGCTCTCGAGGCCTACTCAAAGCGTCTATCGGATCGCCCCCCGCATCCCCGGGCTCCCCTTCCTGGTGCTTGCAAGGCGCCGGGTCCCAACCCGGCGCCGCCGGGGGGGAAGGGGACGCCCCCTCCCTCCCCTCTTTCGGAGGGCGTTTCTTTCTAGCACCTGGAGATCGCGGTCGGCCATGGTTTCGAAGTCCAGCTTCACTTCCAAGCTCGTTCGCGATCCACGGCAGCGGGCCGAGCTTTACTCCCGCGAGGGCAGGCCGCAGAAAGCCGCCGAGATGTATGCGCGGGCGGGCGACTTCCGGCAGGCGGCGCGGCTGGCGATCGAGGCGGGCGACGAGCGCCTGGCGGTCGATTGCTCGCTGAAGGCCGCCTTCGGCGTCACGGCGGAGGGCCAGGCCGCCCTGCCCCGGCAGCTGCCGCAATCCGGTCAGCCGCAGCCGGCCGGCCAGGACCCACCAGCCCTGCAAGACCTGCAAGCCCTGCCGGCCTTGCCGGCGGCGGAGCTGCTCGAGGCGCATGGCCACCACGACGAGGCCATCGGCCTCTTCGAGTTGGCGCACGCCTACCGGCGGGCCGCGGCGAGCGCCCTGGCGCTCGGCCAGTCCGCCCGCGCGGCCCGGCTCTTCGAGCGCGGGCGTGCCTTCTACGACGCCGCCGTCGAGTACGAGAACGCCGAGCTCCTCGACGATGCCCTGCGCCTGCTCGAGCTCGAGGCCAAGCGGCTCGGCAAGGACGGCCGCGGCCGGGTCGATCCCCACGCTGCGACGACCGCGGCGACCGCGTCGACCCAGGAGCAGCAGCTGGCCCGCGTCGGGCTCCGCCGTGTCGAGGTGCTGCGCAAGCTCGGCAAGGAGGCGGAGGCGTCGGCGCTGCTGCGCGAGCTGCGGCCGACCACCCAGACCGTGCGGCTGCTCGAGGAGAGCGGCAAGTACCGCGAGGCGATCGAGGCGGCCTTGCAGATGGGCGACGTCGAGACGGCGGTGCGGCTGCTCCATCGCGCTCCCGACATCGATCGCCAGCTGGCGGCGCAGATCTACCTGCGCAGCGGCCACGCCATCGAGGCGGGCAACCTCTTCGCGGCGCTGGGCCTGACCCGCGAAGCGGCCGAGGCCTATGAGAGCGGCGGCGACTGGGCGAAGGCAGGCTCCCGCTGGGAGACCGCCCAGGAGCACGAGCGCGCGGCCGAGGCGTATCTGCGCGCCCGCCGGCCGCGCGACGCCGCTCGCTGCTACGCCGTCGTCGGCAAGCCCCAGCTCGCCGCCGCCGCGTACTCCAAGGCCGGCGACCACGCCGCCGCCGCCGCGCAGTACCTGAAGAACCGCCAGCGCGTCGCCGCCGCCGCCGAGTTGGTCGCCGCGGGCGACAAGACGGAGGCCGCCAAGGTGCTGATGCAGGTCGCCGACAACAGCCCCGAGCGCGAGGCGGCGACGCTGCTACTGGTACCGCTGCTGCTCGAGCAGGGCCAGGCCGAGGAGGCGCAGCGCCGTCTGCGCCAGCTGCCGGCGGTGCGTCCGAGCGCGCTCACCGCGACCGCCGACCGCGCCCTGCCGGCGCGCGAGCGCCTCTACTGGCTGGGCCGGGCCTACGAGCAGCTGGGCAAGCTCGACCAGGCCGAGACCTGCTTCCGCGAGCTGGCCGCCCCGGGCGTCGAGCACCTCGACGCGATGGCGCGGCTCGTCGCCCTGCGCGAGCGCCTGCGGCCCACCGCCGCGGCCCCGCCTGGCCCCAGAAGCCCCGGGAGCCCCGGGAGCACGCCGCCGCCCTACACCGTGAGCTCGACGCTGGCAGCGGCGGGCCAGCTCGCCCAGCCGCAGCAGGCGCCGCAGGCCCAGGCGCCCCACGGACTCCAGGAACCGACGGCGGCATCCGGCGCGGGAGGCGCCCACTCGACACCAGGCACGGCGCCGGCCGCCGCCGGCGCCGCCGGGCGAGGGCGCCCCGCCACCGACGAGCTGGCGACGCATGCCACCACCGCCTACCCGTCGACCGCCGCCGCCGCCGCACGCGCCGCGCGGTGGACTCCCGGGAGTGCCGCCGCGCCCCCGCTGTCGCCAGGCGGCAGGCCGGAGCCGCCGCCGGCCACTGCCGGCCACCGTCCGATCGGCACTCTCGCCGTCGGCCAGGTGCTCGCCGGCCGCTTCCAGATCCTCGCCGAGCTCGGTCAGGGCGGCATGGGCCGGGTCTACAAGGCCCGCGACTTCGAGCTCGGCGACATGGTGGCGATCAAGATCCTGAGCA
>Ga0210384_10008473_pt1 | contig 10716 bp, 7 predicted proteins | sample IncBWH2MmetaG_FD_160574 | JGI IMG/M metagenome (GOLD analysis project Ga0210384, IMG submission 160574) | Forest soil microbial communities from Barre Woods Harvard Forest LTER site, Petersham, Massachusetts, United States - Inc-BW-H-2-M | ecosystem: Environmental > Terrestrial > Soil >...
GCGGTGAACGCAGAATATGAGAATCTGGGTCAGCCTGCGGTAACGCTCGACGATATCCGCAACTTTCGCCGGCTCGACAGCAAGGCGCCCGGACACCCCGAATACCATCTCGTGTCGGGAGTCGAAACCACGACGGGTCCGCTAGGGCAGGGCGTCGCCACCAGCGTCGGCATGGCCGTCGCCCAGAAGTGGCTCGCCAATCGCTACAACCGTCCGGACTTCAATCTCTTCGACTACAACATTTATGCCGTCTGCGGCGACGGCTGCCTGATGGAAGGCATCGGATCCGAAGCGGCCTCGCTCGCCGCACATTTGGGTCTCGACAATCTCTGCTGGATTTACGACAACAACCACATCACCATCGAGGGCAACACGCGAATCGCGTTCACCGAGGACGTCGCCGCCCGTTTCCTCTCCTATGGCTGGAACGTGCTGAGAGTAGGCGATGCGAATGACACCGAGCGGATCGAGCATGCGCTGAACGTTTTCAAGAAGACCACAGGCAGACCTACGTTCATCGTTCTCGACAGCCACATCGGCTACGGTTCGCCGCACAAACAGGACACCGCCGCCGCGCACGGCGAGCCGATCGGCGACGACGAGATCCGCCTGGTGAAACGCGCCTATGGCTGGCCGGAAGATGCAAAGTTCCTTGTCCCCGACGGCGTCTATGAGCACTTTTCCGACGGCGTCGGCGCGCGCGGCGCGAAGGCCCGTATCGGATGGACGGACCTGATGCAGAAATATCGGGAGACGTACCCCGGCCTGGCGACCGAGATCGACTTGATGCAGCGCCGTGACCTCCCGACCGGATGGGACAAGAATCTTCCTACGTTTCCGGCTGACGTAAAGGGCATCGCGGGAAGGGAAGCGTCCGGAAAGGTCCTGAATGTCCTGGCGCAGAACATTCCCTGGTTTATGGGTGGCTCCGCCGATCTTGGTCCCTCGAACAAGACAACTCTGACGTTCGAAGGCGCAGGAGATTTCCAAGCCGATAATCCAGCGGGCAGAAACTTCCACTTCGGAATCCGCGAAAACGCCATGGCCGCGATCGTAAACGGAATGTCGCTCTCCAAACTCCGGCCGTACGGCGCGACGTTCTTCATCTTCAGCGATTACGCGCGGCCCGGGATCCGGCTCGCCGCTCTGATGGAATTGCCCAGCCTTTTTGTATTCACGCACGAAGCGATGAGCAACGGCGAAGACGGACCGACCCACCAGCCGGTGGAGCACCTCGCGTCCTTCCGCGCGATGCCCGGACTCATCACGCTCAGGCCCGCCGATGCCAACGAAGTCGTCGAAGCCTATCGCTACATCATGCAATTGCGTCACCAGCCTGCTGTGCTCGCACTATCGCGCCAGGCGTTTCCGACCCTGGATCGCCTCAAGTATGCGTCCGCCTCCGGCTTGGCAAAGGGCGCTTATGTGCTTGCCGACGCGCCGGGCGGAAACCCCGAGCTGATCCTGATTGCATCCGGGAGCGAAGTCAGTCTCGCTGTGGATGCTTACGAGAAGCTAGCCGCCGAAGGCATCCGTTCGCGGGTAGTCTCGATGCCATCCTGGGAGATCTTCGAGCATCAGCCCAAGGAATATCGAGACAGCGTGCTGCCGCCGAAAGTGACGGCGCGGATCTCAGTGGAACAGGCTTCGACTTTCGGATGGGAGCGATACGTGGGCACCGCCGGCCGCATGATCGGCATGAAGACTTTCGGAGCCTCCGCACCGCTTAAGGAGCTGCAGAGGAGATTCGGCTTTGAGCCCGACCGGATCGTCGAGACCGCCAAGGAGCTGCTTGGCCGGCAATAATGGAAGCCGTGGTCGATCGAAAGGCGGCTCGGGGAGAGGCGATTGAAGACTGTGGGCGGAGCTACCCCCTCGGCGCAACAATTGTCCCCGGCGGGGCTAACTTCAGCGTGTTTTCCCGGGGAGCTTCCAGCGTCGAGTTGCTGCTTTTTGATCGGGAAGACGATTCGCGCCCATCTCGCGTGATCCGGCTCGATCCCGTAGCGAACCGGACCTATCATTACTGGCACGCTTTCGTGCCGGGCGTCAGCGCGGGCCAGATTTACGGCTATCGCGTGAACGGGCCGTTGGATCCGGCGAACGGGATGCGATTTGATCCCACCAAAGTGCTCCTCGATCCCTATGGACGGGCGGTGGCGGTTCCGAAGGACTATAGCCGCGAGGCCACGGCGCCAGCCATGAAGAGCGTCGTGGTGGATTCCCACGCCTATGATTGGGAAGGCGACCAGCCGTTGAAAAGGCCAAGCTCGCGGACGGTCATCTACGAGATGCATGTGCGAGGCTTTACCCGGCATCCCAACTCCGGTGTCGAAGACAATCTGCGAGGCACGTATGCCGGCCTCATCGAAAAGATCCCCTACTTGCAGCAGCTCGGCATTACCGCCGTCGAACTGCTTCCGATATTCCAGTTCGACCCGCACGACGCTCCGCCGGGACTCACCAACTATTGGGGCTACGCGCCCGTTTCGTTCTTTGCCCCGCATCACGCCTACAGTTCCGTCACGACCCCAACCGGCCCCGTCGATGAATTTCGGGACATGGTTAAGGCACTGCACCGCGCCGGTATCGAGGTCATTCTAGACGTCGTGTTCAACCACACCGCGGAAGGCGACCACAACGGCCCGACCATTAGCTTCCGTGGATTCGATAACAACACCTATTACGTGCTCGAAGGCGACCGCTCGCGATACGCGAACTACAGCGGTACCGGGAACACGCTTAACGCGAATCAACCCATTGTCCGGCGCATGATCCTGGACAGTTTGCGCTATTGGGTGCAGGAGATGCACGTCGACGGCTTTCGCTTCGACCTGGCTTCGATTCTTTCGCGCGATTCGTCGGGCCAGCCCATGCTGGACCCGCCGGTGTTGTGGGACATAGAGTCCGACCCTGCCCTCGCCGGCACGAAAATGATCGCCGAAGCGTGGGACGCCGGCGGCCTCTACCAGGTCGGAAGCTTCACCGGCGACAGCTGGAGAGAGTGGAACGGGCGGTTTCGAGACGACGTCCGAAGTTTCTTTCGAGGGGATGAGGGCTCCGTGGCCCAGATCGCGGACCGGATTCTCGGCAGCCCGCAGATTTACGGGCATAAGGAACGCGAGGCCGAGGTGAGCGTAAATTTCGTAACCTGCCATGACGGATTTACCCTCAACGATCTGGTTTCCTACAACGTGAAGCGCAACGACGCGAATGGCGAGTCCAACCGCGACGGGACCAACGATAACCGAAGTTGGAACTGCGGCGTTGAGGGCCCGACTAGCGATGCCGTGATCGAAGCCCTGCGGAACCGGCAGGTCAAGAATTTCCTGACCTGCACCATGCTTTCACTAGGTATGCCCATGATCGGCATGGGCGATGAAGTCCGCCGCAGCCAACTCGGCAATAACAACGCCTACTGCCACGACAGTGAGATCAGTTGGTTCGATTGGTCGCTGGTCCCGAAGCATGCCGATGTGTATCGCTTCGTGAATCTGCTGATCGAGCGGCGCCTGTCGCGTTTTTTCGAGGACAAATACGAGGGTGAGACCCTGAACCAGTGGCTTCGTGAATCGAACAAAGCCTGGCACGGCGTCCGGCTCAATCAACCCGATTGGAGCAACTGGTCGCATAGTGTCGCGTTAGGCGCCGAGTTCGTCAATGAAGGAAAGCTGGTCCATTGGATATTGAACGCCTATTGGGAGCCACTCGACTTCGAGCTACCCTGTGGCGGCGTGCCGGGACGCCAGTGGAAGAGGTGGATCGATACCAGCTTGGACGCGCCGGAAGATATCGTTCCGTGGGAGGATGCTCGGCCCTGTACCGGCACCACCTATAGAGTGGGCCCGCACTCCGTGGCGATCCTTTACACCCCGGTGGAACAGCGGGTTCAACAGGTGAGACCCTTTAGCAAGGTGATTTCGATTCCGGAAGAACAGGAGATAGTGATGAATGATCCGAGCAGCGTAGTCGCGGTTTACAACAGCCATACCGAAGCCGAGGAGGCCGTCGCAAAGCTAAGCGCGGCTTCCTTTGACATCACGAAGGTTTCCATTATTGGAAAGGACTACCACACCGAAGAAAAGGTCGTCGGTTATTACAGCACAGGAGATCGTATGAAAACCTGGGGCGGCCTAGGAGCTTTTTGGGGCGGAATTTGGGGATTGCTCTTTGGGGCTGGTTTCTTTTTGATCCCAGGCATCGGCCCTGTTTTAGTGGCAGGCCCATTTTTGGCTGCGCTGCTGGGCGCATTGGAGTCCGCGGTGCTTGTCGGAGGTCTCTCGGCCCTCGCGGCCGCCCTTGTCAGCTCGGGCATTCCAAAGGACAGCGCGATCAAATACGAGGCTGAGATCAAGGCCGACAAGTTCGTGTTAGTCGTGCACAGCAGGGGAGAGCAACTTGAGCGGGCACAGGCCATTCTTGCCGCCACGTCGCCGCTCAGCATTGAAAAGCACGAAGTAGCCGCCTAGCAAGGGTGGCCGGTCCCTTCATCCCCGCCAACAAATAGATGCCGGCGAGGATCATCAAAAGCGGGACCACAATGGATTTTCCTGGCAGATTTATCGTCCTCCTGGTGACGGCAGCGGTTTTTGCGCCCGGGGAGAGCGTTTACCCAATCGGGAACGTGTTTAAGCCCGAGGCCACGCCGGCGGAGTCTATCTACAACGTTTCGTTGCTCATGCTGGCCATCTGCGCCGCGATCTTCCTGGTGGTGGGGGGTCTCCTTCTCTTTACCATCGTGCGCTTCCGCCGGCATAAGATGGACAACAGCCGCGAGCCAGCCCAGATTTACGGAAGTAACCGGATTGAAATCGCCTGGACGGTCATTCCCGTTCTGATCGTCATCGTGTTGAGCATGGCGACGGCACGCGCAGTCGTGGAAGTGCAGAACAAGCGAATGCCGCCGGACGCCCTAAAAGCGACCGTGGTCGGGCACCAATGGTGGTGGGAGATCCGCTATCCCGAGCTCGGGATCGTCACCGCGGACGAACTTCATGTGCCGCAAAGCACCCTGGCAAAACCTGCGCACACGTTTCTAAAACTACAATCCGCCGACGTCGCCCACAGTTTTTGGGTCCCTCAACTGAGCGGCAAAGTAGATCTGATCCCGGGCATCACCAACTCCATGTGGCTCGATCCCCGGCGGACCGGCATCTATCTGGGAAACTGCGCCGAATATTGCGGGACGCAGCACGCGAATATGCTGATCCGGGTGATCGTGGACTCTCCCGCGGATTTCGAGAAGTGGGCCGCCTCCCAGAAAGTAAATGCATCGTCCGATCCACACCTCGAAGCGGCGCGCGCCGCGTTCCTATCGCTCAATTGCATCAATTGCCACACGGTGAGCGGTACCGCGGCAGCGGGTACTTTCGGTCCGGATCTTTCTCATGTGATGAGCCGTACTACGCTGGGCGCCGGCGTCCTGCCAAACACGGCCGAGAATCTGCGCGCCTGGGTGAGAGACCCGCAGGCCATCAAACGGGGAAACCTGATGCCGAATATGCAACTGAACTCTCGTGAACTCGACCAGGTCGTAACGTACCTCGCGTCGTTGAAATAAAGGTTAAATGGAAATGGCGGCAACCACGCATATCCCGGTAGGCCTTCCTGAAACGGAGGCACTGTCACTGCCTTCGAAGCTGCATGACTGGCTCGTCACTGTCGACCACAAACGGCTGGGAATTCTATACATCGGGACGGCACTGTTCTTCTTCGCGGTGGCTGGAGTTCTGGCCGCGCTCATGCGTTGGCAGTTGGCCTACCCCAACTCCACGTTTCTGCCGCCGGAAGTCTTCAATCGCCTCTTCACGATGCATGGAACCACCATGGTGTTTCTGGTCGGCATGCCGTTTTTCGCGGGGCTGGCAAACTATCTCACGCCGCTGATGATCGGCTCGCGGGATATGGCGTTTCCGCGGCTGAACGCTTTTGGCTACTGGATATTTCTGATGGGCGGGCTCTTGCTGTACTTCAGCTACATCGCAGGCGAAGGGCTGGCCGGCCACGGCACCGCGCCCGATGTGGGCTGGTTCGCGTACGCTCCCCTGACCGAGCGGGCCTTCTCCCGCGGCACCAGCACCGACTATTGGATCCTCAGCATCATCCTCACTGGCATCGGCACCACCGCAAGTGCGATCAACGTGGTCGCCACCGTCATTAGCATGCGCTGCAAGGGAATGACGCTGGGCCGCATGCCTCTGTTCGTGTGGCTGATGCTGGTGGTTTCGTCAATGGTGTTGTTCATTCTACCGCCACTGACCGCCGGGCAGATCATGCTTCTACTGGACCGGTATCTTGGGGCGCATTTCTTCGACACACAGGCCGGCGGATCGGCGGTCCTATGGCAGCATTTCTTCTGGCTGTTCGGTCATCCCGAGGTCTACGTCCTGATGCTTCCCGGCTTCGCGTGCGCTTCGGAAATCATTCCCGTGTTCTCGCGCAAGCCGATGTTCGGCCGCGCAGCGATGATCGGAGCCACTATCGGAATCGGGATGTTGTCCTCCGGCGTGTGGGCGCATCATATGTTCGCCGTCGGGATGACCACTTCCTCCAACATCTACTTCGCGGTCGCATCCATGGCGGTCGGCATCCCGACGGGAATCAAGATCTTCAATTGGCTCGGAACAATGTATGGGGGAAAGATCCGGTTCGATACGCCCATGCTGTTTTGCATTGGCTTCCTGTTTCAGTTTCTAATTGCCGGCCTGACCGGCGTCATGCTGGCCGTTGCGCCTTTTGACTGGCAGGTTACCGACTCGTATTTCGTCGTGGCCCACTTTCATTACGTACTCCTCGGTGGACTGATGTTCACCTTGTTCGGCAGCCTCTATTACTGGTTTCCGAAGGCGACGGGGAAAATGCTCAACGAGACGCTGGGGAAGTGGCACTTCTGGCTCCTGGTAATCGGTTTCCATTTGACATTCGACACCCTGCACTTCGCCGGGATTCTCGGGATGCCACGGCGCATTTATACTTACGCTCCGGGCCGCGGTTGGGAAGCCCTGAATCTCATTGCGTCCATCGGCGTGATCTTCCAGGCGGCGGGCGTCGCTTGCCTGGTATGGAATATTGTTCGCACGCTGCGCAAGGGTGAGCCCGCCGGCAACGACCCGTGGGACGCGTGGACGCTCGAATGGGCTACGACCTCGCCTCCCCCGGAATATAACTTTGCGGTCCTGCCCGAAGTGCGCAGCAGCCGGCCTTTGTGGGATCTCAAGCATCCGGAAGATCCGGATTGGAGGTACGAATGACGCCGACGGCTGTAGTCGGAAAAGCCGGCGCACTAGAACAAACCAGCGCAATGCAGCAGTCCGAGTGGGTTTTGCCGGATCGCGGACGGGTTGGAGTGTTGTGTCTGATCGTGACCGAGTTTGCAATCTTCACGATCTTTGTGGTCGCCTACATCTTCTATATCGGCAAGAGCCTCACGGGCCCGACGCCCAGCCAAGTCCTGGAACTGCCGATTTGGGCGACGATCTGTTTGTTATCCAGCAGTATCACGGTTGCAATCGCCGAGCGCGCACTAAAAGCAAACCAGATCCAGCGATTCAAAATGTGGACCGGCGCCACCATCCTGTTGGGCCTCGAATTCCTGCGGAACACGGCGGTTGAGTGGCGCCATTTGATCAACGATTTCCATTTGACGATTACAACCAATCTATTCGGCGCCACCTTTTACTCATTGGTTGGTTTGCACGCGAGTCACGTGGTCATCGGTTTGACCCTCTTGCTGCTCACTTTCACCCTTGGACTTCGTGGAAGCATGCAGGGGCAAGGCCGGCGATTCGAACTTCTGTCCTGGTATTGGCACTTTGTGGACGCGGTGTGGGTGGCAGTGTTCACCGTGGTTTATGTGATCGGGCGGTAGAACAATGAATGTCAAAGAAACAAACTCGATTCTGGTCCCTGCGCCGACGGCGTGGCCGTTCATGCTGGCGCTCGGCATTACGTTGATTTTGTCGGGATTGGTGACGCATGCCGTTGTGAGCATCGTTGGAGCCGCGATCTTATTAGGATCGGCCATTGGCTGGTGGTTCAACGTTCTGCCGGTGCAAAAGGAAGAGTTGGTTTCCGCCACCGCGGACGATCACGTAGCAACAAGTTCCCTCACGGTAGACCACTTAGCAGTCGGCCACCGCGTCCAGCTTCCTCTCGAAACGCATCCTTACTGGAGCGGTATTTGGGGAGGGCTGGCCGGCGCAGTCGCGATGGCGGTTGTCGCCATTCTGTTCGGTCTCATCTCAGAGGGAAGCATCTGGTACCCCATCAATTTATTAGGCGCCGGCGTCATTCGCTCGCTTGCCGAAGCTCCAGTGGCGCAACTGAGGAGTTTCAGCGCGGAGGGTTTCATCGCCGCCACGTTCATTCACGGAGTGATTTCGCTCCTTGTGGGATTGCTCTACGCCATCTCGCTGCCGATGTTTCCGCGGGGTGCGACCTGGCGCAGTGGATTGGTGACGCCGCTGCTGTGGTCCGGCCTGGTGGCTGCGACACTCGACCTGATCAATCCAACCCTCAACTCGCGGATCGATTGGACTTGGTTTGTAGGCTCGCAGATCGCGTTTGGTTTGGCAGCTTCCAATGTAGTCGCGCGTACCGCCAAGATCGCGACAATGCAAAGCGTCCCCCTCGTGCAAAGAGCGGGAATCGAAGCGCAGAGCGCGCCTGAGGAGAAAACGGGTCTATGAAATGGTGTCCTCTGTTGACCCTTGCAATCTTTCTGCCTGGCTGCGGCGGTCATGTCGAGCGATATACACTGCCTGACCAGGTGACCAATTTCAACGCGCTCTTCGAAGGCCATTGTGCTGGGTGTCATGGTCACGACGGGCGCCTGGGCGCAGCTCGCCCGCTGAACGATCCGGTTTTTCTGGCGGTAATCGGGAAGCAACTCAAGCAAATCATCTCCAACGGTGTGCCGAGAACCCCAATGCCGGCATTCGCAAAAACCGCCGGCGGGGATTTGACCGAGCAGCAGATCACGATTCTAGCGGATCAGATCATCCAGCGATGGTCACGGCCTCGGGATTTCAGTGCCGTGGTTCTGCCGCCCTATAGCGCGGATTTAGGCGACGCGAAGACGGGCGCGATCGTGTTTCGCTCGCATTGCGCAAGTTGCCACGGGGAAGAGGGAGCGGGCGGGCCGAAGACCGGATCAGTTGTCGACCTATCGTATCTCGCGCTAGTGAGCGACCAGTCCCTAAGATCCGACGTGATTTCCGGCCGCAGCGATCGAGGCGCACCGGACTGGAGAGGCGATTCTACAGGGCATCCGTTGACGCCTCCGGAAATCTCCAACGTAGTCGCCTGGATATCGGAACACCGCGCACCCATCAACCTGACGCAAAGAGGAACAAACTTGCCATGAGCGAACCGAATTCAGATTGCCCCTGCAAAAAATCCGCCTTGGCGAAGAACACGAATGCTCCCGTGCCGTCCACATCGTCCACGTCGTCCCGCCGGGACCTGCTTCTCAAGATTGGCGCAGGATTAAACGTCCTCGCCGCGGCGCTTGTAGGCGTGCCCCTTCTTGGTTATGCCTTGTCGAGTTTCGCGCGCGCGTCCACCAACAGTTGGATTTCGCTTGGTCCGGTAGCCAAATTTCCGGAAGGCGAAACGCGATTGGCCGTCTATCGCAACCCGGAGAGCAAACCGTGGGACGGAGACACCGCCGAAATTCCATGCTGGGTGCGCAGGGTCGATGAAGAATCGTTCCAGGTGTTCGCGATTAACTGCACCCATCTCGGCTGCCCGGTCCGTTGGTTTCAGGAATCGCGGCTCTTTATGTGTCCCTGCCACGGTGGAGCGTTCTATGAGGACGGCTCGCATGCCTCTGGTCCGCCGCCGCGGGGATTGTTCCAGTATGACCACAAAGTCGAGAGCGGAGAGTTGAAAGTGTTGGGCGGCCACCTTCCAAATCTCTCCGAGCCACTGAAAAAAGACGACGTGTGAGGACTTAGCGGCGGGAGACTAACGCCGGGAGAAAAGATGCTGAAATCCATCGCCCTCTGGCTCGAAGACCGGCTGCATTTAGTGAAGCTGTTCGAATCCACAGCCGGGCACAAAGTCCCGCCGAGCACGAATAGCTGGTTCTACGTCTTGGGCAGCGGCACGCTTCTGTGTTTCGTCCTGCAGATCGTGACGGGGACTCTTCTCGCCTTCGTATATGTGCCCTCCGGCAGCGAAGCATGGACCAGCCTCCAATACCTCAACAACCAGGCGTTTCTGGGATGGTTCCTCCGCGCGATGCACAACTGGGGATCCATCTTCATGGTGGCAATCATGTCGGCGCACTTGATCCAGACATTTCTGTTCGGAGCCTACAAATATCCGCGTGAATTGACCTGGGTTAGTGGCTGCGTGCTGTTTCTATGCACGCTGGGGATGGCGTTTACCGGACAGATCCTGCGCTTCGATCAAGATGCTTACTGGGGGCTGGGCATCGGCGCGTCCATCATGGGCCGGGTTCCGTTCATCGGCGCCCAACTGGTCCACTTGATGCTGGCTGGATCGATTATCGCCGGCGAAACACTATCCCGCTTCTTCTCTCTCCACGTCTTCCTCGTGCCCGGTTTGATCATCGCGCTTCTAAGCCTTCACTTGCGGCTGGTGCTGGCGAAGGGCATCAACGAATATCCGAAACCGGGCAGCGTCGTGAGGAAGGAATCGTACGAAGTCCAGTACGAAGAGATGATCAAGAAGACCGGCGTGCCCTTCGTC
>Ga0210384_10008474_pt1 | contig 10716 bp, 7 predicted proteins | sample IncBWH2MmetaG_FD_160574 | JGI IMG/M metagenome (GOLD analysis project Ga0210384, IMG submission 160574) | Forest soil microbial communities from Barre Woods Harvard Forest LTER site, Petersham, Massachusetts, United States - Inc-BW-H-2-M | ecosystem: Environmental > Terrestrial > Soil >...
TGAACTTCCCCGCGGTGGAGCGGGTTCCACACCGGAGGTTCTCGGCCGTGGTTTCTATGCTGATAATTGCCTTACCTGCCACGGAATTGACCGTCAGGGACATGCGGGCGTCTCGCCGTCTCTGGTTGACGTTTCGAAACGTTTGAGTGCTGATCAGATTTCCACTATCGTCCATTCTGGACGGAATGCTATGCCGCCGTTACCGAGCGTGAGCGCAGCTCAACTAACCGCGATTATCGCCTACTTGACGAATCCAGACGCAGGGGATAATCCTCCGCCAGCCAACGGACGCGGGCAGGCTGCGGTTCCACCGCCTCCGACACCCGGGACGAAACTTTATAGCGGCTATGGAACGATGGACGCTGCTAACGGTATGCCTGCCATCGGTCCGCCGTGGTCTTCGCTCACAGCTTACGACATGAACCTTGGGACTATCATGTGGAAGATACCTCTTGGAGTAACCAAGTCGCTTGCAGCAAAAGGAATCACCAACACAGGAAGCTATTGGCCGCGTGGAGGGCCGGTAGCTACTGCGGGCGGAGTCATTTTCGTAGGCACCGGTGGGGATTTGACGGTACATGCGTATGACGAAGACACCGGAAAAATTCTTTGGGAACAGGAGTTGGAATCGGCGCCAGACGGTATTCCTTCCGTCTACGAAGTGAATGGACGGGAATATGTGGTCTTCTGCACACGTGGCGGCACGGCGGGAGACAATCTTCCGCAAAACCCGAACACGGAAGCGCAGGTCATTCCAAAACGCGAAGCGCAGGGATATTACGTGTTTGCGTTGCCTCAGGCTGGCCGCTCGACGCCGGCTAAGAAGCCGTAAGTTTGTGAGGCGCAAATTGCTGGACCCGGCAGGGAAGAAATTTTCTTCAGTGCGAGAGTCCCTGCCGGGGCTGGATTGAGTCCAAGCGATTCCAAAAACTCGAGCGGGCCCGCGTCAGCCAATGTGTTAGGCTTCTCGCGCTCGCTAACCAGCCTGTGCCCGTACGATAAATTCATTCGAAAGGTTTTCACGAACCCACATGGACTACCAGTTGACAGGAAAGACTGCTTTTGTGTCTTCAGGCGCGCATGGCATTGGACAGGCAACCGCAGACCTTCTTACGCAGGAAGGCGCCCGAGTAATCGTCGCGGATATTGATAAAGCCGCGCTGCAGCAGAACGGCAAGAACTGGCACGGCACGATCGCGGCAGACCTTTCCACCGACGAGGGAATGACGCAGGCCATCGGTTACGCGTTCGACAAGTTCGGCGGCGCTCCGGACATACTGATCAATAATTTGGGGGTGGGAGATACCGCGCCGTTCGACTCGCTGGATGACGAGCGCTGGCTGCACGGTTTCAACATCAACCTGATGGGCTGCGTGCGCGCGTGCCGGGCGATCGTTCCCAAGATGGCCGAACGCGGCTCCGGCTGCGTGGTCAATACAGGCTCCGACCTTGCGAAGCAGCCCGAGCCGGGTTTTGCGGATTACGGCGCGTTCAAGGCGGGCGTCTTGTATCTCACCAAAGCACTCGCGAAGCAATATGCTCCGATTGTGCGCGTCAACGTGGTCTCACCGGGGCCGATCTGGTCACGGATGTGGACGCGTCCGGGCGGGATTGCCGATCAGTTGATGAAGCAATACGGCGTAGATCTGGATACGGCGGTGAAGCGATTCACAGAAGACCGGCAGATGCCTATGGGAATCGGGCAGCCAATTGACGTCGCGCACGCGGCTGTGTTTCTGGCTTCCCCGCTCGCGAAAATGATCACTGGCGCCAGCATTGATATCTGCGGCACGATCCGGGGGATTTTGTAGAGACGGAGTTCCGGCGACACGGCCCTCGCCTAGTGGATCGCCAGCTTCGTGATGTCTCGCGCGAACGCGATCGTAAATTAAGCCTCCGCTAACGGAAGCCAAACCTGAAAACGTGTGTCCCCGGGTTTCGAGGTGACTTGAATCTCGCCTCTGTGTTTCTTCACGATTCGTTGAACTGTGTCGAGACCGAGGCCTGTGCCTTCCCCTACTCCCTTCGTAGTGAAGAACGGTTCGAAGATGTGCGGCTGCACTTCGGGCTTAATCCCCGGACCGCTATCATTGATCTCGACCACTACATTATCGTCTTCACGACGGGTTCGAACCTGAAGCTCGCCTTTACCGCCCATGGCGTCAATGGCGTTGTCAATCAGGTTGGTCCACACCTGATTGAGCTCGCTGCCAAATGAATTTACGAGAAGCGGAACTCGCTCGTAGTCGCGCTTCACTGTCACCCCGTGCTTGAGTTTATGGTTCAAGATGGTAAGCGTATTTTCCAGGCTCTTCACGATGTCAACATTTTGCACTGCCGCCTGGTCCATGTACGTGTATTCCTTGATGGCGCGGACCAGTTCGGAGATTCGGGATGTGCCGCTCTCGATTTCGTTCAGTAGGGCCGCGACCTCCAGCGAGGCAGCAATCCTCACCAGGGCGGCTCGCGCTGTGTCAGCGTCAAGATTCGCAAATAATGACTCCAGCGCCTCCGGTCTTACGTTCCTGCGCGCCAGATCGGCTGCCATCTGCCACAAATCGCTCTGCCCGTGGCTGCGCAGCAAAGAATCGATCTGATCTTCGAGGTCGCTGATGGAAAGCGCGTCCAGCGGTATCTCGTCACGTTGGACGAACGAAGCTTCCAGCTTCTCAATTTCCGATTTCTGGGCGGCCGTAAGATCGCGGCTCCCCAATTGGTGGCTCGCATCCTTGATCCGCTTCAAAGCGTCACGCAACTGGCTTGTGGCGCGTTTCGCGGCGGAAGCAGGATTGTTTAGCTCGTGGGCGAGCCCTGCGGAGAGCTTTCCCAACGACGCCAACCGGTCACGCTGCTGCTCCCGTCGAGTCGTCTCGCGGATTCGGTCGGACATCAAGCCCACCAGACGCTGCGTGAGCTCGGGCATTTTCTGTACAAGTTCGGGAAAGAGCGAAGAAGGAAAGCGAAGCACTCGGACGTCGGTAAGTGCACGCGCCGCCACAGTAAACTGTTTCATTCTCGAGAAAGGCAGCGCTCCAGTCACGTCGCCCGGTTTAATGTTAAAAAAAGCCGTTTCTCCGCCGATTTCGCCGCGCAATTGGAGTTGCCCTTCAAGAATCACAAACATGGCATCAGCGGGATCACTTTGGCGAAAGTAAGTCTCTCCCGCATGAAGACGCATCTCTTCCGAATGGCTAAGGAACCAGGTGATCTGGTCGTCCGGCAGATCGGCGAACGCGGGAACAGCAAGAAGCTCCGATTTTTCGGTCATTTATACCTTGCTCAGATACTGATGTATGAACTGCACCGCCACTGACCCTTCGCCGACACCGGAGGCCACGCGTTTCACTGAACCGTGCCGCACGTCGCCCACTGCGAAGAGGCCCGGAACATTCGTCTCCAGCAGGAAAGGGTCCCGTTCGAGTGCCCATCCCTTGGGGTGCTGGCCCTCACGAATGAGATCTGGTCCCGTGAGGATGAAACCCCGATCATCGCGCTCGACCAGATCCGTCAGCCAATCTGTTCGGGGCAAAGCTCCGATAAAGATGAACATCGAACTTGCCGGCACCCGCTCAATCTTGTTGGTATCCGAACATAGAAATGAAATCTCTTCCAGGTGCGTTTCGCCGTGGGCTTCGGACACGCTGGCGTTCGGCCAAATTTGAATGTTGGGTGTTTCCTTTACCTGATCAATCAGATACTGCGACATGGTGCTCGATAGTGAGCTTCCTCGCACCACTATCACGACACGTTCGGCGTACTTCGCGAAGTTCATCGCCGCTTGACCCGCCGAATTCGCCCCGCCGATCACGTAAACGAGTTCCCCCTTGCAGGAGAGAGCTTCCGTCGCGCCGCCACCGTAGTACACGCCCGCCCCCTGCAACTTATCTATTCCCGGGGCGTCCAGACGTCGCCACTGCACCCCTGTCGCGATCATCAACGCGTGGCAGGAAATTTCGTTTCCATCCGCCAATTTAATGAACCGGTAAGATCCCTCGGTTCGGACGCCGACGGCCTCCTGCGGCGCCAGAATTTCGACTCCAAAACGCTGCGCCTGCACAACCGCCCGGCGGGCCAGATCGCCACCGCTGAGACCCATCGGAAAACCAAGATAGTTCTCGATGCGTGAACTCATGCCGGCCTGCCCGCCGGGCGCTTCCCGCTCGATCATCACAGTGTGCAGGCCCTCAGACGCGCCATAGACCGCCGCAGCGAGTCCGGCTGGTCCGCCACCCACAATCGCAAGGTCATAAAAGTTGGTCTGCGCACGAGTGCGCAAACCCACTCTTTGGGCGACTTCTGTCGGCACGCTATCAAGAAGTTTCGTCCCATCTGGAAAAAGCACAACCGGCAGACTCGCAGCCTCGCTTCCCAGCGCATCCAGAAGTTGTTTCGTTTCCGGATCATTCGCGGAAAGTTCAACATCAATCCACTGGTAAGGGACGCGGTTGCGCGCCAGAAAATCTCTCAGCTCGTATGACCGAGGCGACCACCGCGTGCCCAACACGCGGATTCCCTCGAACGCGGGCCGGTAGGAGGCTCGCCAATCATCGAGCAAATCGTCCAATTGCGGGTAAAGGTGCTCCTCGGGGGGATCCCACGGTTTCATAAAAAAGTAATTAATGTTTGCCTGGTTGATTGCGCTGATCGCGGCGTTGATGTCGGCGTAAGCTGTTAGAAGCGCTCGCTTGGCTTCAGGGAATATCTGCATGGCCTCCTGCAGAAATGCGACGCCGTCCATGTGAGGCATGCGCTGGTCCGCAAGGACCAGGGCCACGCTGTCGTTCCGCACTTTTAACTGCTTCAATAGCGTGAGTGCGCCCTCGGGAGAATCGCTTCCTATTACACGATATTCGGCACCGTACTTCGACCGCAGGTCGCGCTCGATAGCCCGCAGCACATCAGTGTCGTCATCCACACTCAATAAAATTGGTTTTGCCATTATTCCGCCTCGTTAAAGTGCGAGAAGTAATTCTAGACCTCCGCGATGGCTACCTGAAGCTCTTCATTAGGAGCCGGGGTCTGCAAACTTCATTCGTTGCGCGATTAAATCGCGATACGTTTCGACTGCGACGCCAGTATTTATGTCGTGGAATCAAGGGTGGAAATGAAATTCAGAATCACGTGAATGACGGACTCATCTCCGATCGCCGTATTGATCATCGTGTGATACAAGGGACGATCGGGCCATGGGACTCGGAAATATTTCAGGATGAAATCGGCGCGTTCGCGATCCACTGAATCCACGAGTTGTTCGGCGTCTTTCTCACTCTTCCCACGAGCCAGCAAGCGCCGCACTTTGGCTTCTCTGGGAGCATATAGAAATATTCGAAGGGTGTCCGATCGGTCCCGCAGAAAATGCTGCGATCCCCTTCCGACGATTACGGAGTTGCCCTTTTTGGCGGCGTGCTGCACCACCAGCTCGGTAGTCTTCAAAATGCTTTCGCTGTCTACAACATTTAGCTTGTGCGCGTTGAGGCTGCCTTCATAGCTTCCGCGCAAGAAGGACTTGAAAAGCCGATAGTAGAGCGGATCGGTGCGCTCCTCTCTAACTTCGACCACGGCTTTGGAACAATGAGCAAGCCGGGCGATTTCCTCGGTCAACAATTGATCCCAAAGCTTCCAGCCTAACCGCGTGGCCAGCAATTGAGCGATTTCTCCTCCACCGCACCCGTACTCACGTTCAATTGTGACAATCTTGATCATATGGTTCTCTGCGCCATGTGATGGCTGTGCCGCGTCCCAACACATATCATTCCACGTCGTCTAGTCAACTGCCACTCTCCCACCACCGCCGGGATGATTCTTCTTCAAAACAAAAGTAAGAAAGAACATCATCGCTGCTCCCACGGCAAGAACCATGAAGGTGTCAACGTATGCCAGGCTCGCGGCCTGCGCCTGAATCGAGCGATAGATTCTGGCGTATGCGTGCACCTGCGCGTCAGGAGCGGCCAATCCAGATTGAGTCAATTTCTGGACAAGCCCATTCGCAGAATACTGAAAATTGGGACTGTCCGTTCTGGCGTACTGAATCAGCCTCTCCTGATGAAACTGCGACCGGCGCGCGATCAGCGTGGTGACCAGTGAAGTTCCCACGCTGCTGCCCATATTACGCATGAAATTCACAATTCCGGCGACCGAGTTGTTCTTCTCCGGAGCAATTCCGATGTATGCCACCAGACTGATAGGGACGAACAAAAATCCCAAACCAATCACCTGAGCGATTCGCAGCAAAACGGCGGCATGGAAACTGATCTGCAAATCAATCCGCTTCGTGGAATAGTACATAGCCAGAGACAAAGCCAGCCAGCCGAAAGCAATCAGGTAACGAGCCTGAACCTTGGTTGTCAACTGGCCCATAATCGGCATCTCAAGCAACAAGACCAGCCCTCCGGCCGAAAGCGCAAGCCCCGCCAGCTGCGACGTGTAACCCAAAAGCGTTTGGAGGAACTGCGGCATTAGGACCAAGCTGCTGAACAACAAGATTCCCAGCGTAAACATCATCAGGTTTGCACTGGCAAAGTTAAAACTCTTGAACATTCGAACGTCAATGATCGGCGCCTTTTGGTACCACTCCCAGATAACGAGCGAAACCAGGCATACGATTGCGACAACCACCAGAGTTGTGATGAAGTGCGATCCAAACCAATCATCTTCCTGGCCTTTGTCGAGCAAAACCTGCAACGAGCCGATCCCGAGAGTCAGCAAAGCGATGCCGATGTAGTCCAATTTGACACCCGCCGCCTTGAGCCGGCTCAAATACGGCGGATCTTCGACAAAACGCCGCACCAGAAACCACGTCGCGATGCCCACCGGTATATTGATGAAAAATATCCACCGCCAGGAGTAGCTGAACGTAATCCACCCGCCCAAAGTTGGCCCAATGGTGGGCGCCATGATCGCGGTAATGCCATATAGCGCGAACGCCAAGCCGCGCTGTTGCGGCGGAAACGTGTCCGCGAGAATGGCTTGCGCCATCGGCTGCAATCCGCCACCGCCCGCGCCTTGCAAGACGCGGAAAAAAAGAAGCAGTCCAAGGCTGGGCGCAATCCCGCAAAGCAAAGAACTCACCGTAAAGATTCCCAGGCACGCCATGAAAAAACGCTTCCGACCCAAAGTGCCGGCGAGCCAACCGCTGATCGGCAGGATGATGGCATTCGAAACCAGATATGACGTGAGAACCCACGTGCTCTGATCGTTGCTCGCGCCCAGGCTCCCTGCCATATAAGGCAGAGCCACGTTAGCGATGCTGGTGTCGAGCACCTCCATAAAAGCCGCCAGTGCCACAACAACAGCGATCAGCCACGGATTATATTTGGGCCGCCAAACGTCCTGATCAATTGTGAGAGCGGCAGAACTCATTTTACGTAAACATCCGGCACGACGTTCATTCCCGGCCGAAGCTGACGATCGCGGTTCTCTCCCGGCTCGATGACAATCTTTACCGGAACCCTTTGCACAATTTTCACGTAGTTGCCGGTGGCATTCTCCGGCGGCAGCAAACTGAAGAGCGGGCCTGTGGCCCCGGCAATGCTGTCTACGTGACCTTTCAAAATCTGGCCGGTCGAATCCACATGAATATCCGCTTTCTGCCCGACTCGCATGCGACTGAGTTGCGTCTCTTTGAAATTTGCTGTGACCCAGACTTCATCGAGAGGGACTACGGTGAGAAGTTGCTGCCCGGCTTGAACGTTTAAACCAACGACAACAGTCTTATTCACCGCACCGGAAACCGGCGCAACGATTTTGGTGTATTGGAGGTTCAGCTCGGCCTGATTGAGGAGCGCTCGCCTCTGCTCCACGTCGGCAATTGCCGCGCGCACGCGCGCCCGTGTGGACGACACTTGCTGCGGTCCGGTTTCCGCAGACTGGTGATTTGCATTCGCTTCCACTACGCGGCTTCCAGCCTGCTGCACGAATTGTTGCGCGGCTGATTCATTTGCGCGCGCTGCCGCTACGGCCGCTGAACTGGATTTGGCCGTGGCTAAGGCCTGATCGTAAACCTGCGAGGCCACTTCCTGCTTGTCTACCAGGAGTTTGTAGCGCTTTACGTCGTCTTGCGCACGCACATCACTCGCTTCGGCCGATTCCACCTGTGCCTGGGCGGCTGCGAGCTGTCGCTCCGCAGCGACAACTCCGGCGCTGGCATTTTCGACGTTCGACGCCGTGGATTGCAGCTGGCTGGAAGTATCCACCGAAGTGATGGGCACCGTTATATTCAGAGCTTGCGCGGTCGCCTCCGCACTGGCCAGGTTCGCTCGCGCCTGCGCGACCGCAACCTCGTAGTCGGTCGGATCGAACTCGACCAAGACGCTGCCTTGCTGCACCCACTGGTTGTCGTCCACGCTGACTTTGACCACGTGGCCTGAGACACGCGCGCTGACAGGATACAAATGGGCATCCGCCTGGGCATCGTCGGTTGATTCGTAGGCGTTGAAGTAACGCCACAAAAAGAAACTGCCCACAAGCACAACTGCTATCACGATTGCTATAAACGTGTTTCTGCGGCGCTTGGAATTCTTGCGCGACGGCGGAGCATACACTGCGGAGTTCAGGGGCGACGGCGCGGCCGGAGATTCACTGCCTGCATCATCTACAGAACGGGGGGAAATCTCATCCGCCATATTTATCTTCCTTTGAGCGATTCCTCGACGCCCTCTTTAGCGGCACCCAGCGCGCGAGGGAGAGAAGTATCTGCGAAATTGTAATTATAGAAGCCCGATATGTACAGTTCGTGAGCGCCGGCAACCCTTACTTGCGATTTGTACCACTCGCTGGGGTATCGGTTACTTCTGAATCGAATTGGATGTCCCGCCGTCTAAATTCGATTCTTTCGGTATATGCTCGCGGTTGCTGATTATTATTTTCCAGCGGGCTACGGCTGAACAGGATCAAGGTATTGAGGGCTGGCGCCTGCGAGAAGATTATTAGGAGGCTAGACCTTTTGCAAAAGCTTGCCTAGCAATAGCAATAGGTGTTCCCTATCTCCAGGGTGAAGGCTGCGGGCTAGAGCATCCTCATATTGTCCGTGGCGCTTCAAAAGTTTGCGAATCAACTTTTGTCCCGATGCGGTCAGGTGCAGCGAATAGGCGCGCCGGTCAGACGAGAGGCTTTTCCGTTCGATGAGTCTGCGAGGGTGCATCTCCGTCAGCAGGCCAGCCAGGTTTGCCTTCTCAATGCCCAGTGCGTGGCCCACAACCGACTGTGTGACACCCGGATTCTCGTGTATAAATACCAGCAACGCATATTGCGCGGGGCGAATATTGAAATCGTGCATGAAGTCCGCGAACATCTGGTAAACGCGAATCTGCGCGCGGCGGATGGCGTAGCCGAGGCTGCGGTCTAGGTTTCCGTTGTGCCGCGGCGGCGGTTGCGCGGGATTGAGAGGCACGTCAATCCGCTTTCGCCTCGCTGCTTGGTCTCGATTCGCGACAAGCGGGCGTGGCCGGTCCGAGGTTTTCACTCGACGTTTCATACAGAGTATTGACTCATATTCGACGTACTTCTGAGCAACCGAGATAGTTGTTGCCTACAACTACTTTACTGTAATAGTGTAATGCATCGATCGAGTCAAGTGCTGTTCTAAGAGAAGGAGTAAGCCATGAGGAACGTCAACCTGCTGATCGGAGGTAGCGACCGGCCAGCAAGCAACGGCAAAACCTTCGACCGTCACGATCCCGTCTCCGGCTTGCCTGTTTCCCGAGCCGCCGCGGCGTCGCCTGAAGACGTTGACGCCGCCGTCGCTGCTGCATCGGCTGCATTCCCTGCTTGGTCAGAACTCTCGCCCCGCGAAAAGCGGATGAAGCTGCTCGATGCAGCCGATCGCATGAATGCACGCGCAGCCGAGTTCGTGGCTATTGGCGTAGAGGAAACTGGCGGCACTGCCGGTTGGTACCATTTCAACGTCGGCCTGGCTGCAGACATGCTTCGAGAGGCCGCTGCCATGACGACGCAGATAGGCGGAGAGACAATTCCGTCAAACGTCCCTGGCTGCGTCGCGATGTCAATCCGCAAGCCGTGCGGAGTCGTCCTCGGCATCGCTCCATGGAACGCTCCCGTGATTCTCGGCGTGCGCGCCGTTGCGATCCCACTGGCATGCGGCAATACTGTGATCCTTAAGGCGTCCGAATTGTGCCCTGGGGTACATCGCCTGATCGGCGACGTGCTTCAATCGAGCGGGCTCGGCGACGGCGTGATCAACATTCTGCTGAACGCACCTGAAGACGCCGCCATAGTGGTCGAGCGCGCCATCGCGAACCCTGCCGTGCGTCGCGTCAACTTCACGGGATCCACCCGGGTGGGCCGCATCGTGGGAGAACTCGCGGCGCGTCACCTGAAGCCATCACTCCTCGAACTTGGTGGCAAGGCTCCGTTCATCGTCCTTTCCGACGCAAACCTCGACGATGCAGTCGCTGCCGCAGCGTTTGGCGCATTCATGAATCAGGGGCAAATATGTATGTCAACGGAGCGGATTGTCGTTGACGAGACAATTGCCGATGCATTCGTCGAGAAGCTTTCGGCCAAAGCCGGGAAACTGAAGGCTGGTCCACCGGCCGCCGGCAATACGCCGCTGGGAGCGGTCGTTTCCATGGCCGCTATTGACCGGCTCCGTGCCCTTTTGGAAGATGCCACGGCGAAAGGCGCCCGTCTGCTTGCGGGTGGACCGTCGGACAATTCCATCATGCAGCCCACGGTCGTAGATCGAGTGACGCCGGCGAT
>Ga0210384_10008477_pt1 | contig 10712 bp, 7 predicted proteins | sample IncBWH2MmetaG_FD_160574 | JGI IMG/M metagenome (GOLD analysis project Ga0210384, IMG submission 160574) | Forest soil microbial communities from Barre Woods Harvard Forest LTER site, Petersham, Massachusetts, United States - Inc-BW-H-2-M | ecosystem: Environmental > Terrestrial > Soil >...
CGGAGAAATGAGCTTCATAGGGCCCAGGCCGGAACGTCCGGTCTTCGTAGAGATGTTGGAGCGGCACGTACCGTTCTATTCGCAAAGACATCTTGTAAAACCCGGCCTCACCGGGTGGGCGCAGATCCGCTATCCATACGGGGCGTCGGTCGAAGACGCGATGGAAAAACTCCAATACGATCTCTATTACATCAAGAACCAGTCGCCGCTCCTCGACGTGATTATTCTCTTTGAGACAGTAAGGATCGTGCTTTTCGGAAGAGGAGCCAGGTAATGAGTGACAGGAGGATACACGATGAATAAGACACTGTCGGTGATCGTAGGCTCGATCGTCCTACTTACCGCCGCGGCGCCGGCCGGGCGGATCGGCGCGGCGCAGTCGCGAACGGCATCTGTCTCGACATCCCCTGCAGGGGCATCCGCGGCAGGGACATCCCCCGCAGGGGCCGGACATGGGGTACCGTCAGGTTCGGAAAATGACGACGCCTACTTCAAACAGATCTACCGCAATTTCTATGACACCTACCGGCTCGGTCCCGGGGACTCGCTTGCCCTGCGAGTTTACCAGCAGCCTGACTACTCCTTTGAAAAGATCACGGTGTCGCCGGTCGGACGCATCTATCACCCGCTGCTCGGAGACGTGGAGGTGTCGGGTTACACCGTAGACCAGTTGAAGGACCGCCTCACGGCCGATCTGAGCCAGTACATCGTCAAACCAGTCGTCAGCGTGTCGCTGATCGAGGCCTCCAGCGCGAGAGTTGGAGTAATCGGGGAAGTAGTCAAGCCTGGAATCGTAATCCTGGACAGGCCGATGACGATTCTGGATGCGGTATCGGCTGCCGGAGGCTTCACTCAGTTCGGAAGTAAATCGAGCGTCGTCTTGCTCAGGCAGGTTGGGCAGGGACGTTTTGTCAAAAGAGAGATCAACGTCAAGCACATTCTTGAAGCCAAATCATCGCCTGAAGAGAACCCTCCGGTGACCCAGGGAGATACGATCATCGTTGGCGGAAACGCCAAACAGAAAGTTGCTTTCATCGCTTCGCTTCTGGGATTCGGCAACTTCATCGCGTTTTTGGCCAGGGGAGGCGCGGGATATTAGGCGAGGGAAACTCTATGAGCATTGTGAGGGAGCCTGAACCGGGCGGGGCCGGGCTGGTCCCGTGCCATATCCAAGTGGGAGAAGAAGAAATGGCTATATCGCGGGATCTACCGGGCGAGACGCAGTCTGCCGCTCGACATATTCCCCGGCACGCAATGCGCCGGACGGAACCGAGCGCTCTCGCAAAGTTCGTTCGCGAGAGACTGGCCGAACTTGGAATGAAGCAGTCCGAGTTTTGTCGTCTGACCGGGTTTGACCAGGGACTGCTCTCAAAGATCCAGAACTCTATGATAACCAGTCTGAGCATCGAAAGCGCGCTCAGATTGTCTATAGGGCTGGGAGTCTCGCCCAAGAAGATGTTTCAACTGATCGATCGCATGGACCTGGACGAAATGGTAATGGAGGCATACTCCTCCGAATTCAAAAACAATGTCAGGACGTTGCCAGGCTCTGTTGAAGAGATCGTGCAGTTGTCGTTGCGCGCCCACAATCTGGGAAGGGACCTCGGATCTATTATCGGCTCGCTGCAAGGTCTGATCGGTAAAGAGGCGCGTTCCTCTCCGTGAAGGTGCCTCGCATTGGTCTACTCCTCGGTCTTTCTTCTTATCAGGGCGATGGCCGAGCGCGGCGGCGCTAATTCAGGAACGCTGATCTAAGGATTCTTTATGGGGCAGTCACCAACAATCAGTCCGGGCGCCCGGGTTCCAAGCAGGAGTCAGCAAGCTCTCGCATTTGGCGGCCTGTTCATTTTTACGTTCTTACTTTACGGCAGGCCGCAGGAATTGCTCCCGGACATATTTGGGACTTTCCCGATAGTGAAGGTTGTCGCCATCGTATCCCTCGTCGCCTATGTCATATCCAAGCTGGGGCGGGGCGAGCCGTTGACGATCTGGCCGATAGAGTTAAAGGCGCTCGCCGTGATCGTGTTGCTCGGCGTCTGTCTGATCCCGCTTGCCGCGTCGCCGGAAGACAGCATAAACACGCTTCTGGACCCGTTCTTGAAAGTGGTGACCACTTTTGTATTGATCATCAACCTGATCGACAGCAGAAAGAGGCTGCGCCTGATACTCAACACGGTGGTCGTCTGCGGAACCGCGTTCTCGATCTTTGCGGTCGTAAGCTACGCGACGGGAGCTCTAACCATAAAAGACAAAGGGGTCGGCGTAAGGATAGCGGGTATCGTGGGCGGGATGTTTGGCAATCCGAACGACCTGGCTACCACTCTGGATATGCTCCTGCCCCTCGCGGTGGTGCTGGCGTTGAACGCGAGGGGAATCAAGCGCTTGTTCTTCTTCTGCTGCGCGGGCGCGCTGATTTGCGGAATAACGGTGAGCTTTTCCAGGGGAGGATTCCTCGGACTCGTTGCAATGGGCGGAGTCCTGCTGTGGAAACTAGGACGCCGGAACCGGCTTCTGTCAGGCATCGTTCTCGCGGTTGTGCTTGCCGGGTTCGTGGCAATTGTTCCAACGGGATATTCCAATCGCCTTTCGACTATCTTCAACATCGAAGGGGACCCTACCGGCTCTGCGGAAGCGCGGCGCGAGCTGCTGTCGCGTGGAATCGAAATCGCGTCCAGTCACGTGTTGGTCGGGGTCGGGCTTGGAAACTATCACCAGTATTCTTACTTCGAACAGGTCGCCCATAACTCATATCTGGAAATCGCGGCAGAACTCGGACTGATTGGCCTGGCCGCGTACATGGTGATGCTGATCGTTCCACTGGTGAATCTGAGGCGGATGGAGCGTGCCACCCGAGAGGAGGATGCCCGGAGTGCCGCGCGTGGAGATCCTGCCTTGCGCGCCGAACCGCGCAAGGCAAGCCCGGCTAGGGAGATTTATTTGTTAACTATCGGCATACAAGCATCGATCGTGGCGTACATAGTCTGCAGCCTGTTCTCCTCGATTCAATACTTCTGGTACATGTACTACGCCATCGGTTATGCCGTGGCTTTGAAGACCATATACGAGTCCGAGCAAGCTGTTTCCCTGAGCCCGATCAATATTTTCAGACGGCCCGTTCCTGCTCTGTCCTCGGAAGGAGGATTGAAGGGAGTCTTGTGGAATCCTCAGATCGGGGGGGGAATAAGCGCGGAGGCTGGATCATCGAGTGGGAGTTATTCTTGACGAATACAATGGTTGCCAGAATCCTGTTGGAAGTTAGCCTCATTTTGTTGGCGTATATTTACGCCGGATATCCGCTTTTGGTTTTGGTCTTGAGCGCGTTCAGCACGCGAACGATACGTAAGCGAGACATCACTCCCAAGATCACCTTCATAATCGCCGCCAGGAACGAAGAGCGAGTCATTAGAGCAAAACTCGATAATACGCTGGCGCTGGACTATCCCAGGGACAAGATCGAGGTGATAGTGGCTTCCGACTGCTCTACTGACAGGACAGACGAAATCGTCAGGGAGTTCTCAGCCAGGGGCGTCAGGCTGCACAGACAGTCAAAGCGGCTGGGCAAGACCATGGCGCAAAACGCCGCGGCCGCAATTTCCCAGGGCGATATCCTGGTTTTCTCCGACGCTCCTACCATCTATTCGACGGATGCCTTGCGCAAGATCGTTCGCAACTTCGCCGACCCCGAGGTCGGGTGTGTGACAGGCCAACTCGTGTACAAGGACCTTCGGTCCTCCGGCGTGGGAAAAGGCTGCAGAAGCTATTGGAACTACGAGAAGTTGCTGCGAACCGCGGAAAGCCGGCTAGGCCTTATGCTCGGCGTGACGGGCTGCATATCAGCCGTGAGGCGTAGTTGCTACGCGAAACTCCCCAGGGATTTGTCCAGCGATTTTGTAATCGCACTCGAAATGCATTTACTGGAGCGCAGGACGGTCTACGAGCCGGACGCCGTAGCTATCGATTTTACCAACAGCCGAAGCGGCGATGAGATGCAGATGCGGGTTCGGGTCGTCGAGCAGACGCTTGCAGCCCTCAGTCACTATTCTTCGCTTCTGAATCCGCTCAAGCACGGCATGTTTGCGTTTCTGATGGTGTCGCACAAGCTACTGCGCTACACAGCCCCGATCTACCTGGTTGCAGCGCTCGTATCGGCCCTCTGTCTAACGAACGCGGGACCTCTGTTCAGGGATATCCTTGCCGTCCAATTAGTCTGCTATGTCGCAGCGCTGGCGGGCTGGACCGCCGATCTGTTGGGCAAAGATCCCGGCCCGACTGCGTACCCTTACTATTTTGCCCTTGCCAATACGGCTTCTGTGAGGGGATTCCTGAAATTTGCCCTGGGTGAGGATTACATCACCTGGGAGCCGGTGAGGGAGCCTGCCTAAGCGCCATGGAGATCAGCAGAAACATCAAGAAGCTGCGGGGCCGGAGCGCCGCAGAGCTGGGTATGCGCGGGAAACAGGCTCTGTCCGTGCTTGGCGAGCGCGTGTTCAGACTCCAAACCGGTGAAATGAGCGACCGTCAACTCGTGGAACATATATCTGCGAGCCGGCCAAATGGGCGCGTCCAGGGTCTGGAAGGGCGGATCGCGGGCCGCATACGCGAGGGTTCAAGATCCAAAGCCATCCGCCAGCCCGGAGCCTTCTTTCCCTCGTTGGCACAGCGCGAGGCCGTAGTCGAGATGATGAGCGAGCGGTTCAGCAAAGAGCGCGGGATCTTGATCGATCGGGCGGACCGCGCCGGCCGAGGCAGCTTTGATTTGCTGGGATTTCGCAATCTCGAGTTCGGAGATCCGATCGATTGGCGGCTCGAGCCCATAAGCGGAAAAAGGACGCCGCTAGATCACTGGAGCCGCATCGACTACCTGGACCCGAACGTTGCCGGCGACAAGAAGATCACGTGGGAACTCAATCGTCATTCCCATTTCGTCACCCTGGGACAGGCATATTGGATGACGGGCGACCAGGGTTATGCCCGGACCTTTGTCGCTCAGGCGACCTCCTGGATGGACAGCAACCCTCCAAAGTTTGGGATTAACTGGGCGAGCAGTCTCGAGCTGTCCATCAGATGCATTTCCTGGATCTGGGCACTGCACCTGTTTGCGGATTCCGAGAGCCTGGACCCGACTTTCCTAAAGAGACTGGTCAAATACATACTCGTACAGGCGACCCATATTGAATCCTATCTGTCGCAATACTTCAGTCCCAACACCCACCTGACCGGAGAAGCTCTGGGCTTGTTCTACATCGGCGCGGCTTTCCCCGAGTTTCGCAGGTCGCGAGCGTGGAGGGAAACCGGTCTCCGAATCATGCTGGAGCAGCTCCAGACTCAGGTGCGCGCCGACGGCGTCTACTTTGAGCGATCTACTTACTACCATCGATACACCGCCGATTTCTACATTCATCTCCTCGCCCTGGCCAACGCAAATGATATCGATCTGCCAGCCAGCGTGGCTGAAGCCGGAGAGCGGTTGCTCGACCACTTGATGTGGATAACCCGCCCTGACGGTATGTCTCCGCTTCTAGGAGATGACGACGGGGGACGACTGATCAGCCTTGGATGTGCCAGGCCCGACGACTTTCGGAACACCCTGTCCGTGGGAGCCGCGCTTTTTAGCCGCGGCGACTGGAAATACGTTGCCGGCGGCGCGTCAGTGGACGCGCTCTGGCTTCTTGGGCCGGACGCGGTCGGGAAACTTGACGCCATTCCGGCCTGCCCGCCAAAGCAAAACTCCAGGGAGTTTCCGGATGGCGGCGTCTACGTAATGCGCGATGGTTGGAAGCCGGACTCAACCTACGTAGCCGTTTCCTGCGGCGCCCATGGATCTCTGAGTGGAGGACACGCGCATTCGGACAATCTGTCCGTGGAATTCGCGTGCAACGGGACAGCGTGGATTGTAGACCCCGGCACCTACAGCTACACGGGCGACCTGAATGCGCGGGATGAGATGCGTTCGACCTCATTTCACAATACGGCGATGGCGGACGGCCTTCCTCAATCGGAGCCGGGAGGCCCCTTCTCATGGATTTCGAGGGCTGACGGCACCTGCACCGAGTTCGTCGCCGGCCATGACGCCTGCTACTTTGAGGGCAGCCAGGATGGGTACAAGCGGCTTCCTGATCCAGTCTCCCATAGCAGGACAATTTTCATGGCCGGTTCTTCAGGCGCAGCAAGATCAGCAGGCTCGCTGCCACCTTACCTGATAATTCGCGATCGGCTGAGCGCCGCATCCTTCCACAAGTTGGCGGTCTCATATCATTTTTCCCCCGATGTGTCACTCGACTCGCTGGACGGCAAGGTCAGGGCTACGAGCGGCGCGGGCGCGGAACTAAGAATAGCCGCTCTCGGTTATGGGCCGGTGACCAACTCCCTGGAGAAAGGATGGGTCTCCCGCTGCTACGGGAGCCGTTCGGAGTCCGTCGTTGCGAGATACGAGACGCAAGGTTATGGAGACCAGGAATTAACCAGTGTCATCCTGGCCAGCGTTGATTCCGAGAGGCCCAGTGCCGAGGCCCTGCGGGATGCCGAATCGGCTACGATCGGTCTACGGCTCACAGCAAACAACGTGACTGAAATCGTGTTGTTCGGCGGAAACAACCGGCAGGTCGAAGCCGAATCTCTTAAGGCGGAGGGGAAGCTGGCAACCGCGCGCTTTGCCGGCCAAGAGCCGATAGAAGCGCGCCTCTTCAGAGGGAAGTCTCTGCACGTTGACGATTGGGTCTTGTTTGCCGCCAGGGAGCTGGTCGGATATTGCGCCATTCGACGCGTGGCGCGCGAGGTGCTTGATATATCGATCCGGGGCGCCGCGGAATTCTATTTGGAGACCGAATCTCCTACCAAGAAAGTCGTGGTGAACGGAATGGTATTCAGCATCGCGGATCGCCTCGAGAAGCGCAGCTTTATTCGGAGGGGAGCCGGCTGGGAACTAGCGGCTACAGAGTGACTCTATGTGCGGAATCTGTGGAATGGCTGTACCCGATTATCCCGAACGGCGCATCGATGAATCGCAGATTCTTCACATGCGCGACTCGATGATCCATCGCGGACCGGACGACGCCGGCGTCCTCGTGGGAGACAACTTCGGCCTGGGTCATCGGCGCCTTTCCATAGTAGACGTGGCGGGCGGGCATCAGCCGATGTCCAATGAAGACAATACAGTGTGGCTGAGTTTCAATGGCGAGATTTACAACCACCGGTCGATAAGAAGCACATTGGAGGACCTGGGGCATCAATACAGGACCCAAAGCGATACCGAAACCATAATCCACCTGTACGAAGAGGCCGGGCGCGAAGCGGTGAAGCAGCTTCGCGGAATGTTTGCCTTCGCAATCTGGGATACCAAGAACAAGACTCTGCTGCTCGCCCGGGATCGGCTGGGAATCAAGCCGCTCTATTATGCTATGGGGCCCGATGGATCTATCTCTTTTTCATCAGAGATAAAGGGACTCATTCAATCCGGACCCGTAAAGCCGCTGTTGAATTACAACGCGCTTCCTGATTACGCGGCCAATCGCCATACGGCCGGGGTCGATACCCTTTTCGAGGGAGTTAAAAGGCTCCTGCCCGGACATACCCTGACCTGGAAGAACGGCAAGGTCGAAATCGAGCAGTATTGGGACCTGAGTTTCTCGAAGGAGGAGGAAGACCTCGGGGACGAAACCTATGTCAGGCGATTCTACGAGCTGCTTCAGGAATCGGTGCGACTGAGACTGATGGCGGATGTGCCTCTCGGCATGTTCCTTTCCGGCGGAATAGATTCGTCCGCGATTGCCGCCATCATGAGCCAGATGAAACCGGAAGGCTTCAAGACGTTCTCAGTCGGATTTGAAGAGCGCGACGCCAACGAGCTGGGATATGCCAGGCTTGTCGCAAACGCGCTGGGCTCCAGTCACTACGAGGTTACGGTCAGTCCCGGTCTCTTCTTCGCAACTCTGCCCTCGCTGGTTTATCACGAAGACGAGCCCCTGGCGCATCCTTCCAGCGTGCCCCTTTATTTCGTCTCTGAGCTGGCGGCGGGGCACGTAAAGGTTGTTCTGACCGGAGAGGGCAGCGATGAGCTTCTCGCCGGTTACGGCAAATACCGCAAGACGATATACAACCTGAAACTCGGACAAACTTACCACCAGACCTTGCCCCGATACGTCACCGACGCCGTTTCACGGGCGGTGGTTATGATGAACGGGAAATCTCTCGCGCGAGGCACGCTGGCGAGGAGTTTTCTTTGCGTTCCTCCGAATGTCGACGATATGTACTTCGACTGTTTTTCGGTCTTTCCCAGGTCGATGCAGGCACATCTCTTCAGCCATGAAACCCAGCAGCGCATAAGCTCACCCGATCCGTATCAGGAATACCGGAATCTTATGAGCCAGGCCGACGGACAATCGCTGCTGGACAAGTTGCTTGCCGTTGACATCAAGACTTACCTGCAGGAGCTGTTGATGAAGCAGGACCAGATGAGCATGGCCACCTCGATCGAAAGCCGCGTGCCTTTCCTGGACCATAAGCTCGTCGAATTCGCCGCAAAGCTTCCGGAGAGAATGAAGCTGTCAGGGTTGACAACCAAACGGATTCTTAGGAGCGCCATGGCAACGCGCCTGCCCAGGGCGATTCTAACGCGCAGGAAGATGGGCTTCCCCGTTCCGCTGGGATCGTGGCTCAGAGGGCCATTCACCCATCTGCTCGACGAGTATGTACTGGGCGGAAGGGCGCGCGCGCGCGACATTTTCAATCATGACTTCGTCGATCGATTGGTAGCGGGGCATCGCGCCGGCGAAGACCACGCGGAGCGGCTGTGGGCTTTGATCAATTTCGAAATATGGCAGCGGCACTTTATTGACGGCGAGAGGATCGACAACGTAGCCGAGCGCTACTCCCTTGCGCACGTGCACGCAACCGCGCCGGCGTCGAAAGGGGCTTATAGATGAGGATACTCTGGCTCAAGAATGAACTACTGCATCCGGTCGATAAGGGAGGGAAGATCCGGACTTACAATATGTTGAAACGCCTGAGGCGCGGCCACACGATCACATACCTGACGCTGGCGCCCCGAAATCTCGATCCCGTCTCAGCCGGTTTGGCCGAGGAGTATTGCGACAGGCTTATCCCGGTTGGCTGGCAAAGCGCCGGCAGAAGCGGGCCGGGATTCTACTTCGATCTGGCCCGGAACATGGGCTCAGCCGTACCGTATTCGATCCACAAGTACAGGACCGATCGCATGCGCCAGGCGATACGGTCGGAGTTGTCGGCGAATCGCTATGATTTGCTCGTCTGTGATTTCCTGACTCCCAGCATCAATGTGCCCAGGCCGCTCCCGATCCCCTCGCTGCTGTTTCAGCACAATGTCGAATCGTCGATATGGCGCCGCCACTATGAAAACGAAGACAACAAGCTGCGGAAAGCGTACTTCTACACTCAATGGCGCCGGATGACGGCCTACGAAAGATCGGCGGTCCACTGGTTCGATTCCGTCGTTGCGGTCTCAGCTCTGGATCGCGACTTCATGCGGCGCGAGTACGGAGCAAGCAGGGTCTATGACGTTCCAACCGGAGTAGACACCGAATACTTCAGACCTGGCGGCGTCACGCCAGATCCTGCCGGCCTGGTGTTTTGCGGATCCATGGATTGGATGCCGAACGAGGACGCCGTGACTTATTTCTTGACAAGTATCCTTCCCGCAATCGCGGCTAAAGTTCCGGCGGTCAACTTGACCATAGTGGGCCGGAATCCGAGTTCGAAGCTGAGAGCGCTCGCGGGCAACTATCCGGGCGTGACCGTCACCGGCGCGGTCGCCGACATCCGGAGTTACGTAGACCGGGCCAGTTGCTATGTGGTGCCCATAAGAATCGGCGGCGGAACGCGTCTGAAAATCTTTGAAGCGATGGCGATGGGCAAGCCCGTCGTATCGACCTCTGTAGGGGCAGAGGGGTTGCCTCTATCGCCAGGCGAAGATCTGCTGCTGGCCGACAACCCCGACGCATTTGCAGCAGCGGTGGTCCAGATACTGTCCGACCGGCCGCTGGCCCAAAGATTGGCTGCCCGGGGCAGGGCTGGCGTCCGTGCCCGGTTCGGATGGGACAATGCCGCAGGCCAATTTGCTGAGATCTGCGAGCGAACCGTCTTTAATGTTGCAAAGACCAGGGCGGCGTAAGAGCCAACGGAATGTAGCGACGGGATCGAAGGAACACGTCAATGGAGAACAGCAAGCGATGAATCTCAGCGTATTCGGATTGGGATATGTCGGCTGCGTTTCCGCCGCATGTCTGGCCGGCGAGGGACACAGAGTCATCGGCGTTGATAACAATCCCACGAAAGTGGATATGCTTAATCGGAGCCGCAGCCCCATCGTCGAGCCCGGCGTGGAAGACCTCATCCGCCGCGTCAGGCAGGAACACAGCCTCGAGGCGACGGAAGACGGCTACATGGCTGTCAGGAAATCTGATGTGACCATGGTCTGCGTCGGTACGCCCGCCAGACACAATGGCAGCCTGGATTTGACTCACATCAAAGCCACGTGCCGCCAGATTGGGGAAGCGCTCGAGGGCAAGAAAAGCTTTCACATCGTGGCTATTCGGAGCACGGTGCTGCCGGGTACGGCCGAAGAGATAGTGAGTCCTACCCTGGAGGTCTATTCAGGAAAGCGCGCCGGCCGCGATTTCGGCGTTGCCGTCAATCCGGAGTTCTTGCGCGAGGGCAGCTCGATCGACGACTTCCGAAAC
>Ga0210384_10008479_pt1 | contig 10709 bp, 6 predicted proteins | sample IncBWH2MmetaG_FD_160574 | JGI IMG/M metagenome (GOLD analysis project Ga0210384, IMG submission 160574) | Forest soil microbial communities from Barre Woods Harvard Forest LTER site, Petersham, Massachusetts, United States - Inc-BW-H-2-M | ecosystem: Environmental > Terrestrial > Soil >...
CGCCATCGAGCGTCAGGACCAAGGCGCGATCGAATTCCGAAGTATAGAAAGTGCTGGCGGCGTGGCACAGGTGATGCTCGAACTGCTGGAGCTTTACGGCGCCGCTCAAATGCTGGCGAAGCTGGCGAATGGATGAGGACTTGCGCGAGTCCTTGGCGGATTTGCGCTTGCGATTGGCCCAAAACTGAGAGCCCAGGCCGGATTCGCGCAGGCGAGCTTCTTGCGGGAGGTCGGCGAGCGCGGCGAGGTTGAGGTCGGAGACGCGCGCGCCTTGTTGTTCCAGGCAGCGGATCATGGCCAAGCGGGGAAAATTGTCTGCGCTGACGGAGCGATTTAGTTTTTCTTCCTCGACCGCGCCGAGGATGCCGTCTGCATTCAGCAAGGCGACGGCGGAATTGTGATCGAGGCTAGCGACTCCAAGAAAGAGCATAGAGAGAGCTTCTCACTCCGATCGCTGAGACGCCGCGGCAAAAGCACCCGTGATTTCCGGCACGGCATGAAGATAAGACGCGCCGCCGGGAGTCGCCAGAACAGAAATCATTTGATTGGGCGGCCACTCCCCCGGTAGACGCACGTGAAGATAATTGCTGGAGATGCCTGGGGTCCAATCGGCGGAGCTCTCGCCCGAGGTGTGGCGGAGGGTGAGGACGCTCAGCAATTGGCCGGACTGGGCGCGATAGAAGGCGGCGGATTTGTTTTCGCCGAGGGCGCGAAGTTCACGGGCGCGGCGCTTGATGGTGGCGGCGGGAACTTCGCTAGATAGAGAGGCGGCGCGTGTGCCAGGGCGCTTCGAGAAAGAGAAAACGTGGAGGTAGGTGAACGGCAGGCGCTCGATGAAGTCCAGCGTTGCGGCGTGGTCGGCTTCGGTCTCGCCGGGGAAGCCGGCGATGACGTCGGCGCCGATGGCGGCTTGCGGAAGATGCTCCCGAATGAGCTCGACGCGGCGGCCGTAGTGCTCGGCGCGGTACCAGCGATGCATGGCGGCGAGGATAGCGTCGGAACCTGATTGCAGCGGCATGTGGAAATGCTGGGCGATCCGCTCTGTGGACGCGAACAGAGCGATCAAATCTTTAGTGACGTCGAGCGGCTCGATCGAACTGATGCGCAGGCGCTGGACGGAGGTTTGGTCGAGGATTTCGCGTAGGAGATCGGGAAATTCGACGCGCGGGGAGAGGTCGCGGCCGTAGGTGCCGAGATTTATGCCGCTGAGGACGATTTCGCGATAGCCGGCTTGGCTGAGGCGCTGAATTTCAGCGATGACTTGATGCGGTGGCAGGCTGCGGCTTTTTCCGCGAACGAAGGGGATGACGCAGTAGGAGCAGCGGCTGTTACAGCCATCCTGAATTTTCAGCGTGGGGCGAGTGTGATTTGCTTCGCCGCCGAGGACCGGGGCAGCGAGGAAGGAAGTTTGCGCGAAGATGTCGCCGGTGAGAATTTTGGCGGGGGCGCGCTCGAGGGACATCGGATCGGCGTTGAAGGCCACGGCGGAACCGAGGGCCGCGGCGGGGACGAAGCCGTCCGCGGGCTGAGGTGCCGCCACAACGGGCGAGAGAGCGTCGATGAGTTGCGGGATTTGCGGTTTGTGCGAGTTGCCGACGACCCAGGAGACGCCGGGTAGCGCGGCGAGTTCTTCGGGGGCGCGTTGGGCGTAGCAGCCGGTGACGATGACTTGGGCTGCTGGATTTTTCGCGTGGATCTTGCGAATGGCGTCGCGGGCCTGTGAGTCGGCGGCCCCGGTGACCGTGCAGGTGTTTACGACCACGATGTCGGCGGTGGTCGGTTCGGGCGCGGCGGTACAGCCACGGTCGAGGAGTTGGCGTTCGAGGGCGGCGCCGTCGGCTTGCGTGGCGCGGCAGCCGAATTGTTGTATGTGGAAGGTGGTCATCGACTCCGCAAAGCTAGGAACAAGAATTCACCATCGAGCGCGCAGAGGGCACAGAGCAGAAAGTGTCGAACACCGGCGCCGGTCGCGCGTCTGCGGCATGCTTATGATAGCTGCTTCGGAAGTTTGCGGGAAGCCGCACGTCAGACGGAAACTTGGGAACAGGAGCACGCTGCCTTTACTCGCTGGATGCTGCGCCGCTACAATCCTTGCCCACATGGCTCGCCAACGTTATAACCCCGCTGCGCTGAAGGATCCAAAACTTTCGGTGGTCATTCCGGTTTACAACGAAAAGTCCACCATCGATGAGATTTTGCGGAGGGTGCTGGACACCGAGATTGGCAAAGAAGTGATCGTGGTGGATGACTGCTCGACCGACGGAACCCGGCAAATCCTGGAAGCTATGGCGGCGCTGCAAGCCAAGGGAGAAGCCACCGCGCCGCCACAAGATGGCGCGGATGCCATCGAACTGCGCGATTTGCGATTTTTCTTTCAGACGCAGAACCAGGGTAAAGGCGCGGCGCTGCGGCGCGGGTTCGCGGAAGCTACCGGCGACATCGTGCTGGTGCAAGACGCGGACCTGGAATACGACCCGCGGGACTACGACAAACTTCTGGAGCCGATCCTGGAGGGCCGAGCGGACGTTGTATACGGCTCGCGATTTCTGGGCGGGCCGCAGCGGGTACACTATTTCTGGCACTACGTGGCGAACACCATCCTGACGCTGCTTTCAGATATTTCGACGAATCTGAAGCTGACGGACATGGAGACCTGCTACAAGGTGTTTCGCAAGGAAGTGTTGAAGGGCATTCGGATTCGCTCGGACCGGTTTGGGTTTGAGCCGGAGATTACCGCCAAGATTGCCAAGGGAAACTGGCGCGTTTATGAGGTGCCCATCACTTATGCGGGGCGGACGTATGAAGAGGGGAAGAAAATTACTTGGAAGGACGGGGTGCAGGCATTGTGGTGCATCATCCGGTTTACGTTTTCGGATTGAGTTTAGCGCCAGTTCAAAAAGCAATTCCTCAGGGGCTAAAGCCCTCAAGAGTGGCGGTCTACGTCGGAGCTAAAGCTCCGACCCCCAATTGCAATTTACGGCTGGGCCATGCGGCGCTGGAACGTTAGCAGGATGAGGTCTGCGCGGCGGCGCACGCCGAACTTGCTGAGCAGATTGGAGACGTGGAACTTGACGGTGCGCTCGGCGATGTTCAGCTTGCTAGCGATTTCTTTGTTGGAGAGATTTTCGAGGAGCGAATCGAGCACTTCCTGCTCGCGGCGGCTAAGATTGGTAACCGCGTCGGTCTTGAGGCGGCGGCCCTGGCTGGTGAGAATGGAATCCACGAAGCCGGACAGCACTGAGCGCGGGACCCAGAAACCACCCGCAGCCACCAGCGGCAAGGCCCGAGTCAACTGCTCGCGGGCTTCCACGTAGGTCAGCAGGCCCTTTACGCCCAAGCGGAGAAGCGAAAAACTGTTGGCGTCGGTGTGTTGCTCGCCGACGACGATGAGGCGGGCCTCGGGAAAGCGCTCCAGCAGATTGGCGAGCAGCGCGCCGGTGGCGGGCTTGGCGGCGTGGGCGTCCACGACGTAGACCTGGGCGGGAGGCGCGTCGAGATTGCGCAGGTCGGGCGCCAGGGTGGACTCCAGGTGCTTGACCACCACCTTGAATTGCGGCTTGGCGAGAATGCGTTCGAACTCGCTCAGCACCAAGGGGTGCGGGGAGAGTATACAAACGGTTAACTTGGAGGAAGTGCGCTTGGTAGCCACCGTTGTCCCAGCGTATTGAAAACTGCCCGTTCGGGCAAGGCTCATCGTCATTCCTGTATTCGAACTGTTACGTAACGTCTACGACGCTTTCCAGACGCTTCCCGGGTTGCGCCATGGATCGCCACTCGAGACTGTTTCCGCAGTATACCATTCGAGATTTGCAGTCTCGATGCAGGTAATTCGCCATTGGAACCAAAAAAGCACTAGTTCAATGGAAGGGCGTTCGGTTCCGCGGGGAACCTGCGTAAAATAGACTGGTGCCGGAAAACCCGCCTTCCGTGCACGTATCTCCCAATCTCCAGAGAGCGCGATAAGGAGCTGCGAATTTCCAGCGGATGCGTAATCTAACCGAATCTGCGAAAGCCCTGCGGGAGCTGCTGTCCCAGCGCATCCTGGTGCTGGACGGGGCCATGGGGACCATGCTGCAGCAGCGGCAGTTGACTGCTGAGGACTTTGGTGGAGCTGCGCTTGAGGGCTGCAACGAAAATCTGGTGCGCACGCGGCCGGATGTGGTGCTGGATATCCACCGGAAGTATTTCGAGGCCGGCTCCGATATCGTGGAAACGAACAGCTTCGGCGGGGCTTCGATCGTGCTCGCGGAATATGGGCTGGCGGCTGACGCGCTCGAATTGAACCGGCGGGCGGCGGAGTTAGCTCGGCAGGCCGCGGACGAGGCCAGTACTTCCGCGAGGCCGCGATTTGTGGCCGGCTCGATGGGGCCGACGACCAAGGCGATTACCGTCACCGGTGGCGTTACGTTCGACCAGTTGCGCGAAACGTATTACGTACAAGCCAAGGGGTTGGTGGAGGGCGGCTCGGACCTACTGCTGGTGGAGACCTGCCAGGACACCCGCAACATCAAGGCAGCCCTGCTGGCCATCCAGAGGCTTTCGAGAGAGATCGGCGCGCAGGTACCCGTAATCATTTCCGTGACCATCGAGGCTATGGGGTCGATGCTGGCGGGGCAGACCGTGGAGGCTATGTGGGCCTCGCTGCGGCATGCCAAGCCGCTGGCCTTTGGCATGAACTGCGCCACCGGGCCGGAGTTCATGACCGACCACATCCGCACCCTGAGCCAGCTTACCGGCGAATTCGTTTCCTGCTATCCGAACGCCGGGTTGCCGGATGAAGAAGGCAAGTATCTGGAAAGCCCGACGTCGCTGGCGGCACAGCTGGAAAAGTTTGTGGACCACGGCTGGCTGAACGTGGTTGGCGGATGCTGCGGCACAACCGAGCAGCACATTCGCGCCATCGCCCAGATGGTGGAAACCAAGAAGCCTCGCCAGCGGCCGGCGGAAGCGCATCGCGCGATTTACTCGGGCATCGAGACCATCGAAGCGGAAGACAGCACGCGGCCCTTGTTGGTAGGGGAGCGGACCAATGTGATCGGGTCGCGGCTGTTCAAGAATCTAGTTGCCGAAGAAAAGTGGGAAGAAGCCAGCGAGATTGCCCGGCGGCAGGTGCGCGGGGGCGCGCACGTCGTGGATGTGTGCCTGCAAAGCACGGATCGCGACGAAAAAAACGACATTCCGCCGTTCTACGAAAAACTGATCCGCAAGGTGAAGGCGCCGGTGATGATCGACACCACCGATCCGGCGGCGGTGACGCAGGCACTGACCTACTGCCAGGGCAAAGCGATCATCAATTCGATCAACCTCGAGGACGGCGAGGAAAAATTCGAGAGGATCGTGCCGGTGGCGCACGATTTTGGCGCGGCGGTGGTGTGTGGATGCATTGATGAAGACAAGCTGCAGGCGCAGGCCTTCACGCGCGAGCGCAAGCTGGCCATCGCGCAGCGCAGCTACAAGCTGCTGACGGAAAAATACGGCCTGGCGCCCGAGGACATCATTTTCGATCCGCTGGTCTTCCCTTGCGCGACCGGCGATGAAAATTACATTGGCGGAGCAGTCGAGACCGTAGAGGGCATCCGGCTGATCAAGCAGGCGCTCCCGGATGTGCGCACGATCCTGGGAATATCTAATGTGTCGTTCGGGCTGCCCCCGGGCGCACGCGAAGTGGTCAACTCGGTTTTTCTGTACTACTGCACCAAGGCCGGCCTAGACCTGGCTATCGTCAACACGGAAAAGTTGGAGCGTTTCGCGTCAATTCCCGAGCATGAGCGGCGGTTGGCGGAAAATTTGCTGTTCTCGCACCCGCCTGTCGAAGCACCCGCAAATTCCGCAGAGGGTGCGCGGGCGGCGCTTCTGCGCGGCGTACCCGCGGACTGGCGCGAGCAGAACAAAGAGCAGCGCGCCGCGGTCAACCAGTTTCATATCGCCGCGATTACCGAGCATTTTCGCACCGCCAAGAAAAAAGAAAAGACGCGAGCGGCGGACCTGCCGCTCGACCAGCGGCTGGCGAACTACATCATTGAAGGAACCCGTGACGGCTTGATCGAGGACCTCGATCGCAAGCGCGCGGAAGGCGCGCCGCCGCTGGACATCGTCAACGGTCCGCTGATGGGCGGAATGGCGGAAGTTGGCCGTCTTTTCAACGCCAACGAGCTGATCGTCGCGGAAGTGCTGCAATCTGCGGAAGCAATGAAGGCCGCGGTGAACCACCTGGAGCAGTTCATGGAAAAGGCGGACACCGCGAAGCGTGGGCGGGTGGTGCTGGCGACCGTGAAGGGCGACGTGCACGACATCGGAAAGAACCTGGTCGAGATTATTTTGAAAAACAACGGCTACGACGTGGTGAATCTGGGAATCAAGGTCCCGCCGGACGAATTGATCAAGGCCTACCTGGAACACAAGCCCGACGCGATCGGTCTTTCGGGCCTGCTGGTGAAAAGCGCGCAGCAGATGGTGATCACCGCCAGCGACCTGCGCGAGGCCGGAATCGTGATACCTCTGCTTGTCGGCGGAGCGGCGCTTTCCGCCAAATTTACAGAACAGAAGATCGCGCCGAGCTACGGCCAAGCGGTGTGCTACGCGAAAGACGCGATGACCGGACTGCGCTTGATGAACGAGTTGATGGACCCGGCCACCCGCGAGACCATCTTGCGCGACCATACGACGACCGCAGGCAACGGCTTCGGCGTCTCCACCACCGTCACCGTAACCGAGATACCCACGGTGGCGCGCTCGCCGAAGGTGCGCGCCGACCTGCCGATCCCCAACGCGCCGTATCTCGACAACAAGATCCGGCTGGTTCCGGACCTGCGGGAAATCTGGAGCTACATCAACCCGTTTATGCTCTTCGGGCGGCATCTAGGGTTTCGCGGCGATTTCGAAAAACAGTTCGCGGCGCGCGATCCCAAGGCCGTAGAGCTGTTCGAAAGCATGGAAGAAGTGAAGAACGAGGCGGCCACGTTCATGAAAGTCCGCGCCGTGTGGCAGTTTTTTGAAAGCGAGCCGGAAGGCAACGCGTTGCACCTGTTTGCTCCAGGCGGAACGCAGCCGCTGCACACGTTTCGATTCAAGAGACAGAGGCTAGGAGATTTTCTGTGCCTGAGCGACTATGTTTTGCCGCCGCGAGACGGGAAACGCGATCACCTGGCAATGTTCGTAGTAACGGCGGGCGAAGGCGTGCGCGAGCGTTCGGAAAAGGCCAAGAACGAAGGCTACTATTTCAAGTCGCACGGCCTGCAAGCGCTGGCGATCGAGAGTGCGGAGGCCTGCGCGGAGTGGCTGCACCGGCGTATTCGCGAAGACTGGGGCTTCCCCGATCCGCCGGAAATGACCATGGCGCGGCGGTTCACATCGAGGTATCGCGGGAAGCGCTACAGCTTTGGCTATCCGGCTTGCCCCGACCTGGACGATCAAGCCGGGCTCTGGAAGTTGCTGCAGCCCGAAGCAATCGGTGTACAGCTCACCGAGGGCATGATGATGGATCCAGAAGCCAGCGTCAGCGCGCTGGTCTTTCACCATCCGGACTGCACTTACTTTTCGGTTGGAGATGCTGCCGAGAGCGTTGCCTAAGCTGGAGACGAGTTAACGGCGCGCGGAAGCGCGATTCTGTTTGAGCGCGGCAATCAGGACGTCGAACGTCGATTTGGTCCAATTCCCATCGGTACTAGGCAGCATCACCATCTTCCCGCTTTCGGACTCGGCTTCCGCGGCTGGAGCTTTGGCGGTGGCTGGCACCACTTCCTTGGCAACCTTGGCATTTGTCTTGGTCAACGTCTGCGGCGCAGGTGCGGCGCTGCTTGACCAGGTTACCCCAGGGACCGCGGGTTTCTGTTCGGGTTGCGAGACGTTGATGAAAGGTGGTGCGTCAACGACCGGCATCGACGGCTTGAACACGCTCAGCACTTCTTCCCCCGCTTGCTCGACGAGCAGCGGGTCGATCTGCTTCTGCTTGGTTTCAAAGCCCAGCGTCAAACAGGCATCCGACAAAAGATTGATCAGCCGGGGCGTTCCACCGCTCAGCTTGTGTATGGTTTCGACCGCCGTGCTGCTAAAGGGCGAATTGCCGTTCAAACCCGCGGCGTGCAGCCGCTCGGCGATGTAGGCACGCGTTTCGGGCAAAGCGAGCGGGCGCAGCAGGCAAGTGTTGGCAATTCTCTGCTGCAGCGCCTGCAGTTCGGGGCGTTGCAGCACCGCGAGGAGTTCCGGCTGACCGCAAAGCACGATTTGCATCAGCTTTTCCTGGTACGTGTCCGTGTTGCCTAGAAGACGGACTTCCTCCAGCAACTCCAGGCTCATCAGGTGCGCTTCATCGACCAACAGCACCGCCGTGCCGCCCTGCTGCTGCGTTTGGAAAAGCATCTGATGGAGCGCTGCCAGCCGCTTTGGCTTAGAAGTAGCCGTGGTCGAGATCTCGTACTCATCGAGAACCGCTTCCAGAAGCTCCGACGGCGACAGCGTGGGATTTACGAGAAACGCCGAGACTAGGCGGCCGCGCCCTTCCGACTTCTCGGTAAGAATCTGCAAAGCGGTGTGAAGCAGCGTAGTTTTACCGGTGCCGACCGGCCCAGCCACCACGATGAAGCCCTTGCGCTGAAGCACTCCCTGAAGCAGCGCTTTGAGCGCGGTTCGATGCGGGTCGGCCAGATGCAAGAAACGCGGGTCCGGTGTCAGCCGGAAGGGCTCTTCCTTCAACTGGTAGAATGCGGTGTACATTTATGCGGTTGCCTTGAACGCCTGAGGGGGTATTTCGGCTGCCGAGAGACCACTCTGGCATGCCTTACGCAAACGGCCCCTCAGTACAGCCAATTAGAATACGTATCGTACTGTGAGAGCAAGCCCCTTACCATAGTACCAAGCTTACAGAACCGACGGTTGCTATGCTAAGTGCCTTATAACACAGGTCTTGACTTTTCTTCGCCCGGTATCTGGGCGTCGGCATTGCTAGAAACCGGAAAAAAACTTTCCCAGGGAGGCCACGCTCCCCTCAGTTTGATGCCTTTTATCGGTGCCCGGCGGCGGTTGGAATGTATGGAGGAAGGCGAGTTAGCGCAGCCCGTCACCGGCGGAATCAGGGCGCTCTTCGCCTGGAGCGCGGGTCACTCTGCGATTGTTCTTTTGAGACAGACCTGCTTCCTGAATCTTGTAAATCAGCGCTCGATAGCTAATGTTCAAAACCTGAGCCGCCTTGCGCCGGTTCCATTTGTTGTCGCGCAGTACCTGGAGAATTACGTTGCTCTCCATCTCTCGGACGGCCTGTTTGGCAATGTGTTTCAGGGAAATCTTCCCGTCCGGGGAAACTCTGATCGGCGCAATCGAGGGACGCCTTGCCAGCGGCTCTCCAAGAGCGCTATCGAGCGATCCCATGATGGCGTAGCGCGCCATCAGATTTTCCAGTTCGCGGATGTTTCCCCGCCATTCCCGAGACCCCAAGGCCTCCACCACATCCCAAGGAGGGGGGGGCGCATTGCGCTCGAAGCGGACATTCAGCTGCGCCAGGATGTATTCCATCAGCGGGACGATGTCCTCGCGGCGTTCCCGCAAAGGCGGCAAGTTAATGGTGATCACATTGATGCGGTAGAATAGGTCCTGCCGGAAGCGGCCCAACTCAATCTCGTGAGCGAGGTTGCGATTGGTGGCGCAGATGGCGCGGGTATCCACGCGCCGCTCTTGACTGTCGCCAATGCGGCTGAATTGCCCGTCCTGGAGCAACTGCAAAACCTTGGCTTGCAGGCTTAGATCCAGGTTGGAGATCTCGTCCAGAAAGAGTGTCCCGCGATCGGCCATCTCGACGTATCCCGCGCGTGACGCGTGGGCATCGGTGAAAGCGCCCTTCTCGTGGCCGAACAATTCGCTCTCCAGAAGGGTTCCCGGAATCGCCGCGCAGTTCACCTTAACGAACGCGCCGGAAGAAACCGCGGAATGGGCGTGGATGTATTGCGCCAGGAGCCCCTTGCCGGTTCCATTTTCGCCCCGAATCAGCACCGGCAAATTCGTGCCGAGAATTTTCCCGACAAGCTGCTGGACGGAGCGCATGGCCGGAGAGCGCCCGAAAATAATCTCGTCTGGAGGTAAGCCGTTCGATCCTGGGGCCGACCCTCCGTTTTTCCCGCCTGACACAGCCATTCTGTCTCTCTCCCCCAAACCCCACTGACACAGCTACGACCTGTAGGCGTTGCACACAGGGAACCATAAGGCCAACGGGAAGCGGCGCTTATGGGCCGTAGCCCTCCGGTCTATGAAGATCCCAGTAACTAGTTTCCAGATAAAGACTTAGCCCGTTGCGAAGAACAGATTGGACCATGCGAAACGTTTCGCTGGTACCCATCGGGGCGCACTAGCAAGTGCCCAACAGATTGCGTAAAGGAGACAATCTCTTCCCGGATTGTAGTACTAGAACGACTAAAAAAGCGGGTGGGCGCATAGCAAATAGAATCAGGAACTTGGCAGTCCCGCGGAAGTCTAGGCTCGGCCGTTTTCTCCGCGAATGATGTCGTACCGCTCGATGACCGCGGCAACACCCATTCGCGCGCTCCCGTCTTCCATGCGGCGTTCCACCCGCACGACCTTACCGAGAGCGCGCACGAACACTTCCGATCCGTGGGTGATCTCCGCCGGGAGCGTCAAAGTAATATCCAACTCGGAGCCAGCTTCCAAATCCTGGTCGAGAACGAAATAGAGGCCGCGGGTGGAAATATCCCGGGTCTTTCCTT
>Ga0210384_10008481_pt1 | contig 10707 bp, 10 predicted proteins | sample IncBWH2MmetaG_FD_160574 | JGI IMG/M metagenome (GOLD analysis project Ga0210384, IMG submission 160574) | Forest soil microbial communities from Barre Woods Harvard Forest LTER site, Petersham, Massachusetts, United States - Inc-BW-H-2-M | ecosystem: Environmental > Terrestrial > Soil >...
CCTTCCGGGAGAGGCCTCGACCGTTGGGGCCTGGCCGCACAGGTGCGCAGACTTTCGTAGCGAGAACGACCTCGTCACGGCGCGCAAAGTCGCGGACCGCCCGACCGAGCACGGCTTCGCTCTCGCCGTCCGAGTAGTTGTTGGCCGTATCGAAGAAGTTGACGCCGAGGTCGAGCGCGTGCCTGATGAATGCCCGACTCTCCTCTTCGCTCAAGGTCCAAGGCCAGCGGAGCATGCCCGTCGTCGCCTGCCCATAGCTCATGCAGCCAAGGCAGACGCGGGATACCTGTAGGCCCGTGTGTCCCAGTCTTGCGTAATCCAAGGGGGATCCCTCCCTAACTACTGGCGCCGTTGAGCGCTTCTGTCCGCGCGGCGGCGATGGAAATGTCCGGCGTCGTCACTCGCTAGCGTAGTGCTGGATCGCGCGCGAGCGCTCGACACTTCTCACGCCACACAGGACCAAGGATCACCCTGTTCCCTTCAAAGGCGACATATGAATCATCGTGGGCATCGGGTCCGCGTAGACTCTTGAGCGTTTCCTCGAGCGCCTCCGCGTCTAGCCCGGTCGCCTGCTGAAGTTCCCCGCGCGTCATCGTCCGGTGAGCGCTGGTGGTTGATGGAAAGCGGTCGCAAAGCGCTACGAAGACTAGATCCTCGTCCCTGTTGCTCAGATGCTCGTTCATGGTGTCCTCACGCTTGAGAGGGCCTCGGAGGGATGCGGGCGCCCTCCGCACGCTTTTCGGGCAAGAACGCGAAGGGCCACGTCGGGTCCTACGCGTTCTTGCTCACCGAGGGCCGTACCAGAACCCCAATAGACCGGGCAAGGCATCGCAGATACGATCCGCCTTATCGGGTGCTACGGTCGCCCGGCATTCGAGGATGCGGCGCCCTCTTGGCGGCCCCGCCGGGCTCAAACTCACGTCCGCGGCTTGCCTCCGCCGGTAGGAACAGTGCGTCCCCCTCATCCTCCCTCGGGTGCCGGCCCCAGTCGGTACACTGGAAACGATGGCCGAACTCCCGACCGTGTTGCTCATGCAACCCACGCTGATCTCGACGCCCTTCCCCCGCCCGGACTGGGTCTACGAAGAGAAGGTGGACGGCTACCGGATGGTGGCCTACAAGCAGAGTGGGTCGGCCCAGCTCATCAGCCGCCAGGGCAAGGCGTGTTGGCGAAGGCCGTCGCGGCGCTGGGCGCTGAGTCCGTCATCCTCGATACCGAGGTGGCCGTGTTTGATCGGCAGCTCATCAGCCGCTTCGAGTGGCTCCGTGGGCGGCCAGAGGGCGATGTGGCCACGCCGCCGATGCTCATGGCCTTCGACCTGCTCGAACTCGACGGCGAGGATCAGCGCCCGCGACCGCTGCACGAACGCCGGCAGGCCCTTGAGCATCTCCTCCTGACGGGCGAGCGCTTGATCCTCCCGGTGCGGCGGCTGAGCCCGAACGGTCTGACGGCGTGGCAGGAAGTGATCCGGGCCGGCTGGGAGGGCCTGATCGCCAAGGACCCGCAGTCGCCCTATGTCGGGGGGCGCACCTTGAAGTGGCTCACGGTGAAGCAGCGGGACTACCGCGCGGACGAGCGTGGTGGGAGGGGAAGGGGAAGTCGTAGCCGACCTAAGCCGCGTGATGTAACGCCGTTCCGCCTCGGTGCCTCAATGTCTTTGCTCGATCACCAACCCCACGGGCCACCCCACCAGTTCATCGACGCTTCCCAGTTCGCCCGCGCCGCCGACCGCTGCTCATCGGCGATCTTCTTCTGAAGGCTGAGTTCCTGGAACTTCTGGTAACGCTGCTCGTCGCCGACGTACAAGCACTTGCACGTCTGGGGATCGGCGTAAACGTACTGCGGCTGACCGTCGCGCACATCCCGCACGACCTTCCGCGGTGTCAGCGTCTGAAGATGCGCGAGCTTCTCGGGCGTGTCGGCCGGCTCCACCTGAAAGCCCGCGGCGTCCAGGATCTGCTCGGTCTCGGCGGTCTGATGTGCGCGGATAGTGGCGCAGCCCGTCACGCCCAGGCCCAGCGCGACGAGAGGCAGGATCGCTCTCGTCCATCGCATCGTTTCTCGCATACGAAGCATCTCGAAACCCTCCTTGTCCATCAGCGGGGCGGCCCGCATCTCGCGTTCACTGTTGTGAGGACCACGCGGACGGTGCCGATTGCACGCGGAGCCAGATTCGGGCAAGGACGCGACATGTAGGGAGGAATCGCAAGGATCGACAGCGGCCTCGGTGCCGATCCGCCCGTCAGGCCATCTAACGAAGTGAAGATAAATTGAACAATGAGAGGTGACTTATGATCCGCAAGCTGATCCTAGCAATTGCGATCTTGGCAATGGCAGCGATACCCGCCCCCGCGCTGGCCCGAGGTGGTGGGGGGCACGGGGGATTCCATGGTGGTGGCGGTTTTCACGGCGGTCATGAGTTTCACGGCGGGCACGAGTTTCATGGCGGCCACGAATTTCATGGCCATGAGTTCCACGGCGAGCACTTCCATGGGGCCGGCTTCTACCCGTACCCGTACTATGGCTGTCCGTACGGCGTCTACGCGCCGGCCTGCTACGGGCCCGGGTACTAGATGAACCAGCCGACCATCGCCCGAGTGGCCAAGGCCATCCTCTCTAGGGGCCAGCCACTCGGGTTCTTACGTTCCGGCCCGGTAGAATGTCGCCTGGTGTAGATTCGACCCGCTGGCCGCCCCGCCCCGTCCCCCCTAGACGACGCGGCCAGGCGGAGGGCCCGCATGGACCGGCGGACGTTCCTCGGGGCCTTGTCAGGCGGCCTTCTCGCCGCGCCTCTCACCACCGAGGCGCAGTCGTTACCGACAGTTCGCAGGATCGGCGTGGTGTCGATAGGCCCGGCGGTCCCGGAATACGCCGAAGCGAGGAAGGGGGGTCTACGTCGGCTCGGTTGGGTCGAAGGCCAGAACATCATCGTGGAGCAACTACTGCTGCCAGTGGGAGAGATAGACAACGCCCGACTGCAGGAGCTCGCCCGAGACTTCGTTCGCCTCAAGATCGAAGTCATCCTGGCATCCAACAACGTGGCTATCGCCGCTGCTAAGGCGGCGACCACGACCATTCCGATTGTCATGGTCTTTGCGGACGACCCGGTCCGCCAAGGATATGTCGCGAGCCTTGCCCGACCCGGCGGCAACATTACCGGAGGCACCTCTAGCCCGGGATCAGCGCTGCGGCCCAGGTCTATGTGCCGGGCGCCGTGATGACAACCCCGTCGCCTAGGGGGGAACTGCCAGACGGAAATGAAGGGCAGACGCGTCCGTAAACAGGAAGCCACTGACACCCCGAGCGGGCCAGACGCCGCATGCCGGGGCGGAAGGCTGACGGCGAGGAAAGGGTCGCCCTCGCACTCGCCAATGGCCGGCTCGATGTCGAGTCGCTACTTCCCCTGGGCCCCCTCGAACTCACACACGCCAGCGGCTTCGATCCACCGCACGTCCAACTTCTCATCTGGCGACCCAGTTGGTTCCGGACCTGAACGCAGAGGCCAGCTACTGCCGGAGGATTCTCTACTCAGCTTTGAGGCTCGCTCGCGGGCCCCTTGGGCCAGGTGAACCGGAAGGTCGCCCCCTGACCCTTGGCCGACTCGACCCAGATCCGGCCTCCGTGCGTTTGAATGATCCGCTTGACGATCGCGAGCCCGACCCCGGTCCCCTCGACGTTCACGTCCTTGAGGCGCTGAAACACCTCGAAGATCCGCTCATGATAGGCGGGATCAATCCCGATCCCGTTGTCCCGGACATAGCACTCCACGAACGTCCCCCGGTCGATCGCCCCCACCTCCACGCGCCCCCCCGGGGTATCGCCGAGGTACTTGACGGCGTTGCCCACGAGATTGCTCAGGACCTGGTCGACCTGCGTCCGGATCCCCCAGACGGTTGGCAGCTCTCCGCGGACTACCTGGATCGCCCGCTCGCGAATCCGGCCCGCGAGCTCCGCGACCACATCATCCAGGACCTCCCCGAGGTTCACGGTCGTGGCTGCCCGGCCCTCCCGGCCGATGCGCGACAGGGCGAGCAGATCGAGGATGAGCTGTTCCATCTGCTGCGCATTCGCCTGGATCCGCCCCAGGTAGCGCGCTGCCCCCTCCGGAACCTGCGCCCGGTACTCCTCGAGCAACAGGCCCGCCATCCCTTGGATCGTGACCAGGGGCGCCTTGAGATCGTGGGAGACGCTGTAGACGAAGGTGTCCAGCTCGGCGTTCTTGCTTTGCAGCTCGGCGCGCGCCCGTTGGCTCTCGGCGTAGAGCCGGGCGTTCTCCAGGGCTGCCGCGACCTGGCTGGCGAAGACCGAGAGATACTCGACCTCGTCGTCCGTGAACTGAGCCCCATTCGGTCGATACGCGACGAGGGCACCCACGACATGCTCTCCGATGAGCGGCACGGCGAGGATCGCCCGGCCGCCGATCTCCGCGATCCACTGGCGTGACGCTGGCCGGAGGCGGATGCGGGAGTCCTGCAACACGTCGCTCGTCCACACGGGCTGCCCTTCAGCGAGCGCCCGACCGACGACCCCCTCGTCGGGTTCCATCGGCTCCGCTCGCTGGACCAGCGGGCCCGAGAACTGCCCGCGCCCCGCCAGGAGACGCATTCGGCCCCCGCCGGCCTCCTGCAGCCAGATGCCGATGTCGAGCTTCCCGAGCGTCTCGTGCGCCTGAGTGACCACGAGTTCCATCACTCGGGATTCATCGAGGGTCGACACCAGGACGCGGCCCAGTTCGGCGACGGTGCGCATGCGCTGGGCCTGATCGGCCGCCTCGCGGTAGAGCCGGGCATGATGAATCGCGATGGCGGCCTGGTCGGCCAGTTTGGTCAAGAACGCCTGATGCCGGGCCGTGAACGGGCGCGGGGTGCGGTTCACGACCCACAACACCCCAAGGATGTCCTCTTGGCGGAGGAGGGGGACCGCCATGTTGCCGACGAAGCCCTCCTGCTGAGCTAGCGCGTGGTAGTCGCGGCTCAGGCGGGGATCGCGGAGGTAGTCGTTGGTGACGAACGGCTGCCGGGTTGCCAGCACCTTCCCCCCGATCCCCTTGCCGGGGTGGATGTCCACGCCAATGTAGACGTCGGTGCGGGTGCCGACGGACGCCACGATGGTGGCGACCTGCCGGACTCGATCATACGGAGCGATGAAGGCCATGTCGCTGCCGCAGCATTCCTTTGCGTACTCGACGATCGTGCGGAGGATCGCCCCCGGATCGAGCGAGGAGGAGAGGTTCCGGGTGATGGTGGAGAGGAGTTCGGCCTCGCGGCGCTGCTCCGCGAGGTCCGCATGCAGCCGGGCATTCTCAATCGCGACGACGGCGGCGGCAGGCTGCCCTGGGGTGTCGAGGTTGCGCGTCGCGCGCGGAGCGATCGTCGGCCGCTTCGCGCGCCCACCCGACCGACGTGGGCTGCGAGAGAGTCGCGTCTTCATGGGCGTCCGCCTGACGAGGTCGTCGCCTGATGACCATGGGGATCCGAGCGGGCGCCGCCCGAATGGCTGCTGGTTCTGCCGTGCCGGGAGATCCTCGGGGCCACCGTGTCAAGCGCCTCGCGTACGGTCTGGACCAGGGCATCGGGTGTCACGGGTTTCTGGAGGAAGACCCCGGCAGGCTCGATCACGCCTTGTGAGCTGACGATCGATTCCGCGTAGCCCGACATGTAGACCACCCGCACATGAGGATGCTGGCCCAGCACCTGGGCCGCGAGCGTGGGTCCGCGCATCCCCGGCATTACCATATCGGTGAGCAGGAGGTGCAGGGGCCCGTGATGGTCCGCACTCATCGCCAGCGCGTCTCGAGGGTCGCCCGCGTCGAGCACGGTATATCCACATCCGGTCAGGATCTCCATGGTCAGGTGCCGTACCTCGGGTTCATCCTCGACAAGGAGGATTGTCTCGTCGCCCCGGGCCATTGGTGCCGGGCGGGCGAGCGCCGTGGGCTCTTCTGCTACGGAGGTGGTCCGTGGCAGGTACATCGTGAAGGTCGTGCCGCGCCCGACCGCGCTGTCGACGCCGATGAATCCCCCGCTTTGGTGGATGATCCCGTCGACGGTCGAGAGGCCGAGTCCCGTGCCTTGACCCGGACCCTTGGTCGTGAAGAAGGGCTCGAAGATCTTGCGCAGGGTCGTCGCGTCCATCCCACACCCGGAATCCTCGACCGTCAACGTGACGTAGGGGCCAGCCGGGATGCGCTCCTGTCGGTACGCGAGCATCTCTCGGAGATCCCGCCCTTCCGTCGCGATCGTGACCGTCCCGCCGTCCGGCATCGCGTCTCGCGCGTTCACGACGAGATTCATGACGACCTGTTCGAGTTGCCCACGGTCGGCCATCACCGACCCGCTCTGGCTCCCCGGCCTGATGACCAGCTCGATGTGTTCACCGATCAATCGTCTCAGCATGGGAGCGAGCTCGCCGACGAGGACATTCAGGTCCAGAACCGTGGGTTGCAGCACCTGTTTCCGGCTGAAGGCGAGCAGTTGGCGGGTCAGCGCCGCGGCACGATCGACCGTCTGGTCGATGAGTTCAATGTCCCGACGGCCGGGATCATCGGCCGCGGCCCGTAGGAGGTACAGCCGGCTGCGCCCACTGATGACCATGAGCAGGTTATTGAAGTCATGCGCAATGCCACCCGCGAGTTGCCCAATGGCCTCCATCTTCTGAGCCTGGACGAGTTGCTCCTTGGTCGCGGTGAGCTCGGTGAGGGCCCGTTGCGTCTCCTGATACAGCCGGCTGTTCTCCAGCGCAATCGCGGCCTGCGAGGCGAACCCGTGCGCCATCTCGACTTCCGCCGCGGAGAACCCCTCGGCACGAGACGTTCGCACCGTCAGGACTCCGATCACCTGGTCCGCGACTTTCAGCGGCACCCCGAGGAAGGCCCGTACGTCAAGTTCCTGATATCCCGCCCGATGGGCCGGGTGGAGTCGGGGATCGCTCAGTGGATCCTGCACCACGAGCACCTCGCCCGTGGCGGCGACCGTCCCGGCAAGACTCTCCCCGACTCGCAGGCGTTTCCTCATGAACGCGTGCGTGGGTCCCCAGGTGCCGCAGAGCACCAATTCCTCGCCCTCGACGAGACGGAATCCGACCGAGCTCGCCACAAAGAGATGGCCGCAGGCCTCGGCGATCCGGGCGAGCAACGACTCCACCACCTGGATTCGAGACAGCTCACGATTCACGGTCAGCAGCGCTTCCAGGTGAGCCTGGCGCGTTTGCAGCTCGGCCAGCGCCTGCTGCGCCTGGGCGTAGAGCCGCGCGTTGTCGCACGTCAGCTCGTGCTGCTTGAGCACTTTCCGGATCACCGTCGGTAACGTCGTCAGGTAGCCGGCGCTCTTGATCACATAGTCCGCGGCGCCGGTCCGCATGGCCTCAACCGCCACCCGCTCGTCCCCCTGGCCGGTGACCATCACGACCGGGACCGATGCACCGCGATGCCGGATCTCCGCCAGCACCTCCAGCCCGTTCATGCGCGGGAGGCTGTAGTCCAGCAGGACGAGTTCGTACGTCTGCCGTGTCAGCGCGTCGAGACACGCAGGCCCGTCGGCCACGGCCGTGACGTCGAAGGCCGCGCCTTGGCGCCGCAGGATTCGCGACACCATCTCGGCTTGGTCGATATCATCCTCGACCAAGAGTACGGCGACCCGCTCGTCCCTCAACACCGCGGTGTGCCCGTCAACAGCAGGACGACGGGAGGTGGCTGGTGAGGACCCAATACAGCTTCAGATCCTTGACCCGCGCGACGAAGTCCGTAAACCGGACCGGCTTGGACACGAAACTATTCGCGCCCGCCCGGTAGCTCTGGCAGACTTCGTCTTCTCGATCCGAGGTCGTCAGCATGACTACCGGGATTGTCCTGAGGCCCCCGTCCGCCTTGATCCGGCGCAGGACCTCGTGGCCATCGATCTTCGGCAGTTGAATATCGAGGAGGATGAGCTCGGGGCGGGGAGCCGATGTCGGATGGGCATACCGCCCCCGATGGAACAGGAAGTCGAGGGCTTCCTCCCCGTCTTTCACCCAGAACATCGTGTTCAGGAGGTTGCCGTCCTTCAGGGCCTTCAGAGTGAGCTCGGCGTGGTCCGGGTTGTCTTCGACCAGCAGGATATTCGCCTCGCGCCGCGGTTGCCCCATGGTCTCCCCCTGTCAGTCGGTATCGGGGAGTCCCGTCTGGGATAAACTCGCGCCCCGGCCCTGTCTGGTGTCTGCCTCCGCCTAGGGGAGCACGATCGATGCCAGGAACTAACAGGTTGAATCGATTACTTTTCTGGAGCGCGAACTGACGTCAGAAGTCTTCACACTGACCCACCCTGTCACCGGCCTCTTACCTTTCGGGCATCCCCACAGGCAAGCGTAAGGGCCGGCTGGCCCCCGCCAGGGTGATGGCCAAGCTCGGCGGCGACATCAACTGGGATCTGCTCGCGCGGACGGCCCACTTCCACCTCCTGCCTCTGGCAGAGCGGCGCCGGCGGCTCGTGACGAAGAGGAGGACCACGATGACATCACACGACTCATGGCGGCTCCTTCGGTGGGGAGGTCGGCGGTTCGAGCATGCTGAACGCGACCCAGATCCGCGTCACGCCGCGCGCGAGCCCCGACTTGTGCTCGACGAGCACCCGCCGGCCCGGCTGATCCGTGTCGACGATGACACCGGCGATCCGGACGCCGCGCACGCGAAATGTGACCGACGTGCCGATGCGGCGGGTTACCGCGTTCATCGAGCTACCGTTGCCCGGTACCATCTCGCCCCAGTGTCACCGTTCGCCCAACCCGATGGGGCCTCTCAAGCGAGCCGCGCGGCGGCGCGTCCGAGACTACGTCGTCACCCCCTGGGTCAGCGTGTCGACGGTCTTCTTGAATTTGGGGTCTGCCCGCAGCAATGTCTGGATCTTGTCGACGGCGTGCAGCACGGTCGTGTGGTCCTTACCGAAGGCGCGGCCCACCTCGGCGAGTGAGGCGTGGGTGAGCTGCCGAGCGAGGTACATCGCGATCTGGCGCGGGAACGCCACCGCGTGCGTGCGGCCCTTGGCGCGCATGTCGGCGAGGCTGAGGCCAAAGAACGCCGCGGCTTTCGCTTGGATCTGCGCGATGGTGATGGTCCTCTCGTCCTCGCCCCAGAGGCCGGCGAGCACCTCGTGGGCGAGATCCACGGTCAGTTCGCGGCCGCTGAGCGAGCCGAAGGCGAGCAGGCGGGTGAGCGAGCCTTCGATCTCGCGGATGTTGCCGTTGATGTGGCTCGCGATCAGCGAGGCGATGTCGTCGGGCAGGCGGACCCCCTCGCTCTCGGCTCGCTTCTTTAGGATCGCGACGCGGGTCTCGAAGCCGGGCGGCTGGATGTCGGCGATGAGGCCCCATTCGAAGCGGGAGCGGAGCCGCTCCTCGAGCTCGGGGATCTCCTTCGGGATGGCGTCGGAGGAGACCACGATCTGCTTGCGGGCCTCGTAGAGATCGTTGAAGGTGTGGAAGAACTCCTCCTGCGTCCGCTCCTTCCCGGCGATGAACTGGATGTCGTCGATGAGCAGCAGGTCGAGCGTGCGATATTTCGCGCGAAACTCTCCGGTGCGGTCGTAGCGGATGGCATTGATGAGGTCGTTCGTGAAGCGCTCCGAGGACAGATAGAGCAGCCGCAGGGCGGGGTAGCGGCGGCCCATCTCATGGCCGACGGCGTGGAGGAGGTGGGTCTTGCCGAGGCCGACGCCTCCGTAGAGGAAGACGGGGTTATACACCGTCCCTGGCGACTCGGCGATGGCCTGGCAGACCGCTTGCGCGAACTGGTTGGAGGGGCCGATCACGAAGGACTGGAAGGTGTGGCGCGGCGTGAGATCGTGGGACGGAGCGCTGGGGGAGCTCTCGCGCGCGAGGAGGGCGGCGCGCTCCGGCTCGGGGTCGATCTCGATGGAGACGTGCGGGTTCCCGCCGAGCACCGTCCGGGCGGCGGCCCGGATCGTGTCGACGTGATGGTGTCCGACCCAGTCGCGCGTGAACGGGTTGGGCGCGCCGACGCGGAGGTGGTCGCCGTCCAGGCTGGTGAGTCGGCAGGGACGCAGCCACGATTCCAGGGCGGGTTCGGGGATCTGCCCCTCGAGGGTCGCAAGCAGGCGAGCCCACAGGGCGTTAAGCACGAGGCGGATCCACGGCGCGCCGACCGCGGCATGTTTTCCACGGGGTTATCCCCAAGGATATCCCCAACGCGTGGATAACACCGAGGGTGTCCTCTGGCTGCGGTGGCACGGTCTCCCGTCGTGAACGCGCGCTCATCGTCTCGGACCTCCCAGCGTTGGCCGCCAATCCATGAGGGGCTGTACGAGGAACGCTCGAAGGCGCTTCGGGCTCACGCCGCCGATCCCCGACAGCCCACCGTAGGTGCGCGGCTCCACCGTGTCAATGGTGCCATTCGACGCCCGACGAGCGGGCTCACGCCGGTGGAGACCACAGACCCCGCATCAATGGCGGCTCGCGCGACGGTCTCCTCGCCAACCGTGATCAGAACGTCACAAATCGCGGGTCCCGGCTGCCAAGCCGCGCCAGAGCGTCCACTTTTGGTGTTGGGGATCAATGGGGATACGGGGATAACCGTACCGATGCCGCGCACGAGACACGGAGCCGGATCTGGCCCGCACAATCTCGCGTGAGGCCGGATCTTTCGCGACGAGCCCTTCGTAGCCGCGCGCACCGAGTCAGCGACAGGGGGCCACGGCGTCGAGCGTACTCGGGCCGGC
>Ga0210384_10008482_pt1 | contig 10706 bp, 11 predicted proteins | sample IncBWH2MmetaG_FD_160574 | JGI IMG/M metagenome (GOLD analysis project Ga0210384, IMG submission 160574) | Forest soil microbial communities from Barre Woods Harvard Forest LTER site, Petersham, Massachusetts, United States - Inc-BW-H-2-M | ecosystem: Environmental > Terrestrial > Soil >...
AGGCGAGGCGTCCCCATCTGTCGTCCCGACGAGGGCTTGCTTCCCAGGGGGGTGAATTACGGGCGGGAGACTCCAGCGACCCACGAAATTCCGACCAGACCGTCCTTTACTTTCACGATGACGAGATCGCCCGAAGTGAAGCGGTCGAAATCGCTGCGGTCGACCGGAATGCGCTCGAAACGACGCCCCGCTCGCCAGGACGTGACGACGAGGCGGCGGCTTGGCACGGGCCCGGGCATGGAGAACTTTCCAACTACGCGCGTCTGTTCGAGCCGCGGAGGCGCGCGATCAAGCGCCCCGTTCGCAAGCAGCAGGGCCGAGAGAAGCCACGGGACCGGAATCAGCCCGTAATAGATGCGTTTGAGCGCCTCGACCTCCGCGTGTCGCAGTGCGCGCCTCTCGACCCACATGGCTACGCCGAGTGTCAGAAAAAACAGGACGCCGATGAAGATCATGATGGCGTCGAGTTCGAGGGCCGGATAGCGGCCGCTGGCAGCCACAAACGCAAGCGCGCCGAGAAGAAACACCGCGGTGCGGTTCAGCAGCCGTCGCCGCAGCGAAAACTCCGCCGCGGACGAATTCAGACCACAAAAGGCGCAGACATCCGCGTCGCGTTCGGATCCGCAATTTAGACAGCGTGTCATCTCTCGATGCGCATTCTCTCAGAATCAGACGATCCTACGCAGTGAGAATCAAGCCTGTAATTCAACCACACAACCACCCCGTTGGCCCCTTTGATTAGACACCGGAATAGCCGTAGGGTTTCACGTATAATGTCCCGTATGACGCTGCAAGAGTTCTTCCTGAAGCAGAAGGAAGCCGTTCGCAAGCGCACACTGGAGGTCTTGGCGTTGCTTCGTCCGGGGCATTTGACGTGGAAACCCGAGAAGGAGGCGCTCAGCGTGGGCGAGGTGCTCCGCCACACGTGGACCTCGGAAGAAGGCGTTCGGCGCACCGCGCTTGACGGAAACTTCGCCTATTACGAAACGCGAATCCCCAAGGGATTGAGTCCGTTGATCGGCACGCCGAGCTCGCTCGAAGATGAACTGGGAAATATCGGGCGAGTACACCGGGAGACGCTCGCGACAGTCGCAGCGATGCCAGCGGAAATCTTCGAAACAGAGCGCGTCCACGCGGGCCTGGGATTCCGGCGCACGGTCGCGGTCATGCTATTTGGAATCAACGAACACGAGGTGCATCACCGCGCCCAATTGATGACTTACCTGCGGATGCTCGGCACCCCTGCGCCTGAACCGTTCAAGCGGCCGAGTCAGTAACAGACATCATTCACGCTCTGGCTCAGAGCCCGAAGCCGACCCGTTATGCGAGCTCACCGACCAGGCGTTCACTTCTTCACTTCATGGACACTGGTAGGCTGGCTATCGAGACAGACCATATTTTCATCACGGCCGTTGGTAAGAAGCTGACAATCGATTTCCTGGGCGCTGCGGACGGCTTCTGCATAGTTTGCTCCGCTCGCAGTGGAACAGTGAGACGAGCCTTTGAAAGCCATGCAGACCTCGAATTCATGGTGCGTTTGCTCAAAGGTAGAGTAGGCCAGCACACCGATTAGGAAAATGGCTCCCAGCACAATGATCCATCGCATTTGAGCCGTTCGGTTTGTCATAGGTCTCCTGAAATCGCTCCCCCGTGTCCGGTACACTGTCTGCTACGGTACGCGGTCCTGCGCTGCCCCGGCGCGACGCGTCAGCTCCTGCTGGATGGTTTTTCGCAGATGAGGCGCGAGTCTTTCGAGCATTGCAATTTCTTTCAAGTCGCGCAACCCGAGGCCGGGAAGAAGTGCTCGCACCGCCGGAACCGGCGTATGCCTGTTGCAAACCAGACCATTTTGGGTGCTGCGCAATGGCTACCACCACCCGCTCAGGAACTTCAGCTTTCGCGAGCACCTTCAGCACCTGGCTCTCCGCGAGGACCGCGTTCTCCAGTGCGAGCTTGATGGCCCGGGGGTGGGGTTCGTCCGGCAGGTCCAGCCGGCCAAGCAAGAGCGTGACGTGCGCCTGCTCCAGGTTCGGGTTTTCGAGCATGGCCAGCAGAGCTTCTTCGTCGGTTTCGTGCACAAAACAGTTCAATTCATCTCCGGAGGACGAGAGAACGCGCGCAATTCGGTCTTCAGGTTCAGGCGACATTTCCCTCTGGGCGGGACAGCCGAAGCGCTTTCCGTACGGCGGCCTCCGCAGGCGAGATATCGACCGATACCAAGCGCCCCTGTGGCACCGTCGTTTTCAGCTCCCGTTCAATGGCGGCATCGAAATATTGCGAGCGCCCGTACATGCCGCCGACTCTTGCAATCCCCACCTCCCGATTCCGCCAGCCGAGCTCGTTCGCAACACTTGTCGCGAGTTCCGCGAGCGACACGGCAGCGGCCGAAAGTATCTGACGGGCCACGGCGTCCTCCTTATCAGCGAGTTCTGCGACGAGCGGATATGTTTTTGGGAAAACGTCGTCGGGATTCCTTGCGACGTTATCAAGCAAGGAATCCCAGCCATGACATTGGTGGCATGCGAAAATCCGCGCGGCAATCTCGGTGGCAGGACCACGATTCTCCTCCGCGAGCGAGACGGCCCGGATCGCTCGCCGCCCGATGTCGAAGGCGCTTCCCTCGTCGCTAAACCAGGGGCCCCGTCCCCCGGCTCGAGCCGTTCGGCCGTTGGCATCGCGACCGAAAGCGGCCGAACCGGTATCGGCGTGCAGGACGAGTCCCTCGCCGCTGCCGAATGCCGCTTCCAAGGCGATTTCGAGGTCGGTTGTCACGCAGACTTTGGCATTCGGATAGTTATCCCGCAAGAAAGTGGCGACGCGCCTTGCGACTCCTGAACGGCCCGCTCCTCCCAGTCCAGCGCAGACTCCCCGTATATGGCTGCTTGTAACCTTCTGACGGCTTAAGACCAGGTCGGCTGCATCGCTCAGTGCGAACCACGCCCTGGTGTACCCGGTCCGGAAGGGATTCGACGGCCCGGCAGTCGCACGGGTGAGAATGCGCCCCTCTTTATCGGCGAGCACGCATTCGGTCTTCGTCCCTCCGCCATCGAACCCGAGGAAGTATGAGGCATCAGCCGCGGATATTTTCTGAGGCATCTGTTTTTTCACTCAGCTTGACAGTCTTCAAGCCGGGCGGTTAGCATCGCGCGGCCCGCTGGGTGCGGCGCAATGCAAATCAGCCCATTCGATTTCGCCATCATCCTGCTCTATCTGGCTTCGATCACTCTGTTTGGAGCCCGCTTCGGTCGCGGCCAGCAAACCCTCCGTGATTACTTCCTCGGCGGCCGCACGGCTCCCTGGTGGGCGCTGGCCTGCTCGATCGTCGCTACCGAGACTTCGACACTTACCATTATCGGTACGCCAGCCATCGCCTATGGGGGAAGTCTCGGCTTCTTACAACTCGTGCTCGGTTACCTGGTCGCCAGGGTGATTCTGTGCGTGGTCCTGATCCCGCAGTATTTCCAGGGCGAATTCTACACGGCTTACCAGCTTCTCGAAAGGCGTTTTGGAGTGCGAATGAGATCGGCCGCTGCCGTGACCTTCCTAGTGACCCGCGCCCTGGCCGAGGGCGTGCGGTTTTCCGCAATCGGCAAAGTTGTGAGCGTGGCCTTTGGCACCGGAGAGCGCTTGTCTATCACGGTTGTCGCCGTTCTCACGCTCTTCTACACTTTTGAGGGCGGCCTGCGTGCGGTGATCTGGACCGACGTCATGCAGTTCGCACTTTATTTGACAGGTTCGGTCGCCGCTTTCTCCCTTCTGCTGCACAAAATTCCGGGCGGCTGGCCCGAACTGACACGGGCAGCTGCGGCGGCCGGGGACAAGCTGCGAGTCTTCGATTTCACCTTCAGCCTGACCCGAAGTTACACGTTCTGGTCGGGCCTAGTCGGGGGTACCTTTCTGACCATGGCCAGTCACGGCACCGATCAAACCATGGTGCAACGGCTGCTCGCGGCACGGACCGAGCGGGACAGCAAAAAGGCGCTCCTGGTAAGCGGCCTCATTATTTTCGGGCAGTTCACGTTGTTTCTGGTGATCGGCGTCATGCTCTTTGTCCACGCGCAACTTGCCGCAGCTTCGGTGCCCGGCCGAGATCCCGACCGTATCTTCCCCGAATTCATTGTTCACGAGATGCCGATTGGACTCAAGGGCCTCGTGCTCGCTTCGATTTTCGCCATTGCGATGTCAAACGCCAGTGGATCGTTGAACTCGCTCGCATCGTCCAGCATCATGGATTTGACCCCCATTTGCCATGATGCCGGCCCGGCGCAGTCGCTCGGGCGCTCGCGCCGAATGACGCTCGTGTGGGGCCTACTCCTCGCTTTGCTCGGGCTCGTCGGCTGGGGACCCGTGCTGGTGGCCGGGCTGACGATCACGTCAATCACGTACGGGGGATTGCTGGGCGTCTTCTTGTTGGGCACATGGAACCGGCTTGCCAATGAAAATGGTGCGCTCGTCGGGTTCGCGACCGGCATTGTCACTATGATTGCGGTGACATTGTTGACCCGGCTGGCGTGGACCTGGTACGTCCCCGTTGGAACAATCGCGACGTTCGCAGTGGGCTCGATCGGGAGTCTGGCGGGAAGCACGCCGTCGAGTTCGGGCGCTCCCCAGCAGCAGCAATTGCCACAAGACTAATGCAGAAGAACCCCATCGAAACGCGGGCGAAGCCGGACGAACGACTTGGGCTGGTCCGTGGACTCGGCGGCTGGGCAGCAGGTGCGATCGTCGTGGGTACGATGATCGGCACGGGGATTTTCCTGAAGCCGAGCGAAATGACAGCCGAAGCCGGTTCGGTGACAGTCGTTTTCGCTGCATGGATCGTCGGCGGATTGCTTTCGATGTTCGGCGCGCTAAGCTATGCGGAACTGGGAGCGGCGATTCCCGAAGCTGGCGGCGAGTACGCGTATTTGCGACGCGGTCTCGGGCCTGTTTGGGGATTCCTTTTCGGCTGGATGCATTCGATCGTGGGGCGTCCGGCATCGGTCGCTTCGATCGCCGCAGGGCTGCTACGATTCTGGGGCTTCTTGATTCCCGTGGTGGCGGCGCCACTCTACACGTTTCACTTTCCCCTGCCTTTCTTCACGGCCGAGCGATCCCAATTTGTCTTCACGCGGGCCCAACCGCTGGCCGTCGTAGCAGTCGTGCTCATGACCTTGATTAACTATCTCGGTGTGCGGTTCGGTGGACAAGTTCAGGTGGCGCTCACATTTGTGAAAATTGCGTCGGTGCTCGCCATTGTCGGCCTGGGATTCGGGCTGGCGCACGGCCGCGCAGCCAATTTCCAACCGCTTTGGCCGTCACCGCTTGGCTGGGGTACCCTGACCGGATTTCTAGCAGCCCTGGCCGCATCCTTGTGGGCCTACGACGGCTGGGAGGACCTCAGCCTAGTTGGCTCCGAGGTCCGTGATCCGGGCCGGAACATTCCGCGTGCTCTCATCGGGGGGGTTGCGTTTGTCGCCATCGTGTTCTTACTGTTTAGCGCCGTTTGTTTCTATGCCCTGCCGTTTCGTGCGGTAGCGACGTCTGAGCATGTCGCATCCGATGTTTTTGCAAGCTTTGCCGGACGCCGTGCGGCACTCTGGATCACACTCGCGATGATGATCTCCGCACTTGGGACCCTCAATTCTTCAGTCCTGAGCGGTGCGCGAGTGGATTACGCCATGGCTCGCGACGGAATTTTCTTTCGCTTCGCGGCGACCATCCACCCGAGGTTCCGCACGCCGGGCAACGCCCTGGTTTTCCAACTCTGCCTGGCGAGTCTGATGACCCTTACCGGCACATTCGAAGATCTCACTTCACTGTTCATCTTCGCGACCTGGATTTTCTACGGGTTGGCGGTCGTCGCGATGTTCCGAATGCGCCGAATCGAGCCGGATTTACCTCGCCCGTATCGCACTTGGGGATATCCGGTGGTTCCTGCTCTGTTCCTGGTGGGTTCCATTGCGCTGACTGCAAGCCTGTGGTTCGCGCGACCCGTACGTTCCTCGATTGGGCTGGCCTTGATTCTTCTCGGCCTCGTGTTCTACCAGGGGTGGCGCAAGCGAGGGATTCGAGCAACGAAATGATCCGGTTGACCGCTCGGTTATTGGCCAAGAGGTTCGCCTAGAGTCTGCGGAACGCGCCAGCAGGCGGCTCCTCTGGAAACATATCGGGGTGGAGAATATGCGCGAGAACTGCAACGCCGTCTGCGAGGCGCGGCCCCGGACGAGAGAAGTGGCTGTTTGCATCAACCGCGAAGATCCGGTGCTGGCGCGCAGCCGGCAAATCCTTCCAGCTATCGGGGAGTCGCGCAGCGCCGAATTCGGCGACCGTGCGAGCTACGTTGTAGCCGCACGGCATGACCACGATGATGTCTGGACGTGACTCGGTAATCTGTTCTGCCGTGACGCGAAACGACGGCTCCTCCGAGCGGCCTAGCACGTCGTTTCCACCAGCTTTTGCCACCATCTCGGGAACCCAATGGCCACCGACGTAGTACGGGTCAAGCCACTCGAGGCACAGAAGACGCGGGCGGGAGCCAGCGCGTTCGGCCTTCGCCGCGATCTCTGCAACCCTTTGTTCGAGTTCCGCCGCGAGCGCTTCAGCCTCCTGGCGACGCCCGGTAACTTCCCCGACCCGGCGAATATCCCCCCAGACGTCCTTGAGCGAGTGCGGCGCCAGGGAGAGAACGCGAGGCTGTTTGGGCAGATGCGCGAGAGCCGTTGCCAGGTCACCGGGGAATGCGGCGCAGACATGGCAGAGGTCCTGGGTAACGATGAGATCGGGTGAAAGCGACCCCAGCAATTCGGCGTCGACAACGTAAATACTTTCGCCGCGCGCGACCAGATCGCTGACCTGCCGATCCAGCTCGGCGGGCACAGCCTGCGGATCCACGCGCGGGCGAATCAGTGCGGGCTTCTTCGCCGCTTCTGGCGGGAAATCGCATTCGTGGGTGACACCGGCAACAGAGCCACCGGCGCCAAGGGCATAGAGAATTTCCGTTGCCGACGGTAACAAGGAACAGATCCGCATCAGCGCCTCCCCGCTACTGATCGCTGATACCAGTGTAGACTCGTCCCTCTCGAGAAGCACGCGACATAAGGTCGGCGGCGGAGAGACCACCGAGTTCGACGACCGCTTGTCAGCCCGAAAAATGGCCTCATTCGGCAGGCGGGCGCGGCAGTCGTTGGCTGTCCCGGTCTGTGGCAGTTGTCAACTAGTTTGAGTGGTATTTTATGTCCAGCGGGACTTGCAGCGAAGGAACGCGGAGATGCTTTTTTTCGAAAGATGAAATATCGGGCTCGTGTACCAGCGTCAGCCCGATATCGTCGAGCCCTCTTAGCAGGCAGTCTCTGCGAAAGGGATCGATGGTGAATGAATATCGCTGGCCCTGGTCGTCGGTAACGATCTGCTGTTGGAGGTCAACCGTGACGCGGTAGCCCTGGTTGCTTTCCGTGCGTTTAAAAAGCTCATCGATCTGCTCGTTCGTCAGTGTGACAGGTAGGAGCCCGTTCTTGAAGCAGTTGTTGTAGAAGATATCGGCATAGCTCGGCGCAAGGATCGCGCGGAAGCCGTAATCGAGGATTGCCCACGGTGCGTGCTCACGGCTCGAACCGCATCCGAAATTCGCCTGTGCGAGAAGAACGCTCGCGCCTTCAAATCGTGGGTAGTTCAGGACAAAATCCGGATTCGGCTTCTCGCCCGCGAGATACCGCCAGTCATAGAACAAAATGCGGCCAAACCCATCGCGGGTCAGTGCTTTGAGGAACTGTTTCGGCACCATTTGGTCGGTATCGACATTCACGCGGTCGATCGGCGCGACCAAACCCGTATGCTTGATGAACGGTTCCATAGTCATTCGGCTCCGTCGAGGTTTTTCCACTTTCGGATGTCCACGAAGTGGCCCTCGATCGCCGCTGCCGCCGCCATGATCGGGCTTACCAGATGCGTCCGCCCACCCTTGCCCTGACGACCTTCGAAGTTGCGATTCGACGTGCTGGCAGAACGTTCCCCGCTCGGCAGCACGTCGTCGTTCATGGCGATGCACATGCTGCAACCGGCATCCCGCCATTCGAAACCCGCATCGCGGAAAATCGTGTCCAGGCCCTCCTTTTCGGCCGCAGTTTTCACAGTCCGGGAACCAGGCACAACGAGCGCCTGCTTCACCGACTTCGCGACGTGCTTGCCGGCGACGACTTTGGCGGCCGCGCGCAGATCCTCAATCCTCGAGTTTGTGCATGAGCCGATGAACACGCGATCGAGCGAAATGTCCTCGATCGGCGTTCCAGGTTTCAAATCCATGTAGACCAGAGCAGACTCGGCCGCCTTGCGGTCGACCGGATCTTTAAACGACAAAGGGTCCGGCACGCGACTAGTCACCTGCGTCACCATGCCGGGGTTGGTACCCCAGGTAACCATGGGTGCCAGCTCTTGCGCTTGCAGCTCGACCGTCGCGTCGTAGTTAGCATCCGGGTCCGTCACGAGCGATTTCCAAAAGTCCACCGCGATCTGGAAATCTTTCCCGCGGGGCACGAACGGACGTCCTTCGAGGTACGCAAAGGTCGTCTCATCTGGTGCCACCATGCCCGCTCGTGCGCCGCCTTCGATCGACATATTGCAGACGGTCATGCGGCCTTCCATCGACAGCCCCCGTACGGCCTCGCCTATATACTCGACAACGTGGCCAGTCCCTCCCCCGATTCCGATCTTTCCTATGATCGCCAGGACAATGTCTTTCGCCGTAACGCCACTCGGCCGCTTTCCCCGGACCTCGATCTTCATCGACTTCGATTTGAACTGCGTCAGGCACTGCGTCGCAAGCACATGCTCAAGCTCGGTTGTGCCGATGCCAAACGCCAGGGCTCCGAATGCGCCGTGCGTAGACGTGTGACTGTCGCCGCAGACGATTGTGCATCCGGGCTGCGTGATTCCTAGTTCCGGTCCGATGACGTGCACGATTCCCTGGTTCTGGCTATGCATGTCGAACAGGTTTATGCCGTACTCTTTGCAGTTCTGTTCGAGCGCCTCAAACTGTGCCGCAGCATTGAGGTCGACGACCGGGAGGTCACGATTCTTCGTCGAGACCGAGTGGTCCATCACCGCGAAGGTCAGCTCCGGCCGACGCACCTTGCGTCCGGCCGCTTTCAGGCCGGCGAACGCCTGCGGGGAGGTTCCTTCGTGGATGAGGTGTCGGTCGATATAAATCAGCGAAGGTTGCCCGGGTTCTTCGCGAACCACGTGGGCGTCCCAGATCTTTTCATAGAGGGTGCGAGGAGCCATACGGTTGGTTTTGCCACCTTCCCTTCCCATTCTAGCAAGTCGCGCCCGCTCCCGCCAATCCTCTTGCCCCTCTCGCCGTTATCCTCGTCTGATCGCAGCCATAGTGACGGCGGCGCTTGACGATTGTCTTCGCGCACGGGGCCGAAGGCGGAGTGGCTCTAGTACTCTCGTACCAATTCTGTTTCCCAAAATTGGCTCTCCTGCTCTATAGGCTCAATCAAGGCTCGACACTACTCTAGAGGGGAAGTAAGGAGGTAGTGTCTGTGACCCATCAAGAGCGACGTGCATCGCGGAGGTTTCTTATGCGTCTGCCGCTGACCGTTCGTTGGACCGATGAAAATGTGGTCGGCGAAGCCGTTTCGGAATCCCGCGAAGTGAGTTCTCGAGGACTCTACTTCCATTTGCCAAATGGATTGAAGAGCGGCTCAGCGGTCGAAATCGTCATGACCCTTCCGCACGAACTGACCCAGGCGGGTCCGGTTCGCGTCCGCTGTCTCGGACGCGTGTTGCGGAGCAGCCCCGAGTCTTCGGGCGAAGTGGGCGTGGCAGCGGCCATCGAGCGATACGAGTTCATGCGGAACGGTGAACACGCCGCATAAGAGTTCTTACCCTGATCCTATGGAGAAGGGTGAGAAGAGGCCGGGCGATTCGGGTCCCTCAGCCGGTGTCGCCCGGCTAATTTATTTTCAAGTGCGATCCAGCTTGGGTATCTTAGGATAAGCCATCGGATCACGCCTTGATGTTTCTACTCCCAGCAACACACGTCCGGGTGGGCTTTGCTACCGGCCGCAACCGTCTGGGAGGATCTCGGCCTTATCGATATTCCTCGCGACGATAACGGCCGGGAAGCCCTGGGTTATAGACCCTCACAGAAAAAAGTTAGCGGCCTCCCGGCTCCGGAGGTCCGCTCCACACCTTTGCCCAAGCCAGTGAGACCTGCGTCGCGCATTCCGGCCCCTCCCCTAGCGCCAACTCGCGGAGAACGCCCACGTGCGCGGGGAACTGTCCTGCCGAGCGCGTTTTCTCGCCCGACACTGTCCTTGGCGAAACACTCGCTTGAGTACCTCGCAACCTACCTGCCGCATTGGTAGGCGAGAGTTGCAATGGTGCGTCAAAAAGCAGGCCGGTCAGTATTGGCGGCCGCTTCTCAGTTTGCTCGGCCATGACGGGCGGATCCTGCCGCGGCCGATTCTCGCAGATCTGTGTAGTGAAACGTTACATTCGATGCTGGATTCGGGGCGATTATCCTCCGGTAGCGAAAATGACTCTTGTGTGCATTCACTCGGACCGGCGTCCTCCCATATCTCTGCCGTCATGTTCAACCCTTACTCTAGCTACCGAGTTCACCGAACCGTGCCGCCCCCCGGCGGAAACAGCGGCATCGTCCGCTCTTTGCGGACCGGAGAGCGGCAAACGCTGTCACCATAGCAGCTTCAGTCCGAACTGAA
>Ga0210384_10008483_pt1 | contig 10705 bp, 9 predicted proteins | sample IncBWH2MmetaG_FD_160574 | JGI IMG/M metagenome (GOLD analysis project Ga0210384, IMG submission 160574) | Forest soil microbial communities from Barre Woods Harvard Forest LTER site, Petersham, Massachusetts, United States - Inc-BW-H-2-M | ecosystem: Environmental > Terrestrial > Soil >...
ACCAACCGTTTCATCTTCTCCGGATTGTCGGGAGCGTGGCAGTTGTTGCAGGTGGCATTACGCATGGCGAGCGCCAGATACTTGTAAGTCGTCTGCAACTGATCCAGGTGCGGATTGTCCTCGCGGAACAACCCGACGAACAGCGTCGGCTTGGGCTGCGGCTCCCCCTTGTCGTCGACCCACATCCATTTGCCGTCGAAGACCGGGGGCGTGCGCGTCGCCGTACTCAAACGCGGATCGGCTCCCTCTTGACGCGAGAACTGGCCGACGACGATCTTCGACGTATACGGATCGATCCACAACGTCATGCCATTCGCGCGCTGGTAATCGTTCCACTTCGTTGTGTCGTGCCAGAAGGGATACGGATACTGTCCCGGGAGCAAGTTATTGCGAAACACAGCTTCGACCCGTGCTCGGTACCGCCCCTCCGTCGTGTCGTAGGCGACCTGGTATCGGCCATTGAACATGAACATCGGAAGATAGAGTCCGGAAAGCACCTCAGCGCCGAACTGGGTGAGCGTCGTGTCCTTCAGTCGCACACCCGGCACCGGGCTCGGCCGGCCCCACAACACGATCCGGGCTAGGCTGCGCTTGAAGTACGAGTCTTTGAAAAGTGCCGAGCGACACCGGTCCAGGGCCTGTTGGTCACCCGGGTCTGACAGCGGACAGAGCGTCGCGGCTTCCTGGGCGATCGTTGCCACGAGTCGCTCCAACCTGCGGATGTCGTCGGCGCGCGGCACGGATTGGGCCAGGCTCCCCGCCGGAAGTCCCAGCACCATGAGCACGGTGACGGAGCGAGCGAGTACGTTTCGCATGGTTAGCGCTCTTCACCGCACCGGCGTCATGCAGGTGCCGAGCAGATGCGCGGCGATCTTTTGGCCCATCTGCTCGCTGACTTCCAGCGTGTTGCGGAAGTGGATGCCGCCCCACACGCGCACCAAGCGTTGCTCTTCGGCCATTTGTGCGAGGCTAGTGAACTGCCGCTGCAGGCGCGGATCGCCGGTATCCGTCGCCGTGAATGCCGGAACCGGGCCGGGGCCAAACACACTCTCGAGCACGCCGAGAGCGGCGCCGGCTTGGATGGCCGCCTGCGAGGGATATTCCGGGTGCATCGGCGTCGCGTTCAACGGCGCCCAGCCGGCATCTCGCTCGGTCGCGTCATTGCCGTCCATGTCGCCATTGCGGATCGCGGTGACCGGCCGCCAGAAGTTGTAGTGAAACTTCGCGTCCCAGTCGGTGATGAAGGTGTTGGCGATCCCCATATTGAGCAGCGCGAACACTCGAGCGTTCTCGGCCACGTTCAACCCCTTCCGGGCGGAGAGTTGGAGCGCGGCCTCGTTCCAGGAGGGACCGAAGTTGAGCTGGGTCCAGAAACGTACCGCGTCGGTCTGTGGCGGTGTGCGCTTGGTGCTCTTCGTCCCGCCGAGTTCCTTGGTTTCGTTGTAGTCGCGCGCGTAGACCGCGCTGGTCAATTGCGGCGGCGGACCGGGACGGAACTGGTCCGCGCTCTTCATCCCCCACGGCTTGGCCTGAGCGTATTGCGGAAACAGCGGCGGCTGCGTCGGCACCCAGACTCCAGGAGCTGTGATCGGGCGATAGGTATCCGGCGCGTTCGTGAGGTCGGCGGCCCGATCTGACTGGATGAGGGCGGCAACCTGTTCGCCGAGGGCGATGCCGTCGGTCTTCGCCGCCCCATCGGCGATCTTGCTCAACGAGTCCGCGTACATTTCATCGATCCTGGACTTCTGGGCTGGTGCGACCTGGATGAGGATGTGGCGCGCGGCAGACACGGCCGACGCCTCCGGCGAAACGTTGGGCGCAAGGGGAGCGGTCGCGACATAGCGCGTGTACCGCGGCCGCACGGAATTCACCGCGTCGGACATGGCGACATGCACCATCGCCATGGCGCGCGACCAGGGATTGCCGACCACGTTGCCGGCTTTCAGCACCTCAATCGTGTTCTGATTCCAGTCGCTGATGACATCGGCGTGCACCGGCGTCGCGGACATCAGCGTGACCGCGATCGCTGATAGAGCAAAGCGCCTCATGGTCTACCCCCGGGTCTGCGTGCTGAACCAGTTTCCCGTTGAGGGTCAGGGAGCCGTTGCCACCGCCGCGACCCGCGACTGCGGTTACTTGCGCACGGGCTGCAAGTAGAGCGCGACGGTCCGCTGCCCGACCTTGCGTCCCAGTCCGAGTCCGTCCTCGCAGGCGCTTCGGAAATGAATACCCGCATAGATTCGCGAATCGGCGCTCTCCCGCGCCGCCTGGGAGAAGCTCGTGAACGACCGCGTGAGTCCCTCGAACGGCTTCCCGCTCGTGACCGTGAACGTGGCCTGGTCCCCGCCCAGCACACTGGCGAGGACGACCGCGGCGGCGGCACTGAAGGTGCTTTGCGTCGAGGGATAGTCAGAGACGGCGGGCGTGTTCTGATGGCTGTCCCAGGCCGGGTCGCCCGCGGTCGCGTCGTTACCGTCGTTGTCGCCCTCGCGGATGGCCGTGACGGGCCGCCAGAAGTCGTACACGTAGCGGATCTTCCAGCCGGCGATGTAGGCGTCGGCCATCGCCAAGTTCATGAGGGCCAGGAGCCGGGCGCTGTCCGCGGCATCGAGCTTGCGCGTGGCCGCCACCGTCCGGGCGATGGTGTTCCAGTTCCCCGGTCCCTCGAACCAGAATCTCGCGATCTCGGTCTGATCGGCCGTACGGACGGTACTCACCTTTCCGCCCACCGCCTTGACCTCATTGAAATCCCGCGCGTAGATCGGGCTCGTCAGGGCCGGGGGCCCGGGGAGCCAGAACTGCGATGACGAGAGCAAGGTGAACGGGGTGACGTTGCCCCAGTTGGGAACCGACGAAGGCCCGAATCCACGAGCGGCATCGGGATTCGCGATGGGCGGATTCGGCGGCGTGGGGTTCGGATGCGGCCGCCACTTGCCGGCGCCCATGCCGGGCGTGTAGGCGGCGTCCCGAGTGGCGCCGTCATCCTTGCGGAGGGCGAGCATCGCCGTTCCCGCCGCGCGGCCGACCGCCACCCCCTTGTTCCGGGCTGGGCCGTCGGTGACGCGGGCGAGCGACGCGCTGTACGCCTGCTCGACGAGGGCGAGCGCCGCGCCCTTCTGTGCCGGCGTGCCGAAGCTGCTGACCACGCCGACGAGCACGGTGTGGGCGGCCGCGGCCACTGCGGCATCCGGCGAGACCCCGGCGTCGGCGGAGCCCTCGAAGTAGTAGGCGTCGTAGCGGCGATTGATGGCGTTCAGAGCGTCGTGCACCGCCCCTTGCGTCATGGCGAGGGTCCGCGTGGCCACCACATTGCTCTGTCCGTTCGCGTCGATGGCCTTCATGGTGATCTCGTTCCACTGCAGGACCTCGTTGGTGGCGGGTTGGGCGAAGGCCAAGCCCAACAGACAGGCGACCACTCCGACGGTGGCCATGGTGCGATTGAAAACTCGAGGTGCGCGTGTCATGAGCAATCCTCCCTCTGCGAGAGATCGTTCACGCCAGATGGGCCGCGGGCCGCGGCTGCCGAAATCGCACTTCCCGGGTGCAGGTCATCACGGGTCGCCGCCTCCATGAGATCGGGACGGTCGAAGAAGGAGGAACCGCACAGATGTTAAGTGCGACGACGATGCGCTGTCAATGCTGAACCTTCGCTCTTGCCGCACGTCTCGCGACATCTGAGGCTCGCTCGGGCTAGAGGAACGAAGGAGGAGCTGGGCGATCGTTGCGCTGCAGCGCAACGGGCACAAGCCATAGGCTTGACAACCTTCCGAGCCGCGCCTAGATTGCCGCCACCTTCGTTGCTCCCAAGGCGAGGTGCAGCCGGGTGTGGGGCGCGTCGACACCAGGTCGGTTGATGCCAAGGCATTTCTCGGAAAGCAATGAACAGGAGGGGATATGGCTCGGCCAAAGCGGTCTTCGCCGGCTCCGTCCGCTGTTGAGCCGGCCGCCACGAACGGACTGCTCGATCGACGGATCTTCCTGCGCGGCGGCCTCGCGGCGCTGGGCGCCGTCGGCGGCCTCGCTGCAGGGGCTCCAGGCACGGCTCGGGCGGCCGGTCCCCCGGAGACGCCGCCGTGGATGCAGTACCCGGGCGCCCCGTTCACTACGTATGGCGGACCGGCGAAGTACGAGAGCAAGGTCATGCGCACGCTGATTCGCTCCCAGCCCGGCACGACCGGCAGTGGGGCCTCCCGGACGCCGTTGGAGATGCTGGAGGGGACGATCACCCCGAGCGGGCTGCATTTCGAGCGGCACCACAGCGGTGTCCCCGACATCGATCCGGAGCAGCACCGCCTCCTGGTCCACGGCATGGTCAAGCGTCCCCTGATCTTCACCATGGATGCGCTCATGCGGTACCGATGCGGTCACGGATCCACTTCATGGAGTGCTCGGGAAATAGCCAGCTCATGTATGGTGCGACTCCACCGGCGTTGCGCGCGGGCGAACTCCACGGGTTGGTTTCCTGCAGCGAGTGGACGGGCGTGCCGCTGCGCCTGCTGCTCGAGGAGGCAGGCGCCGATCCGGCGGCATCATGGCTTCTGGCCGAGGGCGCGGACGCGGCGGCAATGAGCCGAAGCGTGCCCATGGCCAAGGCGATGGATGATGCCCTGATCGCGCTCTTTCAGAACGGTGAGCGCCTCCGTCCGGAGAATGGCTATCCCGTCCGGCTCTTCCTGCCCGGCTACGAAGGCAACATGAGCGTGAAGTGGCTCCGGCGGATCAAAGTGACCGCGACCCCAACCATGACCAAGGACGAGACGTCGCGCTACACGGATCTCCAGGCCGATGGTAAATCGCTCATGTTCACGTATCCGATGGGTGTGAAGTCCGTGATCACGCGGCCTTCACCTGGATTGGCCATGCCAGGGCCTGGCCTCTACGAGGTATCTGGCATCGCGTGGTCCGGTTCCGGCACGATCACCAATGTTGAGGTGTCGGCGGACGGCGGGCAGACCTGGGCCGAGGCGACGCTCTCCACCCCGGTGCTGCCCCGGACGCTCACCCGCTTCCGGATCCCCTGGAAGTGGAACGGGGGGCCGGCCATTGTGAAGAGTCGCGCGACCGACAGCATGGGCGAGATGCAGCCGACGCGAGACAAGCTCGTGGCCGAGCACGGCACCAACGTCGTGTTCCACTACAACGCCATTCAGGCCTGGAGCATCGCGGGGAACGGTGAGGTGACGAATGTCTACGCGTAGCCGTCTCAGCGTGAGCCTCGGTGTCATGGTCCTCGCCGGCTGTGCGAGCCCGACGGTGACGGAGACCCCGCACCTTGGGCGAGTGGCGACGTTGGCGGAAGTGGCCGGATGGGATGTCAGCATCCCACCGGATGGCACTGGGTTGCCCGCGGGCCGCGGCGCGTCAGCGCAAGGCGCGGTTGTGTACGAGCAGAAGTGTCAGAATTGCCACGGTGAGAAGGGCGCTGGGCAGCCCAATGACCGGCTGGTCGGCGGCCACGGAACGCTGACCAGCACGGGGCCCGTTCGCACGGTCGGCAGCTACTGGCCCTACGCAACGACCGTGTTCGACTATGTGCGCCGGGCCATGCCCTACACGCAGCCGCATTCGCTCAGCGACGACGAGGTCTACGCCGTCACGGCGTACCTGCTGCATCTCAATGGGATCATCGGGGAGGCCGACGTGATGGACGCCCAGACCCTGGCAACGGTGAAGATGCCGAATCGCGACAACTTCATCCTCGCCTACCCGACGAGGCCGAAGTAGGAAGCATCGGGCGACGGCCAGGCAGGTCCGGTCCTGTAAGTCGCCTTACGTACCGCCCCGCGGCATGTCAGGTTCCTTTTGCGGAAGTGCGTTCCGACCTTGACTCGGACTCTACTCGGACCGAGTGTTCCGACCTCATTGCTTTGCAAACGAATCCGCCACGTGAAACCGTCACCGGATGTGGTTGCGGGCCCTCGCAACGAGACCAATCGACAGGAGTTAACGAGCGGTAAAGGCGGCAGCAAGCGCCCCTACCCTGCTCCCGCCAATCGCGCCAGTGTCGCCAGGTCTGGTACCTCTAGGTCTGGGCGGACGTTGGCCGACGGGCTGGCGCCGGAACCGGCCTTGCTATGACGTCGGTTGACCCAGATGCTTTTGAGACCCAGTTGCTTAGCGCGCCTTGGCTCTCGTCGCCCGCTCGGCCTCGCACTCGTGATCGACGGTCAGAACAGCCCTCACGTCTTCTTTGATGATGTCGTCGTGAGCGCCGACCGTGGTCGGGAGAGCGTCTTGCGGCATGCGATCGCGATGGGCCCGCTTTTCATCGTGGAGCCGATCGTGAGCGCCGCCGCGACCGCGTCGCGTCTCGACTACGTTGACGCCCTCAGCGCTGCGTGCACCCCTCAAGGCCTCTGGGTGACCTTCCGATCGAACAATGGCGACCGGTACCTGCTGACGAACCAAGGGCGCGGCTGGGCGATCGTGGCGAATGCGACACCGTTCACCGGCCAGGCTGTCAGCCTGCTAGGCCATCGAGATGGACGGCTGTACGCCGTGGGTGGCGCGGGCACGTTCTCTTCGTCAAACGACTTCAACCTCGCGCTCGCACGCAACGTCGCGACGCCCAGCGGCCCGCTCGAGTACGTCAACCTGCGACCGCGTGGCGTCTACCGCCTCGTGAGGGTCGGCCCACTGCTCAGTGATGCCGACGGTGGCTTTCACACGACCTTCCAGGAGAACTCCGGCGAGAGCCTGTACGCGACGTGGTGAACGGGAGGGGCAGGAAGTTCAAGCAGTGCCACGAGTGCGCCGTGCCTCGCGCGCGAGCAGCTCTCGCTTGCGATCGATACCCCAGCGGTAGCCCGCCAGACCGCCATCGGTACGCACGACGCGATGGCAGGGAATCGCCACGGCTAGCGCATTCGCACCGCACGCCTGCGCCACGGCTCTGACTGCGGTGGGAGCGTCGATGGCCTTGGCGAGCTGCGCGTACGTCGTCGTCTTCCCCGCGGGCACCCGGCTGAGCGCCTTCCACACGCGCTGCTGAAACGCCGTACCGCGAATGTCGAGCGGCAGGGCGGTGCGAAGGTGCGGCTGTTCGACGAGGCCAACCACTTGCGCGAGGCGCTGTTTGAAGGCGCGACCAGCTTCGCTGAGCTGCGCCCGAGGGAAGCGCCGCTCGAGCTCGCGCGCGAGAGCGACGGGCTCCTCGCCGAAGAGAATGGCGCAGACGCCGACCTCGGTGGCGGCGACGAGAAGGCAGCCCAGCGAGCACTCGCCGAAGGCGAAGCGGATCTGCTGTGCCACACCGCCGGCGCGATACGTCGAAGGGGTCATGCCCAACACTGCGTTCGAGGTCTCGTAGAACCGCGCCGACGAGCTGTAGCCGGCTTCGTAGATCGCCTCCGTCACCGTGCGCCGCTCAACAAGCTGGCCGCGCACCCGCTTGCTTCGATGCGCCGCTGCATAGGCCTTGGGAGTGACGCCGGTCACCGCCTTGAACAGCCGGTGCGTGTGAAAGCGGCTGAGTCCGGCGTGGCTCGCGAGGTGCGCGAGCGTCGGCGTCTCGTCGCTCCCCTCGATCAGTCGGCAGAGCTCGGCGATCTGCGCGGCCTGGCGCTCGGGCAGCGCCGGTAGGTGCGGTTTGCACCGCTTGCAGGCGCGAAAGCCCGCCAATTCGGCCGCGGCGGCCGTGGCGTGAAACCCGACGTTCTCGGGCCGCGCCGGGCGCGCGCGGCACGATGGCCGGCAGTACACGCCGGTCGTTTTCACCGAGTAGACGAAGGCGCCGTCGGCGGCCGCGTCTCGCGCTCGCACCTGTTTCCAGCGCGGATCGCACTCGATCGCCGCGGCGCGCGCCGCCTTTGCCTGCGCCGCGGGCTTACGCATGGGCGCGCCCGAGCACGAGCTTCGCGGCGGCGATGGCGCGCGCGACGTCATCGGCCGTGGTGCGCCAGCTCACGACGCTCACGCGCATGCAGCGGCGACCGCGCCAGGTGGTGCCGCTGAAGAAGGCCTCGCCGGTGCCGTTGATCGCCGCGATGGTCTCGTCGGTGCGGCGCTCGTGGTCGGCCTCCGTCGCCGTAGGCCGTGGGTCGAGAAACCGAACGAGCCCCTGATTCAGCGTCGGTGCCCACTCAACGCGCGCGCCAGGGAGCGCGCCGAGCCCGGCGACCAAGGCCGTTGCGTGTGCGCAGCAGCGATCGACCAGATCTTCGACGCCATCGCGACCCAGCTCGCGAAGCGCCGCGTACACCGCGAACCCGCGCGCGCGCCGCGACCACTCGGGGTTCCAGTCGATCTGATCGCGCACCGCCTCGCTTGCGGTGATGTAGCTCGCGTTCACCGTCATGCTCGCGCGGTGCGCCGCTCGGTCTCGAATGACTGCGAAGCCGCTGTCGAAGGGCACGTTGAGCCACTTGTGGGCGTCGGTCGCCCAGCTGTCAGCGAGCTCGATGCCCGTCATCAGCTCGCGTTTCGAGCGGCTGGCTCGGGCGATGAGCCCGAAGGCGCCGTCGACGTGAACCCACGCTCCGGCGCGTTTCGCGAGGGGAACGAGCTCCGCGAAGTGATCGAACGCCGCGACGTTGAGGTCGGCCGCGTCGAGCACCACGATGGCCGGCCCCGCCTCGCGAGCCAACGCTGCTTCGAAGGCCGCGCGGTCGACGACGCCGGCGCTCGTCGTCGGCACGACGGTGAGCGCGCGCTGACCGAACCCTAGAAACCGCAGCGCGCGGTCGACCGACGCGTGACGGAGCTCACTCACGATGACGCGGACCGGTGGCGCCTCGAAGAGGCCGTCGGCATTCACGTCCCAAGCCAGCGCGCGAAGCACCGCGTACCGCGCGGCCGCGAGGCAGGTGAAGTGCGCGAGCTGGCAGCCTGTGGTGAACGCGAACGAAGCCTCGCCCGGGAGCCCCAGCAGCTCCTTGAGCCAAGCGCCCGCGAGCTCCTCGACCACGGCAGCCGCGGGCGCGGTGGCGTGAAGCGCGGCGTTCTGATCCCACGTCGAGGTGAGCCAGTCGGCCGCGAGCGCCGAGTCGAGGGCGCCGCCGATAACCCAGGCGAAGAAGCGGCCGCCCGATGAGCCGAGATGCCCGCCCGCGGTGCCGGCGACGAGCGCGTCGACGACCTCCACGCTCGGCGTGCCCTTCACCGGCAGCAGGCCGCCGAGCCTCCGCCGCAGCTCCTCGGCTCCGACCGTTGCGTGCACTGGAGCGCTACCAAGCCTCTCGAAGTGCGTCGTGGCGTGGGTCAAGGCGCGGTTCAGCGCGGCGATGGTCTGGCTGGCCTCTCGGTTCATGCAGCCATCCTCGCCAACGGCCACGGCTGCGGCACTCCGGAAGTTGCTCGGCAATTCGAGTCAGCGGCGAAGCCGCTTGGTGAGATCGACCAGCTCGAGCGCTGGGGGGAAGTCGGTGGCGTAGGTCGGGATGGAATGAAAGAGAAGCCGCGCGCGGCGATGCAGACATGCGGTGGCCGCGTTCGCTGAGCAGACGAGACATTCCGAGCCAGTGAGCGGCATGCTAGGCCCGACACACTCCCGCCGTCAATCGGCCGGCAGACCCCCATCATATTCCCACGTCGATTCCCGCCTAGGTTCCTACTATTCACGTCAGCGAAAGGCCCGTTGGACCAATCGGGACAGAGACGACATCCTGCTCAAAAATGAGGCGAGTCGATTTCGGTGGTTGCTGGCCCCTGCAACCACCGAAATCGCACTTTCATACCCGTAGACCGGGATCACAAACACACGTTACTGCGAGCGGCCCGGTCCTAGCTGCGGTCTTGGAAGACCAGCGCGCGATGCGTGTTAGGCAAGAAGGCGTAGACCGTATCGTGTGTCGGGTCGAATCCGAGGGTATGGGCGCCGACCTCGGTCCGTATTGTCTCCACACGGCGCATCTCGTCCGTCTCGAACACCTCGATCAGTCCCGGTTCTCCAATGGCGACGTACAGGTGCCGCCGCGCTCGGTTGAAGAAGACGACGTCGGGAATACCCCCGAGCTCAGCCCGCGCCTGCTCGACGCCCGACTTGGCGTCGAGCGCGACGAGCACTTTGCCATCGCACGCGCAGAACAATCTCCGCGTTGCCGCATCCAGGTCCAACCCGTGCGGGCCGATGGCGGATACCGGAAACACTCGGGCCACCCGATTGGGGCTGCCGGTCTCGACGATCGCGATCTGGGGTGGGTCTGCGATATTGACGTAGAACCAGCCGGCCTCTGCGTCGAAGACCGCCCACCGGGTCCGGCCGGGCACGGGAATATCAGCGACCATCGCTCGGGCGCCTACGTCGATCACCGAGATACTGAACGATCCCGGCCGCGAGGGGTCGCCGACGTTCGCGGCAACCAGGAGACCCCGCCCAGGATCGTAGGCCAGTCCGTTCGGTCGCAGACCCACTTTCACCTTCACCAACGCCATTTCCTGATCCGCCGGGAAGATCCCCACGGTGTTCTCGCCCCGATTCGAGGTGAATACCAGATCCTGCTCCTCGCACACCAGCGCACCCGCGACCGCCTCGAGCCCGGAGATAGAGCCTCGATACGTGTGAGTGGCGCAATCGATCACGTCAATCGCATTGTTGGCCGTGTGCGCGACATAGAGACGCCCCCGCCGGCTGTGGACGGCTGCGTGATCGAAGCCGCCCGGTCCATCATGAGCGGGAAGCTGCACTTCAGCAATCGGCTCGAGGCTCATGACTCCTTCCCCGCCAGCCGCGCGCGACAGTACCCGTATAGGGCGTCGTAGACCGGAA
>Ga0210384_10008484_pt1 | contig 10705 bp, 6 predicted proteins | sample IncBWH2MmetaG_FD_160574 | JGI IMG/M metagenome (GOLD analysis project Ga0210384, IMG submission 160574) | Forest soil microbial communities from Barre Woods Harvard Forest LTER site, Petersham, Massachusetts, United States - Inc-BW-H-2-M | ecosystem: Environmental > Terrestrial > Soil >...
CTTCGCCACCCGCCCGCAAAACTCCGTTGCGGGCGATTATTACGACGCGTTTTATCCGACGGTGAGCGCGGCCGAGGGTGGAAAGTTGATGCTGGTGATCGCGGATGTGGCCGGAAAAAGCGTGCCCGCGGCATTGCTGATGGCTACGATGCAAGCGAGCCTTCGCACCGTCGCCGGGGAGGACGCGCCGCTGGACCTGCTGGTGCCACGGCTAAATCGTTATGCATGCGCGCACAGCCTCGATGGGCGGCGGTTTACGACGGCGGTCCTGGCGCAATACGAGCACGGCACGGGCAACTTGACGTACGTGAATGCCGGACACAATAGACCGGTGTTGCGCCGCGCGAACAGAACGCTGGAAGAACTCGACAAAGGGGGGTTGCCGTTGGGTATTGAAACCGACGCGGCCTACGAGACCGGGAACACCCTTCTCGGTCCGGGCGATGTTCTGGTTTTGTTCACGGATGGCTGTATCGAAGCCTTCAATGCCGCCGGCGAGGAGTTCGGAAACCAGCGATGGCTAGCGGCGATCCGGTCGTTGCCGAACGGAACCGCGCAGGAGTTATTGCGCTACCTGATGAGGCATGTGGATGAATTTGTTGGGGCTACGCGGCAAGCCGACGACATTACCTGCATGGTTTTCCGCTGCACGTGAAGCCCGAGTGTATTAGCCCCGGGTCCACGGGCCGAGATCTTGCTAACCAAGGGCCCGTCGAAATCGCGTCCTGCACTGCTAAGAAAGTTAGCGTGAGAACTCCATGTCGTTAACAGCGTACGCGACACCGGAGCGTGACACTGCTGCCTGCCCTTGGCGCTGCCGGGCGCATAATTCGACTGTGACGCCATCGTTTGAAGATTCGAGTTCGGCGATATCAGGCTAGATGAAAATGGGCTGACCGTAGCCAGCGTTCCTGCGAGTTACCTCATCTAATGACTATGGACGGTCGAGAATTAGCGGATTCAATTTGCGCGACGCTGCGGCGCAATGGGTATCAAGCGCTGCTGGCGGGCGGGTGTGTGCGGGACGTGCTGCTGGGGCGCTCGCCCCTCGATTATGACGTTGCGACGGATGCTATCCCCGAGCAGGTGATGGCTTTGTTTCCGGAAAGTGTCGCTGTTGGAGCACAGTTTGGCGTCGTAGTTGTGCCTGGCGACGGCTGCAAGGTTGAGGTTGCCACGTTTCGCTCGGACCTGAGCTATTCCGACGGGCGGCGGCCGGACCGAGTGGTTTACTCCAAAACGCCGAAAGAGGATGCCCAGCGGCGAGATTTTACGATCAATGGCCTGCTGATGCGGCCCGAAGACGGTGAAGTGCTGGACTTTGTCGGCGGGCAGGCCGACCTGAAGGCCGGCGTGATCAGGGCCATCGGTGACGCCGACCGACGATTCGCGGAAGATAAGTTACGGTTGATGCGGGCGCTGCGATTTGCGACGCGGTTTGGGTTTGCTATTGAGCCGGAAACACTTGCGGCGATTGGGCGTCATGCTCACGAGAGCACCGTGGTGTCCGCCGAGCGTTTGCGCGATGAGCTGACCAAGATGTTGACCGAAGGCGCAGCGCGGCGGGCATTCGAACTGCTGGATGAAACCGGCTTGCTGGCGGCGGTACTCCCGGAGGTGGTGGCGATGAAGGGGGTCGAGCAGCCACCGCAATACCACCCGGAAGGAGACGTATGGACTCATACGCTGCTGATGCTCGAAGAGCTTCCCGCGGGAGCTCCCGTGACGCTGGCCTGGGGTGTGCTGCTGCACGATGTGGGGAAGCCGTCCACGTTCCGTTCCGTGGCGGAAACCGGCGACCGCATCCGCTTTGACGGGCATGTGGACGTAGGGGAGCGGATGGGTCAGGAGATTTGCCGGAGGTTCCGGTTTTCAAATGAGGATACGGAACAGATTTTGGCGCTCATCGCGAACCATATGAGGTTCAAAGACGTCGAACAAATGCGGCCCGCCACGCTCAAGCGGTTTGTTCGTATTCCCCGGTTCGAGGAACACATGGAACTGCACCGTTTGGACTGCTCGTCGAGCAACAGGCGGCTGCAGAGCTATCATTTTGTGAGAAGGCTGCTTTCGGAAACCCCTCCCGAGCAGATACGGCCACGTAAGCTACTGAACGGAAATGATTTACGCGAAATGGGGTATAAGCAAGGGCCGGTATTTAGCCAAATTCTCTCTGCGTTAGAGGATGCTCAGCTGGAAGGCAAAGTTGAGACCGTAGAAGAAGCTAAGAGGTATGTCTTAAGCAAGTTTGGCTCGAAGATTGCCGAAACGTCTAAAGAACAACTGCGCGGGGCCGATGGGAGAGGTAGAATAAGCACGGAACAGGCTCAGTAATCGAATGAAAATACATGTGTTAAAAAGCTTGTGAGAGGACGGCGCATAATCTTTAGCGTGACACGCTAAGATTTTATGCTTTTCGATCGTGCATCGGTATAGATCGTTTGCGAGCTTGCTGCATCTAAGTTGGAATAGCGCGTCTTTCCGGTTGCCTTCCTAACCCGAGAAGGTCAGCGCGCTTAAGATTGGGGACATCATGGCTGAGAAGAAATTTTTGGTGCCGCAGGTTCTACCGATCCTGCCCGTGCGGGACACGGTCCTGTTTCCTGGGGCGGTGCTGCCGCTTACGGTTGGGCGGGAAAGCTCGTTGGCACTCGTAAATGCCTTGGAGGGAGAGGAGAAGCAACTGGGCGTGGTCGCCCAACTTGATCCGCGAGTGGAAGATCCTTCGGCTGCGGACCTCCACAAGGTAGGCACGCTGGCAAAGGTCCACAAGACCGTAAAAATGCCAAACGGTAATGTCGTGATTTTCTTGGAAGGATTGCAGCGGATTCAGATCACCGAATTGATCACCTTGCGGCCGTATTTGCGGGCTCGCGTAGAGGCTCAGCCCGACATTTCGGGCGAGGTAGATGCCGAGCTGGAAGCGCTACAACGCAACGCGCAGGATTTGTTCCGCGATGTCGTGAGTCATTCGCCACAGCTTTCCGACGATTTGCAGTCGGTGGCAACGGCGATCGACGATCCGGGCCGCTTGGCGGATTTCATCGCTGGGACGCTGCCATCGCTTTCGACGCTGGTGCGGCAGGAGCTGATTGAAACTCCAAACGTGCGCAAGCGATTGGAAGCGTTGATCCGTGAACTTTCTAAGGAACTGGAAGTTCTCGAGCTGCGCTCGAAGATTCACGAGCAGGTTCAGGAGCAGGTGAGCCAGAACCAGCGTGAATACCTGCTGCGCGAGCAGATGAAAGCGATTCAGAAGGAACTCGGCGAATCCGACGATTCGATGCAGGAAATCGACGAGCTCCGCAAAAAAGTGGAAGAAGCCGGAATGACGGCGGAAGCCAAGAAGGAGTGCGATCGCGAACTGAAGCGCTTGTCGAAAATGACGCCGGCTTCGGCGGAATACATGGTGTCGCGCACGTACCTGGAATGGATGACGTCGTTGCCCTGGGCCAAGTCTTCCGGCGCGGAAGAAATCAATATTACGAAAGCGCGCACGATTCTGGACGAAGATCACTACGACCTGGAGAAGGTCAAGGAACGCATCCTGGATTTCCTGGCGGTGAAGAAACTTCAGCCGGGGATGAAGGGACCGATCCTTTGCTTCGTCGGACCTCCGGGCGTGGGGAAGACTTCGCTCGGCAAATCGATTGCGCGGTCGCTTGGCCGCAAATTCGTGCGCATCGCCCTCGGTGGCATGCACGATGAAGCGGAAATCCGCGGGCATCGCCGGACCTACATCGGCGCGTTGCCGGGCCAGATCATTCAGGGCTTGAAGCGCGGCGAGACCAACGATCCGGTAATGATGCTCGACGAAGTCGACAAGCTCGGTCGCGACTTCCGGGGCGATCCTTCGTCGGCACTAATGGAAGTGCTCGATCCGGAGCAGAACAATGCGTTCCGTGATCACTATCTGGACGTGCCGTTCGATCTCTCGAAAGTGCTGTTCATCGCCACGGCGAACTGGATGGATCCCATCCCGGAACCGTTGCGCGACCGCATGGAGATCATCGAGCTGCCCGGTTACACCGGTGAAGAGAAGCTGCACATCGCGCACAAATACCTGATTCCGAAGCAAGCCACGGAACACGGTGTGAAAGTGCCGGAGCAACTGGAATTCACCGACGAAGGGCTGCGCGAGATCATCCACAGCTTCACGCGCGAAGCCGGTGTGCGCAACCTGGAGCGTGAGATCGCGACCATCACGCGGAAACAGGCGCGACGCATCGCGGAAGACAAAAACGAAAAGATGATTGTTACGCCGGAAGTCGTACGAGAATTCCTCGGCGTCCCGAAGTTCCGCACCGAAAAAGAGGTTGAGGAGCGCGTCAAGCGGCCGGGAGTTGCGGTCGGCCTGGTGTGGACCCCAGTGGGCGGAGACATCATCTTCATCGAAGCCACGCGGATGCGCGGCGGCAAACAATTCACAATGACCGGGCACCTGGGAGAAGTTATGCAAGAGTCGATGACGGCGGCGCTGACGTGGACACGCGCGAACGGCGAACGCTACGGAATCGATCCGGACTTCTTCCGGAAGCACGACATCCACATTCACGTGCCGTCAGGTGCGGTGCCGAAAGATGGACCGTCGGCGGGCGCTGCGATGGTAACAGCGCTGGTCAGCCTGCTCAGCGGGAGGCCGGTGCGTGATCGACTGGCGATGACGGGTGAGATGACCTTGTCCGGAATCGTGCTGCCGATCGGCGGCGTGAAAGAGAAAGTGCTGGGCGCGAAACGCGCGGGCATCAAGGAAGTGCTGCTGCCTGCGGACAACGAGCCCAACGCCGTCGCAGATCTTACGCCGGACATTCTCGGCGATATGAAGATCACGTACGTGCGCACGCTGGATGAAGTGCTGGAGCATGCGTTGCAGAAGGATCCGGTGGCGCCACCGATCGTGCCGCCCGAGCCTAAAGCGAAGCGCTTGCCCTCGGATGGACCGCGGGCGATTCACTAAACACGTTTAACGATGGGCGGGGCTACTCATCGAACCCCGCACCGGAGTCAAATCATTTCTCCCAGCCCCCGGGCCTGGCGCACGTCGCGCCGGGCCCTTTTTTTGTGTTGATGAGTGGAGCCGGGTTGCGGCCGGCGAGCAACTCGTCAGAACCGGATTTCATTGCTCGCAGTCCCTGTGACCGGCGGGGCTCGTCCGCCCGGCCACCACGTCTTGGCACGCCCTCGGCTCTCCACGCCCACATAATGGCGCTACCCAATACGTTGCAGCGTGCCCTGGGGTTGAAGCAGGCACAGACCGGAGTGTCTGTGCTACTACTATGTGCAACCGTGGATCGGGTTAAGCCCAATTCGAGCGACGCGCCGGCGGAGTTGCCAGGGCGGCTGGCGGAAGCGCTGTTGCGCGAACGCATCGTGCCGCGATTCGTGGACTCCTACGTTGAGGAGCATGGTCGGTACGGATTACAGGTTCACGCGGCATTGTATCGGGATTTACTTGGACTGCTGCAGCGCGAGGCGTTGATCGCCATGACCGTGCGTGCGCTGGAAGTGGCGACCACGGAACCGCCCCCGGCCCGGGGAAAACATAAGCCGCGCCCGATGCTGCGAAAAGAAGTCAGTGTGTTCCGCAGGAAATTCTTGAACGCGTTGACGCGCCACCAGAAGTGGAGCATTAGCGAGGCCCTCGACTTTCAGCGGGACCTGCAGATGTATGAAGCATTGATCGCGCGGAGCGGGACGTCGCGGCGACGAAAACCGTTCGAGGCCGCCAATCACCCGTTTGTCGATCGTTGCGCTTTCTTGCTGGATTCCTCATTCATGGAAAAATCGCGCATGGCGGCCAGCCGGGCTCTGACGGAATTGGAAACGCTGAGCGCGAGAGTAACCACGGAGGTCTTAACCAACGGCGCTAACAGCAACGCGGCTGGATTTTGACGGCCGGGCGTTTGGGACGCAGCAGTCGGTGGCCTATTCGAGGAGTTCATCCTTCCAAAGGGGTTTGCCCGCTAGCGAAAGATAAAATCCCCAGGCGCCCAGTGCGACGAAGAGCAGCACGATGAACATGCAGTGGGCCGCGTACCAGTTCGAAAAATCGAGTGTAAACGGAACATTTAGCAAGAGATTGGCCATGAAACAGGCAACCCCCAGCACGATCAAGCCGAAACGCACCACCGCGATGGCGGCGATTGCCTCGATGGGCACCCACACCAGCGTGTCCGCGACGACATGATCGCTCGTGACGAGTCTCGGCAGCGTGTAGATCAGAATGAACAGCACTGCGGCAAGCCAGCGATTGCGAACCAGAACGCGTAGCAACACCAGCGTAAAGAAGAACATCAAGGTGCCCATGATGGAGTTCACGAAGATGCTCAAGCACATCGCCACAGCTTCCCTCGTGCCCAGAAGAAACTCCGTCACCGGAAGGGCAAACGGCGCGCCGCTGCGGATCTCGAACAAATTGCCCAACTCATACACTAGGATCCAGCTCATTCCCATGAGGACGCCGAAAACCAGATCGCGGCCGACCAAGGGATCGCGCATCCGCCCATCCACCAGCCGGGTCCAGGAAATGATGGTTTGTGGCCAACTGCGGCGGACGTAGGGCTCCAGTGCGAGGTATAGAACCCACATCGTGCCGGCGGCGAACAACGCAGTGCTGATCGCCATTATGATCAGAAGCAACGTGTCCATGACCGGCACGAAGTGGGCGCGGAACAGGAAGGTGGCAATTTCCACAGCGAAAACTACCCACGCCAATCTCCATGCCCCCTTGCGATCTCCTCGGCCACGAGCGATATTCCGAACCGCGAACCAGATTCCGCCGAGGACCACGACAATCGCCAACGTCAGAAAAGAGATTCCCCGTATCCTTGCTTTGCGATCATCTTGAGGCGGCATGCGCTCAGGCTTGGTCCACGGGCCCATGACATTGAAGTACACGGGCTTTCCATGCCAAGCAGCTGCTTCGACGTGCAGTGGACGGCCGCTACCGGGCCAGACGCCGTCCCAGGCTTTACGTTCGTCGGCGGCGGCCAGGGAATTCCAGGTGGGCGCGACAGAGTGAAGGTGCGATGGATCGATTTCCGCGGCGGCGAACAATGCGCCCCAGTCCGCGGAATGGGCCGCTTGCTGAGCTGCCGATGCGGGGGATTCCACCTGCGCGGGAAGTGCTTGCAGCCACTGCAGGCGGCCCTCGGCATCCAGCCATACGGTGATCATTCCCGATAAGGTGGGCGCGGGGTCGTCAAAACTTACGATCCCCGGGGTGAGCCCGCCTCCCCAGACGCCCTGCGCGACCATTTCCTGCGGGCTTTGCCGGTACCAAAAGTTGAGCAACATCGGCCGCTGCGTAAGGACCTGGACCCAATTGGGTCGCGGCTTGTCGTTCCCCGAAACATAGTTCAATAAATCGCCGTCTTCACTAAAGCCGAACGCTTTGTCGACCGGACGATCCGGATATCCAAGCCGCGCCAAGATTTCGCCGGCCTTGCTGGCCAGGACTTCTGGAGACTTCGCAGGGTGAAGACGTTCGAGTCCGTTTTCCTGCACGCCCATGTAAATGAAGAAAATGGTGCCAAGCACAACAGCGAAAAGCGCGGCCGCGGCGATCCGGGGAGCCAGGCCAAAGTTTTCGCCCGCGGCGGCGACCATCTGCGGCGAAGGAGTTTCCCCAGCGGCCAGGGCGGCTGCTAGCGGATCGCCACCAGGAAGTGCGGCGGCCACTTGCAGTGCTGAGGACGGGCGCAAAGCGGGATCTTTTTCGAGGCAGCGCATGATCACGCGCTCCAGCACCGGGTCCAAATCGCGCACGAGTGACGACGGACTGGTGGGCGCGGATTCTTCGCGCAAGCGCATGAGTTCGGGAAGCGTGGCGGCTTCGAAGGCGCGTCTGCCGGTGAGGATTTCGTAGAGAACCAGGCCGAGTGAATAGAGATCGCTCTTGATGGTGACTTCTTTCCCGGCGAGTTGTTCGGGAGCCATATAGGCGGGAGTGCCGGCGCGCACCTCGGCGCCCTGGATGGTCGCGGCGATTCCAGCCAGGCCGAAATCGGTGATGCGGATTCTTCCGGCACTGTCGAGCATTAAGTTGGCGGGTTTGAGGTCGCGGTGGATCACGCCACGATCGTGAGCCGCGGCTAGACCGGCGCAGGTCTGACGAGCAATCTCCGTGGCTTTATCGGTGGAGAGGCGGCCGATGCGGCGCACCAGCGAAGAAAGATCTTCGCCGTCGACATATTCCATGGTCAAGAACGTGATGCCCTCAGCGTCACCAATATCGAACATGCGGCAGACGTTGGGATGGGAAACCTGGCGCGCGATGCGGACCTCGGAGTGAAAACGCGACAGTGCGGCGGCGTCCCTGGAAAGCGTTTCGGGGAGAAATTTGATGGCTACGATTTGGCTAAGTCTGAGATCTTCGGCGCGATAGACCTCGCCCATGCCACCGCGGCCGGCCAACGCGACGATGCGGTAGCGCTCGGCGACAATTTGGCCGGGAACGAACCTGCCGGCGACCGAATCGGAACCCAGCCCCGATGCGGATGGATGCGATGGCGTTCGAGGCGCTGGACGGTGCGGAGGTAGCGGCCCCCGCGGCGTCGCGGGATCAATGGTTACGCCTTCGGTAAGCGGATCGTTGCCAAGGACGGTGGCTTCGGCGTTCTGATTGAGGGTAGCGCCACAAGCCGAACAATAGCGTCCCTGAGGAGAATTCTTTGCGCCGCAGGCAGAGCAGAACATGGGAAGGCGGGATTCTATCACTGCGCTTGCGCTCTCAAACGTAAACTTCGCGAAATCAGGAAGAGAAAGTGGCTGGAGGGCGCGCGTTCGGTACGCGGACCGGTCTAAAGAACGGCGACGACCCCCAATTATGGTTGCGATCGCTCGACTTGCACGGCGGTGCCATAGGCCAGGACTTCGGTTACACCTTGCATTACTTCGGTGGCGTCATAGCGCATGGCGACAACGGCATTTGCGCCATGCTGGGCGGCATGTTGCAACATCAACTCAAAGGCGTCCTCCCGGGTTTTTTCGCAGAGGTTGGTCAGAATGGTGATGTTGCCGCCAACCACGGTCTGCAACGCGGCAGCAAAGTTTCCGACGATACTCCGCGATCGGACGATGATCCCGCGCACGATTCCGTAGTTCCTGACGATGCGATAGCCCGGCAGATCGTTCGCTGTCGTAACCATGGCGGTATCCACGCGACTCTGCATAACAAGCCTCCCTGATGCTGACGTTTACCGGTGCGATTCTACCTCTGCACGCAGTCGATGCGGACAGTTAAGTGTTCTGCTAGGCTCGATTCACGTGGAAACACTCTTCTATCTTCTGTCTACCGTGCAGATCGCGATGGGTCTGTACCTGGTCTGGCAAAGCCTGCAATGGCTGGGGTATGCGCGGCGGCGTGCGGCGACCGATCCGGGGTTCTACGCACCGCGCACGGCCGTGCTTTGTTCATGCAAAGGACTAGAACCAGGTCTGGAGCGGAATCTAACCGCGCTGACGGAATTCGATCACCAAAACTACGAAACATTTTTCGTGCTGGCTTCGGAGTCCGATCCGGCGTGCGCGATTGCGAAGCGTGTTGCCGCGAGCGCACGAACCAAGGGTCACATAGTGATCGCCGACAAGGCCGAGGGCTGCGGCGAGAAAGTAAATAACTTACGCTTCGCAATCGAGCAACTTCCGCCGGATTTCGAGTTTTTGGCGTTCGCGGACTCCGATGGCCGGCCTGGGAAATCGTGGCTGAAAAAGCTGGTGGCTCCGCTGGCGGATGCGCGCTTGGGAGCGACCACGACAATGCGATGGCTGATTCCGAATCGCGGCAACCTGCCCACGATGCTGCTGGCCGCCTGGAACGCGCCGATCGTCACCATGCTTAGCGAGAAGGGCAAGAATTTTTGCTGGGGTGGCGGCAGCGCCATCCGCCGAAGTGTGTTCGATCAAACCGGAGTCGCAGAAGACTGGAAAAATTCGGTCAGCGACGATTATTCGATGACCCGCGCTCTGCATCGCGCGGGCCGTCCCATCATGTTTTTACCGGAGTGCCTTACGCTTTCGTATGTGGAAACGGATTTCGCGGACCTGCTGGAATTCACGAACCGGCAGATCCTGATCACTCGTGTCTACGCTCAACAGATGTGGGCGTTCGGGATGGCCACGCATCTGTTGTACTGCCTCACGCTGATCGTCGGAGTATCCTTGACACTGGGCGATCTGATCGCCACGCTCCCAGCGTTTCATCACGCCATCTTGACGTTTCTGCCGGTGTTGCTCGGGCTCATCCGCAGCACCGCGCGGGTAGCCGGAGTTACCGAAGCGCTGCCTGCGGCGCGAGCGCAGATCATGGGTCAGGCATGGGTGTACATCCTTTTGACGATCATCGTTCCATTTCTGTACGTAGTGAATTTCGCGACCTCGCTGATCACGCGTAGGATCAGGTGGCGGGGCGTAACGTACGAGCTGATTTCTCCGGAGCAGACGCACGTTGTCGCGAACTAAAAGCGAAAAGGAATTGCGAAACCAGAGATACAATGCGTTGTGATCATTATTCACTTGACAACAATATTTACTTATAGAATAGAGTTGCGGGGGACGAACAGGACCTTGTTCTTCGGCGGCGAATGAAAAGGGAACTGCTCTACGCCCTGTGGAAAACCAGGTTGCGATTGCGACAGGCGGTCCGTTGTGGGAAAAATTTCGCGAACCGTGCAATTCCTACCACTAAGGGGTTGTTCGTGGCATT
>Ga0210384_10008486_pt1 | contig 10700 bp, 7 predicted proteins | sample IncBWH2MmetaG_FD_160574 | JGI IMG/M metagenome (GOLD analysis project Ga0210384, IMG submission 160574) | Forest soil microbial communities from Barre Woods Harvard Forest LTER site, Petersham, Massachusetts, United States - Inc-BW-H-2-M | ecosystem: Environmental > Terrestrial > Soil >...
CGAACAGCCCCTCAGGACCCGTGTGGCCCGCTCGATCTTCTGGGTGGCCTGGTCGCGCGGCGTGGTCCAGCTTCTCTCGTTTGCCACCACCGTGCTGGTTGCCCGGATTCTGGTGCCCGCCGATTATGGTGTGATGGCGCTCGCCGGCGTCTTCATCGCGACGTCGAGCGTGCTCACGGAAATGGGCCTGGGAACGGCGATCGTCCAGTTCCGCGATCTGGAAAGTCGGGAGCTCAACACCTGCTTTTGGATCACAATGACGCTGGCCGCCATTGCTTATGCGGTTCTTGCCCTAGGCTCCCCGGTGATCGCCGACTGGTTCGAGGTTCCGCGCCTCGCCGAGGTGCTGCCGGTTTTGGCTTTGGCATTGCCTGTGACTGCCTGCAGCATCGTGTCCGACAGCCTGCTGCGCAAACGGCTCGCCCTAAATCGTGTGTCACAGGCGGAGATCATCAGCAGCGTGATCACGTTGCCGGTAATGCTTTACTGTGCGATCGCTGGACTTGGGGTGTGGACATTGGTCATCGGTTTTCTGGTGGGCTCGCTCGTCAGGAGTGTTGCAATCTTCGCTTTCGCACCATGGCTTCCGGGGCTCCGCATCGGCGGCCGGCGCGCCAACGAGATGCTCCACTTCAGCCTGACGACACTCGGGATCACGATACTGTGGGCGTTGCAGGAGCAGGCCAATGTGCTGGTCATCGGCAAGGTTACCGGCCAAGTCACAGTCGGCCTTTACTCGATGGCAAAAGATCTGGCCATGCTGCCGACCGCCAAGATTTCGGCCGTGGTATACATGCTGAGCTCGCCGATAATGGCGGAGCTGCAGACAGATATCGAGGCGATGCGCAGGGCATTTCTTCGCGCAGTGCGCCTGACTACCGCAATCGGATTGCCGGCATCGGCCGGAATGGCCCTGGTCGCCGACCCCATGGTCGCGGTGCTACTCGGTCCCAACTGGCTGTCGGCCGTTACTGTCCTGCGTCTGCTGTGCCTCTATGCGGCGGTCCGCGCGGTCGACGTCCTGTTGACGCCGGTGCTGGTTGCGCGGCGTCGCCAAAGATTTTTATTTTGGTATTACCTCGCGCTGTTGCTTGGGGTGCCGACGGCCGCGACCCTCGGTGCCCAATGGGGTGGGGCACCGGGGGCGGTGGTGCTCTTCACCCCGGTGTATTGCGGGCTCACCGCGATCGTCACCAAGGAGGCCTTGGCCGAATTGAACGGAAGCTTTTCGGAGCTGTGGTCCGAGACCTGGCCGATGCTGGCCGCGACGGCCACGATGGCCGCCGTCGTATTGCTGCTGCGAGAGATCTTTTTCGCAGGACGGACCGAGCCGCCGCTGGTCGAGCTCACCCTGTTAACGGTGACCGGCGCGGTGGCCTATCTCGGCGCACTTTTCGGGCTCGGAAGAACGGTGATTGGCGAAGGCGCCGAAATCCTCGGCTGGATGCTCCGCCGTCACGGTGCCGATCGAACGCTGCGCCAATGCTGAATCGGTATCGATCGTCAGGTATACCTCTCTCGCGGAAAACCGAAATTCGCTTTACCTGCCCGCAGACTCGTTTCGACCGCCGAGCGCCTGTGGCCGCACCACATCAGGGATGGGCTTCTCAGAATAGCGTCGACTGGCGTCCCGGATTTGCCGTTACGTGACCGTGAATCGCCCACTACGGCCAGGCTGATCAGGTGAAGGTCTAGGCTCACCGTGCCTCCCATGCCGTCAGGTCACCGTGGGTTTCTCCCTCTTTTCTTGTGTATACCCAAATACTGCGATCTCGAAATTGCGCACGAAGATCATTGATTGCCGCTGCGGCTGCGGCCGGATCGGTTTGACCGGCCAGAATATCACCTGCGTGCGCGTAGATCACGTCGCCGTCGAGGGTCAAGCCGTTGCGAACGAGATTCCCTATCGGCTGGTGCCAGATCTCGCCTGTCCCGGAAGATACAAACACCACCGCGTTGTGAAGCTTAGCCGCGGCGACCTGGCGGTTCACATCTTCGAACTGGTCGACGATCCTTCCCGCATTGCTAGCGAGAAACGGAATTTGAAGAATCGATATCACGATCGACAGGATGCCAGCGCGAGCCGCGAACCGGGATAGCCATCCTGCGTCCGGTTGAGCCAGCGTGTCACGGATCGCAGCCGCCGCCGTAAGCGCAATGAATGGAAAGGCGCAGTAGATATAGCGCGGTCCCCAGCGTAGTCCACCATCGCTCCAATACAGCCAATACCCGAGTGGAAAGATCGGACCATAGAGTTCGAAGAAATACAATTCATTACGATATGCGCGCCGTACCAACGCCCACAGGTACACAGCCAAAAATGGGGCAGACGTCCATTCGGCGAGCTCAATGCCCCGCCCAAAGAGAATTTCAGTTGACCTAACCACGTCGAATTTTGCGAGGACATCTCCCGCAGGGTTAAGTGAACTCGTCGGTGTCAGCATCGGGTTCCCGGTGGTCCAATAGTACGCAAGGAGCGCGCCCATCACGGGCAACCCGCTGATCGCAACTAGGGGAACAAGACGCCATTGCGCCGGCGACGACCGCCAGACCAGCGCCACGACCGCGGGCAATACGAGAAGTACCGCATCGTAATGCCGGGTCGATGCGATGGCAGAAAACGCCACGCCCGCCCCGATCGCCGGTACGACGCGGGGATTTTCGAGGTATTCGCTCGAGGCCAGGGCAAATAGAAGGCCAAAAAGAGTCGACGCGGGGTGGCTGAAGAACGTCGCCGAGTTCATCACAAAAAATGCCGAACCGGCAAAAATACAGACCGCCAACAGCCCCGTCGGCGCTCCGTACCGGCGTAATCCCAAAACGTATAGGACCGGGATCGTACCCGCCGCCAAAATCGGATTGACCAGCGAAATCGGGATTCCTGCCGTCGACGACGCCGCCAATACCGCAGGCCACCCCGGAGGGTATGCCGCAATTACCTTTCCGCCAACATTAAAAATGAAGAATGTATCTAGGTATTTATCCAGCGGCCAAGGTTGTATCCAGAGCTTTCCGCGCTCAAAGATCCATGATTGAAAAATATATGCATATTCGTCGCCCGACATCGGGTATTCGTCTAGAATATATCGGGCGGTAATCGCAGTCGCTGCGAATGCTACTATAGAAATCACGCAAACGATATGCCACGCAGCGGGAGCGGCGCGATCAAATGACAAGTTACAGCCCGGCGCTCGAGTGGTCCACAACCACGCTGCCACAGCGGTTAAAGCCAGCAGCGCTACAGGTTCGATGCAGCGGCGCGCCCGGTCGGATCCGGCTATCACGGGATCCAGGCCCAACTCGAAACCACCGATCAGCATCACCAGAGCAACTAATGCGAACATGGCGAAGGACGCCCAGTAAGTTCCAGGCTTGATGTTCTGGTTGTTGCATTTGTGCTGTAGCCCGTCCTCGGACAACGTTCCTCCGCTTGCTACGCTGCGAAGATGCCCGTTAGCTTTGTGACCAGGCATCTGCGGCTATGATGGCGAGACAATGTTGCGAAGGCATGGATACCACGCGGACGGTATGTTCCTGCTTCGGAGGACGGGCAGATGCAGCCGCCGGCTTGTATGCCCACAGAAGCGGTTTCGTCGGCCACCCTAGAAGCGATACCGCATCGATGTGCCAATCGACTACACCGGCATGCACGGCAATCCTGCGCAACCGTCTCATGGACAACAAATCCAAATTTCGTTCGTCGGCAAAAAGATCCGGCCGGTCAGCACCAACAATTTGCGAAAATGTTCCGGCGGTGGCCACTGACGAGGAAAATCGTTGCGCTTTCTGGCTGCCGACGTGGTCCAGCACCGCGCTGTAGTGGACGAAATCAAAGCTGCATCCTTCCGTCCGCCCGAACAAAGGTCAGGCCAGGATGCGCTGCTGTAAGAAACGAGGCATCATCTATACGGACAGCGGTAAGGCGCCGGTTATGTGGGAGCCAAGCCTCGAGATAATCGGAATGCTCGTAGGATCGATCGCTTGTTGCGCCAACGTCGAGCATTTAATGCAATTCTCCAGAAGCCCGAGCGTGTTCCGTGACCTCACCACGGTTGACCTATTTACGACGCCCCTAGCGACGAATTCAAGGGCGACGACTTCTCCGACTCTCTGTTTCAGAATGCCGGCGGGCACCGACAATCTGGTTGATCAAAGACACGATCCCGACAACCGAAGCTCTGGCCGGCCCCAGCTCCGGGGCGGCGGTTGGCTAGTGATCGGCGCCTGTTAGGAACTTGACGCGCCAGATGGTCCGAGTGTGAGGCGCCGGCTCATCAGCAGCGGCAGCGGGATCGGAGCGAATGGAAAGGCGGTTTCCCGAAATCGAAAGGTGAAAGCGCGCGTGCCTACAGCCCACCGCGGGTCGCGTCTAAACCGAGGATTGATCCCTTAGCCTGAGCACGGAACCCATTTGCAAGGCTTGCCCGGCCGTAGGTCGCCTCTGCGTTGCTGCGGCCATGGACCAGCCCGTAGACGCGCCAACGCTGCCCCGCGTTATTATTGCCGAAAGCTGAAGTCCGGCAGGCAGCCGAAGGGATGACAACTCAAGCCATCCAGGCGCCCCGTGATCAGGCCATAAGGTCGAGCGGGCCACGGGTACTCTCAGAGGCGGCCCGCTGGACCCGAGCACCAAGCTTTAGCACGTGCTTGGTCCGGTTTACTCAAGCTGTGCGTATCTTGCTCGACGGCGATGCATTCCAAACGCAAGAGCCAAGGTCACCAGCAGTGCGAAGCCCGACAGGCCAGCGAGGCCAAGGGTGAGCGGGGTCGTCGAAGGGCGGATCTCGATTTCATTTGTTCCCTGATGGAGCGCGAGAACCATCAAGTCCAACGCGCCGCGCAGTGGTACGACGTTTTTGCCGTTAACAAAGACCTGAGTATCTGGATACCAGGGATACGAGAGTTGTACGTAACCGGGCGCATCGCTCTCGATCTTCAGCACAACATTCTCAAGGGACACTGAATACTGTGTGACCAGCCGTTTCGGCGGATCGCCTGCTGGGGTTGCGAAGGGTGGAGGACGGGACAGGCCGCGCACCGGTAGCGCCGCGGCGGTGTGTGTGGCCGGATCAATTTGGGCGGCCTGGAGGTATCGACGAAGAAATTCCTCGACGGCGGTAACCGTCGCTCCAGCGCTCGGGGTGTAATAATCCTCGTTCCACAAAAGTGGTTTCTCTAGATCGGCGGTGGGCGCGAGCAATGCTACGCTCTGACTAAATAGAACGGGGGCGGCACTGGCAATATGGACGACGTCACCCAACGGCCCTTCTGGAGTGGCGGTGCTGAAGCTTTTCGGGCAGCCATTCACGACAAAGCCAAAGCAAACGATGCGCGATGCATTGAGGATCGCCACCAGAATCTCTGTGCTCGGTGAGAGATGGCCGTCATCTCTGAGGTCACGCTCCGCCATCTTGATAATTGTTTCCGCAAAGTTGTGAACATGCGTCGCAGCAAGATTGTGATATCCAGCAACACGCGGAATGGTTGTGTAGTAACTCAAAGGCGTTGCATCCGGCCCTATGTCGAATCCGAAGGAGCCGTCGCGTTTAATCACTGCCTCGATCACCCGTTCATTGGGAGCCGTGGAGGCAAGATACTCGCCTGCCGCGATGAAATGCCGCTTGTCGGTTCGTGCAAGCGGTTGGACAGAGGTAGTGGTGGCATCGAGCAGCAAGGCTACAAGCACAAGCAGTGGCAGCCGACTCTCCCGCTTCGCAAGCGAGAAAAGCGTCTCCATGCCGATTGCTGCGAAGATGCCGACAAAAAATGCAACGAAAATGATGTCGCGGACAACCGGCGCGTAGAGGGTGAGGCTGAGAAGAAGGCAGAGCGACGTGACAAGCGCAAGCTTGCCATGCCCCCGCCGCGTCGACGACACGAGCGCAGAGCACGCGCCGAGGAGCGCAATGGCAACAAACACCAGGCCGAGATAGGCCCACCATTCCGTGCCGCCCGGTATGCGGGTATTCTGCCAAAAGACCAAAAGAGCGAGCCGATCCAACGTTGGGATGCGGAAATGATAGAGTCCCAACTCGGGATTGATCATCACGCGATCAGCTTCCACTACCATGGGTACCCATGCGACGAGCGAAATGATGACGCCCATTGTCCCGGCCCCGATCAAAAGAGGTAGGTTACGCCAGGGCCAGAGACCAAGAAATAAGCTCGCGATGGTAAATAATCCTAAATAAGCGCTGACAAAAAACCCGTGAGGTTGATGATTGATGATGATTCCGGCAGTGGAAATCGCGAAAATAAGCCAGTCTCGGGCCTGATGCTTCGGGTCACGCATCAATCCTTCCGCAGCATAGAAGAGTAGAATGATAAACAGAATGGTAAACGCTTGGGGAAACACGCCGCGATAGAGGAAAAGGTTGAGAAGGGCAAAGGAGCCGGACAACCCGATGGCCCCGGCTAGTGAAGCAGGAGGAATGATGCCGAAGCGCCGTAGCAGCCCGTAAAATAGCCAGCCGGTCGCCAGATGCGCAACGAACAGAAGGCCCTTTGCAGTGCAAACGGGATCCTTCACCGCAAGGTCCAGAATTCCGCCCACGACATAAGTCAACGGTCCGGTGAATTCGAGGAGCGGACTGCCAAGATACTGATAATTCGACCAAGCCGGAAATGCGCCTTGTTGAAATCCGACGCGCATTTCCAAAAACCGGGCGATGTGGCTACCGGTGTCCCCTGCCAGAAGGAGGCCAGGAAACAGATAGCTATGGCCAAGCCACGCCCCGATGATCGTGAGAATATAGAAATTCTGTATTGGCGTTGCCGTGCGGAGAAGTTTGGAGAACGCCTTTGCTCGCCACTCCCCTATCACAAGCAATACGGATACAACGAACGCCGTGCCGACAAGGGCATAGTCGGCGGGGCCAAGGGCGTCTGCAAGCTGCGTGAGGGTGAGGGCTTGCCCCCTTGCGGCGAGGTCAATGGCCCGATTCTGAACATGTTCGACGGTATAAAGTGACGAGGCCGCGCTTGAGAGAGCTGCAGCTGCCAATCCCAAGATCGACCATTGGTTTGAATTGAGCGTTGCTCGGGGCATGATCTTGTCTAAGTGAGCTGGATCTTGGCGCCCGCCGTCAGAAGAGGCGAGCCGACGATGGCTTCGTCAGGACCGGCGGAGCCGCTGATTGGAGCGAAGCACAGAAATATCGACTGGGCGCGGGGTCCACTCCGAGCGAGCGTCAAGATGTCTTGGCGAAGGAGGTGGGCTGCTCCAGATTTTTACGAAAGGCATACCGACGGGGTCAGCACGGTCGCGAGGGAGATTAGGACATGTCGTTGGTCACGTGTCGCTGAGAATCCGGAAGTCACGAGAGGCTTTTCCTATAGCCGGAATATTCTTCGGGTTTCGCCAGCGCGGCAGCGCCGATGCCTACAACGGGTGCGGGCAACAACGTCGGGACGAAAAGCCTAACCGGGCTCGCGATTTTTCTCGCAACCACCCGCCGTGCGGCGTCGAAGATGAACAGGAGGCCCCAATATTCGTCGAAATAGGCGAGCGACTGAAAGGCCCCGCCGACCCAGAAGCCGGCGAGCACGGCTTGGCCCATTTTTCCGAGCACGTTTGCCCAGGCGAGTTCGGGCCGATTGCGGGATCGCCTTATCAACCAGGAGCAGTTCAGCCATGAATAGGCACCGATCATCAAAAAGAGTACAAGGCCAACCCAGCCATGCTCCGACAGCACGTCGAAATAGATGCTGTGCGCGGCTACCCCAACCTCCATTCTCGGCAGGTCGGTGTGCACGAGCACCGAGTTTGTTGCGTCCGGCCAGTGCGTCACCAGAAAGCCGCCGCCTAATAACGGGTGTGCTTCGGCAATCTTTAGAGAAACCTGCCAAATCCAGAGCCGCCTCTGTGCCGACGAATCGCCTTCGTGATTCTCGATCGTGTTCATCCGATCGAACCATTGCTCGGGGGCGAAACTGTAAACGAATACTACGACTGCGAGGATCAAGAAGGCCGCGGGTATCTTTGCGCGGGATTTGAGCCATAAGACCGCGGCCATCGCACTCACACCGACCAAGGCGCCCCGGGAAAAGGTCAGGATCACCGCTAAGCCGACAAGAAACCCCATGACCATAAGGCCGCGTCGGAGGTGTCGGTTCGTCGCAAGTTGCCACTGATAAAAAATCAGCGGCAGGATCATGATCAGGGAGACGCCAAATTCGTTGTTGGGTGCGTTCATCCCCCCGTCCGGTCCGTGGATCATGGTGAACCCACGGAGAGAACCCAGGATCGCTCCCTTTACCCCCCAGACGCCGATCGCGAGCAGGAACACCCAGATGAGCTGATTGACGCGCTCGCGGGTCGTCGTCAGCGCGTACCCGACCAGGCACATGAACAGCACCTTGGTGTCCCGGGTCCATTCACGCCAGACGTCATCGCCCGGCGCCAGCGCGAAAAGTGAGGTGATAGTCATCCACAGCGCAAACAACAATGTCAAAACCACTAGCGGCGTCAGAGGAAGTCGTTTCGGGTCGGCACGAGAACACAGCCATGAAATACAGGTCACGATCGAAATGATCCATGCATAGTAGAGATTGCTCAGCAAACCCCAGGTGACCGTATGAAAATTGCCGAGAGAAAACACATACCATGCCAGCACGCCGTAGAATGGCGATACGAACAAGATGAACGGCATGCTCGAGAGGAACGCTAGAAAAAACAGAAGGCCCCGCATGGTAAACTAATTCCTTCAGACCAGAAGCGTGTTTCTAAAACGGCGGAATATTGATCATCGTTATCACAAAATCGGAAGATTGCGTTCGACCGGCATTTTGCCAGGGAAATTTCTGAGCGGTCGTTCCAATTGACCAGATCCTGTTATATCAGAGTTCCGAGCCTGGGCTTGGATCTGACGCAATATTTTGCCCATGTCTCGCGCCGCGACGTGGCTGCAGTACAAACCGAAAGCTGCTTTGGGTGTCGTGACCACGATTGCAACTCCTCGATGATCGAGAGAAGTAACGGATGAGTTTATTCGAGCTAGGTTAACGTCCTCACTTGCTGCACAAATACCGGATCGTCGGGTCAAATAGGCAAAGCTGGGTTAAATTAGCTCCGACATTGACCAGTTCGATGTCGGGCGATGACGCAGTTGAACAACGCGATCTGCCCTCGTGTGGTATCATCCCAGCTAAACCCCTCTGCGTACGCTCGCGTCGCGGCGCGCGCCGGTAAGTTTGCAAAAAGAGTGCGGACCGCGCGAGCGATACCCTCAGGCGTGTTATGTTCGATGAGCACACCGGATGCAGCCGTCTTCACAACCTCAGGATTCCCCCAGATGTTGGAGGCTACTACCGGGGTACCGCACGCCATCGCTTCAAGGAGCACATTAGCCCAACCTTCTCGGCTCGACGCCAGGACAAGGGCATCCGCTGCACCGTATATTTCGGGTAGCATTTCATGCGGTGTGGCGCCCAGCAGGCGAACTTGATCCGTTACTCCAACGCCTCGCGCAAGATGACCGAGTGCCTCGCGCTCAGGGCCCTCACCGACTATCACAAGATCGAAGTCCGGCAGCTGCCGCATCGCTTCGATTACACGATCGTGCCCTTTGCGCTCGATCAGATGGCCGACGGAAAGTAGCGTGGGCCGAGTCAACCCTAAGCCCAGGCGGGCCACCCCCCGATCGGTCGGGCGGAACATGGAAAGATCGACCCCGTTGCGCAGCACCTCGACACCGTCTGGCATAGCGCCAAGATCGACCAGCGCGTGTTTAAGCGCTTCGCTGACTGCGATGAGCCGGTCTGCATTAGCGATCCCCCAGCGAATCGCGCGGCGGGGCAAGGCATATCGGGAGATCAGATTGATATCGGTGCCGCGCGCGGTGATGACCACCGGTCGCCGTAAATGCCGCCCGATCCAAAGAGCAGACACCCCGTCCGGGTAGAAGTAATGAGCGTCGATAACGTCGAAACCTGGGTCTTTTGCCAGCAGGTGACGAACGAGGCTGATTGTCGCTGCAGCCAAGAGGGCCGGGCCAGTCGACATGCCGACCTGTGGGATCACCGGGAAACGCGGATGATGGATGGCGAGACCATGGCGCATCTCCTGCCTGTCGACCCGGGCATATCGGGCCCAGTCGCCGAAGCACCGAGCGGTCGACGGAAAATACGGCACAGGAGCGACGACGACGCTTTCCACCTCCCCGCTGGCAACCAGATGACGTAATCTATTCTCTACGAACACGCCATGACTCGGCTGCTCGGAGTTCGGGAACAGCGTCGTAAAGGTCAGCACCCTAAGCGGTCGCCGGCTGTCGGATGTGGAGTACATCGCGTGTACCGGAGATCTTCAGAAATCGACTTTAACCCGGCCGCCGAATTGGCAAAGCGCATATTCGAGCGAAAGAATTCGAGCGTATTGCAGCGGATCCGAGACTCGCTCTAACTGAAACAATCGGCGCGAGACAGCGATCTCTCCGGGAAGCACCGCCTCTCGGTATCGCGAGGCCAAGTAGGCGGGCCAATTACCCGGCCGACGAAAATACCTGAGCCGGTACGTGAAACGGCGCAGCCATGGCGGGCGTAAATAGGTCAAGTAATCGAAGAGCCGGCGCGAAAGCGGTGGTGGTCCGCTGAAATTATGTCCGTAAAGGGAGGGATATCCAGCGAGCCGGGTGTCGACGCGCCGAATTAGCTCGGCTTCGTAGGCACCGTGGTTCTTCCAACGTAGCGGAAGTGCGCTC
>Ga0210384_10008487_pt1 | contig 10699 bp, 5 predicted proteins | sample IncBWH2MmetaG_FD_160574 | JGI IMG/M metagenome (GOLD analysis project Ga0210384, IMG submission 160574) | Forest soil microbial communities from Barre Woods Harvard Forest LTER site, Petersham, Massachusetts, United States - Inc-BW-H-2-M | ecosystem: Environmental > Terrestrial > Soil >...
GCGGCGTGGATTCGAACGCGCTGCAGCGGCCGAAGCGTTTCTTCGGCGCGGCCCGCAATATTGAAGAGGGCGGCTCGCTCACGATCATCGCTACCGCGCTGATCGATACCGGTTCCCGCATGGACGACGTGATCTTTGAAGAATTCAAGGGCACCGGCAATTCAGAAATCATTCTCGACCGCAAGCTGGTCGATAAGCGAACCTTCCCGGCCATCGACATCCAGCGCTCTGGTACGCGTAAGGAAGAGTTGCTAATTCCGAAAGAAGACTTGCAGCGCATCTGGGTGCTGCGGCGGGTGCTGAATCCGCTTTCACCGGTGGAAGCCATGGAGCTGCTTATCGACAAGCTGAACAAAGCCAAGTCGAATGGCGAGTTCCTGGCCAACATGAGCGCGCTGTAACGGCTTAGGACTGAGTGATCGATGAAAGGCCAGAGCCCCGGCTCTGGCCTTTTGCTTTTCTATTCTTGATCGCCGCAGTTGTGTGGGCGCGGTCTTTCTCTGTGGTTTCTGCGATCAAAACCCGGCATCGCAGACTGCGCTGAGGGTTCGCAGAGAGCGCGGAGACGCCCAACTTCAAGCGGTGCAGGGATCTTTTCCGCGATCTCTGCGGCTTTTCTCTGCGGCCTCTGCGATCAAACCCCGCATCGCAGAGTGCGCAGAGGCCTCGCAGAGAGCGCAGAGAAGAGCAGCTTCGGGCGGCGCGGGCTTCTTCTACGCATTCCTTGTTGCGGCGCGCGACCGGCGATTTCTCGACGTATAATTTTTCGACAAAGAGTGTGGCCTGACTCTCGGCGAGGTGTCCGTGCGATCCAGATTCTTATTTGTGGTGTTGCTCTGCGCTTTTGTGCTGCCTGTAGTGTCACAGGAGAACCCGGGTGCGCCTCGACAACCACCGCAGCATAGAGGGAACGTGAACCCACCGATTGCTGACGATGACGACGCCCAGGCTCGCATGGCCAGCGAACAGGCCAAGAAGGCGGCCAAGGAACGGGTTGCTGCACTCAAAACTGACACCGACAAGCTGCTCAGGTTGTCGGTCGAGCTGAAGCAGTATGTCGACAAGTCGGATGAGAACGTGCTCTCGGTGGATGTCGTCAGGAAAGCGGATGAGATCGAAAAATTGGCGAAGAGCGTGAAGGAGAAGATGAAAGGGTCGAATTGATCAGATGAGGACATTGAACGCCCGGCAGGAAGTGCCGGGCGAAGTTGCAATAGATATGGAGTTTCCGAAGTAGACCTGTCACAAACTTTCTTTCGCCCCTTCGGGGCTGGGTGTTTTCCTACTTTGTCCGCCCACGGCCGTGGGCTGTATTCTTCCGCCCGTTCGCGGCTGCGCTAGCCTCCACTTTTTCGAGCGATGCGGAGTTGCGACACAGGCCCAGAAGGCACCGCACCAGGTTTTCATGCGCAATGGGCCTTCACAAAAAACGCCATCCGGAAACTTCTCCGGATGGCGATGATTCCTACAGCGGCGTCTCTTACTCTGCGCCCCGCTTGATACGCATGCCGTAGAACGACCAGTACACGAAGAATAGCGAAACGAGGAAAAACGCTACGGCCAGCCCGCGGGTCAAGCCGGTGCCCTGGTCGCTTGCCAGCTTGACTGCCAGTTCCACCGCCAGCAGCCCGAAGAGCGTGGTGAACTTGATCACCGGGTTCAGCGCTACCGACGACGTATCTTTGAACGGATCGCCCACCGTGTCGCCGATGACCGTCGCGTCGTGCAGTGGTGTGCCCTTCTGCTTCATCTCGACTTCCACAATCTTCTTGGCGTTGTCCCAGGCGGCGCCGGCATTGGCCATGAAGATGGCCTGGTAGAGGCCGAAAATTGCGATCGAGATCAGATAGCCGACGAAGAAGAAGGGATCGACGAAGGCGAAAGCCAGCGTGCCGAAGAACACCGCAATAAAGATGTTCAACATCCCTTTCTGCGCATACTTCGTGCAGATCTCCACCACCTTCTTGCTGTCGGCGATTGAAGCCTTCTCTACGCCTTCGAGTTTGATGTTGGCTTTGATGAACTCGACCGCACGGTAAGCTCCCGTGGTCACGGCTTGCGTGGAAGCGCCGGTGAACCAGTAAATCATGGCACCGCCGGTGATCAGGCCGAGGAAAAACGGCGCGTACAACAGAGAAAGTTTCGCCACGCCCTCGGCGTCGGTGAGTCCGTTGGTCAGCGCCATGATGATGGAGAAAATCATGGTCGTCGCGCCCACTACCGCTGTGCCGATCAGCACTGGCTTCGCGGTCGCCTTGAATGTGTTGCCGGCCCCATCGTTGGCTTCGAGCAGGTGCTTCGAGCGATCGAAGTCGACATCCATGTTGAAGTCTTTTTTGATCTCACCCTTTACGTTCGGGACGGACTCGATCAGCGACAGCTCGTACACAGATTGCGCGTTGTCGGTGACCGGGCCGTAGGAATCGACGGCGATGGTTACCGGTCCCATGCCCAGGAATCCGAAGGCGACCAGGCCGAAGGCGAACACGGCCGGGGCGAGCATGCCGGCAGCCAGCGCCAGGCCCATGGTGCTCATGTAGTAGCCGAGGGCCATCAGAACCATCATGGCCAGGCCAAGGTAATAGGCGGAGAAGTTGCCCGCCACAAATCCTGACAGGATACCGAGTGATGCTCCGCCTTCTTCCGCCGAAGTGACGACTTCTTTCACGTGGCGCGAGTCAACCGAGGTGAAGGCCTTTACCAGTTCCGGAATGAGCGCGCCGGCGAGAGTTCCGCAGGAGATGATCGAGGCCAGCTTCCACCACTGCGTGCCGTCGCCGCCGAGGTCGGGAATCACGAAATACGAGATCAAATACGTGAGCGCGATGGAGACGATCGAGGTGATCCACACCAGCGAGGTGAGCGGAGCTTCGAAATTCATCTCGCTGCTGGAGCCATATTTCGCCTTGGCGATTGCTCCGTTCAGGAAGTAGGAGAGCGCGCTCGAAACGAGCATCATGACGCGCATCACGAAGATCCACACCAGCAACTGCACCTGGACGCTGGGAGACTTCACGCCCAGAAGGATGAATGTGATCAGCGCCACGCCGGTCACGCCGTAGGTTTCGAAGCCGTCGGCGGAGGGGCCGACCGAATCGCCGGCGTTGTCGCCGGTACAGTCGGCGATGACGCCGGGGTTGCGGGCGTCGTCTTCTTTAATCTTGAAGACGATCTTCATCAGGTCGGAGCCGATGTCGGCGATCTTGGTGAAGATGCCACCTGCAATACGCAGCGCGGCCGCGCCGAGGGATTCGCCGATGGCGAAGCCGATGAAGCAGGGACCGGCATAGTCGCCGGGAACGAAGAGGAGAATGAACAGCATGATCAGCAGTTCGACCGAGATCAGCATCATGCCGATGCTCATTCCGGCTTCAAGCGGAATCTGATAGACGGGATACGGTTTGCCCGGAAGGGAAGCGAAGGCGGTGCGCGAATTGGCGAAAGTGTTGACGCGAATTCCGAACCACGCGACGCCGTAGCTGCCGGCGATGCCGACCAGGCTGAAAGCAAGAATGATCGGAAGGGTCAAGCCGACGGATTTGCCGGGCACCGGCGACAGCCAACCGAAGTAAGCCCCGATGATCACCGCAATGAACACCCACAGCAACAGGATGAACTTGCCCTGAGTGATCAGATAGGTTTTGCAGGTTTCGTAGATGAGTTCGGAAATCTCGCGCATGGAGCGATGCACGGGCAGGTTCTTGAGGCGCATATAAATGGCCATGCCGAATCCCAGCCCGAACAGGCAGAACAAGATGCCGATCAGGAGCAACTTGTGGCCGTCGATTCCCCAAGGCAAGAAGCTGACCTGGGAGAGGTCGGGCAGCTTCAGAGCAGCTTCGCCACCTCCGGTTTCGCCGGTTTGGGCAAAAGCGGCAGACCCGACGGCGAACAGCCCAGTTGCTGCGAGAATCTTTGTGGCCACGCGGCGGGCAGAAAACGCAGCGGTGGCGAGCCAGTTCCGCATAGAAAATCCTCCAAAAGATGTCGAATAAGGAATTTGCTTACGTGTTTAGGTACAGCCTCCTGCCGTGGCATCCCGCCGGCGCTTTCGCGTGCAGTGCACGCCTGGGGGACCGCGCTACCGCAGAATTCCGAACACGCTTCCACCGCAAGACCTAAGGAGTGTTGGAGCTTGGCCGCGTCGGGTTTTGCGCCGGTCAGGTCGTCCGTAAAAAAGGGATCAGGGAATTAAGACCCCGGTCCCGGCGTACCAGCGCAAAACGGGCATTTATAACACGTTGGCGGGCAAGGGTCAAACTCACAAAGAGAGATCGAGGAGGGGGTTGGGTACGCCTCGCGGCGCTCGGCGGGGCGGACGAATGCGTCCGCCCCTGCATTGCTTGAGTCAACGCCGTCTTTGCGACAGTCCACTCGGCGCATTTCGCGCGGCCGATTTGGGGACACGTTGTAGACGCGGTTGGAGGCTGAAACTCTACCGCAGCGCTACATTCATATTCAGATTGTGTGCCACGAAAGCCCACATGTCGGCTGCCTCATCCACCTGCTTTGAAATGGGCTTGCCGCCGCCGTGGCCTGCTTTGGTCTCCACGCGGATCAGCACCGGCGCAGACCCAGCCTGATCAGCCTGCATGGTCGCGGCGAACTTGAAGCTGTGGCCGGGAACCACGCGGTCGTCATGGTCCGACGTCGTAATCAAGGTCGGAGGATATTTCGTGCCCGGCTTCAGATTGTGCAGCGGAGAGTAGGCATAGAGCGCTTTGAACTCGTCCGGGTTGTCGGCAGATCCGAAGTCCGAGGTCCAGGCCCAGCCGATGGTGAACTTCTGGAAGCGCAGCATGTCCATGACGCCGACTTCGGGCAGCGTCGCTCCGTAGAGATCCGGGCGCTGCGTGATGCAGGCGCCGATCAGCAGGCCGCCGTTGCTGGCGCCTTCAATCGCCAGCTTGGGCGTTGAAGTGTACTTGTTGGCGATCAGCCATTCAGCTGCGGCGATGAAGTCGTCGAACACATTCTGTTTCTTCAGGTGCGTACCCGCCAGGTGCCAGTCTTCGCCGTACTCGCCGCCGCCGCGCAGGTTCGGCTGGGCGTAGATGCCTCCCATCTCCAGCCAGACTACGTCGGGCACTGAGAAGGATGGGGTCAGCGAGATGTCGAAGCCGCCGTAAGCGTAGAGCATGGTGGGATTCTGTCCATCGAGCTTCAGTCCCTTCTTGTAAGTCAGAAACATGGGCACGCGCGTGCCGTCTTTGCTGTTGTAGAAGACCTGCTTGGTTTCGTATTGCGAAGCATCGAAGTCGACCTTGGGCTGGCGGAAGATTGTGCTCTTGCCCGCGCTCGGGTCGTAGCGATAGACGACACCCGGCGTGATGAAACTGGCAAAACCGTAAAACGTTTCCTTATCCTTCCGCTTGCCTCCGAAGCCGCCGGCCGTGCCGATGCCCGGCAAGTCGACGTTGCGAACGAACTTGCCGTTCAGGTCATAGACGCGGACTTCGGTGCGCGCGTCCTTCAGATATCCCAGAAGAAACAGATTGTCGATGACGTTAGAAAACTGCAGCGTGTCTTCGCTCTGCGGAACAATCGTCTTCCAGTTGGCGCGTTCGGGATGGCGGGTGTCGATGGCGATCACGCGGCCCCTGGGCGTATCCAGATCGGTGTGGAACCAGAAGATGGGGCCGTCGTTGTCGATGAAGTTGTATTGCGCGTCGAAATCGTCGAGCAGGCGCACGACTTGAGAGTCGGGTTTAGCGAGGTCTTTGTAGTAAAAGCGGTTCTTCGGCGAAGTGCCCTGCCAGACTGAAATGACCAGGTAATGTCCGTCGTCGGTGACGGCGCCGCCGAAGCCCAGTTCCTTGTTGTCGGGGCGTTCGTAGATGAGCTTGTCTTCCGCTTGCGGCGTGCCCAGCGTGTGATAGTAGAGCTTCTGGAAGTAGTTGGCGTCGCGGAGCTGCGCGCCTTTGGGCTCGTCGTAGCGGCTGTAGAAAAATCCTTTTCCGTCCTTGGTCCACGAGGCGCCAGAGAATTTCACCCACTTGATGACGTCGGGAAGATCCTTGCCCGTGTCCACGTCGCGCACATGCCACTCGTTCCAGTCGGAGCCTGAGGTCGCGAGGCCGTACGCCATGCGCTTGCCATCTTCGGAGATAGACCAGCCGGCGAGCGCAACCGTGCCGTCGGAAGAAAGCGTATTCGGATCGAGCAGTAGCCGCGGCTCGGCGTTCAGCGACTCGGCCACAAGCAGCACGTTCTGGTTCTGTAAGCCGTCGTTGTGCTGATAGAAGTAGCGTCCGCCCTGCTGCTGCGGCACCGTGAAGCGCTCGAAATTCCACAGTTTCAACAGGCGATCGCGGATGGCGCCGCGATACGGGATCTGATCGAGATAGCCGAACGTCACTTTGTTCTCGGCCTCGACCCATGCCTTGGTGTCGGGGGAATCCGTGTCTTCGAGCCAGCGGTAAGGGTCGGTGACCTTGACTCCGTGGTAGTCGTCCACCTGGTCGACGGTCTTGGCCTTGGGGTATATCAACGGTGCGCCCTCCGTCTGCGCGGCTAGATTCGTCAACGAGAAGATCACCAGCGAAAGGCAGGGGAGCAGGGCCGGACGAAGCAGGATCATCAGAGGCTCCTTGAGTCAGGATCGAGACCTGTGAGTAGACGGTTATTGTGCCTGACCGGGAGCCGGGAGTTCAAATGTGGGACATCGAACGGGAAGTTTTTAGTCGTGGCGGCGGCGAAGAATCCCCACCCTTCGAAAACCGCGAAGGGTGGGGCAGCCTCGTATTGAACGGAATCCCGACGTTGTTCCGACAACAGAGCGCCGTGCTACTTGCCCACGTAGGTCTGCGGGCTGGCTTCGAACTGCTGCTTGTGCTGCTCGTTCATAAAATAGTAGGTCTTGTCTTTGTACAAGGTTTTTGGGGCCGTAGCGGGATCGACCTCCATGCCGCACACGGGGCAGACCGGATGCGCTTCGACCTGGGCGTAGGGTTGGGCGTAGACCGAGTTTGAGTCCGGGTTCATCCAGCCTTCGCCCTGATATTCCATACTAAACGCAGTTTGGCGCGCGGCCTCGCGCCCGTAGTAGCGTTCCACGACGCGCAGCGCCAGATCGATGCCGGAAGAAAGCCCGCCGGCACTGGCCAGATTGCCGGCTTCAACGAAGCGGGCGCCACGTTTTACCTGGATGTCCGGGAACTGCGTCGCAAGATCGCCGTAGGCCGAGTGATGCGTGGTCGCCGGTTTGCCGGAGAGCAGTCCGGTGCTGGCCAGCGCAAACGCGCCGGTGCAGACCGACATGGTGACGTCTGCGTTCTTCGCAACCTTGCGAACCCATTCCTTCGTCGCCGCATTTAGATCACTCTGCGCCGGAATCACAAGAATCTTCGGCATGGGGGCGTTGGCGATGCTGTAGTCGGGAGTGATCTTCATGCCTCCGCTGGCGTGGATGGGCTTCAGGGATGGTCCGACAGTGTAAAGCTGGAACGGCATATTCCCGTTGGGCAGATGTACGTCCTGAAAGACCTCCCAGGGCCCGGTGAAGTCGATTATGACCGCGCCTTCAGAAATCAGGAACGCGACGGGAATGCTGCCGTGCGCGGGCGGAGTGAGGGGATTGGAAATGGCTGCATCGTGTGTGTCCACCGCTCTGGGAGTTGGGCTAGAGGCTGAAGCTGGGCTCGAGCGCCAGGCGACGAGCGAGGCTATCAGTATGATCGAACTGAGGGTTGCTACTAACCACCATTCTGTTTTTTTCATCGGGATGTCTCCTTAGAATTCTTCACACTCGGTCTTTATCTCTAGAACGAATACTTAGACATAAGCAGAACTGCCGGCGATCACGGCGGTTCAGTTTGTGTTGGCTTCCGAGAACCGGCGCCGGTAGTCCGCCGGCGGCACATGCAGCACTCGCAGAAACGAACGGCGGAGGCTGGTAATCGATCCGAAGCCGCAGTCATTGGCGATCTTTTCCAGCTTGTCCGGCGATTCCTCCAGACGCCGCCGCGCAGTCTCGACGCGAAGTCGCTCGATGAAACGAGCAGGAGTGGTCCCGGTATCTTTCAGAAAGACGCGGGCAAAATTGCGCGGGCTCATGCCGGCCCGGGCCGCGAGTTTCTCAACCGGCAGGTCTTGCTCCAGATGGTCGAGCGCCCAGGTGTGGAGCTCTTCGATCTGCTTGCGGTCCGAGGTCTGCAGCGACAATGCCGTGCTGAACTGCGATTGACCTCCGGCGCGACGCAGGTAGAGGACTAGTTCCCGTGCAACCATGAGCGCGAGCGGCGAACCCAGGTCCTGTTCGACCAAGGCGAGGGCCAGATCCATTCCGGCGGTGACGCCCGCAGTAGTGTAGGTATTGCCATCGCGAATATAGATCGGATCAGGGTCAATGATGGCAGTCGTGCATCGCCGAGCCAGGTCATCGGCCCACTTCCAGTGCGTGGTGGCGCGTTTTCCATCGAGTAGACCAGCGGCAGCCAGCAGAAAAGCTCCGGTGCAAATCGATCCGAAGCGGCGCACACGCGGGGCCATTTTGCGCAGCCACGCCAGCAATTGTTTGTCGCGGGCCGCCTCATCGAGGCCGCTGCCACCAGCGACCAACAGCGTGTCCACTGGCCCGCGCAGACTGCGGAAGGTCTCTGTCGCCGTAAGAGACAGCCCGCAGTTTGTAGAGACGTTCTTCCGTGGCGACGTACTCGCCAACGTGACGTTGTACGGCCGCTTGCGCCCAGGTTGCTCCTGCACGAACAATTCCGCCGCCCGCACGAAAACCTGAAAGGGACCGGCCACATCGAGGATCTGACTGTTGGGAGCGGCCAGGAAGACGATGGTTTTAGGAAAGCCCGTCCCCGCGCCCTGATTTCCTTTCTTCATGGTGCGATATTAGACGCGGGAGGGTATGGCAGCAATGACAAAAACAGGTCATTTTCTGCCATTGGCAGAGTTCCGATCCACCATTTAGTTTCAGCCATGGGGTGTGTTGTATCTGTCGACGCTTCAAGGCCTGATGTCTAGCTGCCAAAACAAAAACGAGTACACATCGGTGAACTCCTCGATCTGCTTGGCGACGGGTTTGCCGGCGCCATGGCCAGCCTTGGATTCGATGCGCAGCAGGATTGGGCGCGTGCGGCTGGCGCCATTTCTGGCCTCGGATTGCATCAGAGCCGCCATCTTTTTTGCGTGCATGGGGTCGACGCGTGTGTCGGTATCGGCGGTCATGAATAAGATCGCTGGATACTCCATACCCGGCTTCACGTGGTGGTAGGGCGAGTAGGCGTAGAGCCATTTGAATTGGTCGGCGTTTTCGGCGCTGCCATATTCCGGAATCCAAAGCTTGGCGATCTGAAAGTTCTGATAGTGCAGCATGTCGAGCAGCGGCACCTGGCAGACTACCGCGCGAAACAGGTCGGGGCGCTGCGTGATCATAGCGCCCATGAGCAGGCCGCCGTTGGAGCCGCCCTGAATGGCAAGGTGCTTGGCGTCGGTATATTTCTCCGAGATCAGGTGCTCGGCGGCGGCGATCATGTCGTCGAAGACGTTTTGTTTCTTCTCGAGCATGCCGGCGCGGTGCCAGTCTTCGCCGAATTCTGCGCCGCCGCGCAGATTCGCGACCGCGTAGACGCCGCCGTGTTCCATCCAGAGGTACGCGGAACGACTGAAGGTGGGCGTCAAGCTGACGTTGAAGCCGCCGTAGGCGGTGAGCAGTGTGGGGTTCTTGCCGTTCTTCTCTACCCCCTTTTTATGAACAATGAACACGGGTACGCGCGTGCCGTCTTTCGATTTGAACCACTCCTGCGCGACTTCGTAGGCGGAAGGATCAATCGACGGGGCCTCGACTTTGGACCACAGCGAACTGGCAGAGTTCTGCAGGTCGTAACGATAGATCGTGGGGGCGAAAGTGAATGACTGGAAGCCATAGAAGACTTCGTTGCGGTCCCATCTGCCGCCGGTTCCGAAGACGCTTCCGATCGCAGTCAGAGCGACATCGCGCAGCTTCTTGCCATCGAGGTCGAAGATCTTAAGCTGCGATGACGCGTTCTGCTCATATTGCGCGAAGAGTTTTCCGCCATAGACCGCGACTCCCTGCAAAACGGCGTCGCTTTGTGGAATCAATTCCTTCCACGCATCGCGATCGAAGTTGCCCGCGTCGGTGACGAAGACGCGGTAGCGCGGGGCATCTTCGTTGGTCGTGATGTAAACCTTGCCTTCATACACCTCGCCGCGGTAGAGGAATTCCTTGCCCGTGGTGAGGCGACTGGCGGGTTTGTCGGATTGCAAATCCTTCAGAAACAGCTCCGACTTGGTCCAGCCTTGTTCTACGTCAATGAGCAGCCAGCGGCCGTCATTGGAGATGTGAACGTTGGGCCAGTCTTCCGGGTCGCGTCCCTCGCCAAAAACCGGATCATCGGTCGCGGGATCGGTTCCCAGTGCGTGGAAGAACACATGGCGGTTGTACATTTCCTGGCCTGCGGCCACGTCTCCGGGCTTGGGATAGCGCGTGTAGTAAAAGCCGGAGTTGTCGTGCAGCCACGCAATCGAGGCGGCACGCGTGCGTTCGATGGTGTCGGGAAGAACCGTGCCGGTTTTGGTCTCGATGACACGCAGCGTGCTCATTTCCGACCCGGCGGATGAAGTGCCGTAGGCGACGTATTTGCCCTTGTCGCTGGGCTGAAACCAATCGAGCGCGACGGTGCCGTCGGATGCGAGTTGATTGGCGTCGACGAGTACGCGGTCTTCTCCG
>Ga0210384_10008488_pt1 | contig 10699 bp, 7 predicted proteins | sample IncBWH2MmetaG_FD_160574 | JGI IMG/M metagenome (GOLD analysis project Ga0210384, IMG submission 160574) | Forest soil microbial communities from Barre Woods Harvard Forest LTER site, Petersham, Massachusetts, United States - Inc-BW-H-2-M | ecosystem: Environmental > Terrestrial > Soil >...
CGATCCCGGCGAAAGGGAAGAAATCCCAGCGGACATCCATCGTGATCACGTCGGCGTGCATGATCAGAAGCAGCCCGGTCTCGTCTATGTAGGCGCGTCGGTATTGCGCGGCCGCATCACTCCCCAGCAATTAAATCTCGCCGCTGATCTCGCAGATCGCTACGCCGACGGTCACGTTCGCAATACCGTGATGCAAAACCTGCTCATCGTAAACGTGCGCAAAGGGAGCGCCGCGCTGGTAGCGGATACGCTTACGGCAGCGGGCTTGCCCGTACGCGCCTCCGTTTTTGCCCGCGGCACGATTTCTTGCACCGGATCGGAATTCTGCAAGCTCGCGCTTACAGAAACCAAAAGTTTCGCCCGCTGGCTGACCGAGGAACTCGAAGAGCGCGTGCCAGCCTTCGAAGAGCAACTCAAATTGCACATCACCGGCTGTCCGAACAGTTGCGGCCAACACTGGATCGCCGACATCGGCATCGAGGGCAAGAAAATCAAGCAGAACGGGAAAATGGTCGACGCCTACTACTTCTGCGTCGGCGGCAGTGTGGGCCAGTTCGCTTCCATCGCGCGCCCCGTGGGCTACCGCTGCACGGCGGATACCGTGCCCGACGCCATCGAAAGGCTACTCGAAGGTTTCAACACCCGGCGTGAAGGAAAGGAAAATCTCCGCCAGTTTTTTGGCCGCCATACTAGTGAGGAGCTGCGGGCACTTTTGGCCGGCACCTTCATCGGTGCCGTCGAGCGCGATGTCGTGCTAGGCCCCGTGCCGCACGGCGTGGAAGGTTAAGGCCGAAAGAAAACCGTGAGTCTCTTTCCCATATTTGTAAAGCTGCAAGGTCGACTGGTCGTAGTCGTCGGAGGCGGCAACATCGCAGCCGGCAAGATCCCGGGGCTCTTACAGTCTCAAGCACGCGTGCGAGTCATAGCTCCGCAAATTAATCCACAGGTTTCCGTCTGGGTGGACGCAGGAGAAATTCAGTGGTCCGCAAAGGAATTCGAACCTGCCGATCTGCAAGAGGTTTCTTTGGTAATCGCTGCGACTTCTATTCCGGCGGTGAACGCCGCGGTGTTCCAAGGCGCCGAAGCCCGCGGCATTTTCTGCAACGCGGTCGATGACATCGCCAACTGCCATTTCTACTACGGCTCCATTGTGCAGCGTGGCGATTTGCAAATTGCCATCTCGACCAACGGAAAAAGCCCAGCGCTTGCACAACGTTTACGAAAAGAACTGGAGCAGCAATATCCTACGGAATATGCCGCGTGGTTGGATTCCCTGGGCCAGGCTCGCGAGAAGCTTCGCGCCAACTCCGATCAGAAAGAAAACTTTGAAGAGAACAAAGCCATTCTTCACCACCTTGCGAGCCCGGAGATGTTTTCCCGCTTTGTTCGTTCGCAAGCCAGAGAATCCTCTCAGATAAAATCGGAGCATCGCGCTCTCGGTACGGTTTATTTAGTCGGCGCAGGCCCCGGCGACCCGGAATTGCTTACCGTAAAAGCCACGCGACTCCTGGCCGCTGCCGACATCGTGCTGCACGACGCCCTCGTTAGCACCGGGATTTTAGCCATGATTTCCCCACGCGCCGAAATCATCGACGTCGGCAAACGCGCCGGCCGCAAGTTGCTCACCCAGGACGAAATCAATTCGCTGCTGGTCTCCTGCGCGGAGAGCAGAACCACGGTTGTGCGTCTCAAAGGCGGCGATCCATCTATGTTCGGGCGAGCCGGCGAAGAGTTAGAGGCACTCCGCGGGGCAAATATTCCGCACGAAGTTGTTCCCGGCATCAGCGCGGCACTGGGAGCCGCGGCGGCGGCCGGAATATCGCTCACCGACCGCCGGGTCGCCTCGCAAGCGCTCTTCAGCACATTTTCGCGAAGCCCGGAGCGCGGGAATTTGGAATGGAGCCAGCTGACCGCCGACACCACGTTGGTGCTTTACATGCCGGGCTCGGATTACGCGGAAGTTGCCGAGCGCTTGCAAAACAGCGGCCTGCCCGCGGATTTGCCTTGCGTAATCGTCTCGCGCGCCACGCATGCCGAGCAGCAAGTGCGCTGGTCCACCGTCGCTAGGCTTGCCGCCGAAGAAACACTACCCGCGCCAGCGATTTTTATTGTGGGCCGCGTCGCCTCGCACCAAATCTCGGAAATCAGTAAATCTTTCTGGACGTCGCATGAACTAGAGACGTCTCGGCAAGTGGAATCCATCGCCTAAAAACTATTGGAGAAAGAGAAATGACCGCGAATGACGCCACACTCGATAAGAAATCAGAGAAATTCTCCGCTACAAAAATTTCCTGGGACACCTGGGCGGTGCTGGCCGCTTTTATAGCCGCACTGTTAATCCGTTTCGGCGTCGTGAAGCACATTCCCTGGTGAGCTGCGCGTCTGCGGCCAGGAAAATATTCGCATTTGAAGGAGAGCATTGATGTCAGAGACTTTTGCAATTCCGCAAATCAAACAGGTCCAGGTAAAGCCGGCGCAGCCCAACCTGCAATTATTTCGCGTCATTCCAGGCATTCTCCTGCTGGCCGCCATCGGCTACGCGGGAAAATTGTTGGAGCAAAACGTGGGCAAGTACGCCAAAGCTCACCACTGGATCTTTCCAAATATTGAATACGTCTTGTGGGCCATTCTACTGGGCCTGGCGATTTCCAATACGGTCGGTGTTCCCGCCATTTTCCGAGCGGGCGTGGCCACCTATGAATTCTGGCTCAAAGTTGGCATCGTGCTGCTCGGCGCGCGCTTCCTACTTGGAGATGTGCTGAAACTCGGCGGAGTCAGTCTTGCGCTGGTAGCCATCGAAATAACCGGCGCCATCGCATTTATGACCTTGCTTGGCCGCCTGTTTCATCTCAAGCCAAAACTCACTACGCTCCTGGCGGTGGGCTCCGCGGTCTGCGGCGTGAGCGCCATCATCGCCACACAAGGCGCCATCGATGCCGATGAGGAAGATTCTTCGTTCGCCATCGCCGCGATTCTCGCACTGGGCGCGCTCGCGCTCTTCACTTTTCCGCTGATCGGGCACGCGCTCCATTTGAGCGATCATGCCTACGGCCTCTGGGCTGGGCTCGCGGTAGATAACACCGCGGAGGCTAGCGCCGCAGGCGCCCTCTACTCTGACGCCGCCGGAAAACTTGCCGTACTCGCCAAGACCACGCGCAACGCCATGATCGGTTTCGTCGTTCTGGCGTACGCCATTTATTGGGCCAGCCAGGGTCAGGCTAAAACCGTAAAAAACAAAGCGGCCTTCCTATGGCAGAAATTTCCCAAATTTGTTTTAGGGTTTTTGCTGATCTCTGTACTCGCCACCTATCACTTCTTCTCAAAAGATCAGGTCACCGCACTCGCCAACCTTTCCCGCTGGGCGTTTTTGCTAACCTTCGCAGGCGTTGGCCTACGTACCAATTTCCGCGAGATGCGCAAACAAGGCTTACGCCCCTTCGCAGTAGGCGCTATTGGCGAAGTAGTGATCGCCGTCTTTACTTTGGGATTGGTAATCGGAGCTCAAAATATCTGGGGCTGGTAACCCAGCGAAGACTTAGCCGCAGCAGGGAAGTGCCGGGAATTCTCACACGAGAGCGATGTGCCGTAAGTTTGCTGAAAAAGTGGCAAATCCCTTACAGACCAAGCACGGTCACTAGTTCCTTCACCGAAGCCGACGACTTTTGCAGCGCCGCATTTTCTTCCGCGGTCAGTTTGATCTCGATAATTTCCTCGACGCCCTTCGCCCCCAGCTTCACCGGCACGCCCACAAACAACCCTTTGATCCCGTATTGCCCTTCGAGATAAACCGCGCAGGGCAAGATCTTTTTCTTGTCCTTCAAAATGGCTTCCACCATCTCCACCGCGGCCGCCGAAGGCGCGTAATACGCCGAGCCGGTCTTCAACAAATTTACAATTTCCGCGCCACCCTTTCGCGTGCGCTCCACAATCGCGTCGATACGTTCCTTGGGCAATAAATCCGGCAGCGGAATACCGGCTACGGTCGAGTATCGCGGCAGAGGCACCATGTCATCGCCATGTCCGCCGAGCACAAAGGAGTGCACATTCTCGACGCTCACTTTGCATTCGATGGCCACAAACGTACTCATGCGCGCCGAATCCAGCACCCCAGCCATCCCTATCACGCGATGTTTTGGAAATCCGCTAACCTTAAACGCGGCCTGCGCCATCGCGTCCAGCGGATTAGTGACCACGATAATGATGCAATCCGGCGAATGCCTCACAATCTGTTCCACGACGGATTTCACCACCTCGTAGTTAGCCTTCAAAAGATCATCGCGGCTCATTCCTGGTTTGCGTGGAAAGCCCGCGGTGATCACCACAATGTCACTGCCGGCCGTTCCGCTGTAGTCGCCGGTGTTGGTGGAAATCCCGGTGGCGTGCGAATCCGTTCGCGTGATGGGTCCGGACTCCATCATGTCCAGAGCTTTTCCCGCGGGCACGCCGTCCAGAATATCCGTAATCACTACATCCGCCAGGCCGGCATCCACAATTCTTTGCGCTGTCGTCGAGCCCACGAATCCGCTGCCTACCACGGTAACTTTCTTACGCATTCCCTCAGTCTCCTAAAACTTATGTGCGCGATGAAACCACCGCCGCTCCACTCATATTCTCGATAATTGCCGAAGCGAAAGCCGCCGTACCCACCTTAGTCGCGCCAGGCATCAAGCGTTCCAGGTCGTAGGTAACGCGTTTCTGCTGGATCGTTTTGGCAATGCCGTCTTCGATTAGCTTGGCCGCCTCACTCCAGCCCAGAAAATCAAACATCATCGCGCCCGACAGCATCACCGAGCTCGGATTGATCACATCTTTGTCGGCGTATTTCGGCGCTGTGCCATGCGTCGCCTCGAACACCCCAAATCCATCCCCGATGTTCGAACCCGGTGCCATGCCCAGACCGCCAACCTGCGCCGCGCACGCATCTGAAAGATAATCGCCATTCAGGTTCGATGTGGCCAGCACGCTGTACTCATCTGCGCGAAGCAACACTTGCTGAAACACGGAATCCGCGATGCGGTCGTTGATCAATAATTTTTTCTTCCACTGCCCCTTTCCGTGCGTGCCATAAATCGTGTCGATGGTGTGCTTCACTTCGGCATAAATGGTCTTCTTAAAATCTTCGGTTGCTTGCTCCAGTCCCGGTTCGACCAGCGCAGCATTGTCTTCCACACTCAATTGAGCATTTTTATCCAGATTGTCGATGATCCAGCTTTCGCGTTCGGTGATCGTCTGCGCCCGAAATTCTTCACGCGCCAGGTCGTATCCCCAGTCGCGAAACGCGCCTTCGGTAAATTTTTGAATGTTGCCTTTGTGTACCAGGGTCACGCTGGGTCGCTTGTTCAGCAGTGCAAATTTAATCGCGCGCCGAACCAGGCGCTTCGTGCCGCTAGGCGAGATCGGCTTTATTCCCACGCCAGAATCCCAGCGAATCTGCTTTTTTCCATCTTTCAACATGTCGTGATTCAAAAAGTCCAGCAGCTTCTTCGCGTCCGCCGTGCCGGACTTCCATTCAATCCCGATGTACACGTCTTCCGTGTTTTCTCGAAATATCACAATGTCCATTTTTTCCGGCTGCCGCACCGGGGAGGGAACTCCCGGGTAATAACGTACCGGGCGTTCGCAGGAATAGAGATCCAAAATCTGCCGTAGCGCCACATTCAAAGAACGAATCCCACCGCCAACTGGCGTCGTGAGCGGCCCCTTAATGGCCACGCGAAAATCGCGAATGGCTTCGACTGTATCGTTCGGCAGCCACTCCTTGAAAGTGTTGAACGCTTTTTCTCCCGCGAACACTTCGAACCACGCCACATGCCTTTTCCCGCCGTAAGCTCGCTCTACGGCCGCATCAAAAACACGCCGTGAAGCCTTCCATATGTCCCGTCCGGTTCCGTCGCCCTCAATGAAGGGGATCACCGGCACGGCCGGCACCTGCAATTCCCCTCCCGCATATCCGATAGCTTGACCGCCCGCAGGAACCGTCTGCCCGTTGTACGAACTCTTCATGAACCCGAATCCTCCGAGAGTTGCTGCTTCATTTATTCCGCGATCATGCGTGATTTTGCGTTAGTCGAGGACTAAAAAACATATCACACCTATGCATAATTCGCGCAAAGATGAGCGTTAGAAACGAAAGGGACAGCATGACAAAACGCCGCCCCTCATCAAAAGAATCCAATATCTATTCGAACAAAATCGCTTCTAGAACATATTCCACAAAAACTGGTTATACACTTCGTGGTGATACTGCACTTCCGGAACCTTGACGAACGTGCCCAATTGCCGCGAACAACGGTCGGCGGCCGCTTCCTTCAAATCCACATACCGTCCCTTCACATCCTCGCCTAATAACTTCGTCGCCCAATCAGATTTCCGGAAATGGTCGATGGCGGTATAAATATTGTCCGGCAGATAGCGCTCCGCCTGCCGCAGATTTTTGATCTTCGCCGTTTCGCCGTCGAGCCCCGATCTGAAGATCGAATACATCACCAGATAAGGGTTGGCGTCCGGCGCGACGGAACGAACTTCCACGCGCGAGCTCTTCTCATTGCCGATGGGGATTCGAATCATCGATCCGCGATCTACTGGCGAAGCCTTGATCTGATTGGGCGCTTCAAAATGTGGATCCAGGCGCCGGTAGGCATTCACGCTGGCGTTCAACAGCAAACAAATATCGTTGCCATGCGTCAAAATACGATCCACGAACGCCCATCCAAACTTGCTCAGTTTTTCTTCGCCCTTAGGATCCCAGAAAAGATTCTTCGTGCCCTTGCTGATGGAAACATTGGTGTGCATTCCGTTTCCATTTACACCCACCACCGGCTTTGGCAAAAAGCTGGCCGTCATTCCCATGCCGGTGGCCACTTGGCGGCAAATCAATTTGTAGAGTTGAATCTGATCCGCAGCCGCGACTACTTCGCCATAGCCATAATTAATTTCAAACTGCGAAGGGGCAACCTCCGGGTGATCTTTTTCATTCTGGAATCCCATGGCCCGCTGCACTTCCGCGGTCGTATCGATAAAGGTGCGCAGTGGATCGCCGGGAAGGGAATGGTAATAGCCGCCGGTGTTCACGTATTCGAATTTGCCAGTTTCGTGATAGCGCGCTTCGGCATCCGCCCCATTAAATAAAAATCCCTCAATTTCGTTCGCGGCATTCAGCGTGTAGCCGTCGGTTTTGTATAATTCATTCGCATAGCCCTTGAGCACGCCGCGAATATCCGCGCTATAAGGCGAGCCGTCCTTATCTATAACCTCTCCGAACACCAGCACCTTGCCGGCGCCGAAAATATCCGGTGGCCCCCAATAAAAAGCTCCCCAGTCCATAGCCAGCCGTAAATCGCTCTCGCGCTGCGCTGTAAATCCGCGAATCGAGGAACCGTCAAATGTGAGGTTGTCCCAGCTTTTGATCAAGAATTTCTTGTCGTAGTCCAACATATGCAGGCGGCCTTCCAGGTCGCTGAACAACACAGTAACCGCCTTGATGCGCTTCTCATCGGTCAGATACTTGATGCGCTCTTCCTGGATTTTGTGCGGAGCAACGCGAGCCTGGCGTTGCTCTTTGGCCTTTAGATTCATTTCCTCGAGTTCGTCGTAGGAATGAGCCAGAAAATTGCGCAATTCGTTCGGCATGATGCTCCTTAAAATAGAATATTTTGGAAATTAAGCGTGAAGTTGTAATTTGGCCGCGTTCCTGCCCCTGGCGCTAGCCTAATCCGGCTTACCGCGACCGTCAAAACCGAAAATCCAAATCATCAAATCGAAATAAGTAATTATCACCGTTCGTTTCTAATGTAAATAAACTGGGCATCAATCGTAATACTCCTGTCCCAGGTGCGTTATCAAGTCTTCGCCCATCATCCAGCGCAAAGTATTCTTCAGTTTCATCGACTGAATGAACAGATCGTGCTCCGGATAAAGCCCCGGCGCGGTCATGGGCGATTTGAAGTAAAAACTAAGCCACTCCTGAATCCCACGCATCCCGGAACGCTGCGCCAAGTCCAGAAACAATACCAAATCCAGAACAATCGGAGCGGCCAGAATGGAATCGCGGCAGAGGAAATCCACCTTGATCTGCATGGGGTAACCCAGCCATCCAAAAATATCTATATTGTCCCAGCCCTCTTTATTGTCGCCGCGCGGCGGATAATAGTTGATGCGCACCTTGTGATGCATCTTCCCATATAGCTGCGGGTAAAGTTCCGGCTGCAAAATATATTCGAGTGCGCCCAGCTTGGATTCTTCCTTGGTCTTGAACGAGCCGGGATCCTCCAGCACCTCTCCGTCGCGGTTTCCCAGAATGTTGGTGGAGAACCAGCCGTCCAGCCCCAGCATCCGGGCCTTAAAAGCCGGCGCCAGCACCGTTTTAATCAACGTCTGACCGGTCTTGAAATCCTTTCCCGCGATGGCCACATCATTTTTCTGCGCCAGCTTCTGAATCGCCGGAATATCCACGCTTAAGTTGGGCGAACCATTCGCATACGGCACACCGCCGGTCACCGACGCCCAGGCATACAGCATGGATGGCGCGATAGAAGGATGGTTGGCTTTCATCCCAGCCTCAAATTTTTCCGGCGTGGAATGAACCTCTTCCGGCTTCAAAAATGACTCCGTAGATCCGCACCAGCACGTCACCAGTCGCGAAACCCCCGACGTTTTGCGAAATTTCTCAATGTCCTCTTTAATCTGTAATGCCAGTTCGTACTTATTCTTACCCTTTTTGATGTTTGGCCCGTCGATCAACTTCACGAAGTTGTGATCGAATGCCGCCTTCATGGGCTTAATGGTGGAAAGGAAAGTTTTCACCTTCGCCAGGTCCTGCAAATTCAATACGCCCGCGTTCGCCGCCGATTGAAAAGCGTTGTCGTTGAAAATATCCCATCCCGCAAACACCAGGTCGTTCAATTCACTAAGCGGCACAAACGATTTAATCGATGGCGTGCGTCCTTCCGTGCGCTTGCCCAGTCGAATAGTCCCCAGCTGCGTCAGCGACCCCACTGGGTTCGATTCACCTTTGCGTACCAACTCCACTCCAGCCATGAATGTGGTGCTCACCGCCCCCATTCCCGGCAGCAACACTCCGAGTTTCCCCTTGGCAGGAGCGATTTTCCCCGGCTTTTTCATGCCTCTCCTTTTGAGTTGGCGTTTGCTCTGCGGCCATTGCGTACGAAACCGTCATAAATTGAAACGACGCCGCAGAAGCGCTTCACGGACGCAAACAAACCAGTAATGATGAGCGAAGCGTCCCCGATTTGCAAATTCCGACCAGACTAACGGGTGTGTCAGTCTTCCGTTACAGGACGTTCATTTTTGGGCGGGATCGTTTCGACGTTCGCAGAACACGCGTTCGGCCGACTCATGGGCGCTATGATCGTCGAGATACTTAGAACCTCCCGCTATCCTTGAAAGGGACGAAGTTCCTCTGGAAACTCGCGAGCAAGCCTTACGACACCATCGGGTATTTCAGGAGAGAAAAAGATACACCAGCCACCATTTCCCATATTCCAGTTGTGTTTAGAGAACGTTGTTAAGTGACCAGCTCCGATAGTCCAAGATAGAGGATTCGACTCATCCCTTTCGGGTTCATAGAACACCCCGACCGGAAAGCCAGCTGTCGAAATCTCCTCAACCCTCGCCGTTATGTTGAGTTTGCCGACGTCCCAACCTATATTGCTAACGCGCACACGCACCGCGCCCTTTTCAACGTAGATTGCCCTCTCTACCCTCGAATCGCGCTCGGAGTTCTTCCACTTTTGTTTCCGCTGAGAAAGCCATTACCGAAGCACCTCACAGGGAATCAATGCAATCGAGGCCCAATAATAAGCTCAGCCGCAGATCTATGAATTAGTGGTCCAGAACTCCCTGAGCCAAAGGCAACAACCTACAACCGTGAGAATAGATACCTGCTCATGCCTTGCATTGGCAACCATTCATGAGCAGTGGAGCCCTCAGCGGAAATTATTGACGAGCATAATGTCTGAGTTGTTTTCGTCTTCTTGCGAGTAAAGCATGTAACGGCCGTTGGGAGAGATGGAAATGCCCTCGCTAAGATCTTTGTCTGCTCTAAAGACTTTCCGCGTGTGCTGGGTGACGAAATCGTAAAAGCAGATGCTTCGCGGGTTGTCTTGGGGGCTGAAGTAGATTCCATCGGGCATGACCGCCCACCGGGCTTCATCAGAGATTTTCGGCATTTCCGGAACTTGTTGCGGACTCGCATCGGGGCGGTCGAGCGCAAGCATCATGATATTTGGGTCGGTAAGGCTCCAGGGGAAGTACAGTACCTTGCCGTCGGAAGATTCGATCGGAGTGCGCGGGTCCTGGAATGCGGCTAGAAGAGTGGCGTCACCTCCGCCCGAAGGGCAACGGTAGAGCTGACGACCAACTCCTTCGTAGCCGCGAAAATAGATCCATTTTCCATCGTGCGACCAGAAAGGACGGCTCGCCTCCCGGACGCTGGTTTTCAATTTGCGTGGTACACGATCGGAGATATCCGCGATGTACACGCCAAAGTGACCGCTGGCTTCTATCATCTCAAACACAATTTTCTGCGAATCGGGCGACCAGCGCGGGTAATCGGCGGGACCCTCGTGCGAAATCTGTACCAGGTTGTTGCCATCTGTATCGGCCGCCCAAACGCTCCAGGTTCCGGAGCGTGCCGATCCGAAGGCCACGTAATTGCCATCAGGTGAATATTGGCCGTTCT
>Ga0210384_10008489_pt1 | contig 10699 bp, 5 predicted proteins | sample IncBWH2MmetaG_FD_160574 | JGI IMG/M metagenome (GOLD analysis project Ga0210384, IMG submission 160574) | Forest soil microbial communities from Barre Woods Harvard Forest LTER site, Petersham, Massachusetts, United States - Inc-BW-H-2-M | ecosystem: Environmental > Terrestrial > Soil >...
TACCTGGACACAAGTAGCATCGTTGCCCAGTGGCTATGAACCGCTGTTCTTTGGGTCTGCAGTTCTGGCCGATGGCAAAGTCGTAGTGCAGGGTGGCGAATACAATTGCCCGAATTCAAACTGCTCCGGGGTCTGGCAGTCTCTGGGCGCGATTTATGATCCGGCGGCGAATACTTGGACTTCCACCACACCGCCGACGGGCAGGAGCAATATCGGCGATGCCGAATCTGTAGTGTTGCCCGACGGAACCTGGATGCTGGCGGAGTGCTGTGCCGTCACCTTCGGCGATAGCGCCTTTCCGGTTTATTACTACTTCGATGAGAGCACACTGTCATTCACTGAAATGGCCAACAGTACGGATGGCAAGAACGATGAGTTCGACGAAGAAGGCTGGACGCTGCTTCCGAACAATTTAATCCTGACGGTCGACGCCTACACCACCAATACCGTTAAGACAGGTACCAATTCAGAAACGTATAACTCGGCAACCAATCTCTGGTCCACTGCCGGCAGCACCATCAACCAACTCTGGGATTCCAACTGCATGCGGGGCGGCGGCAGCTTCGAGCTTGGGCCGGCGGTATTGCGTCCAGACGGCACCGTGTTCTACACCGGCGCCAGCAAGTGCGAGGCGGGTCACAATTCGGTTTACAATTCCTTGACCGGAACCTGGACCGCGGGACCGGATTTCCCCAACAAAGATGCGGCCAACGATGCGCCTGCCGCCCTTGAAATCAACGGAAATGTCATCGTGGAATCCAACCCCTACAGCGGGACGTTCAGTACGCCATCCACTTTCTACGAGTGGGACGGCACCAACTTGAACACTTTCCCCAACCCGCCGAACGCCATCCACACTGCTTCGTATCAGGGGCACCTGCTGGTGCTGCCAAACGGGCAGATTATGTATACGGACTACTCGACGGATGTAGAGTTCCTCACTTCAGCGGGAACCTTCGACCCGTCCTGGCAGCCAACGATCACCTCGGTTCCCAGCACGCTCGCACCCGGCTCGACTTACACGATCTCGGGAACTCAGTTCAACGGCCTATCGGCTGCAAATGCCTATGGCGATGACTTCCAGGACGCTACCAACTACCCGTTGGTGCGCATCGTCAACAACGCCACTGGGCACGTGTTCTATTGCAGGACTCACGATCACAGCACCATGGGCGTTGCCACCGGGAGCACTGTCGTATCCACGAGCTTCGATGTGCCTGCTGGCATCGAAACCGGTGCCAGTGAATTGTTTGTGGTTGCAAACGGCATTGCATCGGCTGCCTCCAGTGTCACCGTGGGTACCGGCGGTGGTACCTTCACCTTGACCGCAGCTCCGAAGACCATTACGGTCACCCGGGGTGCGTCAGGAAAGGTCAAGATCACGACCGCTGTTTCGGGCGGCTTCAACTCCGCAGTTGCTCTAACCGCCTCGGGACAAGGAAGCGGCGTGAGCGTGAAATTCAACCCCAGCACGATTCCCGCGCCGGGCTCAGGGCATGCAGCCATGACCATCCACGTGGCTTCAACAGCAACAACCGGAACCCGTACGATAACGGTTACGGGTACCGGCGGAGGCGTGACGCAAACGGCTACGGTCACTCTAACCATCAACTAGAACGGTGGGAGTTTCACCGTTCGCTGCCACGGGAGTTGAACGACAAGAAGCCCGAACCATCATGGTCCGGGCTTTCTCATTATTTCCTGAAATCACAAAGCTTCCACCGCACTCTGTAACTCCTGAGCGATCTTCTCTGGATCACTATCTTCCGCAAACCTCACTGGATACCCGATGCGAACACAAATCTTTCCCGGCCCGACAAACTTCCTTCCCGCTTCCCTGACTTCAAACAAACCCACAATTCGTAATGGAAGCACTGGAATCCCGAGGTTCTTCGCCAGCAATCCAATTCCCGCGCGAAAAGGGTTGATTGTTCCATCGACCGTATAACGCCCTTCAGGAAACACGAGCACGCTGTATCCCAGATCCACCACCTCGCCTGCATAAGCGAAGCTCTGCCGGAAACCAGCCTCGCGCGGTAGAGGAAATAGATTCAGCAGCGAACCCCCCAACACCCACTTCATGCGATCGAATATTTTTCCAACAAATCCTCTGTCCGCCGCGGGCTTGTGCAACGCTTCCAATGCTTCGCCTCTGGTCGCGATCGCAATTCGATTTCGCATCTCCGCGGGCAAAGCCGTCTGCACGAAGGCAAAATCCAGATCGGAAATGTGATTGCAGACCAGCAGCATTGGCCCAGTCCATCCCCGCAGATTCTCCCGTCCTTCAATCCGCGGCCATCCCAGCAACCTCATCGCCGGCCTCAACAGCAAGTAGTGCGCCATCCATCGCAGCCAAGTCACCGGCCACCGCAACGCCCGCTTCGGATAGTGATACTCCGCGCGCGGCCTCGACTCTCCGCTCAGCATTCGTTCTATATCGCCGACAGTCCGCACATCGCTGAATCGCGTCTCACTTAAGTCCATCTGATACCGATCCTCCAGCGCGCCGATCAGTTCCACACGGTCTAGCGAACTCAGTCCAAGTTCGGCATCGAGAACGGTCTCGCCTTTTACTCCGGCCACGCTGCGTCCCGCGATCCGCCAGATCAATTCCATCACCGGACTCTGCTGCTCAACCTCGTTCGTTCCAGGTTGCAGAATCTCCCTCGCCGCGAATTCTGCGATCAAATTCCGCCGCGGCTTCTGCGTACTCGTTCGCGGAAAGTCTTCCTGCGGCCATCGCACCCACATTCGCATCCGCTGATATTCTGCCAACTCTCGGTTTGCGCGCTCCACGACTTCCGCGACTCTTGCATCCTCGTTGCGAAGAATGACCACCGCGCACGGCTCCTCATTTCCTCCTCGCTCGATCCCCACTACCACACAATCTTTCACTCCCGGCTGCCGGCGCAGCGCCGCCTCCAAATCTTCCGGATAAATATTCAGCCCGCCCGGCGTCACGATCACGTCTTTCTTGCGGCCTTTGAAATAAAGATTCCCGGCCTCATCGAGCGCGCCAACATCGCCGGTGCGATACCAACCTTCTTTATCCGTAACCTCGCCAGCCGATTGCCCCAGTCCACTCTTATCCCAATATCCCGCCGCCACTCCGCCGCCGCGAATCAGAATCTCGCCATCCTTCGCCAGCTTAACCTCCCGCCCCGGCAGCACTTTTCCAATCGACCCTTTCCCCAACCGGAAGGGATGATTCACGCTGATCAGTGACGTCGTCTCCGTCAGCCCATAACCCTGAATCGCCGCATAGCCCAGCCGGTCCCAGAATTGTTCGCTCTCCCCATCCAGCGCCGCCCCGCCACAAATGAATGCCCAGAACTTCCATCCAAATTGCCGGCGTATGTCGCGGAAGGTCCACCACCGTCGCAGGAAATGTTTCCCCTCCGCAGCGGAAAACCGCCGCCGGAAGTTCTTGATCTTCCCGCTGTCTTCGAGATCGCGTTCAACTTTATGCCTCAGCGACTGTAACACTCTCGGCATACTCACCAGCACCGAAACTCGCTCCCGCCGGATCGTGCTCATAATTTCCGATGGCTTCAATTCCTGCTGAAAAATCACCGTCCCACCCAGCAGCGGAGGCAGAAACATCCCGAGAAATTGCCCAAACACATGGCTAAGCGGCAGCAAATTCAAAAACCGCACCGGATGCACCCACCGCTCATACTTCAAATACGCGCCAATCTCCCGCTCCAGTGGCGCAACATTAGCCAACACATTCCCATGCGTGATGACAACGCCTTTGGGCTCAGCAGTAGTCCCCGACGTAAAGACAATCTGCAAAATGTCATCCCGACCGATCGCTACGGACAGTAGCGCTGGCGTCCCGCCGGCGGGGGTTTTGATCTCCTCAAGAACCACTACCGGCACTGCGCTGACTACACGTGCACACTCCGCCGCGCGCTTTCTCGAACAAACCCAAAGCCGAGCCCGAACCTGCTCCGAAACCCTCCCCGCAAACTCCGCCGAAGCCCCATCATCCATCGGCACCACAACCACACCCAGCAAAGCACATCCCAAAAACGCCGCCACCCACTCCGCGGAGTTCTCCCCCCAAAGCATCACGCGATCGCCCTTGCCAATCCCCCGCGCCTCCAATTCACCGGCGAACCGAACCGCCATCTCCAAAACCTGCCCGTAAGTAAACCACTCCATCCGGTATCCACGCCGCTGCCCGTAAGCGCGTTCATCGCGATGCGCCCGGAAGTGAGTAACAAAAAACTCTGCTAAGGATTCAGCCATAGACAAGAAGTGGAGGTAGCACCGGATTAACGCCCGACAGAAAAACCAGGCCCAACTCTAGTGTAGGTAGTTTATTGGTGGAGTGGATCACAATGGCACTGATCTGTGACACTTTCTGAAGTGCCATCAAACCGACACGACCTCACAATAATGTGCGCAAAGCCCACCCACCGCACTCCGCCACTTCACTGACGAGTTGAAACCAGCCGATCCGAAGCCAGCAGCACCGGAAGTGGCCTACTTTTGACAAATTCCTGACAACCGGAAAATTGGTTGATCATACCTTTGTGAGGCCGTTCTGACCGAGAAAAATCCAAGGAGAATTGACGTGCCAAACCCTAAAAGTAATGCCATCCTGCCAACAGTGTCCTTCGCTACAGCCTTCCTCTGCCTGCTCTGTGCCATCTCAGCGCCAAGCTCGGCGCAAACTGATTCTCAGCCGAACCCCGCCGCCGGCGCCGGCAGCGTATTCGTGCACAGCAAATTCGGCGGCCAAATTTTCGGATTCGATATCGATCAGAACGGCACCAAGGGCGTTCTCAGCGAAGCTCAAACTTTACCCAGCGGCAACGTCCTCGCCGCCGTCGAGACCTTCGGCCAAACCACCGGCAAGATCCTGAACGTTGTCGCCAAAACTCAAACCCAGGACGATTTCGTCACCTTGGGCGTCGTCGGCAGCTCTGTCGGGCTGGTCGAACGCGAGCACGTGGTCAGCCTCCTCAAGGTTCAACGCACCTTCCACGTCCTGAATCCTCTGACCGCTAACAAATTTACCGGCGTCTGGACTCCGCCTATCGCAACCGGCTTTCTCATCGAAGAAGTAAGCCGCAACCAGGGAATCTCTACCAACGCAGTTTTTGCCAGCGGTCCGAATTTTAATCCGGTGGTCTTCAGCTCGAACGTTGCCGCTAATACCTTCGGCCCCCAATTCACCCTTACCAACCAGAACTTCACCTTCGGAGTCATTCCCGTGCTTGCCTATGACAACACAACGAACCAGGCAGTGCTGGCGCAGGATTTCGGCAGCCCAACGAACGTTCCGGAAATCGGCCTCGTCAATCTCACCAGCGGAGCCACCACTACGTTCAAAGGCGTCGGACTGGGTTTCGTCAACGGTATCGCGGTCGATTCCGCCGACGGCATCGCTTGCACCACCACTGAAATCGACTTTAGCGTCGAATTCTACAACCTAGCCACGCAAACCGGATTCAAAGTCACTCTCCCCAACGCCACTCAGCAGATCTTCAGCGGCGCCGATGTCGAATACGATCCCGTCAACAAACTATTCCTCGTGGCGCAGCCTGTGTCGAGTACCGCGGGAAGCGGCAGCAGCATCCATGTCTATGATCCGAATGGAAACCTGATCGAGTCAATCAACGGCTTCAGTTTCTCGAATGCCTCGAACGTGATCCCCGCCCACATCGCGCTGAAGCCGAGCAACCGCACCGGCTTCGTCGACGGCCCCAGCGCGACTGTAGCGGAGATTCAGTCCTTCACGTACTAGGAACGTGTGGCGCGGGCGCCCTCGCCCACGAAGCCCGCGCCGCTACTCCTTCCTACTTCCGCACAGGCCGAGTGTATGGAGTTATACTCTGTGGTTTGGAGGAGCCATGGTCCGAAGCAGATGCTTGGGGGGAGTCCTCATCATCTGTGTGGTCGCGTCGGTTGCGCAAGTCGCTGAACCGCCTCAAAAACTCCCAGTGGTCAAATCAGGCGATATGCCTTTCTATCCCCCGCTCGCCAACATGGCTCGGATACAGGGCGACATTCACCTTCGAGTTACAACCGACGGATCTGGCGTCGCATCCGTTGTTGTAGAGAGCGGATAGCCTATACTTGCAAGAGCCGCTCAGGATAATGTCAGAACCTGGAAGTTTGAGCCGCACGAACCAACCTCTTTCTCGACATTGTTTGCCTACCATCTGCTTGCGGAACCAAACTGCAAAACGGACAAATCTGGCAACGGTGAGGTCCATCTCAAGCTCCCCACCCAAGTTGAAATCGCCACGAATGCTCGGGGCGCGTGTTACGACCCAGACGATGAACTCGACCTCACCGAGCCACTGCGCGTGTTCCTGACACGCTGCGAAGTCGACGGCTCGGCTGTTCCGTGCGAGAGGCTGACTATTCAGTTGTACTCGGGCAGCCTAGTTGTGACACCGACGCGCTTCAAGGAACCTAAGCGCGAGGGTTTCGTAGTTCCCCAGGAGTTTCGCGCACTGAAGAAATTCAGAGTTCGAATTGAGACTGGGAGCGGAAGTTTTTCGCTGGCAAACGAAGACATCGGTTTCCTGAAGGGTAAGTGGCGCGTTGGTATAGACCACACTCCTTTCAAAGAAGACACGCCCATCTACGAAGCACCCTTAACTATGCGTTGCGCGGGGTTTATCGATTACGAATGGGGTGAACCGGGAGTCACTGCCTCAGCACCCTGCAAATGAGCTTACCTTCACTCCCTCCCCACTCCCAACGCATCCGCCACCCGATTAATATAGTTAAACCACGAAGCAATCAGCGTAATCTGCAAAATCCCGCGATCATCAAACCCCGCCGCCCGCAGCCCCTCAATATCATCCTTCCAACACTTCGTGGCGTCCTTCGTCAGCTTTACCACATAATCCACCATCACGCGCTCCTGCGGCGTGATCGGAGCGGTCTTGTAATCCTTCTCCAGCGCCTCCACCAGCTCTTTATCCAGCGTCACCCTGCGCAGAAACTCTGCGTGCGATTCGATTCAATACACGCACCGGTTCGTCATCGACACCATGGTGGCAATCATCTCCTGCTGCCGCCGGCTCAGCGGCAACTCCGCCGACAGCATCGACCCAAACGCCGCGAACGAGTGATACAGCGCCTCCGGAATCAGCGTGTGCGACCCCACAACCGTCGACCCGCCGGACTCATCCGCGTGCACCGGCTCAAAATACTCCTTGGGATACATCCCCTTTTGCCCCTCCACCGCCCACCGCAGTTTCTCGTCCGCTTCGGTCATCGGTATGGTTTTGATCCACGTCATAAATATGATTCCCCATTTCCTGGAGTCCCCTCTTTTGTATCGCGCAAGAATACACTGTCATTTCTCGCTGCCGAATAGCATATTTGCACTATCCCGGTAGCGCCGCCGTCCCGGCGGCTGTCCAGCGGGCGTCCTCGCCCGCCGTTCTGAAGCGAAATCGACTCTATCCTCTTTTAGAGCGCGCAAACTGCGCCAACTCAGCCCTAATGGCACCCTAACCCCCTATTCCCTAAGTAACCCTTTCGTACACTCCCTTTCGGTAACCCTTGGTAACCATGCGATTCCACTCCTCCAGACGTACAATTGCCCTTGTCCGACCGGCCATCTCCCGAAAAGGAATTTGGCCACGTGACGTTCTTCCGGCAGCACTTCCGGGACCGTCATCTTTCGGTGTAAACCAGGCTCTGGAGTTCGTACTCTTATGGCGTTCGGTTTCGGCTTCAACAAACAAAAGGTCCTCAGCGCTGCGGAGAAGTATGTCCAGCAGGGCAAGATGCAAAATGCCATTGCTGAGTACGAAAAGGTCCTCAAGGCTGACCCCAAGGACCTCACTGTCACCAACACCGTTGGCGATCTCTACTCGCGCCTCGGAGAAGTCGACAAAGCCACCGAATCCTTCAAGATTGTCGGCGATGCCTATGCCACGCAGGGTTTCACGGTCAAGGCCATCGCCATGTACAAAAAAATCAGCAAGCTCAAGCCCTCGCTCGAGAGCGTGCTGAAGCTCGCCGAACTCTACACCCAGCAGGGACTTTTCAACGACGCTCGCGCGCAGTACCTGCAAGTTGCAGAAGAATTCCTGAAATCCGGCGAGCTCGATAACGCGGTTCGCATCTTCCAGAAAATTCTGGAAATGGATCCGGACAACACTGCCATGCGCATCCGCCTGGCGGAAGTCTACGTTCGCCTTGGCAAGAAAACCGAAGCCTGGCAGATTTTCTCCGCCGCCGCTGAGACCTTGCGTTCCAAAGGGAATCTTCCGGCGGCAGAAGAAGTCCTGCAACGCATGCTCACGCTTGATCCCGGCAACGGCTATGCGCTGCTGATGCAGGGCCGTAACCTGCTTGAGTCCGGCGACGCCGAAGCCGCCGCCGAGTCTCTGCAAAAAGTTCCCGATCTCGATTCCAATCCCGACGGCCTCCGCGATCTGCTCAAGGCCTATCTAAAAATTGGCCGCCTCTCCGACGCAGGCACCCTGGCCAGCAAGCTTCTCACCGTTCATAACGACCTGGCTTCCATCTCCGCCTTCGCCGACGCTCTCATGCAGGCCGGCCAATACGAAAATGCACTTCAGGTCTACGACCAGCATTCGGACCGCCTGCTCGCCGAAGATTCCGACAAAGTTCTGAAGAACCTGCACTCCGTGATTGGGCAAGTGCGGGACAATCCCGCCTCGCTCGAGAAACTACTCGATCTTTTCCAGAAAGCCGGGGAGTCGACCCACATTACAGAAGTCATTGAGTTGCTGGCGCACGCATCGGTGCAGTCCGGCGACCTGCCCCGCGCTCGCGATCTCTACCAGCGGCTCGCCACCATGGAGCCCGGCAATCCCCTGCACATGCAAAATTATCAGCAGGTGGTCAGCCAGATCGGCGGAGATTCCTCCGCCAGCCAAATCACACCGGAAGAAGCCGCCGTCATCGTTGACGAACTCGAGGCCACCGCGCCTTCCATTCATCAGCACTATTCCGACGCCGTCGCCCTCGCGGTGCGTTCCGCGCTCACCGATGCTGAACTTTTCATTTCCTATAACATGCCCGCCAAGGCTCTGGGCCCGCTGCAGGCCGCACTGCCTCAGGCGCCCACTGACCTTCGTCTGAACCAGCGGCTGGCCGCTCTTCACACCCGCGCCGCGCGTTTCGCTGAGGCCGGTGTCTGCTGTCGGACGCTGCAAGACATTTATCACGATGCCGGATATCCGGAAGAAGCGACTCGTTATCGGGAACTCGCCGATCGCTACGAAGATCGCTCCACAGCTCCAGCCATCGCGGATTCCTCAATCGCGCACGCCATTCCTGCGCTGGCAGCAACGCCATCACAAATTCCGATCACGGTTGCAGCAGCCGCTCCCTGGCCTGCGGCGCCTTCTCAACCCGAAGAAGCCGAGTTCGCCATCGTTAGCGATACCGACGCAGACGCTAATCAGGACAGCCGTGAAGATCACCAGCAGGCACAACCCGTTGCTGACTCTAACCCTGCCCCGGCGGAAATCGATCTCTCCTCCGAATGGGATGACTCCATTACCGTCGAACTGGACGCGCCGCCCACCCAAGCTGAAGAACTCCAGGTCGCGAGCGCCGTAAGCGCCCACCGGTCCGCCCCACGCAAGCCCGTCGCTCAGAATGCGGATCCCGAGAAGACCAACGAAACTGTCGAGGAAATCCGTTTTTACCTCGAACACGGCATGCCCGAGCAGGCCGCGTCGGCGTTTGAAAAACTTCAAACCCTTACTACCGACGAAACAATTCTGTCGGCCATTGAAAAGGAAATCACGGCTGCGTCGCAACACCCAGCCGCCGGCGAAGAAATCTCATCCGTCGAAACCGTTGAAGCCGTTTCTGAGTTTGTCACCGACGAAGCCTCCTCCGCCGAGCCTTCCGTCGACCAGCCTTCGAACGAAATAACCATCGAAGAAATTCCCATCACAGCTCACGAAGCCGCTGCCGCTGTCGAAGAAATTCCCGAACCCACTGCCCCAGTCGCGGAAACACATGCTCCGCCCGCGCTGCACGCTGAGCCTGCGGTTAAGCCTCTTGTCTCCGAGCTTCCCGTGGTGGCTCCGGCTCCAGGCGTCCTTCACGAATTCGTCACTGATCTCGAATCTTCGCTCGGCGATGGTTTCCTTCCCGGCGCGGTGCCGCACGAGTCCGAGCAGGCTGTCGAGTTCGCATCCGCACAAGAAAGTAAGCAACGCGAGTCCAGGCCCGAACTCGAGCCCATCGGAAACGCCGCACCTACGACCTTCGGCATTTCGCAGCCCGAGCCCATGGGCGAGTTTGTCGCCGATCTCGAAGCTTCCCTTGGTGAAGACTTCCTCAAGGCCGCTCCGGTACCAGCGCCTGAGCCAGCGTCCGAAGTTCATCCCGCAGTGCAGATTGCAGCCCCCGCCGCTGCCATCTCCGCTTCAGCGCCTTCGCCGGTCAGCTTCCCGGCCGTTAGTGCCGCAGCTGCAGCCTCCTCCGGCAGTCCTTCAATTTCGCAACATGCCGTGGCTCCGGCCGCGCAGCAGTCCGCAGCCGCGCCCGCAGCGCACAAGCCACCTTCTCCAATCATTCCCAGCGCTCCCGCCTCTGCCGCCTCTTCTCCCTTCAGCGAAGATGCCGGCATCGATCTCGCGGAAATGTTCGGCGAGCTCAAACACGATCTCGAAGTCGGCGCTTCCACCACCGAAGAAGATCCCGAGACCCATTACAACCTCGGCATCGCCTT